>SAMEA3663006__coassemble_1346_pt1 | contig 7504 bp, 5 predicted proteins | sample SAMEA3663006__metabat2_low_PE_026 | metagenome-assembled genome bin SAMEA3663006 (sample SAMEA3663006) | pig gut metagenome | biome: pig gut; feature: pig-associated habitat; material: faeces | place: France | collected 2012 | reverse complement strand
TCTATCTCTCATCGTGACGGAAAGATTAAAAAGACCAAGATAAAGGAACTGCATGTGTTCGACGGTATGGGCCGCAAGAAGGTGCAGGAAGTGCAGTGTGGTGACGTATGTGCCATCATCGGACTGGAGAAGTTTGAGATTGGTGATACCATCTGCGACTTCGAGAATCCCGAGCCGCTGCCTCCTATTGCTATCGACGAACCGACAATGTCGATGCTCTTCACCATCAACGACTCGCCGTTCTTCGGTCGCGAGGGTAAGTTTGTCACTTCGCGCCATATCAACGACCGTCTTCAGAAGGAGTTGGAGAAGAACCTCGCATTGAGGGTCAGTCAGTTTGAGGACTCTACCGACAAGTGGGTGGTCAGCGGACGTGGTGTGCTCCATCTCTCCGTGCTCATCGAGACTATGCGTCGCGAGGGCTATGAGCTTCAGGTTGGACAGCCACAGGTGATTTACAAGGAGATTAACGGTGTGAAATGCGAACCTATCGAGGAGATGACTATCAACGTGCCCGAGGAGTTTGCATCGAAGATGATTGATATGGTCACTCGCCGCAAGGGTGAGATGACATCCATGGAGTCGCAAGGCGACCGTGTGAACATCGAGTTTGATATTCCATCGCGCGGTATCATCGGTTTGCGCACCAACGTGCTCACTGCTTCACAGGGTGAGGCTATCATGGCTCATCGCTTCAAGGAATATCAGCCCTACAAGGGATACATTGCAAGACGTGTCGCCGGTTCGATGATTGCCCTTGAGAATGGTACGGCTTACGCTTATTCTATCGACAAGTTGCAGGACCGTGGTAAGTTCTTCATTGATCCAGGTGACGAGGTGTATGCAGGTGAGGTTGTAGGAGAGCATGTTCATGACAACGACCTTGTGGTGAACGTGGCAAAGGCGAAGCAGTTGACTAACACCCGTGCCAGTGGTTCCGACGACAAGGCTCGCATCGTGCCGCGCACTGTGCTCTCACTCGAAGAGGCTCTTGAATATATTAAGGAGGACGAACTTGTGGAGGTTACTCCCAAGAGTATGCGCATGCGCAAGGCAATCCTCGATCACAACGATCGCAAGAAAGCGAGCAAGTGATTATTAAATTCTTAAAAGGAAGTCTCTTGTCGTTTGAAACGACGTTTCTCCCACGGTACTCCAAAAGTCGTGATACATGGCGGCATTGGTGTCCTTTAGGGGAATGTCGCTGATGACACGGAACGAGATACACGGAATGCCGTAGATATGGCAAGTTTGGGCTATTGCCGCAGACTCCATATCTACGGCTGCCGCTTCAGGGAAATGACCTACTATCTCGCGCATCTTTTCGCGGGAATCGACAAACCAGTCGCCGGTGACAATCAGTCCGGCATGAACTCTCGGTGATACCGACTTTGCCTTTTCAACAAGTTCTATGGGTGATTCATATCGAGCCGGCATGCCCTGCACTTGCCCATATACTGTTTTACCGATGGCTTCGCCGCAATATACATCGTGATATGCCAATTCTGTGCTCACCACAACGTCCATCACCTCCATGTCGGTGCGACCGCCTCCAGCACAACCTGTTGACACCACAAGGTCGGGACTATAGCGGCGTATCATCTCACTTACTCCTACAGCGGCATTCACCTTGCCGATACCGCATTGATGCAGCACTAACTCGTTATCGCCAAGGCGTCCCATGACGAATATCCTGCCTCCGTCCTCTTCTCTTTTCTGTCCGTCGAGCAGTTCACTTATACGACGGAATTCCTTGTCCATCGCGATAATTATACCAATCTTCATGAGTTACAATTCTTGTAGCCATTTCTTACCAGGCTTGGTATAAGAAAAGATAACAAGTGAGACACCAATTAAGGCACAAACACCAAATAACAATTCTAACATATCCATAATCTTATTTATATTTTAATATTTGATTAGCAAAAAATGCCAGTGAGAAAGTGGCAATTAACCCCAAAATAAATATTGGCAAATTAATAATCGTATCGCTATTTGTTAATAGAGGACTTAAGCCCCCTAACCCTAACGTAGCAAATATCAATTTGGCCAAATCATAGAAAAAAGAGGCAAGCTTTTCTTTACGAACATTATTTCGTTGCTCAATTTTCTCAGTTCTTTTTCTATTTGATTCAAATTCACTCATAAGCTTTTTTGTCTGCAAAGATAAAAACTATTATTGAAAAAAACAAGAAAATAGATAAAAAGATTTGTTTTTTATAATAAATGGTTGTTATTTCCTGTTTTTTTTGTAACTTTGTGCCCGAAAACAAAAAACATTAAATAGAATGAGTACATTTAAGAAATGCTTGCCTGATGTGCTGGCAGTGATATTGTTCGTAGTATTGTCGTTTGCATACTTCTTCCCCGCTGACACCGAGGGCAGAATTCTCTATCGCCACGACTCCGCAGCGGGAGTGGGATTTGGTAGAGACGCCTCTGAATATAATAAGCAGACAGGAGATATATGCAGATGGACAAATTCGGCATTCTGCGGTATGCCCACCTATCAGAGCGCACCGTCATATAAGAGTATGGATGCATTGCACATGGTTGCTGACGCATATCATCTATGGTTGCCCGACTATGTGTGGTACCTATTCGCCTATATGCTCGGATTTTATATTCTCTTAAGAGCTTTCGACTTCCGTCAGACACTGGCGGCATTGGGCTCGGTGATATGGGCATTCAGTACGTATTTCTTGATTATCATTGCCGCCGGTCATTATTGGAAAGTGATGGCATTGGCTTATCTTCCTCCGATGATTGCCGGAGTCATCCTCGCTTATAGGGGTAAATACCTGTGGGGCCTTGCAGTGACAGCCATTTTCACAGCCCTTGAGATACAGGCTAATCATGTGCAGATGACGTATTACTATCTCTTTGTCATCATTGCCATGGTGATTGCTTTCTTCGTAGATTCATTGCGCAAGCACCAGATGAACCATTTCCTCAAGGCTGCGGGTGTGTCTGCTGCCGGAGCATTGATAGGAGTGATGATGAATATATCCAACCTCTATCACACATGGGAGTATAGCAAGGAGTCGATGCGTGGAAAGAGCGAACTCGTTAAGGCTAATACTGCTAATCAGACAAGTAGCGGTCTCGACCGCGACTATATCACTCAGTGGAGCTATGGTATCGACGAGACACTCACCTTGCTCATCCCTAATGCCAAGGGCGGCGCTTCGGTACCTCTCTCGCGCAGTGAGGTGGCTATGGAGAAGGCTGACAATAATTATGTATATATATATCAGCAACTCGGTCAGTACTGGGGCGACCAACCGATGACAAGCGGTCCGGTGTATGTAGGTGCATTCGTGATGTTCCTCTTCTTGCTTGCTCTCTTCATTGTGAAGGGACCTATGAAGTGGGCACTTCTTGCAGCAACAATATTGTCGGTGCTCTTGTCGTGGGGACGCAACTTCATGCCGTTCACTGATTTCTTCCTTGATTATGTTCCGATGTATGCCAAGTTCCGCACAGTGGCTTCCATCCTCGTCATTGCCGAGTTCACTATCCCTCTGCTTGCCATGTTGGCATTGAAGAAGATTATCGAAGAACCCGAATATATTAAGAGTAATAAGAAATATCTGTATATATGCTTCGCATTGACTGCGGGTGTTTGCCTTCTGTTTGACATCTGTCCGGGGATGTTCGACTATATCTCAGCACAGGAGCGTCAGGCTTTTGCTGGTGCCTCTGCCGACCAGTTGGCTCCGCTCTTTGCTAATCTCACCGAGATGCGCGAGGCAGTGTTTACTGCAGATTGCCGCAGGTCGATGATTGTCATCTGTGCGGGATGTCTGTTGATGTTCCTGTTCCTGCGTGGCAAACTGCAGGCTAATTATTTTGTGGGACTTGTTCTCGTGCTCTGTCTCTTCGACCTTTGGATTGTCAACAAGCGCTATCTCAACGACGAGATGTTTGTGGAGGCAAGTGTAAAGGATCAACCGGTAAGTAAGGACGGAAGTATCGACTTTATCCTTAACGACAAGTCATTGGGATATCGTGTATTGAATCTGTCCAAGAGTACGTTCAATGAGAACGAGACTTCTTACTATGTTAACAGTATAGGTGGTTATCACGCTGCCAAACTGCGCCGCTATCAGGAACTGGTGGATGCTCATATCCACAAGGAGATGAACGGAGTATTCTCATCTGTCGGCAAGGCCCAAGGCGATATGACCAAGGTGAATGGTGACAGCATATTCCCCGTGCTCAACATGCTCAACGCCAAGTATTTCATCCTTCCCCTTGAAGGAGGGCAGACAGTGCCCATCACTAATCCTTATGTCTATGGCAGTGCATGGATGGTGGACAAGGTGACGTATGTTGATAATGCCAACAAGGAATTGTCTGCTTTGTCGAATATGCAGTTGCGCCATGAGGCTGTGGCTGACAAGAAATTCAGTGACATCCTCGGAGGTAGCGTCAAGCAGGAAGGCGAGAGTATGGTTACTCTTAAGGTGTATGGTCCCAATCATGCAGAATACGAGGTTAACTCCACAAGGGGTGGAGTAGTGGTATTCTCTGAGATATATTATCCCGGATGGACTGCCACAGTGGATGGTGAACCTGTTGAGGTGGGGCGTGTCAACTATGTGCTCCGAGCCATCAAGGTGAAGCCAGGCAACCATAAGGTAATCCTCAACTTCGACCCGCAGACAGTGAAGACCACAGAGGTCATCGCCTACATCGCCTATGCCCTCCTCATCCTCGTCATCGCTCTGCTTGCATTTAAGAGAATGAGGAAGTCCTAATTCCTCATTCAATATAGTTGTGCGTGATATTGTGCCTTATGTACGCCCGGTGACCATAGGCGGCAACAACGACGAAGCATATAAGCACGAGAACAAACGACACATTGGTGGGAGGAAGGCCAAACCATGATACTTTCATGTCAATGATGGCTGCTTGAAGTGGGGGGAATACCGAACCGCCTATGATCGACATGATCAATCCGGCACCACCTACCTTCACATTGTCTCCAACGCCACGAAGTGCAATACCGTATATCGTGGGGAACATCAGCGACATGGTGGCACTGATAGCCACAAGACAGTAAAGACCATTGCGGTCGGTGAAGAGTATCACTCCCGCTGTGGCGCATGAAGCTATCACGGCAAGTATCATCAGCAGACGGCCTGGTTGTATGTATTTCAAGAGCCAAGTGCAGATAAAACGGCTCACGGTGAAGAAGGCAAGTGCAAGGATATTGTATTTCTGTGACAATATCTCGGCTGCCTTCTCTTCCATTCCCTCGTTCATGAAGATGTGCGTACCATACTGGATGATGAATGTCCAGCACATCACTTGGGCTCCTATATAGAAGAATTGTGCTATCACACCCTCACGATAGTTGGTTATATTATATAACTCGCGTATGGAGGTCGATAGTTTTTTCACTGAGTGGGTGTCGCCATGCTTTGGCATTGTCGTTACCCTGATAAGCACGAGCAACAATACCACGGCGGCTCCGATATACACGTATGGTTGGATAAGAATGTCGAGGTCGTAGTCACGGATTATATTAAACTGCGCCTCAGTAAGTGTCTTTCGGGTGGAGGTGTCCATCGGACTCATTCTTGCCTGCACATACTCCATTGCCACATACATTCCAGCAAGGCAACCCATCGGGTTGAATGCCTGGGCAAGGTTAAGACGGCGAGTCGCTGTATCCTCGCTTCCCATACAATAGATATATGGATTACAACTCGTTTCAAGAAACGATAGTCCGCATGTCATGATGAAATAGGCAATGAGGAACGGGAAGTATATTCCGGTCATCTTGGCAGGGATGAACAACAAGGCTCCAATGGCATACAGACCGAGACCAATCATCACTCCTGCCTTGAACGAATATTTCTGTATGAAGATGGCGGCAGGGAATGCCATCACGAAATAACCAAGATAGAATGCCACCTGGACAAAGGCTCCCTCAGTGACACTCATTCTGAATATCTTTGAGAAGGCCTTCACCATCGGACTCGTCACGTCGTTGGCAAATCCCCACAAGGCAAAGCATGCCGTTAGCATCACAAAAGGAATAAGAAAACTCACCCCGTTTTTAGTTAATATACCGTCTTTTTTTTCCATGTCTTTAGGCTTTTTTGTTCCAATCGAGCACAAAAGTACAACTTTTTTTGGAAAAAGTGCAAGTTTTTTAAAATAATTCAATAACTTTGCCGAAAAAAGTTGCAAATACAAACAAAACAATGAAGAAATTACTGTCTTTGCCCCCAAATCTCGTGGGCTCTTTTCACCAAATAACCGGCCTCGACCGAAATGAGTATTTCTGTACCAACGACCCCGTCGGACATAAGCTCGGTAGTGGTGGTGGCACCACCTATCTCCTCGAGCAATGCTATAAAGAAGAGAACGAGCCACCGTTCCCTGCAGTTTCGCTGCAGGGCTCCATCCCCTCTTTCTCCTCCTGGCTCTCCCGCGAGAAGCGCATCCTCCTCCATGCCGGAGGTCAGAGTCGCCGTCTTCCTTCCTATGCCCCATCAGGCAAGATACTCACTCCCATCCCCGTGTTCAGATGGGAGAGGGGACAGCGTCTCTCGCAGTCGCTGCTCTCCCTGCAGTTGCCCCTCTATGAGCGACTGATGGCTCTTGCCCCAGATAATATCCACACCATGATTGTGAGTGGCGACGTGTATATCCGTGCCGCCGAACAGTTGCCGCCTGTTCCTGATGCAGATGTCGTGTGCTATGGACTATGGCTCGACTCGTCGATAGCAAAGGACCATGGAGTCTTCGTGTCCGACCGCCGTTCTCCATCTGTCCTTAAACAGATGCTGCAGAAGCCATCGGTGGAAAAACTACAAGAACTGCTCGGTTCTCATTTCTATCTCACTGATATTGGTGTGTGGCTACTGTCCGACAGAGCGGTGGAGGCTCTTGTAAAGCACTCCAAGAGAGATGGAGAGATTATCGAGTATGACCTGTATTCGGAATTCGGTTGCGCCCTCGGAACCGACCCGATTATTGACGACGACGAACTCCGCTCTCTCTCTGTGGCAATACTGCCGTTGCCAGGTGGAGAGTTCTATCATTTCGGTACGAGTCGTGAGATGATATCCTCTACTGTCGCCATACAGAATATCGTAAATGACCAGAGGGAGATAATGCATAACGGACGCAAACCACAACCGTCTATATTCGTGCAGAACGCTTCGGTAAATTTACCCATTACTGCCGAAAACACAAATATATGGATAGAGAACTCCTATATAGGTCGTAATTGGCATCTATCTCATGATAACATCATCACGGGAGTGCCTGAGAATGACTGGGATATCACCCTTGCCCCAGGAGATTGTATCGACGTCGTCCCCATCGGCGATAGCGACTATGCCATCCGCCGCTATAATATCGACGACCGTTTTGCCGGTTCTGCGCAGCAAGCACCACTTTTCCCAGTCTATCACGATATCCCCGCACCCCCCAAACTGTCTCCTTTGGAAACCATAAGTTTTTTCAAAGTCTGTGAGTCAGT
>SAMEA3663006__coassemble_1344_pt1 | contig 7509 bp, 6 predicted proteins | sample SAMEA3663006__metabat2_low_PE_026 | metagenome-assembled genome bin SAMEA3663006 (sample SAMEA3663006) | pig gut metagenome | biome: pig gut; feature: pig-associated habitat; material: faeces | place: France | collected 2012 | reverse complement strand
TGATGGTGTTGGGACATGAGTCGTGCGGCGGAGTTACAGGAGCCATTAGCGGCGAAGAGGAAGAAGGACAACTCGGCAAACTGCTTACGTCTATTCGCAACGATGTGCCTCAGTATGTGGGAAAGAGCGACAGTCTTGACGCTGCCATAAGACTGCACACAAGGGTGCAAGCGGAGCGCATAATGGCTAATCCTGCGATAGCAGAGAAAATCAAGGAAGGAAAACTTGCCGTGAAGAGCGCCTATTACAACATTCACACCGGAAAGGTGGTAATTGACTGATTCAACCTTTCAGTTGGCTGATATTTCTTCGGCAGCGTTGCGTCCGGCAATCTTTCCGTTCACCACAATGTCGCCAACGCCGTTGCCTCCCAGTCTGTTAGCTCCGTGAAGTCCTCCTGTCACCTCGCCTGCGGCATAGAGTCCGGGCACCACGGTGTTGTCTATTCGCAGCATGTGCATATCCTTGTCAACCTTTATACCGCCCATGGTGTGGTGTATGGCTGGAGTAACGCACACGGAATAGTATGGAGGTACGTTGAGTGGGGCTGTCAGTGCGGTGGCGCTTCGTCCGAAGTCCTCGTCGCAGCCGTTTTGCTGCATCTTGGTATATCGGGCCATGGTGGCGGTAAGCACATCTATCGGCAATCCTGCCTTTTCGGCAAGTTCCTCAATGGTCTGAGCCTCCTTCAGAACGCCCTGGTTGTAGTATGTCTCAATGGCTGCGAGAGATTTGCGCACTTGGTCGTCGAATATCAGAAACGCCATGTTGCCAGTCTGGCTTAGTATGGCATCAGACACTACGTCGCGCGTCTGCATCTCGTCCACAAACCTCTTTCCCCCGGCATTCACGAGTATGGCGCCATTGCCTCTAACAGCCTCAGTAATAAGAATATGGTTCACGTATTCAGCGGTGGGGTGAATTTGTATCTGCTCGAGCTGTATCATGCTTCCTCCTATGGCTTCAACCCATGAGAAGGCGTCGCCTGTGGCACCCTTGTGGTTGAGGGTTGGAAAGCCCTTCAGTTGTGGGCAGTATTTTGTAACCATTTCGATGTTTGCGCCGAAGCCTCCGGTGGCAATCACCACAGCCTTCGCTTTCAGCTGGTATGTGCTGCCGTCGCGGTTTTCCACCTTCACACCGCACACTCTCTCGCCTTCCATTATGAGTCCTGTGACCTTGTTGCTGGTGCGTATCTCCACATTTTCCGATTCCGAAGCCTCCTTTAGCACTTTCATCAGGTGAGGTCCTATGGCGGTGCCGCCTTGTGGGCGATGGGTGCGTTTCACGCTGCTTCCACCCATGAGTCCTATGTCGCTGAGGTCTGCGCCGAGGCTTATTAGCCAGTCGATGGTGAGAGGACCATTGGCCACGAAGCTTCTCACGAGTTCCGGGTCGTTGAAGTAGTGCCCGCCCTTCATGGTGTCGTCGAAGAAGAGGTCTTTGGAGTCTTCTATGCCGAGGTTTTTCTGTATGGATGTCTCTGCCGCGTTTATTCCTCCAGTGGAGTAGTTGGTGTTACCTCCCAAGATGCCTTGTTTTTCAATCACTGTCACGTTGTAGCCTTTTGAGGCAGCTTCTACGGCGGCACATAGTCCGGCACCACCTGCTCCGATTACCACTATGTCGCAATATCCGTCGGCATATATCTTCTCCTCTTCGGTTTTTTCGCCTTTTGAAGTGGCAATGGCCATGTTTAGAGCGTCAATAACTCCAGTAGAGGTGAGTGTGGCACCTGTCACTCCGTCGGTGTCAAGCGAAAGGTAGTCGGTGCGCCCTATTGCATTGTCGAGCACTTCATTGAGCGCTGCTTGTGCAAATGACGATTCAGACTGGCTGATGACCTTTGCGTCGGTTATGGTGTTGTTAGTCACGGTGATGCGAACGAGAATAGTACCTCCCCGCCCTTCGCCTGTTCCTTCCCACACTCCGTCCCGCATGGTTGTACCAATAGTGTTGTCACTCACTGTACATGCCGTGATTGCTATCTGCATAAGGATTGATGCAATAACAATCCACGTAGCGGATAATTTTGTCTTCATTATCAGTTTTATTAATATATCAATTAGTTTTCGAGCGACTTACGGGCTATTGGGAATGTGAAGTAGGTGTTGGGGAAGGGCTCGTCCAAAAGCGTGAAGTGCCACCACTCGCAGTCGTAGGGCTTGAAACCGTGTGAGGTCATGGCCTTCTGGAGTATCATTCGGTTGTCGTATTGTTGTTGGGTGATAGGCTTGTAGGCGCCTATGGGTTGTCCAGGCTGTACGTCGGGGTGTGATGCCACGCCAAAGTAGTCGTAGGTGCATCCCATATCCACTTCCTTCTCTAATGTCATGTCGAAGAGTGTGAGGTCGATCGTGCTGCCACGAGTGTGTCCCGACTTCTCGGCAATGTATTCTCGAGGTACGAGCACCGACTTGTCAAGTTCGGGATAGAAATACTGCTTCATCAGTGTGTCTTCCACATTCTTTGCCCATTCCATGAAGTAGTCAACGGCTTTCTGCGGTCTGTAACCGTCGAATATCTTCAGTCGGTATCCTTGCTTAATGAGGTCGTCGCTAACTTTCTTAAGCGAGTCGGCGGCCTGGCGTGTGAGCATGGCTATCGGTTCCTCGTAGCCTGGTATGCGGCGACCGATGAAGTTATAGGTGCTGTAGTAGCGGATTTCGAGTATCACATCGGGCACTACATCAGTAAGCACAACAAACTGGGAGGCATCCTCTTCGGGAGCCTTTGTCTTTGTTTCCTCATTGCTTGAGCATGCTGTGAGGCTGGTGCAAAAATAAAGCAGCATAGCAATCGCAGCCAAGTGTTTAATCATTCTCATGCTTATATAAGTTTTATAGTCTTGCATATTTTCAGTGCAAAAATAGACATTTTTTTTTGAAACCTTCTAAATTTTAAACAGAAACACTCCCTACTTAACTTTTTTTATTAGTAAGCGTCTCCGCGATGTAGGGAAGGTGGAAAGAAGCGAAATAATGTTAAAATCGCAAAAAATCCAATGTCATTCGAAAAATAATTGTTATTTTTGCGACATAAAATAATCAGCAGACTTTTTGATGATATGAAGAATTTGTTTATTTCCCTGCTGCTCTGTATCCTGGCAATGGGAGCACAGGCACAACTGAAACCTCGTGTGGTGATCTTGACTGACATCGGACAACCGGATCTTGAACCTGATGATACGGAGTCGCTGGTGCATCTGCTTTGCTATGCCGACCAACTGGAGATTGAGGGTATCATCACCTCGACGGGCTGGAACTGCGACCCTTATCCCACGAAGAGCGCTGCCTATCGTGATTCGGTGGTAGAGGCTTACGGGGCGGATGTGCATAACTTGATGAAACGATCTGACCAAATGGCTTTTCTCAGCTTAGAGAAAGAGAATGGTTGTCAGGAGATGGGCTACTGGCCAAGTGTGGAGTACATTCGTAGCCGGAGTGTGATGGGTAGTCAACGGGCTGGCATCAAGGTGATTGGCAGCGACAACGACAGCGAGGGTAGCGAACTGATTATCCGTCTGGCTGACGAGAAGGATGAGCGTCCCATCTGGGTTTGTGCGTGGGGTGGTGCCAACACATTGGCTCAGGCAATCTGGAAGGTGAAGCAGACGCGCACGCCCGAACAGCTGAAGGCGTTTCTGCATAAGCTCCGTCTATACACCATCACTGATCAGGATATGGTGTATGCAATGCGCATGGATCTGGCATACAGCTCTCATCAGTGGATGCGCAGGGAGTTTGCCAGAGATCTTCTATTTGTGTGGGATGAAGGCACATGGCAGTTGCAATGCAGTCTCGGACAGGATTACTGGCAGCTGATCAGAACGCAGATTCAGGGACATGCAACTTTGGGCAGACAGTATCCTGATTTTAAATATGGTGTGGAGGGTGATACACCTTCGTTTCTGAACGTAATTCCCAATGGTCTGCACAATCCTGAAGAACCGATGCAGGTGGGTTGGGGCGGTTATCATATTTGGACAATGACCAAGGACTCGACAACCTGTGCGTGGACCAGTTGGCAGGAGCCTGTGAAGAGCATCTCGGAAACGTATTACAGACAGTTCTATCCTTCACAACTTAACGACTTCATCGCCCGCATCGAATGGGCTGAGAAGGGACAGGGTAACCGTAATCCGGTAGCTGTCGTCAATGGTGAGAACGGAACTGATGCTATCGTCATCATGGCAAAGGCTGGGCAGACCATCAGTCTAGACGCTTCTGCGTCATTCGACCCCGATGGTGATGGGCTCACCTTCAAATGGTGGCAACAGGATGGTATCAGTCAGGCAAAGGCAACTGTCAGCAATGCCACTTCTTCGACAGTTAAAGTGGACATGCCAACAACTTTTGCAAACGATGAGATTCACATTATCTGCGAGGTACACGATCAAAGCAAGTACGCCTTGCCCGCTTATCGCAGAGTCATCATCAAACCGACAGAATGACGAATATCACTTTCCCACGCAGAATCTACTTTCCGATGCAGAAGTTACTATCTGCAAATCTCAGGTATTGATCAGAGTTATCGACTTCTCTTTCTTTTGGTAGGCAATCGTATCTCTATTTATCGTTTTTTTATGCTTGCTTTTTGCTTTCAAATTCGCTAAAAATGCGAATTTGAGGATAAATTTCTATAAAAATTAGCATTATTTGAAGAAAATGTTTGGTAGGGTAAAATAAAAAGAGTATTTTTGCAACAAATTTAGGCTGTTATTCATAAAATAAACGAAGATGGCAACAAAAATACAGCAAATATTAGAGACGGCACCCAACGAATCAGTCTTATTTGGTTCGTGGCTTTCAAGTCAAGGCTTGGATGCTCGTGGTCAGTATGCTTATATGAAAAGTGGATGGCTTGACCGTATATCGAAAGGGGTTTATAAGATACACGGGACAGAACCAAGCCTATTTGCTGCTGTATCGTCATACAACACGCAACTTAGTAAGAGTTGTGTTGTAGGTGCATATACAGCTTTGGAACTCCGCGGATACTCCCATTACTTGTCAATGGGGAAGCCTAAGGCTTATTTGTTTACAGACAAAAGCAATAAGTTACCTTTGTGGTTACTAAAAGAGGAGTGGGATATGACGATAAAATACATGACTACCTCTTTCTTGGGTGATGAACTGTTGGGTGTAGAAGCCATGACTGTCAATCAATATGATTTGCTTGTTTCATCTCCAGAGCGTGCTATATTGGAGTGTCTGAACTTGCCGGATGCATCATCATCTTTGCTCGACATCTATTATATCATGGAGGGTTTGACGACATTGCGTCCCAAGATGGTTCAGACATTACTGGAGGCATGCACATCTCAGAAAGTGAAACGCCTGTTCCTCTATATGGCAGAAAAAGCCGGTCACGCTTGGTTTAAAGCGTTGAAGCTGGAGAGTATAAATCTTGGTACATCCAGGTTTATGATCACGTCAACAGGGAAATACATCAACAAGTATAATATGACAATCTCAAAAGAACTTGCAGAATATGAATGATATAAAATCAAGTGTTTACGCTCAGAAAGTAGAACTGCTACTCCGTCTTATTCCGATAGTGATGGAAGAGCATGTGTTTGCAATACATGGAGGTACTGCCATCAATCTTTTCTTGAAAGATTTGCCACGTTATTCTGTAGATATTGATTTGACCTATATCCCATTGGCTGACCGTCAGACAAGTTTGGATGACATCAATTTGCATCTAAAAGCCATTGCAGATAAGGCAAAGAAAGCATTCAAAGGAATGCACATCGTTCCAAACTTCAGTACCTGCAAACTGTTGTGCGAATATCGAGGTAGGCAGGTGAAGATAGAGGTTAACCAGACCAAGAGAGGAATTATAGGTGGTGAAGTTCAAACAATACCATTGAGCGAAAAGGCACAGGAAGAGTTTTCCCTCTTTTGTGAGGCAAATGTTGTGCCCCTAACTCAATTGTATGGTGGCAAGATTGCAGCAGCACTTTCACGCCAACATCCTCGTGATTTGTTTGATGTGAAGTATATGGATATTCCATTGAGTGAATGCCGAGAGGGACTCATCTGCTGTTTGCTTGGCAGCGATAGACCCATCCATGAGTCTTTTGCTCCACGTCTGATTGACCAGCGAGAAGCAATGGAAAACCAATTTGCAGGTATGACGGATATTCCTTTCACATACGAGGAATTTGAAGAAACTCGTGCAAAACTCATTAATGATGTAAAGTTGTTGATGACAGAATCGGATAAGAAGTTCCTGATTAGTTTCGAATCTGGACAACCAGAATGGGAAGGATATGAGTTTGAATATTTCAAGGATTACCCATCAGTACAATGGAAGTTGCTTAATTTGAAGAAGCTTGCCAAGCAAAATCCGCAGAAGTTGCGAGAGGAGGTGGAGTATTTAAAAGGTGCTTTTTAGTGTATTATGTAGTAGATAATAATAAAATTATGAAACGAGGAATTGAAAACATTGATTTGGGAGACCCGTTCCTATTAAGATTCCTGTTATTGACATACATTATTTGCGTGATATGGAAGGTATCTTTTTTTGAAGGCTATTTGATCGCCTACATTAAGCTTGCTAATAGAAAACGAAATGTTCTTGTATTTCCATTTTGTCAAAACAAAAATCTGCAAATATGGGCATTATTCATAGTGCTTGAAATAAAGCAAATTATGAGCAATATTTGCAGATGGTATGTTTTTCTTTGCAAAATCACTTTCCCACGCAAAATTTATTTTCCGATGCAGAAGTGGGAGAATATGTTGTTGAGAACCTCGGAGGGGGTGATGACGCCACCGGTGATGTCGGCAAGGGCATCGAGACATTGACGGAGGTCTTCGCTCAGAAGGTCGTTGGGGATGTTCATCTCAAGACCATCAAGAACACGGGTGATGCTCTCCTGGGCTTGAAGGAGGGAGGAATAGTGACGGGCTGAGGTGATGATGGCATCGTTCTCGCCAATCTCAGGGATGCCTGACTTGGCATAGATGGCATCGGTGAGTTCGTTAATGCCTGTGCCATTCAATGCACTGATGGACAGGGTGGAGAAGGGGGTGGATAATGACTGACCGGAGGTGGATGATGATGGGGTGGCGGGATGCTTATCCGTCTTGTTGATGACGGCAATAACTTGTTTGCCCTTGCATCGCGAGGTAATGTCGCTGAGTTCTTCTTCGGATGGTGGAGTGTCGATGACCCACAGGACGATAGCCGCCTTGGAAAGGGCGGAATAGGAACGCTCAATGCCGATTTGCTCAATGATATCGTCGGTGGTCCGCAAACCGGCTGTATCGACAAAACGGAAGGTGACGCCGTGGATGTCGATGGTGTCCTCGATAATGTCGCGGGTAGTGCCATGGATATCGCTCACAATGGCTTTTTCCTCTCCCACAAGGCGGTTGAGAAGTGTGCTCTTGCCTACATTGGTCTTGCCGATGATTGCCACAGGAATACCTTGCTTGATGGCCTGACCGGTGCGGAAGGAGGAGGCAAGCAAGGTGATGCGGTCGTGGATGGTATGGG
>SAMEA3663006__coassemble_1188_pt1 | contig 8266 bp, 5 predicted proteins | sample SAMEA3663006__metabat2_low_PE_026 | metagenome-assembled genome bin SAMEA3663006 (sample SAMEA3663006) | pig gut metagenome | biome: pig gut; feature: pig-associated habitat; material: faeces | place: France | collected 2012 | reverse complement strand
GCTTGGATTATGTGTGTGCAAAGGTATAAATAATTTGTTGAATTACAAAGGATTTCCTAAAAATTCCGTAAAATATAGATTATTTTTCCGTGATTTGTGGATTTTAATTCTTTTGCAACTTTTTGCCAATAGAAGTATTAATTGTTATTAAATTATCAGTCATAATGATGGTGTGATAATTGTTTACTGCAGTAAGACTGATCTTTTATATTTTCCCCAATATCTCGTTTAAGCACCCTATCATATAGAAGGGGATGTTCAAAAGGCGGAAGGGCTTGCCGGAGGGCGTTTTGACATTGTCAACAGAATAATTGCCTGACCATATCCTTATGGCAATGTCCTCGGGAGACATGTCCATAAACACCTGTATGGAGCGCAGATGGGCATTAGTGCCGTTCTTCACTTCAATAGGGATTATTCGTGAATCATATAAATAAATGAAATCTATCTCCGCGCCGTTGTTGGGACGTGACCAGTAGGCACGTCGTTGTCCCACTTTTTCACTCAATGCCAACAGTTCCTGAGCCACCACTTGTTCGGCTATTCTTCCGCGCCATACATCGAGAATGTCCTTCGCTCCTATGATGTCCTTGCGAATGCCTGCTTGGTAGTTGACTATGCCAGTGTCAAACCATATCAGTTTCGGCTTACGTCTTGTCTCTGGTATGACTGGTTGTATGGGGGATGAAGTAGGATAAACCAGTTCCATAAGCATGGCTTTCTCAAGCAGGCGGAATGCTTCGCCCACTTCACGCGACTGATAGGAAGACTTGGCAAAATTCCCTAATGTGATAGCTTCTCCGGCTTCACTCCAACCATAGGAAAGAATGAAGCGCACAACCTCTGTGAGTTTGTTGCCTCTTACGTATTTTTCAACGTCATCCTTGTAGGCTGTCACGAGAGTGTCGAAATAAGTGTCAAGCCCCAGAATGTCTTTGTTCTTTGAAAAGGCATCAACAATCTCTGGCATTCCTCCCACAAGCATATATTGCTGGAAAAGATTCATTAATTCGTTGTGAAATGGCAGAGCCATCTCTGGCGATGTGGATAGAATGGCTCTGAGGTTGCCCTTGCCCAATGCTCCAAGGAATTCGAAGAACGAACATGGCCGAAGAGCCATATATTGCACTCTGCCCACTGGAAAACTGACCTTTACGTCAATCAGATTTTCAAGTAACGAGCCGGCTGCAATCACGTGCAAATGGTGCAGTTGTTCATAGAAATATCTGAGTCGGGCAACGGTCTTTGGGGAGTTCTGTATTTCGTCAATAAACAGTAGGGTGTCACCCCCGCGGTTTTCTTTGCCTTTTGAAGCATATAGCATCATCTCGAGGTTTTCCATTGAGATGTCCATTTCCATCACATCGCGATCCTGTGTTTGCTCCATATTATAGTAGAGATAGTTGGCATAGGTCTTACCGAATTCCTTTACTACAGTTGTTTTCCCTACTTGGCGTGCGCCACGTAGTATCAGGGGCTTCCGGGAGTCACTTGACTTCCATTGCTTGAGTCGATGGATGATATCTCTATTAAACATTTTCTTAATCGTTGTTTACTATACGACTTCAATTGATATTTTGTCGGCAAAGATACAATATTATTATGAATTATGCAAATTTTTTCTCGTTTTTGTCGTAAATCAGGGGCAAAATGGTGTCTGATTTGTCGTAAATCAGGGGCAAAATAGTGTTTTATTTGTCGTAAATCAGGGGCAAGATGATGAAATAGGGTATTCAATAATTATGTGTTTTTGCTCTAAATCGCATGTTTTTTGTGAAATTTGGAGGAAAAACCTTTGTTTTCTGAAATAAAAGATGTATTTTTGCAGCATTAATTTAGTGCCTTATAAAGTTGCACTTACAATTGTTTATAGTTTTTTTGTTAGTATATGGAACAACCAGTATTGAATGACCACAACAAGAGTGAGCACGAACCTTCGCATACAGCAGAACATTTGCTCAATCAGACAATGGTGAGGATGTTCGGCTGCGAAAGGTCGAAGAATGCTCATATTGAGAGAAAGAAGAGTAAAATAAACTTTCTGCTTGCGGAATGTCCCACTGATGGACAAGTTGCTGAAATAGAGAGTAAAATCAACGAACTTATTGCCGCAGACTTGCCTGTGGAATATGAGTTTGTCACTCGCGACAATATCCCGGAGGGAGTTAAGCTCGACAAATTGCCCGAAGACGCAAGTGAAACATTGCGACTCGTAAGGATTGGCGACTATGACGTATGCCCTTGCATCGGCAAGCACGTAAAGTCAACCAAGGAGATTGGGTCATTCCGAATTACAAGTACGAGCTACAACGAAGGTTCGTTTCGCATTGTTTTCAGAGTATATCCCGAATTTCCCAATCACCCCGTAGGCTACGAGAAATAATTGAACATGCTATCACCATATAGCCGAAAACATACTGATGACGGCGGCAGGGAGAAGAACACCGGCAGGGGCAAGTATGTTATAGTGGAATCTGCATCAGCACTCTACACGCAGTTGGAGGGTGCTTGTGCAGAGGGTATGTCAACCGAAGAAAGGTATGACATACTAAGAGGTGTGTTCCGACGTGCTGTGGAACAGGCTATAGCCGATTGTCAGATTGCCTTTGTGGGATTCTTCTCCAAGGTGGATTATTGTGTAAAGAAATATCAGATTCCTTATACAATAGCCGATCTCATACACTTGGCGCGCAAGGACATTTTTCCCAAATCGAATAGTGACCAAGAACTGTCAGATGACGATCTCGAACGGCTCTTCCCCCACAATATTAAGGCTACGGCATTGCTGGTGTATTGGGTGTGTGGCAAGGAGGAGATACCTGAAAGTCTAAAGAGCCATTTCCCCAAGGCCGACAGGAAAAGCACATGGGGAAAATTCAGTGAGAATGTGCTACGCGTGGTAGTGGCACGATGGGATGACAATTTCATCTGGGCAACGGAGGAAGAGAACAACACAACACTCAAGATATGCTATGGCAAAGACAACAAAATATTGACGCTTGACGGCAAGGCCGACTGGTCGTATCTGAAGACGGTGTTGTGGGAAGGCGCGCAGATGAACCTCGTCAGAATACGTATGGATGAGCGAGGGGAGATTGTCATGCCGGAGCTTATTATTCTCGAACCTGATTTCCTCGTGAACATCACCACGATAGCCAGTTGCTTCGAGTCGTATGCTGAGTCGCCTTTCGTGAATCTCATCAATAAGATTAAGCCCAATGTGAATAATCGGGCGATATTCCTGGGTAATCTCTCCGGACAATTTCTCGACGACACTGTGCATGGCAGGGATATCCCCTTTGAGAACAGTCTTAAGGAGTTTGTCAATAATAATGCCCTAAGCATGATATCTTGCCAGGAACTGATTGACAACTTCGTGCAGTTTAAGCAAGATGCACTGGTTCAGAAACGCAATATAGAGAAACTGATAGGCTCCGATCTTCCGAACTCAATCGGGCAATACAGTAAGGAGGACGTCGTCCTCGAACCCTCGTTCTTCAGTGAGGTGTTGGGAATACAAGGACGTCTTGACTTCCTATGTCAAAAGGGTAGGGACGTTATCATCATAGAGCAGAAGTCGGGCAAGGGAGAATTTGTTCCGTTTAAATCACCTGACAGCTATCCGGACATCCCCGTGATAAAGGAGCCCCATAAGGTGCAGCTGATGCTATATCGCGCTCTGTTCAATTATGAGTTTGGGAAATATGCCGAAGAACTGAAACATATCATGCTCCTTTATTCCAAATACTCTGCTGGATTGGTGCTTTTGGCAAATGACCAGTTACTGCTGCTTAGGGCGATAAGGATGCGCAACCTGATAGCATGGAGCGAGATATTCTATGCCAAGGAGGGATTGGACATATTGACGACTCTGACACCGGACAAGTTGAACCTGAAGCAAATATCGGGCCGACTATGGGAAAACTACTTAAAGCCACAACTGTCGGCATTGCTTGCGCCCATCTATTCCGCCACCCCATTGGAACGCTCGTATTACCTGCGATTCCTGCGTTTCCTTGAAAACGAACAGCTATTGTCAAAAGTGGGAAACAAGCAGAAGGAAAACTCTGGATTTGCGTCAATATGGAATGACACTCTTGATGACAAGAAGACGGCGGGAAATATATACGACGGATTGACAGTGTCGGAATTCCGTTATGATGACGAAGGCAGTGCCGCGATTAGTGGGGTGGTGCTTACGTTTAATGAACCGCAATCTGCCGATACCACGAATTTCCGTATAGGAGATATCGTCATACTTTATCCATATAATTACGACAAGAAAACAAGGATTCCAAATGCCTGCGCACAGATGGTGCATAGGGCTACTATTGTGGATATTCGTGAGAATGACATTGAACTGAAATTGCGTAACAGTCAGACGGACAAGAGAACGATAGAGAACAAGCCCGAGGGCACGCTTTGGGCCATTGAGCACGACATGCTTGAGTCGATGACCGGTTCGCTTTACAGTGCAATGCATTCTTTCCTCTCGGCACCGAAATCACGTCGCGACCTCATACTCTCGCTGCGTGAGCCTATATGCGACACATCCATCCATCGCAAGGGGGAATACGGAGCCTTCAACACTCTTGTGGAACATGCCAAGCAGGCCAAGGACATATTCCTCATTATCGGTCCTCCAGGCACTGGCAAGACATCCTATGGACTGGTGAACCTGCTCAAGGAGGAATTGCTGGAGGAGGGTACCAATGTGCTGCTTCTGTCATATACCAACAGGGCGGTGGATGAGATATGCAGCAAACTGGTGGAGATGAGACAGGAGAATCCGGATTTTGATTTCATACGCTTAGGGTCGGAACTCTCGTGCTCTAAGGAATATCTCGACTATATGCTCAGTGTAAAGTCGAAGAGGCTTAATAGCACCAATGCGGTGATGAAGATGATACAAGCGACAAGGGTGTTCTGCGGAACAACTGCATCTCTCAATGCCAACATTTCGTTGTTGGGAATAAAGCATTTCAGTCTTGCCATCGTGGATGAGTCATCGCAGATTCTCGAACCCCATCTGATAGGACTCTTCAGTGCGCAAAAGGACAATAGATGCCGGATAGACAAGTTTGTACTTATCGGCGACCACAAGCAATTGCCAGCAGTGGTGCAGCAGACGGTGGAGGAATCGGCTGTAAGCGAACCCGAACTCATCGGTATCAACCTGCGGGACTGCCGCTTGTCGTTGTTTGAGCGATTGTTGGTGCAATTCAAGACTGATAAGGGGTATGATGATAGGTTCGTGTATATGCTCACCAAACAGGGGCGAATGCACAGGGACATTGCCGAATTCCCCAATCAGGCCTTCTATGGCAACAAGCTCGACATCGTGCCGCTCGAACATCAGACGCTCCCCACTGTGCGCAAGGACTCTGCCAACAGTATCATCACCATGCTCACCACTCACCGCATAGCTTTTGTGGTGGCTCGACCAACTGTGTTGTCACCTTCGGCAAAGACCAACAAGACCGAGGCGCAGATGATTGCCGCCACGGTGCGGGCCATATACGAACTGACATCTGAAGGCTTTGATAAAGACAAGACCGTCGGGGTGATAGTGCCTTATCGCAACCAGATATCAACCGTGCGCAACGAGATAGACAGATATGGCATCCCGTGCTTGCACGACATCACCATCGACACCGTGGAGCGTTATCAAGGCAGTCAGCGCGACTTCATCATCTATGGTTTCACCATCCAGCAGCCCTACCAGCTCAACTTCCTCACCAACGACGTGTTTGAGGAAGACGGCATGATAATCGACCGCAAGTTGAACGTGGCTCTCACCCGTGCCCGTCTGAATCTCATTCTCATAGGCAACCCCGTGTTGCTCAATATGAACATCACCTTCTCCAATCTTCTCGATTATGTGCGTGCCAAGGGTGGATATATAGATGTCCCCACGGAGGAATACTGCAAGGGGGTATTTTGATGCTTATTTCCTTATCCTAATTCTATAAGAAATGGAAGAAATGAAACTCCCAAAACCTCGGCTGCAAGGAAACGCCCTACCTTTCAGGGCGAGCAATGGGCTGAACGACATTACCCAGGGTGCCGCTTCGCTCTGCCCTGGGCTATGAGCAGGTTGCCCTTTCAGGGCGTCCTTCACTTGAGAGGGGCCAGGCTATGGAGCAAGAGGGCTCAGGGACAGGTACCTCTGATTCGTAAGAATGACAACATAAAAGAATAACAATAAATAAGAAAACAATGGCAAAGAAAAGAGAAATACGAAATAGTACAGCTGAGTTTCTTACCTTCGTAGCCGAAGGGAAGGAGAATGGCATACAGGTATTATATAAGGACGAAACGATATGGGCTACCCAAAAGGCAATGGCCACACTCTTTGATGTGGGTGTACCGGCTATTAATAAACACCTGAAGAATATATTTGACTCAGGAGAGCTGATGGTAGATTCAGTTATTTCCAAAATGGAAACAACTGCTTCCGATGGAAAAATGTACCAAACAGCTTTTTATAGTCTTGATGCCATCATCAGCGTGGGTTATCGTGTCAACTCCATCCGTGCTACACAATTCCGCCAATGGTGTACATACGTCATCCGCCAGTTCTCGCTCCGAGGCTATATCATAGATAAGAAGCGTATGGAGAACGGAGCGTTCATTGGCGAGGATTATTTTGAGCATCTGCTGTCTGAAATCCGTGAGATTCGCATGAGCGAACGGCGATTCTATCAGAAGCTCACGGACATATATGCCACCAGCATTGACTATAACAGGGATGCTCCCACAACAAGAATGTTCTACAAGAAGATGCAAAACAAAATGCACTTTGCCGTACACGGACATACTGCTGCGGAGCTGATTGTTGACCGAGCTGATGCGTCAAAAGAGTACATGGGTCTAACAACCTGGGAGAAAGCACCTGACGGAAAAATTGTCAAGGCTGACGTGAGCATTGCCAAGAATTATCTCAAAGAGAAAGAACTTGACGACATGGGAAAACTGGTCAACTCAATTCTTGACTTTGCACAACGTATGGCAGACAGACACATTCCTATGACAATGGAGGACTGGGCAAGGCGGATAGACATCGTTCTTGAAGCTGGTGGAGATGCAGTCCTCAATGATGCAGGTCAGGTAACAGCAGAATATGCGAAGGAATATGCAGAGGGCGAGTTTGAGAAATATCGAATCATACAAGATCGTTTGTTTAAGTCAGATTTTGATAAGTTCGACGAAGGAGATGGACTTCTTCCTTTGAATTTTGAAAATTGATTGGAGGGGCACAGGGACAGGCAAATGGATCATTCTAAAGGTCAAAGATATAGTTGCCTCTGATTTCAATGTATAATAAGGTATAAATTAAAGGTAATATGACACAACAGGCATACTCAATCAGTCAGCTGCATCAAGCTTTCTACGACTATCTCATCAAGAAGTTTGATGGTGAAACCATGGAGGCACAACGCTACATGGAGACAGCAGAGCGTATTATCCCCAATACGCTCAACGACTATTTCGGCACACACATTGCCTCCATCTATGACCTGCAGGATGCGGAGAAAGTAGAAAACTATCGCAGGAGAATCAAGGCGGAGCCAGTGCTGAAAGGTATAGACATGAGTGTGGAGCCACGCTATACCGAGGTACTGAAATGGTATAAGCTGTTTGTCAAGGGGCTGAACGCTGACACCATCCCCGTGCCTGTACCTGGGGAATACAAGATGGAGGAGGAAGAAAAAGCATCAGCCATGGTAGCCGACAGCCATCTGCCGCTAAAGACGCAGACCACCATCTTCACTGAAGGAGAGGACGACGGGACCATCACCATGGAACAACGAAGGCGAAACATGATGTTGCGCAAGGCCTGCATCGAGATATTCAAACAACGGCATGGAGGACGCATCGTCTGTGAATGTTGCGGATTTGACTTCGCCCGAGCCTATGACATCAAAGATGAATATATCGAGGTGCACCATCGCTTTCCATTCTCACAGACAGAAGGCGAACACCCCGTCAATGCAGAGACTGACCTTGTGCCGCTATGTGCCAACTGCCACAGAATGATACACCACGGCATGGGAGGCGGGGGACGGTGCATGACACTGGAGGAACTGAAAGAGATATACAGAGGTAAACACTATAATAACTGATATGCAGCAGACAGAAAGCGATAAAAGATTACTCCATACCCTGCCACAAAAGGTGGAAGAGATGAAGCAGAGCATTCTGTGTGGCAAGCCCTACGTGTGGAAACTGAGGCTTTCACTCGCTGAGTTCTGTGACCTCGAAT
>SAMEA3663006__coassemble_1153_pt1 | contig 8418 bp, 4 predicted proteins | sample SAMEA3663006__metabat2_low_PE_026 | metagenome-assembled genome bin SAMEA3663006 (sample SAMEA3663006) | pig gut metagenome | biome: pig gut; feature: pig-associated habitat; material: faeces | place: France | collected 2012 | reverse complement strand
GTTATCGGTCCGGGTGGAAAGATTATCCAGCAGATGCAGGAGGACACAGGTGCCACCATCACCATCGACGAGATTGACGGAGTTGGCAAGGTGCAGGTTAGTGCTCCCAACAAGGAAAGCATCGACGCAGCCCTTGGCAAGATCAAGGCCATCGTTGCCATCCCTGAGGTTGGTGAGGTTTATGACGGAACAGTACGCTCTATCATGCCTTACGGATGCTTCGTAGAGATTCTCCCTGGCAAGGACGGTCTGCTCCACATCAGCGAGATTGACTGGAAGCGCCTTGAGACAGTTGAAGAGGCAGGTATCAAGGAAGGCGACAAGATAAAGGTGAAGTTGCTTGAGATTGACCCGAAGACAGGCAAGTACAAGCTCTCTCACCGAGTTCTTATCGAGAAGCCAGCCGACTATCAAGAGCGTCCCGCACGTCGTGAGCGTCCTGAGCGTGGTGAGCGTCGTCCTCGTCCCGAAAGAGGCGAGCGTCGTCCTCGTCCCGAAAGAGGTGAGCGTCGTCCTCGTCCCGAGCAGGAGGAAATCCACGAGCCACATGAGCCCAAAGATTTCAATGATTCTCTCGACAAGATGGATTTTTAAAATACTAAAACAAAATCCCGCAATCGCCTTTATGACGATTGCGGGATTTTTTCACACAAATAAAAAGGGCGTTTTGGGCAACCTAATTCTTGTCAATACGTATATTTTTGGTCAATACGGAAAAAATATCGATTCCAACGGAATTTTTTGGTAAATAAAGTACGAGAATTAAAATTTTTATATTAATTTTGCACACCGAAACAAGCAACAACACCTAAATGGGTGTATCTAATTAACAATATTAATATATAGCAATTATGAAGAAAAGTATTAATTTATTTTTTCTGCTTTTGGCCATGTTCTTATGGTCATGCAGTGACGACGACGGGAACAACGACGGCACAAGCACTACCGATTCCAAGGTGTACGTAATGTGCTACAACGATTTCCTCGACCCATCGGACGTTCTAATAACCGCACAGGACACAAGCGTCATCACAGTGAGCAAGCCCTATGCCACAACAAAGGGACTCACAATGAAGAAGGGCGACAAGATTGTAGTGTGGCGCTCAGTAAACGAACTGCCATTCTGCAAGACTGTTGAGAACGCCAACTATGACAACAACAACCGTGTTGTGCTCAATCTCTCGGCCTGCACCTATGACGAGATAATACCCGACGGGCATTTCATCCTGTCATCCGACCTCTACACCGACAAGAACCAACCGGCGCGCACCAACGACGGCTCTATCAATGAGATGCATTACGTAGAAAAGACCGACTCAGGCAATGTATATCACCCCGCTGCCATCATCATTAACAACGACGGCAAGGACAACGACGGCGAAGCACCTCATGTGGCCACTGCCGTGGATTCCATTCCCGGAACAGTGAGCGGAATAGGCACCTCAGGCGTACTTGTTGAGGACCTTGAGAAAAAGAACTGGGGCGGCAGTTTTAGCTTCACCCCGGTGAACATCAATATTGCCTTGAAAGATTTGACTTTCAAAAAACAGCAAACCGAAAAAGACAGTGTATTCTATATGGAGATAGGCGCTGAGAGACTTGCATTTTCGGCTCTTGCCGGTTTCAATGTGGAATGGAAGGGCGAGTGGTTCACCCTTAAGGAATTCAGTTATGGCATCAAATACGAGCTTGGCGCCTCGGCAAAACTGAAAGCAGTTGCAGGTCTCGCATTTAAGGTGCCCAAGGAATACGGCGAGATGGAACTTGCCACCGTCACGTCGCTCTCATATATCTTCTGGTGTGGAGTGATACCCGTTTACGTGACCACCACTCCCAAGATCTGTCATGGATTCAAAGGCGGTGTCGATGCCTCATTAGGTTATAGACAGGAATTCAGCTATAAGTATTCAGGAGGAACAACCAGTAAATGGAAAAAAGACATAGGCTGGAGAGATTATAAAACCAAGGAAGAAGAAAGGAAAGTGGGCGACCCCGAAATTTCCTTAATAGGCAAGCTGAGCCTGGAATATTCATTGTTCCTCAAATGTGATGTCAGTCTATTCGGATTTATTTCGCCGAAATCCACAATGGGCCCGTATTTCAAGGGCGAGGTTACCGGCACTTGGGGTGCAAGCGGAGCCGAAGGCAAACCAATAAAAGAAATCAAGGCAAAAGTGTCGGCAGGCTTAAAATGGGGACTGGGTATCGACATAAAGGCCGGAAAATGGAAACTGGCGGGAGTAACATGGGATTGGCCAATATCCGAGGCTGTCATTTACGAAAACAAATGGAACTTCGCCGATGAGGACAACAAAGCCATTGAAATCCCCTATGCACCCGCAATATAATAATAAATAATGTATAAAGGAAAAATATTCAGCTTCATTGCTGTATTATTGTTGCTCGGCTTGTCGTCATGCCATGACGACGAGCCGGGCAATAACCGTTTTGACCCTGAAGTGGGTTATGACTATTATGTCGCAGTGTTCTACAACTCGGAAGACTCCTTGGCCAAGAAGAACATGGCAGAGTGGGCGGCTGCCGACTTTGCCGATGCACAGAAGTCGATGTCAAAACAACTAAGTGTCGGGATCAGATGGTATAATTGCGACAACAACGACTGGATATTGGATGTGGAAAATGCAGTGTTGGACAATCAATGCACTGCCATCATAGGGCCCGAAGGCTCCACAAAATGCCAGGAGCTGATTTCAGTGGCAAAAACAACGGCAAAGTCAGGGAAAATCGCCGACAAGCCAATCATTCTGCCCACTGCCACCTCGGTTGACCTGCAGAGACAGTGCATGCAATACGGCAACACGTGGTTTATGTCGGAGAACGACCTTTGCCAGGGAGAAACGATGTTGCGCGTTTGCCAACTGATGGAATCAAAGTCGATAATGGTGATTTCATCCGACGATGCCTACGGACTGTCCTTCCACGACAAGATGCCGTTTATGGCAAACGAATGGGGCATAGACATCGGGTTCAACGAACTGGTATCGCCCAATGCCACCAACGCCGAGATTGAGGATATGCTCTCCAGGGCATATCAGTATGCCAAGGACAAGGGATTTGACACATTGGATGACGTAATTGTGTTGGTTGCCTCAAGCAATTACCGCCACTATAAAGCCGCCAACCAATGGGACATGAACCATCGTGATGACATGTGCATCATCTTCACCGACAATGCCGGCACATTCAACAACCAGGAAGCCTATTCCGACGCCTCCGGCATTGCCCTTGCACCGAACATAGAGAGCACCTTCATCAAGCGTTTCAAGAGCAAGTTTCCCAATGTCAACCAAGGCAACGCCCTGTGTGGCGAGGCGTTTATATACGATGCCGTCATGATGGCGCTGCTTTCCACTTATGCCCACTGGACCAACGGCACCGACGCCAACGAGGCTATCAAGCGGATGACTACCGACGAACACGCCGTGGCCAACTACGACACCAACGGCATTCAACCTGTGCTGGAAATGATTGGCGGAGGCAATATTCCCCAGATTTACGGAATGGCTGGCGAATGGGATTTTTATAAAGGCATCAACCTGCATCCATGTTATTACCTATGGGAACAGGAAGACGGGAAGATTAACATTTATTTTCATATTGACTCCGAAACATTCACACTGCGCGAAGATGACGATGAGACACTGACCGAGTGGACACCCACAAAGCTTGCGCCTGAATTGTTCGAGTCAATTGCCGACCCGAAAAACTATGGCGAGCTCGGCAACAAATGGGCTGTGATTGTGGCAAGCAGCATTGGATTTGAAAACTACCGCCACAATGCCGACGCACTCGCTATCTACCAGACACTCAAGCGCAACGGATATGACGACAACCACATCCTGCTCATCATCAACGACGCAGTGGCCAACGACACGCACAATCCCTTCCGTGGGGTCATCAAGAGCACCTCGGATGGAGTCAATCTCATGGATGGAGCCGTCGTTGACTATCACACTCCCGACCTCACTCCCGGCCAATTGCAGGATTTGCTCACCTCAGGTGATGTGTTCGCCCCTCAGCCCGACGACAATGTATTCATCTTCTGGAGCGGCCACGGCACCACGAAAGGCGAGCTATGCTGGCGTGGAAACAACAGCGAGAACATCTCAACCGAGCAGTTCTGCGGATGGCTCCAGGCAATGTCAACACTGCAACGCTACCGCAAGCTGATGCTATGCATTGAGGCGTGCTACAGCGGAGCCATTGCCAAGAGCCAGCTCCCCACCGGAGTGTTATGCATGACGGCAGCCAACAGCAATGAGACCTCAATAGTGCATGGCGACAGTCCCGACGCGGTTATGGGCACATATCTATGCGATGAGTTCAGCTATATAATGAACGAGAAAATCAAGGACAACCCCTCCATTCTCGTCAGCGACTTGTATAAATACATGTATCTCAATACAGCCACGTCCCACGTCACGCTGTCGGACATAAGGCAATTCGGCGCCATCACCAAATGCAAAATGGACGAGTTTATAAAGAGAGATTAATCTCGGTATGCACATGAAGCTCGAGACTGGTGTTGACTGGAAGCGCAAATTATCAAGACCACACCGGCGCTGGTGGTGGAATTCCTCGGCAGTTTCAAGGCTTATCATAAGAATATCGTGAAATAATTATCCTTCAATAAAAGAATTATCTTTATTGACCACTTTTTGCTTTATTGACCAAAAATAGCATAAAAAATCCCCATACTCTCGATGAATATGGGGATTATTATCGTTGTCTATGATACTACCTTTATTATAGTGTAGCCACTACCTCATGCTTACCGGGAGAATATGGCAGAACATCTCCATCAACAGCCTTGCCATCGATAGTGAGCGATGACAGACCGACTTGCTTGCCATCAGGATTCTTCACCGTGATAACATATTCCGCATCGCGGAAACGACGGGTTACTGTGTATTCCTTGGCAGTAGAAGGCAGACAAGGACGAATGGCAAGACCGTCATAGTCGGGTTGGATACCGAGGATATATTGACTTACGGTGAGCCACATCCAAGCGGCAGTACCAGTGAGCCAAGAGTTCTTACCCTCACCGGGTTTGTAGGCATCCTTACCTGCCACCATCTGACAGTTGACGTATGGCTCCACCTTGTGGAGAGTCTGATGACTTTCCTCCACGTATGATGGAAGAATCTTAGTATAGTGTTCCCATGCCTCATTGCCACGTCCTGCAACAGTCATACCGATGATAACCCACGGGTTGTTATGGCAGAAGATACCGGCATTCTCCTTATAGCCCTCGGGATAAGATGAAATCTCACCCATCTCGACATGATAAACGGTATATGCGGGATTGTTGAGAACAATACCATGTTCACAATCCATCATCTTCTCCACGGAGTCGATAGCCTTGTCAACCATACCCTTGTCGAGTCCGATGCCAGCCATTGTACACCATCCCTGACTCTCGATGAATATCTTACCCTCCTCGTTCTCATTCGAACCAATCTTGTTGCCATAGAAGTCGTAGGCACGGAGATACCATTCTCCGTCCCAACCGTGCTTCTGCACAGCCTCATCCATACTGTTAACTGCCTTTTCCATTGCGTCAGCCTCGGCATTGAAGTCGGCAATACCATATTTTGCGGCATCCTCGCCACGGGCGGCAAGAGTGCGGCAGAGCTTAACATATTCCTTACCTGTGACGACAAAGAGTCCGGCAATCATGAGCGACTCAGCCTTAGAGCCCTCACTATTGTTCTCGGTGGTCTGGAAGCTCTCATTGGGATCCCAAGAGAAGCAGTTGAGATTGAGACAGTCATTCCAGTCGGCACGACCAATGAGCGGCAGTGCATGGGGACCGAGGTTGTTGGTGACATGCTCCATAGAAATCTTGAGATGCTCGAATAGGGTCTTCTCACTTCCCGGTTGGTTGTCGAATGGAACCGGTTCGGTGAGTATCGAGAAATCACCTGTCTCCTTGAGATAAGCAGCCGTACCGAAGATAAGCCAGCAGGGGTCGTCGTTGAATCCGCCACCGATGTCGTTGTTTCCTCGCTTGGTGAGAGGCTGATACTGATGGTAGCAACCTCCGTCGGGGAACTGTGTTGAGGCGATGTCGATGATACGCTGACGGGCACGACTTGGTATGAGATGCACAAAACCGACAAGATCCTGATTAGAATCGCGGAATCCCATTCCACGTCCCACTCCACTCTCGAAGAACGAGGCAGAACGTGAGAAGTTGAATGTCACCATACACTGGTATTGGTTCCAGATATTCACCATACGGTCGAGCTTGTCATTACCGCTCTTTACACTATAAATGCTAAGCAGGCGGTTCCAATAGTCCTTCAACTGTGCAAAGGCGGCATCAGCCTTGGCTGTAGTGTTGAAAGCCTCGATAAGGGCGTGAGCCTTAGTCTTGTTGATAACCTGCTTTGACTCGAATTTCTCCTCCTGTTCATTCTCGATATATCCAAGCAGGAAAACAAAGTCCTTGCTCTCGCCCGGAGCCAGTGTGACCTCAATATACTGAGAAGCAATTGGACTCCAACCATGAGCATGACTGTTTCGTGGTTTACCCTCGACAACTGCATCTGGAGCCGACTTCTCACTATACAGTCCCACGAAAGTCTCGCGATCGGTGTCAAAACCCTGTATTGGGGCATTCACCGTATAGAAAGCGTAATGGTTGCGACGCTCGCGATATTCTGTCTTATGGTAGATTGTTGAGCCTTCTATCTCCACCTCACCTGTAGAGAAGTTGCGCTGGAAATTCTCCATATCTGTAGCAGCATTCCAGAGACACCACTCTGTGAAGGAGAACAGTTTCAGACTCTTTGTCTCATTTGTCGTGTTGCGAAGAGTGAGTTTCTGCACCTCAGCCCATGTCTTCAATGGCACGAAGAAGAGAGCCGAAGCCTCAACACCGTTCTTAACACCCGTGATGCGGGTATATCCCATACCATGTCGGCACTCATAGGAATCAAGCGGAGTGCGGCAAGGTTTCCATCCCGGACTCCAGATTGTCTCGCCATCCTTGATATAGAAATAGCGTCCGTCGTTGTCCATTGGCACGTTGTTGTAGCGATATCGTGTGATACGGCGGAACTTAGCATCCTTGTAGAAGCTATAGCCACCCGCTGTATTAGATATCAAAGAAAAGAAATCCTCATTACCCAGGTAATTGATCCAAGGCCAAGGAGTCTTAGGGTCGGTGATGACATACTCACGATGGGCATCATCAAAGTGTCCGTACTTTTTTTCCATGTTTTTTCTTGTTATGTTTTGGTTATTTCTTCATTTTTCTCGTGCAAAAATACTTTTTTTTCTCTAATTTTACAAGAGTTTGATGTTAAATGTTTGCAAAAATGACAAGATATACAATAAAATTAGTAATTTTGCAGCATAATTTGAATATATGGACGGAATAGCAATAGGATTAATAGTACCTTTTCTTGGTACAGTCATTGGCGCGTCATTCGTGTTTTTCATGCGCCATGAGATGAATGTGGTATTACAGAAATCACTGCTTGGCTTTGCCTCGGGAGTGATGGTGGCAGCATCGTTTTGGTCGCTGCTCTTGCCGAGTCTTGACTTCACTGCAGATGCCGAGGGGATATTCAAGGTGCTTCCTTCGGCAGTGGGATTCTTGCTTGGCATAGGTTTTCTGCTTGCCATCGACCATTTCACTCCCCACCTTCACATTGGCGACGACCATCCCGAAGGAATGAAGTCGGGGTTATCGCGCACAACTATGCTTTCGCTTGCTGTCACCATCCACAACCTTCCCGAGGGAATGGCAGTAGGAGTGGTACTCTCGGGCTTTATCTCAGGAGATATGGGTATCACTGCTATGGCAGCCTTGACGATGTCTGTTGGTATTGCCATACAGAATATCCCTGAGGGAGCAATAGTGTCGATGCCCTTGAAGGCTGAAGGCAATAGTCGCTGGCGCTCTTTTGCAATAGGCAGTCTCAGTGGTATTGTCGAACCCATCGGAGCCATTCTTGTCATTCTGCTCACATCGTGGCTCACTCCCGCCATGCCCTATATGCTTGCCTTTGCGGCTGGGTCGATGCTTTATGTGGTGATTGAGGAACTAATCCCCGAGGCTAGCACTGGTGAACATAGTAATGTGAGTACCATCGGTTTTGCCATCGGTTTTGTACTGATGATGATACTCGACGTAGTATTGGGAAGTTGAAAATGAAAAATGAAGAATATATTTGCAACAACACCATTGAGGTTTTTACTTAACCTTATTATAATATATATAGCCTACGGCATTTGCCGTGTGGCATTCGTGATAGAAAACTGGGGACTGTTTGCCTCGGATTTCCAATGGAGTTCTGTGCCCGAGATGCTTCACGGGGCATGGATGTTCGACACGTCTGCCATATTATACACTAATGTTTTATATGCCTTGTTAATGCTCATTCC
>SAMEA3663006__coassemble_1099_pt1 | contig 8739 bp, 7 predicted proteins | sample SAMEA3663006__metabat2_low_PE_026 | metagenome-assembled genome bin SAMEA3663006 (sample SAMEA3663006) | pig gut metagenome | biome: pig gut; feature: pig-associated habitat; material: faeces | place: France | collected 2012 | reverse complement strand
ATGTGGCAATTTCACCGGAACATTGGTGAACGCCATTGCATGGCACTTGCGCGACTTGCCGTCCTACGACCCCAACGACCCACAGGTGGGACTCGTGCATAGAATTGACAAGGACACCAGTGGACTGCTCGTGGTGGCGAAGACTCCTGATGCAAAGACATCTCTCGGAGCGCAGTTCTTCAACAAAACCACTCATCGGCAATATAACGCTTTGGTGTGGGGAAACTTTGTGGAGGAAAACGGGACAATAGAAGGAAATATCGGGCGTGACCCTAAGGACAGACTGCGCATGGCAGTATTCCCCGTAGGGAGCGACATCGGCAAGAGCGCTGTCACCCACTATAAAGTGATAAAGCGATTTGGGTATGTCACACTTGTGGAGTGTATTCTCGAGACAGGACGAACCCATCAGATAAGAGCTCACATGAAGCACATTGGTCACCCTCTCTTCAGCGACGAGAGATATGGGGGCAACGAGATTCTCAGGGGAGAACGCACAACAAGCTATCGACAGTTTGTGAACAATGCCTTCAAACTATGTCCCCGTCAGGCTCTGCACGCACGCACATTGGGATTCGTGCATCCTACTACCCACAAGCAGATGGACTTCACATCTCCACTGCCCGACGACATGGAAAAGCTGATTCAGAAATGGGATGCCATTTATGGAAATTAAAGAATTAAATTATTAAAGAATTATAGTTCATATTATATATATATTATTATGGTACAGACAAAAAGAACAGTAGCCATCATTTGCGGTGGCGATTCATCGGAGCACGACGTATCGCTGCGCTCTGCCCAGGGTCTATACTCTTTCTTCGACAAAGACAGATATGATATCTATATCGTGGATATCAAGGGACTTGACTGGCACGTCGATCTCGGCGATGGTACATCGTCGAAAATCGACCTCAACGACTTTACATTCAAGAAAGACGGAAAGACCGTTTATTTCGATTATGCATATATCACCATCCACGGCACCCCGGGAGAAAATGGAATCCTACAGGGTTATCTTGACATCGTGGGCATTCCCTACTCCACAAGCGGTGTGCTGGTGGAAGCTATGACATTCGACAAATTTGTGCTTAACCAGTATCTCAGAGGATATGGGGTGAGTGTTGCCGACAGTCTGCTCATACGTAAGGGATATGAAGAGGTAGTCAGCGACGACGAGGTGGAAGCTCGCATCGGCATGCCTTGCTTCGTCAAACCGGCTGCCGACGGAAGTAGCTTCGGTGTGTCGAAGGTGAAAAACAAGGATCAGCTCGCACCTGCTATCAGAAAGGCTATGCTCGAAAGCTCGGACGTGATGGTGGAGCAGTATCTCGAGGGAACGGAGATTTCTATCGGATGCTACAAGACAAAGGAGAAGTCGGTTGTATTGCCAGCTACTGAGGTGGTTACCAATAACGAGTTCTTCGACTATGATGCCAAGTACAACGGACAGGTGCAGGAAATCACTCCAGCACGCCTTAGCGAGGACACCGCCAAGAGAGTGGCTGAGCTCACAAGTCATATCTACGATATCCTCCACTGCAACGGTATCATACGTATCGACTATATCATAGGAAAGGGCAAGGGCAGCAATGGCGAGACGGTGGATAAGATTCATTTGCTCGAAATCAACACCACTCCCGGAATGACTGCTACTAGCTTCATTCCACAGCAAGTGAAAGCTGCCGGACTCAAGATGAGTGATGTATTGACCGACATCGTGGAGAATCAGTTTTAAGGATTAGGAATTAGGGATTCTTATTTTTGTTGCTATGAAGATACCAGAGAAATTTGACAGCATCCGGTCATATGAACCGGAGGAACTGCAGCAGGTATATCAACGACTTATCGCTGATGAGCAGTTTAAGGCAGTTGTGGGAAAAGTGTTCCCGCAGATTCCATTTGAGGCATTGGCCGCAAAGCTAAAGCAATGCACAACCAACCTCGATTTTCAGATAGCTTTCTGCTATCCCTTCCTCAAGGATCTTCTCTCGAAGGCCAGTAAAGGATGCGACATCGACATCTCGGCTATCGACAACTCTCGCAGATACACCTTCGTGAGCAACCATCGTGACATAGTGCTAGACTCCGCACTGCTTGACGTGATGCTCATCGACTCGGGATTCAAAACCACCTGCGAGATTGCCATTGGCGACAATTTGCTTGCTGCTCCATGGATCGAGGATCTTGTGAGGGTTAACAAGTCGTTCATCGTGAAGCGTAGTGCGGGCATAAGAGAAATGCTCGTCAACAGTCGCACTATGGCTGAATACATGAATCTCGTCATCAACGACAAGCATGATAATATTTGGATTGCTCAACGTGAGGGACGTGCCAAGGATAGTGATGACCGCACTCAGGAGTCGATTATCAAGATGATGGCAATGGGAGGCAATGGTTCGGTGACCGAAAGACTGCAGCAATTGCATATCGTGCCGGTAGCTATCAGTTATGAATACGACCCATGCGACTGGCTTAAAGCGCAGGAGTTCCAACTCAAGCGTGATGTGGAGGGATGGAAGAAAACCAAAGCCGACGATGTGCTGAGCATGCAAACTGGTATCATGGGATATAAAGGACATATCCACTATCATTGCGCTCCTTGTATCGACGATTTCCTTAAGGCTATCCCCGATGACACTCCCAAGACTGACATCTTCCGCATCATTGCCGAACATATCGACGAGGGTATTCATGCCAATTATCGTCTCTTCCCCAACAACTATATTGCCATCGACATGCTCGAGGGTGGCAATCGTATGGAGGAACACTACTCTGCAGAGGACAAAGTGGGCTTTGAAAAATATCTCGCTGGTCAGCTCGACAAAATCACTATCCCCAACAAGGACGTGGAATTCCTAAAGAACTCTATGCTCAAGATGTATGCTAATCCGGCACTGAATAAATTGAAGGTTGAAGATTGAAGGTTAAAATGAAATATATCCCACTGATAATAGCGGCACTGCTATTCGCAGCTTGTGAAACCGATAACTATGACAAAGGAACCGGTGAAAACTCGCTCACTACAGCAGACTTGATGATGGTTCATGCCAACTCCAAAAAGGCTATCGACTATATAGTGACCGACGACAACACCAAGCTCACTGTGGATGAACCAGTTACTGCCAAATGGATCACCACAGCCGACTCCATTTATCGTGCTGTAGCATATTATAATAAGGTGGGGGATGGTAAGGTGCAAATAGTGAGTGTTGGGAATGTTCCCACTTTGGTTCCGGTGGATTCGGTGGAGAATGTTATTACCGACCCGATTACGTTCGAGAGTATGTGGAGAAGCAGAAACGGAGCGTTTCTCAATCTCTCGATATGGATAAAGGTGGGAAACACTTCTGTAGAGAACGCTCATCAAACTATCGGACTTTTAAGAACGGAGGTCACCAAGAGCGACGACGGACGTACCACAACTCATCTCACCCTGCTGCACTCGCAAGGAGATGTGCCGGAGAAATATTCTACCCAGTATTTCCTCAGTATCCCACGCGACTCAATCCAGACGGACAGTGTGCATATTTCAATAAACACTTATTCTGGGCAACTTGAAAAAACCATTGCTCTTTAAGGGCAAGATAATACTACAAATCAAGAAACCACTGATAGCAAGAAACTACTTCATGGGAAGAAATACCGCGACGGTCTTGAGTTTCATATAGTCTTCCGACACAAACATCAGTCCTCCGTAAGGATTATTTCTCCCCCATGAGTTTTTCATAATATAATATTTATCTCCGCTTTTATTGCGGGCTATACCGACGACCGCCATACAGTGGTCGTCGGTTGTTGTATAGTTCTCTATCATCCTCTGACGCAACTGCTGAATATCCTTCCCATGAGGAATATCCAACGTTGCAGTCCCCCTATTGAAAGAGAATCCTTCTTCAGAGATATCACCTTCCCAGCACACTCCCATACCTCTGCGAACGGCCTTATCCACGCAATTCATCAACGTGTCTATCGGGACATTATAATACATGTCGCGCTCCCAATTATCTGCTGTTTCAAGCACAAACCACTCACCAAAAGGATGATGGGTGCAACTGGCTAAGGCTTTATACTCATCTGGACGACACACACTATGAGCAAACTCCAACGGAGTGTATTGAGCTCCCAACATATACACGTTCTTGGGACTATATCCAAGACTCTCGTCAAGCATCGACTCAAGGGCTGGCATATATATAGAATATCCCTTTCGCGCATTTACAGCCTTTGATGCCAAGAGTCTCGTCTTGTTGAGCAATAGGGATGTTGCCACGGATTTTTTATCACGATCGGGATAGGAATCATAGGGTACTATGCCGTGGCGCTGAATGATATTCAACAGGGTCTTTCCTGTAGCCCTCACACTTCCCTTATCACTTCCTTGAGAGAGCACATTGCGAATATACATCTCTTTCATCATTGACCTCAGAGCCCATGAGGGGGAGAGATTCACCGAGTCGCCCATTGAGATATGGGTGGTCTCGATGGCTGCAAGCATGGCATAAACCCAACAGGAGCTTCCTGCACCTTGGTCCTTCACGGGAGTCATCCCATTAAGATGCTCTATACGAAAATCTCCCTGCACACTGTCCTTGCTAATGCTACGGTCTGTTGCCTTGCCACAACTATACATCATGACAATGCAAATACACATAAATATATATTGCTTCATCTTGTCGATATATCATCATTCTAACGGTGCAAAGATAATCAAAATTTGGGAAAACATACTTTATAGAGAGAAAAAATTAAAAGTTTTGCCCCTTTTATTTTGTATTTACACATTATTGCACTAACTTTGCAGCGAAATGGACAAAGATTTATCACAATATGAAATCATGGCACCCGTAGGCTCAAGGGAAAGTCTTGCGGCTGCCATTCAAGCTGGTGCCGACTCGATATATTTCGGCATCGGCAAACTGAATATGCGTGCAGGTTCGGCAAGTGCATTCACTATCGACGACCTGAGAGAGATTGCTGCTACATGCAATGAGCACGGGATAAAGACCTATCTCACGGTAAACACTATCATTTATGGAGAGGACATCCCCACAATGCACGAGATTGTGGATGCTGCTCATGAAGCAGGTATCTCTGCTGTGATTGCAAGTGATGTGGCTGTTATGACATACTGCAACAGTGTAGGACAGGAGGTGCATCTATCCACCCAACTCAACATCAGCAATATCGAGGCCCTTAGATTCTATGCCCAATTTGCGGATGTTGTGGTACTGGCCCGAGAACTGAATATGGATCAGGTGGCTGAAATTCACCGACTCGCCATTCAAGAGAATATCTGCGGACCATCAGGACAACCCATTCGCATAGAAATGTTCTGCCATGGAGCTCTCTGTATGGCTATCAGCGGCAAGTGCTATCTCAGTTTGGCAAATGCCGGACGTTCGGCTAACCGAGGGGAATGCATACAGATATGCCGACGTTCATACGTGGTGACTGATGCCGAAACAGGCAACCAACTGGAGATAGACAACAAGTATATCATGAGTCCGAAAGACCTCAAAACGGTAAGATTCATCGATAGAATGATGGAAGCTGGTGTGAGGGTGTTCAAAATCGAAGGAAGAGCACGCGGACCTGAATATGTTTATACCGTAGTGAAAACCTACAAGGAGGCTATCAAAAGTGTGCTCGACGGTTCATTCACAGAGGAAAAGAAAGAAGAATGGGACAAGAAACTTGCTACGGTGTTCAATCGTGGATTTTGGGATGGTTACTACCAAGGGCAAACTCTCGGTGAATGGAATAAAAACTACGGGTCGAATGCCACCGAAAGAAAGGTGTATATAGGCAAGGGAGTGAAATACTTCAGCAAACTGGGGGTAGCGGAATTTACAGTAGAGGCTGCCGACTTTAAGTTGGGAGACAAACTGCTCGTCACTGGTCCTACCACGGGAGTGATGTATCTAGAAGCCAAGGAAATACGACTTGAACTCGACCCAGTGGATTATGCGCCCAAAGGCACTCACGTGTCAATTCCTGTTCCTGGAAAAATAAGACAAAGCGACAAACTGTTCAAGATTGTGGAAGCTTAAAAGTTAAAAAATGAAAGTTGAAGGTTGAATGTTATAAATAATTATTTGAAATATGACAATAAATGAAATACAAGACGAGATAATAGAGGAGTTCTCTGGTTTTGACGACTGGATGGACAAGTATCAACTGCTCATCGACTTGGGCAACGAACAAGCACCTCTCGACGAGAAATACAAAACGGAGAGTAATCTTATCGACGGATGTCAAAGTAGGGTGTGGCTACAATGCGACTATAAGGATGAACTTCTGCATTTCACTGCTGAAAGTGACGCTCTCATCGTAAAGGGTATCATCGCATTGCTCATACGCGTTCTCACCGACCATACTCCTCAGGAAATTATCGATGCCGACCTCTACTTCATCGACCAGATAGGGCTGAAGGAGCACCTCAGTCCTACACGAAGCAATGGTCTGCTGGCGATGATGAAGCAAATGAAAATGTATGCCTTGGCATTCAAGACCAAGGGACTTTAATTCTTTAATCCTTTAATTTTGCAAAGCGACCAGTGTTAGTAAAGACATATTGCGCAGCCGTCATGGGCCTTGAGGCCATTACCGTCACTGTCGAAATAAATATCGACCGTGGCGTTATGTTTCATTTGTCGGGATTGGCCGACACCAGTATCAAGGAAAGCTACGACCGAATAAAAGCCGCCCTCACTAATATCGGTTTCAGAATGCCTATCGCCGAGATAACCGTCAACTTGTCTCCTGCCGACATACGTAAGGAGGGAAGCGGCTACGACCTTCCCCTTGCCATCGGAATATTGGCAGGCGACTGCAAGGTGGAGAGCGAACGACTTGGTGAGTATATGCTCGTGGGAGAACTGGGGCTTGACGGTTCTCTGCGTCCTATACGTGGCGCATTGCCCATTGCCATAAGAGCGCGCAAGGAGCATTTCCGCGGACTAATCGTGCCTCGTGAGAATGTGCGCGAGGCAGCGGTGGTCAACAATCTTGATGTCTATGGTATGGACAGTCTTTCGGATGTCGTGAAATTCTTTAATGGCAGTGATGACTATAAGCCTGAACGTATCGACACGCGTGCCGTCTTCTATCAGCAGCAAAGTCAGTATGACCTTGACTTTGCAGAAGTGAAGGGACAAGAGAATGTGAAACGCGCTCTAGAGGTAGCTGCCGCCGGTGGACATAACCTGATTATGGTGGGACCTCCTGGAAGCGGTAAGTCGATGATGGCAAAACGCCTGCCATCAATCCTCCCGCCACTCTCCCTATCTGAAAGTCTTGAGACAACACAGATACACAGTGTGGCAGGCAAACTGAGTCGCGACACATCGCTTATCTCGCAACGCCCGTTTCGTTCACCTCATCACACTATATCATCCGTTGCCCTCGTCGGCGGTGGCAATAATCCCCAACCTGGCGAGATATCGCTTGCCCACAACGGAGTGCTCTTCTGCGACGAATTGCCCGAATTCAACCGCAGTGTGCTTGAGGTGATGCGCCAACCATTAGAGGACCGCAAGATTACTATCTCACGCTCAAAATACACCGTGGAATATCCATGCTCCTTTATGTTTGTGGCTTCGATGAACCCATGTCCTTGCGGATACTATGGCGACCCGACGCACAACTGCGTATGCACACCCGGACAAATACAAAGATATATGAACAAGATAAGCGGTCCACTGCTCGACCGTATCGACATTCAATGCGAGATACAACCCGTGGCTTTCAAGGACCTAGCCTATCTGAAGCCTGGTGAACCCAGCTCTGCCATTCGCCAGCGAGTGATTGCCGCACGCAAGATACAGGAGGAGAGATACAAGGACTACAACGGCATTCACTGTAACGCACAGATGACAGAGCGCATGCTTCATGAATTTGCACAACCCGACGAGAAATCTCTCGACATGCTTAGGATGGCGATGGAAAAACTCAAACTATCTGCACGTGCTTATGGACGCATTCTGAAGGTAGCACGCACAATCGCAGACCTTGACGGGTCACCTTCTGTGAAACTCAATCATATCGCAGAGGCTGTGGGATATCGAAATCTAGACCGCGGAGATTGGGCTGAGAGAACATTATTGTAAAAAATCCGGAATACCAACTGATGAAATACGCAGATATAATCTTACCTGTTCCCCTTGAGGGATTATTCACATATGCCATCCCTGAACGACTTCTGGGACGGATAACATTCGGCATGCGAGTCCTCGTGAATTTCGGACCGAAGAAAACGTATGTAGGTATTGTGGCTAAGACTCACGACAACGAACCGAAGGGGTACAAGACAAAGGAGATTATAGACATTGCCGACGAACAACCGATGCTACTCGACAAGCAATTCAAACTTTGGCTATGGATTGCGGATTATTATCTCTCACCTATTGGCGACATATACAAAGCAGCTATGCCATCTGGACTCAAAGCTGAGGAGGGATATAAACCGAAGACGGAAACATATATCCGACTGGGGGAAAAATACAGAAATGTAGAGGCACTGCATATCGCTATCAATATGCTAAATAGGGCAGAGAAGCAACTCGCGGCTTTTCTTGGTTATCTACAACTATCTCATTGGGACGAGGCTGAACATCACGCTAATATCGAAGAGATAACACGCGAGGAACTCATGAATGCATCCCACTCTACATCGACCACCATCGCTATGCTGGTGAAAAGGGGAATGCTGGAAACATACGAGAAGGAAGTGGGAAG
>SAMEA3663006__coassemble_1085_pt1 | contig 8802 bp, 3 predicted proteins | sample SAMEA3663006__metabat2_low_PE_026 | metagenome-assembled genome bin SAMEA3663006 (sample SAMEA3663006) | pig gut metagenome | biome: pig gut; feature: pig-associated habitat; material: faeces | place: France | collected 2012 | reverse complement strand
AAAATGGGCAAAAGCAAATTGGGCAAATTCATTTATTCAATTTGCTTTTGCCCATTTTGCCCATCGACTTCATTCCTGTCCCGTGGCTCACGTATTTACGTCTGCTCTTGTGAATACGGACTTTTACAATATATAACTATTCCCTTGCAGAATATTCCCCAAGAAAATCAATCCACTTCTTTATTGGTGCACTCAGAGCGTGATGCTTTTCTTTGTCTAATGAGACATAATCTTCATTCGACTCAAGCAATTCGATGCAAGTCTGCATTTCTTCTGTAGTTGTAAACGAAAATACGGAATCTGCTTTAGCATCAACGTATTTGTTGATTTCAGATTTTACGGCATTGTTGAGCGTAGATAAATATGTCTTAGCCCCACTTGCCGACATTCTTTCATATAGCCATTTCTCGAAATAGTCCTTAATAGTTGGATTGATAGGCAGCGAATAGTCAGATGTATTCGGTGCTACCGACTTTCTGTCAACACTAGTTTTCCGTGCATCCTTAATCGATACAACATTTGTAAGGTTAACGCCTTCGTAACTATATACTTCTACCCCAACTCCAAACTTACTGCTAATCTTTAGTATGTCCAATATTTTGTCGGGAGTATCAGTGTTCTTAAACACATAATACCCATCAACATAATCCTGTTTGCTTTTGTCTATCTTACCTTCATTGTCTCTAAAAGGTATAGTGCCAACGAGTTTATATCCAGAATGTTCCACATGTTGAGCCTCTTTGCAAATACGTCTAAGTCCTATCTTTTTTAATGTATTTATGAGAGTTGATTTACCCTCTCCCTCATCAAATACCGTTCCATCTGGGAACACTACTTTATATCTCTTCAATGTCTTCTTAGGCAGATTTTCCATGGTGCCATCAGGGAATGTTGCTATAACATAGTCAATTGGCTTCTCCTCTTCAACAGAGGATTGCTCTTCCTCTTCTACATCTTGCATTGGTTCTTCCACCATATCTGTTTCGTCATACGTCGGAATTGTTGCTGGCTCATTAGTAGTTGCTTGTGTTTCAGAAGAACTTGTCATTGACATTATGAGGCTATTACGAGAAAACGACATTGCAAGTGTTCCGTCAGGCATATAATTGACGTTAAGAGTCAATGGAGTCCTTACATTGCGAAGCTCTTTAAGCAAAGCCTTCCCGACAGCTGGCATCAATTCTTCACGCAGGAGTTTCTCTTCAAGAGCATCCCATTTATTCTCTATCTCGAATTGCCCGTCACCTTTCAACATTTCCTTGCGATGGGCATAAAAATCTGAAAGTTTACTCATGATTCTTTTATTATTTCGTTTCGTTCTTCTTCAGTCAAACCATAAAGGTCAAAGACAATGTTGTCAATCTCTCTTTCTTCAGTTGATGTATCTGCCTTAGGATTGTTCTTTTTTGCCAATAACACTTTATCTACAAGTGGAATTAATACAGGTTCTATCGCAATAATTGCCTCATCGCTTGGCATTGGAAATGGCTTTACATAATTCGTCTTAAACGTATAATATCCACCTCTAAGCACATAACCAGTATTTCGCATAAAATACCACATAACCTTGGAATTTAGTATAGCCATCAAGGATTTATAGGAAGATTTTACATCATTCTTTTTTATATAACCATAAATTTTGGTAGTTGAATAAAATTGTCCTTTTTCATCAAAAGCATAATTTCCTCCTAATGATATTTCAGGGGCAACAAGTTTTATATTATCAAAAAGAATGAGGTTCTTCGGATATATATATCTATACCAATAATCATCCGATAACAATCTGCCTCGTTCTCTATTACGCAGAATTATTTCACAGTTTTTTAGATATGAATATCCCTTTGGGAATAATATCTTTATTTCTTCTTCTGAATATAACGAAGCTCTGTCTTCCACTACTTTATATGGAAATACAACAACCCTATGAGTAAAAATATTATCGTACCTATGAACATCTTCTCCTTTTAACAATGGTCTCACCAATCCTTTTTCTATTTGTACTATTTGGCCTAATTCATTCGAAAAGCCATAAACGATTCCATTTTCTTCTGTACAGTTATGCAAAAAATAGACATCATCTCTGCTAGTTGCCAGACCCTGAAAAATCTTATCAAATACATCAGATAAGACTCTTGGTTGACACTGTAATGTTTTCAAGATCTCATTATTATTTTCTTGCGTTAACACCCAGGTTGAGGCATTTAGCTGATCTGATGATATCTCAGAAAAATCAGACTTCGTTAATCCTTCTAAATATCCAGACAATTCCTTATTTGATGGCAAATCACGGTTAAGCTCATTATAAAGAAGAACATCTGAATCCTTTTTAAACCACTGAAGAGCGGTATATGTTGAGGCATTGAATACTTGGTACGAACCAAAGTTTATTATTCGTTGTGCAGCCTTATTCTCCGAACAGATACGTCGAAGTCCTTTACCCATTGCTCCATTACTCCATTTTATAGGCATTATGAAGTTTACAAATCCGTCATTATTACAAAGTTCCATTGCTCTTTCTGCAAAACATACATATAAGTCAAATGAGCCTGTTGCTGCCTTGTAATTTCTTGATAAGTAATCAGCGTATTCTGAATTATCGCTTCTAATACCTTGTATTCTGCGATACGGCGGATTACCTATCACAATATCAAATCCATCTCTCACTCCAAACATCCATTCAATATCAAGGAATGGAGAGACGGAGTTTTGATCGTAGGGATTCCAATCGGTTACTTGTAAAACCGCTGCCTCAAAACCAGACGGTATGCTCTTTTGCTTTTCACGCAGTATATCATTACGGCAATTTGTGATTGTAGCATTAATGATATCACGAAAACGTTTATTAGCATCATAACGGATAATCTGAGGGTCTGAGAACATATCGGTTTGAACACTCTCTTCTATCCAACGTTCGCCTTGATATTTTGCAAGTTCCGTTTCTTTCTCTTTTATTGTATGTTGAAGCTCTGCAATTCGCTTCTCATTAGGCTCACCAACGAGTTTGTTTATATGCTCATGTATCTGTTCGCGTTTCTTCTCATCATCCCTTAGAAGTCTGATTTTTTCGCTACGCTTGCGAGTGTAGAAATGGCGACGGCGGATTGCCATTAGTTCATCCTTGAGTATTGCCAAAACAGAATCCTGTGTCCAGTCGTTATTATACTTATGGATATCAGCCGATATCAACGAGTTGGCTGCAACAAACTTCGACTCAAGATTAGGCAAAGTCTTTATTCCGAAGTTGTCCTCCGGCTTATCAAGCATAATCTCATTCTGCTCACATATCAACGTGATAAAGAAACGCAATCGGGTAATTAGCATTGCTATAGGCTGAATGTCAACACCATAGATACACGACTCAATTATATATAGCTTGCGGGTATAGTCAGGAGAATTAAGTGCGTTATTGAAAGTGTTCTTTATTTCATCCAACTTCTTGTTACGTTCTTCCTCATCAGCTATGCCAAAAGCACGTCGGCTATCGTCAGATGCCATATCCAACAACACTTCACGCCATTGTTCATTTTTAGGGTCCACTTGTCTCAGGATATGCACCATCTGCTGGAGCATGCCCATAGGAAAAGCTCCCGAACCACATGCTGGGTCAAGTATTTTACATGTGAAAAGAGCATGAATGATCTGGCGTTTTTGTTCATCTGTGAGTTCCACTTCCTGAGTAGTAAAGTCAAGTAATTGTCGGAATTTATCTTCCAATTTATCATCTACAGTACGTTTCAAATGAGCTACAAGGCTCTCATTCACCATATACTGCACAATCTCGCGTGGAGTATAGAATGAGCCACTCTGATTGCGTGCAGTCTCCTTTGTCTCTGGATTATAAGCACCAAGCAAGTTCTCAAACACCTTGCCTAACAACTCAGGGTCGAGAGCCACTTGAACATCCTGTGGAGTGTTTTCCTCTATTGTAAATACATATCGGTTGAAGATAGATACAATACCTTTCTCTGGATGAAAGAACAGGATATTTGGAACAGTTGCACGATACTTGTATGTACCATCCTTCCATCTCAAGGAATTGCGTGAAAATCCATCATTATAGAACCTACGCTCAACACCATCAAGGGTCTTTGACTTGTCTTGACACTCGAATAGTCCGCAGTTCAAGAAAGGAACAGAAGAGAATAGTTCTATAACTTCGTCCTCGGAAATACTGAATAATTCTTCATAGCGATACAAATTCTTGACATCTGACTTGGCAGCCTTGGCAAACTCACGTCTCTCACCATCCTCTATAATAGCCCTATTCAGTGTGCCAAAGAACAGATTCTGAAGAATTGCCTGATAATAATTCGTATCAGTAGCGCTTTGCGGGTCAAAGTCTTTTAATATAGAACCAAGATAATTGACGTCAAATATACTATTAGGCACAAGTCCTTTCTGTTTGATAAACCACACGAACATGAGTCGGGTTATCAGTCGTATGACACGAGTATCTATATCCTCACGGTCATCATCCTGAGTAGATACGTCTCCAGGGAAACTAACCTTCGTTTCGGGCGCAACCGCCCACTGATACCACTCAAACAGGTCGCGATAGAATCTCTTGGTAAGGGGCTGGGCACTGAACACTTCCATCCAATGTTTATACAACTCATCGAATGATGGATAACGCTTGTCGCCAAGTGAATTCAGTATGTCGATGTGACCACGATGAGGATGGAGGCAGTCAATACCCTTAAGCATGCTCACCTTTCCAAGTTTCTCCCCTGCTCCACGACGCCACTCTTGACTGTATTCCATACGTTCACAAGTAGAAAGCGTCAACTTGTCACCCTCACGCACGAATAGAATTACAGGTTGGGCGGCAGCTATGCGATTGAAACCACGTGTTAGGGTTGCACATTGACTACGAGATAGTTGCTTGCCTTCGGTTATATCTACAGCAAATACCATCATACTCTCATACTTGCTTTCAGATGTAGCCTTCTCAACTTCATCTATGCTTTTGGCTTCACCCTTTCCCGACAATGTAGCCTCATCAATATTACCTATATAATATGTAGCCTCAACCTTATCAACTACCTCAGATAAAGACTTTGACAGTTCATAATGATATAGGTTATTGAAAAGCAAAGCCTGACGAGTTACAGGCTTAAACGATATTTGCAAACTGTTGAGCATATCGCAACAAGCATCATATAAAGACTTTTGCGAAAATGATTTCAATACTTCCTTCATAACCGAATATGATATTATATTGTTATTTACTTATGTATTCCCAAGTGATCAGGTCAAAATTCTCCAACTTAAACTTATCCTCCAAGCATATGCCATCGGAGGCGAACGAATTGTCCTTCTTCATACCTTTACGTGAACTTGCTATGTCGAGGATAAATGATGTGGCTGCTTGAGGCACATGCGACTCCATCCAAGAACGAAGTATGGATGACAACCGTTCGAGTTTTTCGCTCCTGTCATCATGCTCTAGCATACTTTTCTCATTCCCGTATGATGCTTTGCCTTCAATCCATTCGGGCACGAATCGTTCCATATTCTTGTTAGTGCGCAACAACTCCAACACTTCAGCCCTGTTCATCTCTGTCTTAGTGGCTGCAATACGTGAATCTGTCGGCTGGCACATAAGATAGATTTCCTTGTATGGCTTGCAACTGCCTTCCTCGCGATGAGGATAGCCGACAACGGCAACAAGGCTTTCCGGTATTTGCTCGAAGAGATTATCAGGAAGTTTGAATCCTGAGAATATACCGTTTGGCATACGGCGGAACTCATCTCTATTGCGGTCGAGATAGTCAATAAGATCTTGACGATAGGTCTCAAAAGAGAAGTCTTTCAGAGACAATGTCTCTACACGTTCAATGTCTGAGATACTATTGTCGGTAAGTTCTTTCAATAGGCGGTCGGCATTCTTGTCTTGAAGTGGGTTATCCTCTATCATCTTCTTATAACTGTCGTTTACTTCGAGAGTCTCAGTGTCAACAAGTTTCATAAGCGACATACGGTTCTGTATGCGGTTTTCGAGATTAAGATATGCCTCAAATGACTTTGCCGGCCAGAAGTTTACACAACGGATAATATCATTGGGCGAACCTATACGATCGATACGTCCAAAACGCTGAATAAGACGTACTGGATTCCAATGGATATCATAGTTAATCTGCATATCCGCATCCTGGAGGTTCTGACCCTCGGAAAGGCAGTCGGTAGCAATCAAGATGTCTATTCCATCGTCAATTTTGTCGGCAGTTCTCCTGTCGTATTCATATACAAGTTGCTGCCATTTCTCATAATCCACGTTCCACCTCTGCTTTTCATCATCATAGTAGTCGGAGCGATTGAGTCTTGCATCCTCATAAAGATTAGTCCAGTCCTTTTCCTTATACAACTTGCTGTATGGGGCAAAGCTCTCAAGAACCTCAGTGAAATCCCTTGTTGAATGATGACCTGTAGAACCAACCGACTGACCTGATGCGTAAGCCAATCGGGTAAAACCCCGAGCCTTTAATTCATCAAACAGGAACTTGGCTGTATCACTATAAGCAGTGAATATCACGACCTTCTTATTTTCAGCCTTCTTCTTGTCTTGCAGTATATTAACAAGATGTTCCAATTTGAGGTCATGTTCCTGCCCATGGCGATATTTTGTCTCAAAGTCCTTAAGAGCCAAATATATCTCATTGAGGTTTTTCACGTCTGCCTTAAGTCCTTTTTCAAAGCCATTCAGATTTTGCATTGAAGCAATGTTGATTGTCCCCTTGCGCAATGAATAATCCTCTATAATGTCATCCTCATCCGACGACACCACACCATCATCATCTACAACAATTTGACCATCGTTTTTCTTTTGCTTGAACTCCTCCACCATCTGCAATGTCCTCTTGTGAACATCAAGCACTTTTTCAACTGTCAACATGCAGGAATACCACGAACTTTCAAGTCGCTTCATAAACAGGATTCCCATCATCTTGACTAGGAACATTTCACGGTTGACATCGTCATCCCATTCCTTGTGAGCTTCCTTTCTTGCTTTCTTTATTGTCTTTGGGATATAACAACTTGGTTGATAGGCTGTAAGAAGCAGTTCCTCGAAGGCTGCATATATCTCTTCGGTAGTGTTGTATTTACCGAAATGCTCCACTCCTTGATACACGTTTACTGGCTTGTCCTTATCGGGAAATCCGAGGTCCTCGCCTAAAGTCTTTTCTATTAACTTACGTGTTCTTGCAACGATGAGTTTGTCGGTGAGATTAAAGAATTTTGGCGGCAGTTTGGATATGAAGCCACCAATAGTGCGATTGTCATCCTCACACCACTTGGTGAACTTTCTCTGAGCGTCAGTAAATAGGTTTTTCAAGGATTCAACGCCAAATGTGTCATTATCAAAAGCATCATCCTTACCATGTCCAATAAGATTAAACTGACCTTTCACGTCGTTCAATCCTGTATTAATTGGAGTAGCGGACAACATCAATACTTTAACGTCGCGATCATCATGTCCATCCCTATTCTGAATCAAGGAAGACATCAGTTCCTGATAGCGTCCAGACTTCTCATTACGCAGATTGTGACTCTCATCTATCACTATCAATATGCGCTTGCTATGCTGAAGATAATCAAGCTTGGCATCGTCATAGCGCATCAATCTTTCATCCTGCAAATCTGTATGGAAACGTACAAGATAATCAAACTTGTCATCCTCAAAACGGGAACCATGGCGACGCAAGTATTGCTTCCAGTTTTGTTCCAATTTCTTTGGACAAAGCAATACCGTCTGATAACCTTTCGTCTGGAAATATTTTATAACTGCGAGTGCAGAGAATGTCTTTCCGAGTCCCACAGCATCTGCAAGGATAGCACCATTATAGTTTCTCAGCATCTTGATGAGCGAGATAACTCCTTTCTGCTGGTAATTGAACAATGTTTTCCATATCACACTGTTTTGCAGTGTTGACATGTCTTTCTGATGCTCCAAGCTATTGTCCAATTCTATATCTGCATTAAAGAGTTCAAACAGAATCTTATAGTATATTTCCTGTGGAGTGTAAGTACGGAAATACTCTTCTATCTTACGTATGAAGAATTCCTTTACGTCAATCAGTTCTGACTTCTTGTCGTTTAATACGGCATGCACTTTGTCTTTGGCCATACCAGTCCAAATATCCTCAAACCATGAGCACACCTCCCTGTAGTCATTATCATTCACCTTGCATGGGCGACCAAAATTCAGTTCCACATTTGATGACTCTTTCAATCCTAATCCTGCATCTGTAAGGTTACTGCTTCCTGTGAGGAAGAAACTGTCATTTCGAAGATTTGCATTTCTAAACATATATGCCTTTGCATGACAGAAGGCATTGACAACAGCCTTTATCTGAACACTGTTTCGTCGTAGGAACGCAACGGCTTCTTTTGCGTAATCCGACAATTCAATAGTTGTAGTTATGCTTCCGTCACCATTCAATATGTCGATTACATTATCAGCCTTATTAGGATCATCCACCATCTCGGATGACACAATACGAAATTCATCATCAGCAGGTATTTCACGATAGAGTTTACTCAATGCTCTAATAGTAAAATAGCCTGTAACAATGTCAAACTTTCCTTTTTGTTCTGATGCTGGATTTTCAATATTACGACCAGCAAACGACTGTATAAAATTCCATACGGTTTTACTGTTGAATCCGTCATCAGGATATCTATCTTTCTTGTTGTCAATAAGCATACGGCTTACTACATTTTGTATGGCTATTAGCTCCCGACAAGCCAAATATTCGGCTCTACAGATTTTGTCCGTGGATAGCCCACGCAAATCTGTTAGCC
>SAMEA3663006__coassemble_1049_pt1 | contig 9059 bp, 5 predicted proteins | sample SAMEA3663006__metabat2_low_PE_026 | metagenome-assembled genome bin SAMEA3663006 (sample SAMEA3663006) | pig gut metagenome | biome: pig gut; feature: pig-associated habitat; material: faeces | place: France | collected 2012 | reverse complement strand
ATGCTGCTGGCATATCCTGGGCGCGTCTTTATCACGCCCATATTGCCCGAGAAGGTGATTGACAGAAATCCGGGCACACGCATCATTTCCTTAACGTGGGCGGGTGTGCTCACGCGCTTATACATAGTTATATTCGGCAGCACATACACGTAGTTGCCGTCAACACCCGAGGCTTTCACCACCTTCAGCATCTTGAGGTCGCGACTCAGTGTTGCCTGGGTCAGTTGGAATCCCTCCTCGCGCAGTGCTCCAAGCAGTTCCTCCTGACTTCTCATCGTGCGGCTCGATATAATCATTCTGAGTGTGTCGAGCCTGTCGTCTCTGGTCTTGTTCATTGTATCTTTATTCATTTACGGCTGCAAAGTTATACATAATTATGCAAATATGCAAGCTTTTCTCGTATATTTTTTCACAAAAGGTTAAATTCCGTTGCAAAAATATCAATTAATCACATTTTCCGCTCATTTTTACTCTCTATTATCACATTTTTCCTATTATTCTACCCTCTAAAAACATATTTCCCCCAAAACAGAGGTTATCGTCTTACATCAAAAAATTTGCCGTCACCAGGTGACGGGTGACGCTAATGACCTCACAGCAATCGGGGCAAATCCTTGACATCAAAGATTTGCCCCGATTTTTTGTATTAGAAGATTCTGCCTACAAGACGGAATTTCAAAACGGGATATACTGTCAGCTTATCCACAATCTTGGATATGTCATCATCGGCAACCTTGCCTGCCATTTCGAGAACGTCCTCACCATTTGCCGTTACCTTGGGATGACCATGGAACTGCACACCGAGTTCAGTGCGGAATGCAACGCGTCCCTTGGGCACTGCACGGCTACCAAAACCAACACCGAGATAAGGACGGAACTTCTTCACACGAATCTCGCCATTAACGTTTCCGTTCTGGTCGATAGGCAACTGATACTTGTCGATGAGCACGTTTGCTCCAGCAAGTCCCAACTCCTGAATCTTGTCGCTGTGGGCAGTGATGCTGACAAGTTTGTCACCGCCAAATGAGAAACCGCCTGTGAGGAAAAAACTGCCTCCCAAGGGATAGAAATCCACAAGCACCTCGCAAGTAGTGCGCTTAAACGAACCCTCGGCCTTGATATTATCCTCCACAGTGGGTAGGCCGTCCATTGCATACTCAACATCCAAGTCGCCATTCACATTGAATGATGGCATAAACGACACGCCGGCTCTCAGGCCAACATACTTTGTCAAGTCGGTTGCCACATCAAATCCGATACCAGTTGTTGCCACATTAAGTCCTACGCCAAGATGCTTGAACACTCCGTAAGTGAAATCACTTCCCTGACCAAAGCTCTTGGTGCAAATCATACACATCAATGTGATTATTGCATAAATACTTTTTCTTTTCATACATTAACCAAATTACAATAATTAACCTATCATTTATTAAAAATCTATGCAAAAATAAGGATTATTTGCGATAATAACAAATAATCCTTATATTTTTTTCTTTTTTTAACCTTTTGCAGGTTTGAGATGTTAATTCACTACTTCTTCACAATCACCTTGTACGAAATTTGATTGCATGAAACGAGGTGACGGATGACGCTAATTGCCTTCATTTGAGCTTACACTTCCTCCATCTTCATCATGTCCCAGCCGCAGAACTGGATAATGATTTTGTGGAGTTGAGTGCCTTGGCGCAAGGCTTCCACCCTCGGGGCCACTGCATAGCCGTTGATTTGCTCGACGGCCTCGTCCCATTGCTCTTGGGCTTTCTTCTCGGTATAATCCGACTTCGACAAGTATTTCAGTTCCAGGATGTAACAGTGCTTCGACTGATAATGAGTCATGTTCGGCAAAAGGAAGAAGTCGCAATAGCCGTGCTTCAGCTCCAGTTCGGGAGCAGTGATATAATAATTGCAGAGACTAAGGTAGGCCATGAAGAAGCCCTGGATGTTGCGCTCGCCCTCTATGCTGTCGCGCACTGATGACAGTTGCTTGTAGCAGTCGCACATGTATTGCAGAGCGTCATGCCAATTGCCGTCGAACGCCATATGTGAAAACAAGGTGACAAGCTCCTTGGTGTTGATGTCGCATACAGGTGAATAGTTCTCTATCAGGTAGTTATAGTATTGCATCCTCACATTGTTGTTGGGGATGGCAAGAATGAGCTGCTGGCCGTATGTTCCCTTGATGGTAAGCATACCATAGTAGAACAATAGACTGATGAACATATCGGGCTTAACCAACTGGTAGGCAGGAAAGGAGGGAAGCACCTCGGACACGATTTCCCCATCCTCGGCAATTTTGCGCAGGATGCCCTTGCGGTCGCCGTCCAACTGGTCAAGACGTATCAGGTTTTTCAGCTTGTTGTAGTCGGTCTTGGTATTCGGGTCGAGCATAATTTTCGGTGATGACTTGTACATCATATAGTTGCGGAGATAGAACAACACCATGTCGCTGTTGAACACACGGTTGTTGTCCGTTAGGCACTCCTCAGCAAAACAATAGTTGTCATACCATGGCCTCATCTCCTCTATCATCGCCTCGATGTCGCAGTCGGCAGGCAAGCGGTCAGCTTTTTTATAGTACGTGAACATCTCGCGCACTTCTTCCGTGGAGAAGCCGAGCATCTTGTCGAAATAGAAGAGGGTGGATATGTTCCATCCGATGTTGAACCCGCTGGTAAGGTCGTCGAGGGTGACTGGGCTTACACCCGTGAAGAATATCCTCTCGAACGTGCCCTTGAACTTCTTGAACACATCGCGATAGAAACCCTCGGCGTGCGTCAGCTTGTGATACATCTCCTCGCCCTTCTCGCTCAGCACTACATTCGTGAAGTTGTCATACTCGTCGATGATGAGATACATCGGGATGCGGAGCTCGTTTGCAACAGTTGTTATCTGTATGAGCTTTCCAGTATAAGTGTTGCAATCAAAGAATGACTTAATGAAATAATCAGGATAGTCGTCAGCATACTTCCTGACAAAAGCATTAAGAGTGTAGCATAGATATTCGTCGAACTTCTTCTCCAGTTCATCAATAGAGCCCCCGATCCTCGAGAAGTCGAGATGCATCACCTGATAGCGTCCCATCAGTTCCGTGGGATGCTTGCCTATCCACAGCGAGCCAAATATTTCCTCAAACTGGTCTTTCTTTGCCTTGTCGTAGTATGTCTTGAGCATGCTCAGCAGCAGACTCTTGCCGAAGCGGCGAGGGCGGATAAACATGAGGTTGTTGGGTTGAGCCTCTATCTGAGGTATATACATAGTCTTATCCACGTAATAATAGTTTTCCCTCATTACGTACTCGAAGTCGGACACTCCGTATGGCAGTTGCTTAACCTTATTCATACTCGCGACATTATTAGAATTCTTGATTATGTGTGCAAAGATACTACATAAATTCCATTCCAACAAACATTTTCCTATTTTTCTTTTAATATTGATAAACCTTGATTTATTTATCTTTGGTGGACATCCCTGTGATGTGGGCAATTTGTCCGCGGCTATGTCATTGCTGAAATTAAGGTGACGGGTGACGCTTGTTTAATACTTTCGTTCAAAGGCTTCGGATGGATATCCAAAGCTTTCGAATCTCCGTTCGAAGCTTTCGGATGCACATACAAAGCCTTCTGTAGATACAACGATAGCCTGTTGAGAATATAACTCAAGTTAAGTTCTTACAGTTTCACAACTGCTGTTCAGTTGGTTGCTGAATGCCCTATTCACTCTATGTCACTACATCCTATTCACTCTATGTCACTACATCCTATTCACTCTATGTCACTACAGCTGTTCATTCAATGCTAATTCCCATTATTCTTTAAATAATATTACGCCGCCTCATATAGAAAACACTACATGTGGCGGCGTAATAAGTCAAACTACTTTTGTCTTCTGTTCTGACGTGCCTGTTTCATTTCCTCATACTTTTTCTGCTGAGTCTTGGTAAGAACAGCAGTGACTTGCTTGTCAATCTTCTCAAATTCAGCGCGCATCTGCTCGCGGTTAGGGCGTTCGCCTGAATTGCGCTTCGACTGGGATTCGGTATTTTATGTTTATGCCAATTGCGGCTCAGCAAGATTCCACAAGAGTGAAACACAGCGGAACAAAAAGCGAAAACCGACGCCATGGCAAGCACATCGACAAGGAGTTGCAACTTGACGAGGTGGTGGTCGTAGCCGGTGGAGTGAGCAGGGTGAAGAAGTCGGCATTCAACACTATAGCCGTTGATACCAAGGAAATGCAGAACACGACGAAGAACCTTAGTGATGCGCTCTCGAAGGCTCCCGGACTGAAGTTGAGGGAGCCTCAGCTTCCTTGCCGCCTTTATAGGTGCCACGTTGCCCCTAACTGTGGCTATTGGCTATGGTTCAGACGCAAGCGTGCAGCCATTGCTCATCACCATTAGGAGTTTATTATTTGAGTCGGCTCAAATGTGATTTTGAACGGCGTGAATTGTCGTCTTGAGTCGGCTCAAATTGGGGCTTTGAAGAGATTGACTTTTCTTCTGTCTTTCTCGATCTCTTTTTTCTTAAGCGTCACCCGTCACCTTGAAATTTTCTTTTTTTTATGTACACCGTCCCCTTTTATTAATTAATATATAATAAGGTACGCGAGAAATAAAGAGAAGGCAATCCTCTTCAAAGCCCGTCATCAGTAGCAAAAAAACGTCATCATCCGAAATAGCAGATGACACCCAAAAAAATGCTGAAATCAAGGTGACGGGTGACGCTAAGAACACAACAACTTCCACCATAATTGCATATATCAAGCAATCTCATTGCCTTTTTCGGTTATATATGTTAAAATATCGACCATTCGATTAATTTCTTAGGTAAATTGATATAGCTTTAGGCTTTTTTTACTACCTTTGCGAGGTATTTCTGAAATTAAAGCAGTAATTACGTATGTTTAAGGCTATTGTTAGGTTTTCTATTCGTAAGAAACTCTTCGTCGCGCTGACGACATTGTTTCTGCTTATCGGCGGTATATGGTCGATGCTTACACTCCCGGTGGATGCTGTTCCTGACATCACCAACAATCAGGTGCAGATAGTAACCGTGTCACCTACGTTGGCTCCGCAGGAAGTGGAGCAGCTGATAACCATGCCAGTGGAAATCGCAATGAGCAATATCATGAATGTCACCGAGATACGTTCGGTGTCGAGATTCGGATTGTCGCTTGTTACGGTGGTGTTCAAGGAGAGTGTGCCCACACTTGAGGCACGACAGCTCATCAATGAACAGATTCAGGTGGTGGCGGGAGAGATTCCGCAGGAATTGGGCACGCCCGAGATGATGCCTATCACCACCGGACTTGGTGAGATTTATCAGTATGTGCTGAGGGTGGACGAGAAGCATCGCAAGGATTATGATGCCATGGAACTCCGCACTATCCAGGATTGGATTGTCAAGCGACAGCTGTCGGGTATTCCGGGTATTGTCGAAATCAACAGTTTTGGAGGCTATCTCAAGCAGTATGAGGTAGCCATCGACCCCGATGCGCTTGCTGCATTGCAGATTACAATTGGGGATGTATTTGAATCATTGTCAAGGAACAACCAGAATACTGGAGGCAGTTACATCGAGAAGGTGGGCAGGGCCTATTATATACGTTCCGAGGGAATGATCAGCAAGAAGAAGGACATCGAGAAGATTGTGGTGGCCAATCGTGGAGGGATGCCTGTGCATATCAGTGACATCGGTAAGGTGGATTTTGGCGCGCCAAAGCGATTCGGTGCCATGACGATGGATGGCGACGGAGAGTGTGTGGGCGGTATAGCCATGATGCTTAAGGGCGCTAATGCCAATGTGGTGACGAAGGCTCTTGAGGAGCGGGTAGCCAAGGTGCAGAAGATGCTGCCCGAGGGCATAACTATCGAGCCTTATCTCAATCGCTCGGAACTTGTAAACCGAAATATCTCTACCGTCATCTACAATCTTATCGAGGGGGCGATAATCGTATTCCTCGTACTTATAGTCTTTCTTGGAAATGTGAGGGCGGGGGTTATTGTCGCTTCGGTGATACCATTGGCTATGTTGTTTGGCTTTATTCTTATGAGAGTGTTTGGGGTCTCGGCCAATCTTATGAGTCTCGGGGCAATCGACTTCGGTATAGTTGTTGACGGTTCGATTGTTATCCTTGAGGGTATTTTGGCACATCTTTATTCTAAACGATTAGCTGGCAGGACTCTCACAGCCGACGAGATGTGCGACGAGGTGGAGAAGGGAGCCGCAAAGGTGGTGAAGAGCTCTACATTTGCCGTACTCATCATCCTGATAGTCTTCTTCCCGATATTGACTCTTACGGGTATCGAGGGAAAATATTTCACCCCGATGGCACAGACTCTGGTGTTCTGCATCGTGGGGGCATTAATCCTATCGCTTACTTATGTGCCAATGATGGCTTCGGTATTCCTAAAGCGCAACATATCCCTTAAACCGACATTTGCCGACAGATTTTTCGCATGGCTCACCAAACAGTATAATCAGGTGTTGCGTTTCTGTATGAAGCGTGTATGGCAAACCATCGGAGTGGCATTTGCACTGCTCTTCGCATCGTTTATGCTTTTCACGCATCTCGGTGCTGAGTTTATACCTACTCTCGACGAAGGCGACTTTGCCATGCAGATGACTCTGCCTGCAGGAAGTTCGCTTAGCAAGAGTGTTGAGATCTCGCTAAAGGCGGAGAAGGTGTTGAAGGACAAATTTCCTGAGATTAAGCATGTGGTGGCGAAGATTGGAACGGCAGAGGTGCCTACCGACCCGATGTCGGTGGAGGATGCCGACGTGATGATTGTGATGAAGCCGTTCAAGGAATGGACTTCGGCGTCGAGTCGTGCTGAGATGGTGGAGAAGATGAAACAGGCTCTTGAGAGTGTTGAGGGAGCGGAGTTTAATTTCAGCCAGCCTATTCAATTGCGCTTCAACGAATTGATGACCGGTGCCAAGGCGGATATTGCCATCAAACTATATGGTGAGGATATGGATGAACTCTACTCCAAGTCCAAGGAGGCTGCAAAATATGTAGAAAAAGTGCCGGGGGCTGCCGATGTCATTGTGGAGCAGGCGATGGGATTGCCGCAGTTGGTGGTTAACTACGACCGCACGAAGATTGCTCGATATGGTATTGACATAAAAGAACTCAACGACATCATACGCACGGCTTATGCTGGCGAGGCGGCTGGAGTGGTGTTCGAAAATGAACGAAGATTCGATCTTGTGGTGAGACTTGATAATGAGAAAGTGAGCGATCTTGATCTCAATCGCCTGTTCGTTCGCACTTGCGACGGGGTACAAGTGCCCGTGAGCGAGGTGGCTACTATCAGTCTTGTGAATGGACCGCTGCAAATTAATCGTGATGCAACGAAGCGTCGAATTGTTATCGGTGTCAATGTGCGTGATGCGGATATTCAGCAGGTTGTGGCGAAAATTAGTGATACGCTCGATAAGAATATCAAACTCAAACCTGGTTATTACTTCGAGTATGGAGGACAGTTTGAGAATCTGCAGAATGCTATACGCACCTTGCTCATCGTGATTCCTATTGCATTGATGCTCATCTTGTTGTTGCTCTTCTTCAACTTCCGCAGTATCACTTATTCATTGGTGGTGTTCTCCACCGTTCCGTTGTCGCTGATAGGTGGTATTGCGGCACTGTGGCTTCGCGGGTTGCCATTTAGTATCTCTGCAGGAGTAGGTTTCATCGCCCTCTTCGGAGTGGCGGTGCTCAACGGTATTCTTATGATTAATCATTTCAACGATATGCAGTCTTCCGGTAATTATAAAATGTGTACCGACAGAATCATATTCCACGGATGTCATCACCTCTTGCGTCCCGTGTTCCTCACAGGCTTGGTGGCTTCGTTGGGATTTGTTCCTATGGCTGTTGCCACTTCCGCTGGAGCCGAGGTGCAGCGCCCGCTTGCTACGGTGGTTATCGGTGGATTGATTGTATCTACTGTTTTGACGCTTATTGTCATTCCTGCTTTTTACAGAATTGTTAATTCAATGCCAATAATATTAAGAAAAATAAGAGTAAAGAAATCATGAAAAAGCATATCGTAATTATTGCTGCAGCTATGATGTTGGCAGCATGCACCGGTAATAGTTCCTCGGATGCAGGAACACAGTCGGCCGATAATTCGGAAAAGTCTGATTCCATTGATGTTAAGGCTAATAACGACTCTTTGTCGGTTGATGCCGTGTCGAGTGCAACTAATGTTGCCAACAGTCCCACATTCAATGGAGTATTGATGGTGTCACCTCAGAATAATGCCACGGTGTCGCTCACTATGGGCGGAAAGGTGCATAGTCTGAAGGTTATGCCAGGACAGGCTGTAAGGCAAGGGCAGGTGATTGCCACTATCGACAATCCGGAATTTATTGAATTACAACAGACATATCTCGATGCTTCTGCCCAAGTGGAATTCTTGGAAATGGAATATAAACGTCAACGTAGTTTGGCGGACAATGATGCAGCATCTCAAAAAAAGGTACAACAGAGTAAGGCGGAATATTTATCGATGAACAGTAGGCTTGCGGCGGCTGCATCACGATTGGTGACTCTGGGTGTCAAACCGGCATTCGTCAAGTCGAAGGGTATTCAACCATATCTTCTGGTGAAGGCTCCAATTAATGGTTTTGTCACTAACTTGAATGTCAATATAGGGAAATATCTCAATGTGGGCGACCCGCTTTGTGATGTAATCAATAAGTCGCAGCCTCTTATCCAGTTGACGGTATATGAAAGGGAACTGAATATGATGCGCATTGGGCGTCCTGTAGAGTTCAGGGTGAATGGAATGGGCAAACAGACCTTTTCTGCTCATATCGTGTCTATCGACCAGTCGGTCGGTGAAAAGGATTATTCGATTAAAGTATATGCCAAAGTTACTGCTTCTAATGGGGATTTCAGACCTGGAATGTATATAAGGGCAAAACTAAAATAACGCTTCCCTTTAATTTATAAAATAAGGTGTAATGCAATTTAGTATCGTATTTACACGTCTTATTTCTAAATTTCTGTTAAATTCTTAAACTTTTTCCTCAAAACATTTGGTAGTTTGG
>SAMEA3663006__coassemble_1009_pt1 | contig 9342 bp, 7 predicted proteins | sample SAMEA3663006__metabat2_low_PE_026 | metagenome-assembled genome bin SAMEA3663006 (sample SAMEA3663006) | pig gut metagenome | biome: pig gut; feature: pig-associated habitat; material: faeces | place: France | collected 2012 | reverse complement strand
GGATTGAGCAGTAAACTGATACAAAGCATGGACGGTTTCCGCTTTTGGAATATGGCAGAAGTGCGTATGTTCGTCAAAATGATAGACAAGGACACCCACACACCTCTTATCCAAAATGATGTGTGGGAAAAGGCGAAACAAAAGACTTATGAAAAATATTCCAATTCAGCAAGCCTTCAGTACCTTCAACGATGTATTCTGCTCTTTGAACAGACAAACAAGGCTAAATACATCACTGACTTCAAGGAATATATATTCGAGTCATCCATAGAGGACTTCTGCGACCTTTCTGGAGCCGACATCATTGTTTCCACCATCCACAAGGCCAAGGGACGGGAGTTTGATGATGTCTTTATGCTCATCACCGAGCCTCAACATTTAACCGATGAAGTACTTCGCCGATACTATGTAGGAGCTACCCGTGCCAAAGAGCGTCTGTTCATCCATACCGACTGTTCCATTTTCGACCTTATGCCGGCAGATGAGCACCACACCTGCCAGCATAAGTATGACATGCCCGACGAAATTGTCCTCCAGTTGTCACATAGGGACGTTAACCTCAGTTTCTTCAAGTCGCGAAAGAAAGAGATACTTGCTCTCCGTGCAGGACAGAAGCTCCGTTTTTCTAACAACTATCTTTACTCCAGTCAGTCAGACATACCTATAGCCCAACTCTCGCAGAAGATGCAGACAGACCTGCGCCTTTGGGCTGAAAAAGGATATGAAGTCATCACTGCTTCCATCCGCTTCATCGTGGCTTGGAGACCGAAGGATAGTCCGAAGGAAGAGGAGGAACATGCAGTATTGCTAGCAGATTTATCGTTGAGACAATTTAAGCAGGTAGTCAGAAAAGTGTAAGTCTCAACTTGAACATCCTATATAATAAATATCTCAGAAAAAGAAATCACCTCGTAAATCTTCGACTTACGAGGTGTTCTAAGTACCCAGAGCCGGGGTCGAACCGGCACGGATTGCTCCACTGGTGTTTGAGACCAGCGCGTCTACCGATTCCGCCATCTGGGCTATTTGCGGGTGCAAAGATACAACATATTTTTGAATTTGGCAAATATTTACTCAAAAAAATACAAAATATTTGTTTATTCCAATAATTTTGCGTACCTTAGCGGCTGAAAACGGACAACAATAAATAATAATCGCTATGGAAAAGAGAAATATGGGTTATTGCGTCATTCTTGCCGGAGGTAAGGGACGCCGTTTGTGGCCAAGCAGCCGCGACAGTTATCCGAAGCAGTTCATCGACTTCTTTGGTATAGGCCGTTCACAACTACAAATTACCTATGATAGATTTGCAAACATAGTGCCTAAGGAAAACATTATCGTCACGACAAACAAGGAATATGCTGACATGGTAAAGCTGCAACTGCCTGGCTTACCAGAGGAAAATCTCATCGCCGAACCCATCAGTCGCAACACTGCACCAAGTGTATCGTGGGCAGTGGCAATGATTGCAAAGCGTAACCCCCAAGCTGTTGTGGTGATTACACCCAGCGACCAATTTGTGCTCAACGACGATGCTTTCACAAAGAACGTGCTCGAAGGACTGCAACTCGTAAGTGATCGCGAGGCAATACTCACTATGGGTGTCAAACCGAGTCGCCCGGAACCTGGCTACGGATATATCCAGATGGGAGAACCTACTGGTGTAGAGGATGTGTATCATGTGATGTCGTTCACCGAGAAGCCTGAGCGCGACTTTGCCAAGATGTTTATGGACAGCGGTGAGTTCTTGTGGAACACCGGTCTGTTCCTCTCAAATGTGGCTCATTTACGCAAATGCTTCCATCATGTTTATCCTGAGGTGTCGAATGCTATTGCCGCAATGCCAGGAGGAAGCAATTTCGACAACGCCTTGAAGTTCTGCCAGCAGAGCTATGGGTCGTTCCCCAACTTGTCTATCGACTATGCTGTACTCGAGCACTGCTCAGAAGTGTATGTGATGAAATGTGATTTCGGTTGGGCAGACCTTGGCACATGGCATAGTATCTACGAATGTCTCAACCGGGCCAAAGGCGACAATGTAGTCATCGACTCCACTGTGATGATGGAAAACTGCAAGGACAATGTGATCAAACTGCCAAAGGGCAAACTTGCCGTACTGAATGGCCTTGAGGGATTCATCGTTGCCGAGAAGGACAACGTATTGTTGATTTGCAAGAAAGAAGACACGTCAGGACAAATACGCAAATACGTCAATGAGGCGCAATTGAAATACGGAGACGAGTTTGTATAATCTTACAATCCACGGATTCACACAGATAACAATTAATAAAAAAGATTATCACAGATTATTGTGTGCAACATAATCTGTGATAATCCAACCATAATAAATAATCTATGTTAATCTGTGGAAAACGGTAATCAGAAGTTGTTCCTGATTGCCTCGGCGATGGATGCCATTTCCTCACTGCTGAGTTTCAGTTTTTCACGACGGAAATCAACATCAGCCTCTGAGTTCATCGGAATAAGATGAATATGAGCATGGGGCACTTCAAGTCCGAGTACTACTTGTGCCACCTTTTTACATGGGAATGCCTTCTTTAAGGCAGTTGCTACTCGCTTGGCAAATACCTGGTATTCAGCCAATTCATCATCATCCATGTCAAAGATATAATCCACCTCACGACGAGGTATCACCAACGTGTGGCCCTTCGCCACTGGGTTGATGTCGAGAAACGCATAGAATTTGTCGCTCTCAGCACACTTATAGCTCGGTATCTCACCGGCTGCAATCTTTGAAAATATATCCATATTCTTTATTATTAGGGATGAGAAATTAGGGATGAGGAATTATTACCCTATTGTAATGTTATCGATACGCAAGGTGATGGTGCCGCGTGGAATCTTTATTTCCACCTCGTCGCCCACTTTCTTGCCAAGCAATCCTTGTGCAATGGGAGTCATAATCGAAATCTTGCCCTCACGCAGGTTTGCCTCATTCTCACTCACGATAGTATAACTCATCTTTGCCTTGGTGGTAAGATTTGTCATCTCCACCTTCGACAATATCTGAACTGTATCGCTGCTCAATCTCGAAGTATCAATAATCTTCGCCTCAGAGATAGCAAGCTTCAGTTTATTGATTTTATCCTCGAGATGAGCCTGAGCTTCCTTGGCTGCATCGTATTCAGAATTCTCACTCAGGTCACCCTTGTCGCGGGCCTCAGCAATGGCTGCTGATGCCTTAGGGCGCTCCACGCTTTCCAAGCGTTTCAACTCGGCTACCATATTATCGTAGCCCTCTTGTGACATGTAAGCCATAATTTTTTAATTGTTTTTATTTGTTTATAAATGTTAGCTGCTTTTCATTGGGGGTAGAAAAAAATTAAGAATCCTGACACGACTAAATGTCAGAATCCTCATCTTCTTTTATGTCTATCCTGTAATGAACCGCTGCAAAGGTAGGCATTATTTTCGATATAACCAAATTTTTTCAAAGGAAAAAGGTTTTTATAGTAAATTATTGTTGATTTTAACATAAACAATAAAGCCTGACGATTCGTCGTCAGGCTCTATTGCAAAAAAATTAATTTACCAAATTCACAGCCTCACGGCCTCCTTTTGTGTTATCCGAAACAATCTAATCTTTTACCAAAAAAAACTAACCTATCAAACGAAACAAATCAATCTTATTACCTAATAACCTTTATAACTAAAAACCTAAGTATGATGTATCCTAAATCAAATTCTTATTTACCTTCTTAATGTCTTTGACTAACACCCTTGTTGTCTTTTGACGTTGCAAAGGTACGACGATTTTCTCATATACGCAATATTTTTCTACCGCTTTTTAATAAAAATACGTGTTATATTGACACAAATCAATCATTTGTGTGCGAACACAGTGTGTTTTTTCGCTATTTTCGCATAAAATGGTCGTAATAGAACTTCAAACCGAAAAACAGCACTATTGCCGATACCCATCCACCAAGAACATCGATGGCATAATGGGCATATATATACACCGTGGACAGGCATAACAACACATAGAAGGGAAGAAGCCAATAGAGCAGTCGGCGATTGCGGGCAGTCCATATCAACAACAAGAGGATGGTACTCACTCCCACATGACTGCTCGGGAATGCTGCCGTGGGACGCTCGCCCGCATTATGAGCGTCGCTCACAAGCCTATAAAACAGCCCATCGTGCCATCCTGGATTGGCAAGACACTCTTGATGGGTGTTAAACCAATCGTGCACATTAGGAAATATTCCCTGAGCTATCTTATCCACCCCCACTGCCGCATAATAATACTGCGGTCCTGTCACTGGTACTATTATATATATAAGGTAATATATGAAAAAAGAAGTGAGGATGATGAATGCCGCCCTGTCAAACTGGTCGTATCTCCAGAAGAAGAAATAGAGTGCCGTGGCGGCAATCATGGGATAATACGACCAATAGCCGAGATTCATCAGTTCGCTAAACACCGACCATGAGCACCATTGCGAGAATAGCAATGAAGGTTGGCAACCAAACACGCCCTGCTCCCACGAGGCAAACAGATGGTCGAGATTGGGAAACATGCGGTTGAACTCGTATGTGTCGGGATACCACCAAGAGAGCAGTGCCATCTGCGCCAGTATGCGGCACAAACGAGTGAATCGGCATGGCAGCATGCGATACACAGCCCACAAAGCCACAGTCATTATCACTATCTGCACCCTTCCCCACAACATCTCCTCGGGATTGTGCACCTTTGTATATGTAAACAGCATGAGGAGGGTGGTGATAATGGTATATCCAATCACCACCCACTCTATTGCCAATAGTCCCTTTCTGGGTTTCTTCTCCTTCGCAAACAGTTCGAGTAATTTCTTCATTATAGCCAAATTGAATTTTTGGCTGCAAAGTTACATATTTTTTTCGACATTCAATGAATAAGCGCAATTTATTTTCTTATCTCCGAAGGACTTACTCCAAACTGCTTGTAGAAGCACTTTGAGAAATACGACGGATTACTGAATCCTACGGTATAGCATACCTCGCTCACCTTCATATTCAGACTGACAAGACTCTTTACTTAGCTAATTACACGGTTTTGCAGGTTACCCCAAAAGCCTTTATCTCGGCGGTTAATATAATTTAACGCCATGTTTATAAAAAAATCTCGATAAGTTTTGTAAAAATGAAAAAAGATGTTACCTTTGCAACAAAATATAACAATTAATTACATAAAAAAATAAACGACATGAAAAAAAGATTCTTATTTATCGCAATGTTTGTTGCGTCTGTGTTTACGACTTATGCACAGAATGATGAAGTCAGTAATCAGACAGTGCTAGATCTGTTGAAAGAAGGATTTTCTTCTGATGAAATCATTGGTGCGATTGAAAACAGTACAACACGTACTATCACCTTTGACATCAACTATATGCGCCAATTGAAGGCGGCAGGAGCAGATGCCACACTTACATCCTATCTACAGAAGATAGCAAAGGTGGATAACGGATACGAGGGAGTAATCCTTTGGAATCCCTTGAACGGTGGTAAACCGACTAAACTTTATCGTTGCAACTTCGAGAAGGAGAAAAAAGGATTTAACCTTGGCACAATGGCAGCCATAGCTGGTACCGCATACGGAGTAGGAAGTATTGTAGGTGGCCGAAATATTAGCGGTGGAGAGGCGGCTGCCGTGACAGCAGGAGTTGGAATAATGATGTCTTCGGGCAAGGACATCCAGAAAATGATGCTTCCTGGTTCGAAGGCTAAGACTAAGACCAGCCGTCAGCCAGTATTCAGATTTTTCTTTAATAAGGTTGAAAACGCAAGCTTTAATCCAGAACATGCTAATTGGTATGAGATGGTTATGAACGACATCCAGAGCCCTAATGAGTTCCAGCTTATTAAGATGCAGGTGAAAGAAAACAAGAAGGGTGGTCGTCGTCTCTTCCCGAGTTCAATGTCATACACCGTGGCAGGATTTAGTGGCACTAATGCCAGCAATCGTGAGATGGTGAACTTTGAAATTAATCCTATCAACAACAACACCTTTGAGGTGACATTCAGTCAGCCATTAGAGCCTGGAGAGTACTGCTTCTTCTATAAGAGCGGTCTGCAGAACAAGTATTTCCAGACCCAGCCCTTTGGCTTTGATTTCAGCGTGGAATAATCTTTTTGGATAAGAAATAAAAAGGTCGCAGATGTATGTTTAACATTACATCTGCGACCTTTTTATATCGCAAGTTCAACATAGAACTGCAATTTTCTGGTAGATGAGAATAAATAATCTAATACCAGAAAACACCGAGGGGTTTGGGGGCGAGAAGCCCCCATCAGAATGAATTCAATATAAAAATCGTCATCCTTCACCTTTTGCCCTGAAACACTGATGTACACTGGGGTTTCAAGAGGTGAAGGTTGGATGAAGAACCTTCACCCAATCTTCACCCTTCTTGTCATTACCTTGTCTTCTCCTTGTCATTTCCTTGTGGTGAGGAGATACTCCTGACCTCTCTTCGTATGCTTGGCCTTGCAGCCAAGATATCTTAAGGCCTTGCCTAGCCTTAACTTAAGACCGGAGTCGGCCTTAAGTTGAGAGTAATTCCGGCACAAGACGTTAACCACCTCATTGCCGCTCATCCACTGACCTTGGGATTCACTATTCTCCAAGTCGAACGACGATGCAATCATCATGTCGATGTCATCGGTTTTCATGAAGGCACTGTTGAGTTCCTGAATGCGGTTCTCTTCATCACGAGTAAACCAATAACGAGTGCCCAAAAGACTCAGTTCGTGTAGAATCTGGGCATAGAGTTGGGCATAGTCAATAGGAGATTCGTTGTCGATGAACTCGCCCGATGGAATCTCTATGCAAAGGAATCGTCGGCTTCCCGTGGGGTCACAGAGCGGATGACGCTCGTTGGTTGTGGCGATGAAAGAGGAATAGCGAGGGCGATCCTCTGTTGTTCTGCCGAAGATGGGGCGACTGTTCACCTTCACCTTCGAGAGATTCTGCTTCAGCTTTGCCATTTGCGAGGGAGTCATCACGTTGAACTCGTCGATATTGACGAGCAGAGCATGAGTGAGAGCCATCTCAAGGTCGAAACGGTTGGAGAAACTGATGTGATCGAAGAAGTAGGAACGCAATTCCGGCGGAAGAAGCCGATTGCAGAATGTACTCTTGCCGCAACCTTGCTCACCGATGAGTATCGGCACACACTCATTGCCATGCAGTGTGTCCATCTGCAACCAATGTGCCACCATCGAGCGAAGCCAGATGCGGAGATAAGTCTTCATCTCGTCGCTCACTCCAGGCAGACGATTGAAGAGGCTTGACACATGGTCGTTACCGTCCCACTCGCCAATGCCGTCGAGATAGTTGGCGATAGGGTTGTAGTTACTCACTGCCATCGAATGAAGGTATTCCTCAATGACTTTGCGAGGCGAATTGTCGCCTCCCACTCCTTGTTCTCTCGCTCTGATGACGATAGTGTTCAACACCTCGTCGGAGAGGGCTCTCCATACGTCCTCATCCTTAAAGCGCATTTCCAACTTGCCGTTGATAACGTTACGGCGAAACTCGAAGCCTTCCTCAAGGAATGCTTCCACTTCAAACACAAGGTCTTGACCCTTGGTTACCTCCATCATGTCAGGAGTTAAGATTTGTAGTTCCATATAATTTAAGAATATAAATTTTAAGTTCAACACTTTTACCCAATCATTGGGCGTTAACTGTCGATTATTAAGGTTCTTCCTTTCGGAATTCGCCTACAAAGTTAAGCAAAAAAATCCATAAAACCTATACTCTTTCTCGAAAAAATTATCAGAAAGTTTCACTTTTAACAGTTTCTCCGCTCGGCATTAACATTTCAGAAAGCTGAAAAAGCACAGAGGTGAAGGTTGGGTGAAGGTTAACCTACCAACCTTCACCTCGGGAAACCCCGATATACACAATGGTTTCAGGGCAAAAGGTGAAGGTTGAAGATTTTATAGCATAATTCAAAATTAAGGTGTCTAGTAAATCAGTGCAGCTCCAGCGTGACTCCAGTGTGACTCCAGTGTGACTCCAGTGCTGCTCCGCTCTTCCTTCGCTGTTCCTCCGCTATGAAGTCGATCATAATTCGATAGTAGATTGGAGAAACAGCAGTGTTACATTGGAATCACAATGGAGTAATACTATCGGAATCAACTTAGGGCGGACATTGTGTCCGCCCCTAATTATATTCATAGTAATGACTCACTCATTCTATTTCTTCCTAGAAGTTCATTCTCAGTTGTATGATTTCGTCTTCTTTCAAGTCTGCCTTTCCTCTATCCAATGTCTGAATATCGGGTCTTCTATCAGGTAGCGGTCTTTTGTTTACTTTTTCAGATACAAGCCATTAACATCCTTGAGGAAGAGAGTGCGCTTGTCGTTGTAGAACTTGACGAAATCACTAACGCTCTTCTGTCCGGGATAAGGCATATAGAAATGACCTGGTTTGTCGTGGGCATTGCGCCAAAGGAGCACGTAGGCGATGGGATACTTGTTGAGCACAGGCATAAGAACCTCTGTCCACCAGTTTTCCATTCCCAGACTCTCCATACCCGTCTCACTCAGTGCCGGCACCACATTATGCTTCTTGGCAATCTCGCAGATAGTCTTAAGACCGAGGTCGAGACCATTGCGATAGTTGTTGATGGCTGTGGTGTCCTCGGGATTGTTGGTGCAATATGTATCGAAACCTATTACATCCACCATCTCATCACCAGGCCAACGCTCAAGGTATTTCTCAGCATCTCCACCAAACTCTGTTCCAGGAGAATAAGCATAGAGCACGTTGGTGACTCCATTCTCTTTCAGTCGGTCCTCTGTGAGTTTCCACAAAGCCTTATACTGCTCGGTAGTACAGAGATTCTGTCCCCACCAGAACCAACTGCCTGTATGCTCGTGCCACGGACGGAAGAGCACAGGTACCTTCACTCCGTATGGAGTCTCAAGGGAGTTGAGGAACGAGGCTAATGTGTCGAGCCAACCTAGGAACTTGTCATGACACTCTCCACCTTCGAGCACCGACGCTACGGTCTGCTTCTCCTGATCGGTGAGAGAGTCGGGCTTCACCCATGCCGAACCTCCGGTAAGAGGATTGTCGAGATGCCAACTCAGTGTCACCATACCTCCGCGGTCATATTGACGGATAATCTCCTGCTTCATCCTGTCGAATGGCACACCGTCGAGATTCACCGAGTCGCCCAATTCGAGATGCCCAAGGTCGAATCCTATCACAGCAGGATAGTCGTTGCACACGCTCTTCACGTCGGAGCGGCAACTGTCGCCTACCCATCCCACTCCATATACAGGGTCGTCCTGATGACCAACGAGATAGCCATTGGCTGAAATCT
>SAMEA3663006__coassemble_936_pt1 | contig 9864 bp, 5 predicted proteins | sample SAMEA3663006__metabat2_low_PE_026 | metagenome-assembled genome bin SAMEA3663006 (sample SAMEA3663006) | pig gut metagenome | biome: pig gut; feature: pig-associated habitat; material: faeces | place: France | collected 2012 | reverse complement strand
AGACCCTCCGTCCTGCCTCCACCATGAAGCTCATCACTGCCATCACTGCCATCGACCGCCTCGGCGGCTCCTATCAATTCCGCACTTCCCTGCGCTATACAGGCAGCATCACCGACAATGTGCTCACTGGCGACGTATATTGCGTGGGTGGCTTCGACCCGCGCTTCAATTCCGACGATATGAAAGCCTTTGTCGAGGGGATTCGCTCGCTCGGTGTTGACACTATAAGGGGTTGCCTTGTTGCCGACAAGATGATGAAGAATGACGACCGACTGGGATGGGGATGGTGTTGGGATGACGACAATCCTGTGCTCTCGCCTCTGCTCATCTCACGCAAGGACAACTTTATGGAGAAATTTGTCAGCGAACTGGTTGACGCCGGTATTGTCATCCAGGGTAATGTCATTGAGGGGGACACTCCCTCGGATGCCTACGAACTCGTTGACCGCACTCATTCCATCGACCAAATTCTCATGCGAATGATGAAGGACAGCGACAATCTATATGCCGAGTCACTTTTCTATCAGCTTGCGGCTTCCTCGGGCAATCGACCTTGCACTGCCCAGAATGCACGCAATCTCATCAAGCGCCTTGTGCGCAAACTTGGTCTTAACCCATCCGACTATGTCTTTGCCGATGGTAGCGGATTGTCGTTATATAATTATGTGACAGCCGAACTTGAAGTGGAGATGCTTAAGTATGCCTATCGCAACAGCAATGTCTATCTGCATCTCTATCCCTCACTGCCCATCGCCGGTTCCGACGGCACTCTCAAGCGCAGAATGCGCAATGCCTTCACTGCCGACAATGTAAGGGCAAAGACCGGCACCCTATCAGGTGTTCAATCTCTTGCTGGCTACTGTTCTACTCCCAACAACCACACCCTCTGCTTTGCCATCATCAACAACGGCTCATTAAAGGATAGTCCTGCTCGTGCCTTGCAGAATGAAATATGCACTGAGCTCTGCCGCCCCTAAACCTAAACCCTAGATAAACCCAGATCAACCCTAGATAATGCTAGATATACTAGATAAACCTATACAATCCAAATAACCAAATTATCAAATCACCAAAATCATGACAACCAAAAAGAGAAAACTCCTAACAGCTTTCGTGCTTGCGACATCGGTTGCAAGCCCAGTATCAACTGCTCATGCCCAGCTCATCATCAACGAGCTTATGCAATCAAACATCGACTGCATCATGGATGACATCAATGAATTCCCCGACTCATGGGTAGAGCTCTACAACAGCGGCACAACAGCCGTAAATCTCAATGCCTATTCCATTTCCGACGAGGATGACCCGAAGAATGCCTGGGCACTGCCCGACAAAACCATCCAACCGGGTTCCTACGTCATTGTCTATTGCGACAAGGAGGAGACAGGCCTTCACACACCCTTCCGACTGGAATCGGGCAAGGGCTGCGCTGTATATCTCTACAACAACGGCACACTTATCGACAAGGTGGAAGGACTGAAGAAACAACCCGCTCCTAATATTGCTTATGGACGCACCACCGATGGCAGCGACTCTTGGGGATATATGTCAGAAGCCACTCCTGCTGGTGCCAACTGCGGTAAGACCTGCAAGGATATCCTCGGTTCTCCTGTGTTCAGCGTAAAGGGTAAGGTTATGAAAAACGGACAACCATTTACCCTCGAACTATCACTACCCGAGGGCTCAGAAGGCGCTGAGATAAGATACACCACCGACGGGTCGGAACCCACACGCACCAGCTATCTCTACAATACCCCCATCTCCATATCCAAAACCACCATCGTCAAGGCAAAACTCTTCCTCGACGGTATGCTTTCGCCACGAGCCACTGCCCAGTCATACATCTTCTTCCCACGTGACATCACCCTACCCGTCATCTCCATTTCCACCGACAAGAAGTATCTCTATGACTCAAAAATCGGTATTTATGTGGATGGCAACTACCAATCGGGCAAGAAAAACTATGAGTTCGACTGGCGTCGCCCCATGAACATCGAGTTTTTCTTCGAACCTGAAAAGGAGAGTCAGATAAACCAACTGTGCGAAGCACGTATCATGGGTGGAGCAACACGCAGTTCGGCACGCAAATCACTTGCCGTATATGCCAACAAGAGATTTGGCGAGAAACGTCTCAACTATGAGTTCTTCCCAGAAGACCGTCCTGGCATTACCGATTTCAAGTCGTTGGCACTCCGCAATGCCGGCAATGACTTCGACTATCTATTTATGAGAGATGCTGTCATCCAACTCAATGCCGCACGCCATTGCGACATCGACTATCAGGCTTACCGCCCCGCCATCGTATATTTCAACGGCGAATACATGGGTATGCTGAATATCCGTGAGCGCAGCAATGAGGATAATATATATACCAATTACGACGGTCTGGAGGACATCGACATGTTTGAAAACTGGTGGGAACTGAAGGAAGGTACATGGGATAACTATAATGCCTTTAAGGACTTCTATGCAGAGCATGGACATACTCTCGCCGAATATGAGAAATGGATGGACACCATGGAATTTCTTGATATCATGCTTGTCAACCTGTTCTACAACAACCGCGACTTCCCCGGAAACAATATCGTGATGTGGCGTCCTATCGCAGAGGGAGGACGCTGGCGCTGGATTATGAAGGACACCGACTTTGGATTGGGACTTTATGATGTAAACGCAAACTATAATACCATCAAGTGGATATACGACCCCAACTATGATCCAGGAACCAATTGGAGCAACCAATACGAGCACACTCGTCTTTTCCGGCGATTGATGGAAGATGCCGACTTCCAGCGCGAATTTATCGACCGTGCAGCAGTGTATATGGGCGACTGGCTCAATGAGCGCGGAACACGTGCCGTATGGGATCCTCTCTACGACGCTATTAAATATGAATATCCCCATCATCGCAAGCTAATCAATCAGTGGTGGCCCAATTACAATGAAGAACTGACAAATGCCCGCAACTGGATTGCCAAGCGCACAGAACACTTCTACAAACACATTGCCGAATATTACCAGCTCGGCACCCCCCTTCCACTCTCCGTCAATAAGACTATCGACGAGAATGAGCGTAGCGAGATGGAGATAAGGATAAATGGTGTGAAATTGAGTGAGGCTTTATTTGACGGCAAGTTCTTCAAGGACCGCCGTGTCACTCTCTCTGGCAAGTCATTGCGTGAGGGATATAGGATTACAGGATGGAAGGTGACTACTACCGATAATAAAAGCAATGAGACTACCGAGACTATCGAAGGTGAGGAACACTCATTCCTTATGCCTTCATGCAAGAGTATTTCGATAGATGCTATTACAGGTGCCGACACAGGTATCCACACCGTTATTTCCGACGAGAAGCCAGCCGAACTTTACAATCTCAAGGGTGTTAGGATAAATGGTTCCAAACACTCGGAAGTGATTATCTCACGACAAGGAAAGTCATCCACTAAGATTCTCAGTCATTAAGACAGAACATAGGCTATCTTCGTTGATAGAAGATAGCCTATGTTGTATCATGTTGCCATCTGACAAATCATCTTTTACCAGCCAGCAAAATATTGTTTACCTTCTGGCAAATTAAATTACTTCACTACAATCTTCTTTTTATTCCAGATATATACACCAGGACGAAGACCTTCGGTGGATGTAGCATTTTTGCGAACGGTAGTGCCACTGAGGGTTGTTATGTCAGAGGTAACATTTCCATCGATAGTGACGCTAGAGATGCCAGCGGCATATTCCTCGGCAGTGATGAGGGGCAGTTCATCAGGAGTGCCAGATGGCACTTTAAGATAAGCAGTATTTGCCGGTATAGCACCCGAGGGTCTGAACATTAGATAAGGACTTACGAAATCTGAAGCCGACTTCTTAACAAAGCCAGGACGTCCGTCACTACATACTCCAAGTACTCTCATTGTCTCAGGGTCATAAGCAACAAAATCTTTATGGAATGATTGACCGTTAGCGATGCAGAAATAGACACCACTCAGTACATTAGAAGATGGAAGTGTTGCATTATTCTTTGCAATGTCGAGTCTGTTTCCAGATGGAGTGTCCGACGGACAAAGGAATATCACTGGAGTGGAAGCAGGCACTGGTCCTGTAATCTCCTGAATTACAACCTTACCATCCGCAACTTTCTCTGCATAATACACTTTCATTCCTTGGGCAGAAGCAGCTGGTGTAAAACCAAAATCTGCATACATGGTAGCATAATATTTTCCTTCAGCAGTTACAGTCGGTTTAACACCGAAATAGCTTTCTCCTGTTGAAGTGACGGGCAAAATATTCCAAAACCAATTGGAACTAGTACCATTCACTGTCAGTTCGCCTACATCGCTATAAATCTTAGATGTAACATCGCCAAGTCTATATAGATTTCCTTCACTAGCACAAAACTGATAACCTTTATTCGTCTGATACTTAATGCCAAGTTTACGTTGCATAATCTCATTCGTACTTGTTCCCTGTCCACAAAGGTTATACGTATCCATCATATATCCACCTATTTTCCCTTGGCCAGTAAACTCGAAATAGACAATTGTTGAAGGGTCGCATGAAACCATATCCCACGACTTAAATGTTCGGGTGGCTTCTAAGTCTGCCTCCATTGTCACTAATTGAGATTGACTCTTATTGTGGATAATGCTAACATATCTACCAGAAGATACATTTTGAGCACGATAATAACCGCTTCCGTCTAACTGAGCTTGCATCGGGAGAGACAAGGAACTGAATATTATTGCGGATGCGATAACTAATTTTCTCATGGTTATTTTCAACAAATAAAAACCGGTCCTCCGACCTTATGGTATTTCACATAGGAGGAAGACCGGCATATTACTTTAAATAATTATACTTCAGATCAGATCTTATCTTCAGCGATACAGATAGTAACACGATTCATATCGTTGTCACTGAACGGCTGAACGCGTGAACCCTTAGAAGACTTGATGATGCGGTCACGAGCAACACCACGCTTGATAAGCTCAGACACAACGATGTCAGCACGACGAGCTGCGATGCGGTTGTTGATCTTAGCAGAACCAGTACCACGGTCAGCATAACCTGTTACAGTTACAGTGGCCTCGGGGCACTCTTTCATGTAAGCAGCAACCTCATCAATCTTCTTGAAGCCCTCAGCGTTGATGACATTCTTACCGATTGTGAAGAATACCTCGCGACGGATAGAAGAAGCCTTCTTCATGAACTGAGAATCGGTAGTCTTAGCAGGAACCTCAACAATCTTCTCTACAATGCGCTCTACGATCTTCTCCACTGGAGCGGGAGGAGTGATAGTGCGTGTAGAGTAGGTCTTGCCGATGTTATAGCGCACACCAACGAGTGCGTTGAAGTACCAGTCACAGTTGCCAGCTTTCTTTGAGTTGTAGTTATCACTAAGCACGTTGGCATTAGCCTCAATACCGATTGACCAAGCATCGTCGATGCGGAAGTCAACGTTAGCACCTACGCGGCCTACGAATCGAACCTTTGTTCCGTCCCAAGCATAAGTAAGGTTCTCAGAACCATGATTGTGTGTAGCTGCAGTTGCAGCGAGAGCAACAGCGTCGTCGTTGCTGAAACCTACGTTCAGACCGATACCTGCCAAAAGGCCTACACTTACGGTACGAGTAGGATTGTAACCACAGAGTGCATTAGAGAGGTTGAGAGTACCATCAATCATAGGAGAGATATACTTCCAGTCGTACTTCTCCTTACCTACCTTTGCACCATCAGCCCAACTGTACTCGTTGATACCACCCTTGCTCTGCCATGCATTGATAGAGAAGCGTGCACCCCAAATTGGAGTAAACTGACGACCAACACCGAGCTGGATGTTCGGAGAGATAAGATCTCCAAACTTCACCTCACCCAGGGTGTACTGGGCACCAATCTGACCCTGTACGTACCAATGAGGATTGAATACGTATTCGGTCTTAGGTGCGTCCTGTGCATTGGCAACGAGACAACCCATTGCCATTACACCTGACAGAAGAATATTCTTAATTTTCATAATATGTATTCAGTATTAAAAATTCTTTATATGTGTCAATTACTTAACCTCAACGTAGTACTTCTTGTTGCGAACCTTTCCGTAGAAGTCAATTGCATCATAGTTGATAGTGTATTTACCAGGCTTTGCAGTGAAGGTAATAACTTTCTGTGCACCATCGATAACTCCGCTTACATTTACAGAAGCGCCTTCGCCTTCTACACTAATGTGCTTCTTCCATGCTGGAGCAAGCATTTCACCTGTGTAAGATGTAGCAACGAGAGTGATAGCACCCTCAGACTTGCCATTGAGGTTGAAACGTGTAGGAGCAATTGAAGACTCGCTCAAGCGACCTGCGCCATTTGCATCGTTATACAACATAACAGGCTGCAAGAGAGCGTTAGGATTCTCAAGAATCTTGTTAGCCTTAGCAATAACCTTGTTCAGACGGGTAATAACGTTATTGTTAATCTTGTCGAAACCACTCTGAACTTTATCGACAAGTTCATTTACGTTGCTCAACATACCACCTACGTTGCTATTAATCTCATCAATCATATCGTTGAACTCGTCCATTTCAATAACAACCTCGAATTTCTCTTGTTTGTCTGGACCGAGAATTACTGTGGCATTGTCAAGATTTATTTCACCAACGGTAACAAGACCTTCGAGAATATTAACCTTAACATCTACGATAGTCTTGATTTTATTGCCATCTTTATCTAATACATAGTTACCATTATCATCCTTGAGATAATCCTCTTTTTTGATAACCTCAAGTTTACTATCATCAATAGTAACACCAGGTGCAGGGATGCCATTAATCTTGATATCATCAGTATTGGGGATATCTACAGTGATATATTTCTTCATCGGATCAAGATGCTTCAAGTTCTCCCATGTGAACTGGTAGTCAGCGAAATCAATTCCAAGAATGTCCTGCAGCTGAGGTATTGACTTTATTTCATAACCCTTACCAGCTAGTGTGTTATAGCTCAGAGGCTTGATAGTAACAGCAGCGATGTCATAAGAAGATGTGTAAGACTGTTTTCCATCCTTGCCATACTTCACGTTGAATCCACGTAACTGGTCGATAGCATTTGCAAAAGTCTTGTAGATAGTACCAACAGCATTAGTGATATTCAAGCTCTCCTCACGACGAAGTGCGCCAAGAACATTCTTTGCTACATCAGTAAGCTCATCCTTATTGACATTGATCTTTGCAGCAGCAGGATTGTCAAACACTGCAGTAGCAACATAACCACCAAGGTTGTTGGTAGCTCTAGTTGTAACAGGAGTATTGTCAGCAGCGAGTACGAATTCGCCATATCCAGGAGCAACAGTACCATCACGACCTACGAGATGACCGATATTCCAACCCTCAGCATTGATTGTAGAAGGATTGACAGTGAGATAAACGCTACCGCCATTAGCAGAAGCAGCCACCTTCTCTTCTGAATTAATAGTCTGCCAAACACCATTCTCCTGATAGAATGGAGTATTCTTAATCTCATCACCTACGAAACCAGCAAGAACGTATGACTTCAGACCGAACGGAGTGTTCAATGTTCCGAAGATAGGATTCTTTACCATATCTACATTTACACCTGTTACGAGGCTGTCAATCTTATCGTTGAGCAATGAATACTTACCAGCGAGTAATGCACACTGGCTTGCCAATTCTTGGATGGACTCATCCATACCGGCAATCTTGTCGATCTGTGCGAACAATTCAGTTACATCTGTGATATTCTCCAAACCAGAGTTCGCAAGAAGGGTATTCAAAGTAGAAACCAACTGACCAGAGAAATTCTCAGTCTTAAGATAGCTGTTCAAATCTGTTGCAAGAGCATATTTTGAGAGATCAGCAGATTTGGCATAGTCAGCGAGGTCAGCCCTGATTACAGCATCCTCAAGATTCGGTCCAAACAATGTATTAAGAGCATCCATACCCGTACGAAGAGTTGTAATATCGTCCTCTGTCAACCAATCCTTAAGCTGGTCGCTTGTTACGAGATCCTTAGCAAGCAGAGCAGTAAGGTCATCTTTGATGCTATTAACAAAAGCCTGAGTTGCTAAAAGATCCGTTAAATCACATTCACATGATTTGATGGCATTAATTTGATTTTGCAAATCAGCAATTGCATTACCAACCTTAAGATCCAAAGCATCAACTACGCTCTGGTCAGCTTTACCATTGAGCTTACCATTGATGTCGGTCTTAAGAGCCTCCAAAGCAGTAATCTGCTCGTTAAGCTTGTCTGAAAGTCCTTTGACGTTGGCATTTGACACAGCAGCCTGATCGCCGTCATAGTCCTTACAAGAAACGAATGTGCTTGCGCCACCCACGAGAAGGGCAGACATAAGCAAAATACTAGTTAATTTTCTTTTCATCTCTTTTAAAAATTAAAATTAGACTTATTAATATTAAATTGTTTACTTTATGTTCTCTATTGTTTATTTTCGTATATACTATCTATCATTAATGAAATTCGGGGCAAAGGTAATAATAATTTTTGAAACAAACTAATTTTTCAGTAACTTTTTTAAAAAAATTATTCATTTCATGCTTTTTATCTACCAATTACTCTATAATTTCATTCTTCTCCTATACCTTATTATATATATTAAAAGTTGACTCCTATATTTATATAAAAACATGAGTTGTGGGTTTTCTCGAAAGCATCACGACCGATGTTGGCAAGACCAAGCTCGTAGGCAAGGTCAGCATAAAGCATCTGATATTCAATGCCACAACCGAAGCGAAGACCGCCATCGAAACGTTTGAACTGGTCGCGAGAGAATGCCGACTCAATAAATCTATTATCTTTATTGTCGTCGTGATGCTTGATTTTTCCTCCTACTCCATAGGCTAGATAACCACCTAGGAAGGGCTGAACAGAGAATTCACCATCAATATCAACACAATACTTCACGAGAATGGGCAGTTCAAGATAATTAAGGTTATAGTCAACCTTTTTAGAAGGAACTGTATTATTACGTCCGCCCTTCTCGGTATAGAACAATCCCGACTCAAGATATACGGGAGCCGAGGGAGAGAGCTGGAAACCAACGACAGCCCCTATATTGAGTCCCGTGCGATTACTGGGACCGTCATATTCATCTGCCCCAGAGTTATTCACTGTGCCAAAACCAAGTCCGAGACGCAAACCGTAATATATCTCATTACCATCGAGAGTGCTGTTATTGTAGCCTCCGTTATATGAAGGCCTCTCTGGACGTCCGTTATGATAATTTTGTGCCATTACAGGCATAGCCATGGTTAAGGCGATTATGAAAATCAATGTAGATAATAATCCTTTTTTCATCATTTTACAATCTTGTCTTAAATTTAATTTAGTGCAAAATTAGTATAAATATTCCATATAGCAATGCTTTTAGTATAATTTAACACCAATAATCACTGATTTATTGACTTGAGGTGAGGATATTTATCAGAAAGGCATTTTTTCTGTTCCATTGTTCGGGCAAGAAAAGAGCGGTAGGCATCAGAGTCAGGATTAAAGGGTCGATGGGCAAGAGCCTCCTTTACCGGTTTCCACTCACGAAGATATTCCCTGGCAGAATCACTGAAGACAATATCAACAAACCGTTCCCATATATAATCCACTGCTTGCTGTGAGGGATGAAGCATGTCGGGAGCATAAAAGCGATAGTCGCGCAACTCGTCGTTGACAATCTCATAGGCAGGGAAATAATACACACCACCCGCCTTACCAAAGTCGCTATCCCTCATAAGGCTATCCACAGCAAGAAGTAATGCTGCCTTTGAGAGTTGACTGCCATGATAGCCATATTTGGCATAGCGTATTGGAGATACAGTAATGATTATCTTCGTATGCGGATTGCGG
>SAMEA3663006__coassemble_894_pt1 | contig 10174 bp, 5 predicted proteins | sample SAMEA3663006__metabat2_low_PE_026 | metagenome-assembled genome bin SAMEA3663006 (sample SAMEA3663006) | pig gut metagenome | biome: pig gut; feature: pig-associated habitat; material: faeces | place: France | collected 2012 | reverse complement strand
AGGCGGACTGAGCGGAAAAGTGTTTGAGCGTGATGCCGAAGAGAACGGACTTCTTGAAGGTAGCCGTGTCATCAAGCACGACGGCAAGTATTATCTCATCATGATTTCTTGGCCTAGCAACAAGCCCCGCCGTCAGTTGGTATATCGTGCCGACAATATCCAAGGTCCATACGAGAAGAAGGTGATACTGGAATCTACGTTTGGTGGATTCCCATACGCTGCCCAGGGAACAATCGTTGATGATGGTAAGGGCAACTGGTATGGAGTGATTTTCCAGGATCGTGGCGGATGCGGACGCGTCCTCACTCTCATGCCTTGCACATGGAAGGACGGATGGCCTATGCTCGGCGATGAGAATGGAAAAATTCCTGCTGTGATGGGTAAACCTGTTGCGGGATATGATGGAGGAGAGATTGTGTCGAGCGACGAGTTTGACTCCGACAAGATGAATATCGACTGGCAGTGGAATCACAATCCCGTTAATGAGGCATGGTCGCTCACTGAGCGTCCTGGATTCATGCGTCTCAAGACGAGTAGGGTAGTGCCTAACATCTATCTCGCCCCTAATACTCTGACACAGAGGATGGAAGGTCCCGAATGTAAGGGCGTAGTAAAGATGGACATCTCAAAGATGAAGGATGGCGACGTGGCAGGATTCAGTGCCTTTAATGGTGATGCCGGTGTGGTTAAGGTGATGAAGCAAGGCAAGAAACTTGTTGTCCTTGCCGAGAGCCAGAGCTGCAAGATGAGCGACAAAGAAAAACTTATCACCGAGGTGACGGTGACGGAGGCATATCGCAATGAACTTGACAAAAAGACCACGGAGGTCTATTTCCGTATTGATGCCGACTTCCGTCCTGGCAAGGACCTTGCCACCTTATATTATAGTATAGATGGTGATAACTGGACAAAGGTGCTGGGTGATTATAAGATGATATTCGATTACACCCGCTTCTTCATGGGTTCCAAGTTTGCCATCTTCAACTATGCCACTAAGAAGAAGGGTGGATATGTGGATGTTGATTGGTTTAGGTATGAGAAAATGAAGAATTAAAATATTGAAATATTGAAAAATTGTAATAATATGAAGAAAAAACTGTTTTTTGCAGCCTTGTCAATGGTTGCTACTCTGGCTACAGCCCAGAACCCCTATCTCCCTCTGTGGGAGCACTTGCCCGACGGTGAGCCTCGCGTGTTCGAGGATCCAGATAATCCCGGCAAGATGCGCGCCTATATCATTGGTTCGCATGATGTGAAATTCACTGAGTATTGTGGTAATGACATCCGTATCTGGTCGGCACCCGTGGAAGACCTCACCGACTGGCGCGACGAGGGACCGGTGTTCAGTCATTACGTTAATGGCAAGTGGGACACCATGTTCGCTCCCGACCTTGTTGAGGTGAAGGACAAGACCACTGGCAAGAAGACCTATTGGCTCTATCCCCACTCACGCGGATGGCGTCGTGTAGCAATGGTGTGCAAGGGCGACCGTCCCGACGGACCGTTCACTCCCGTCAATCTCAATGCCGATGGCACTGCTTGTGTCGATGGTTCACTCATCGATTTTGACCCCTCGGTATTTGTTGAGAATATATCCAATAAGAAGGATCCCGACTATGCCCGTGGTTTCCGTGCATACGTCTTCTATGGTTTCCGTCATTCCACCGCTTTCGAGCTTGATCAGGACAATATGTATGCAGTGCGTCCTGGAACAGAGATTCACGACTATTTCATTCCTGCCTCCGAGCGTTATGGAGTGATTCGCGACCCCGATGGAACACAATATCCCGCCCTTTATAAGGGTCAGAATCCTGGTGATTTCAATTTCTTTGAGGCATCCAGCATACGTCAAGTAGGCAACAAGTATGTGATGGTGTTCTCTGGATATAGCGGTCCGGAATACGGACAGGGTTCTACCAACTCCGCCTTGCGTTATGCCTTCGGCGATTCACCCCTCGGTCCTTGGCGCTCAGGTGGTGTGCTTGTCGATTCCCGTGGTATAGTGCCCAATGAAGACGGTACACATCTTGTTGGTATGAATGCCGCCCACAACACCCACGGTTCTATCCAGGAAATCAATGGTCAGTGGTATGTCTTCTATCATCGTCCTCCCCGTGGTTTCGGTTTTGCCCGTCAGGCAATGGTAGCCCCGATCAAGATAGAGTGGGACAAGAAAGCTGTAGCTAAGGGCGGACAGGTGCGCATCACCGCCTACGACCCATACGCAAAGAACAACGAGTGGACAGCCAAGGCTTCCGACGGTATGCAATATACTGGTGCAGAGGTGACAAGTGAGGGATTCCATATCTTCGGTCTTCCTCCCTACGCTTATTATTCAGCTGGTTATGCATGCTATATGAGCGACCAGAAGTGGATGCAGGACAACTTCGACGTATGGAACAACAGTATGGATCTTGCCGGAGTGAAGAACGGCGGAGTTGTTGGTTTCAAGTACTTCGGCTTTGGCGGTCTTGCTCAGCACACCAAGGGTATCAACCCATTTGAGGGCACAAAGAAAGGCGACAACACCAAGGTTTGTATCAATATGACTCCGAAGGGCAAGGGCGCCTTCCGTGTGCGCGTGATGCTCGATGGTCCTTACGCAAATTCAACATGGAATGGTAAGGAAATAGCTGTTGTTGATGTTCCTGCCAATGCTGCCAAGGAGGCAAAAACCTACGAGGTGGCTGTTCCTGCCGTAGAGGGACTCTCAGGCAAGCATGCTATATATCTCGTGGTGGAAGGAGCAGGCAATGAACCGCTTGTTGATTTCCACGGAATAGGTTTCGCCAAGGCTGACAAACCATGCCAGCGTCCTGTCGTTCCCACAGTTTCCATACTTGTTGATGGCAAGGCATTGGCAATGCCCACCAAACCACTCTTCTCCACCAACGATAATGGTCTGATGGACCTCTCTCATTATCAGGTGTATGCTCCACTCACCGACAAGTCGGTTATCAAGGCAACAGCCAATGGAGGTAATGTAGATATCAAGATTGGAAAGATTGTCGATGGCAGAGCCACTGTGAGATGTACTTTCAATGGTAAAGAGAAGGTATATCTTATCAATTAATGTATATCTTATTAATTAAAGATTAGTTTTATGAAAAAAAATCTATTGACTATGGTTGCAGCCGGAATGATGGCAACAGGTGCCATGGCACAGACCGCAACATTCAAGTACTTTAGCTATGAAGGCAACGACAGTCGATTCGACAAGACTATCGACAATGCCAATGAGTATTTTAACCCCGTGATGGCAGGATTCTATCCCGACCCGTCCATCTGTCGCAAGGGAGATACCTATTACCTTGTCAACTCGTCGTTCTCGTTCTTCCCCGGAGTGCCAATCTTCGAGAGTAAGGACCTTGTCAACTGGAAGCAGATTGGTCATGTACTCGACCGCGAGAGTCAGTTGCCTCTCGGCAATCAGCACGTTTCGGGAGGAATCTTCGCCCCGGCAATCTCATATAACGAGAAGAACAAGACCTTCTATATGATTACCACCAATGTGGGCAAAGGCAATTTCTATGTGAAGAGCCAGGACCCTGCAAAGGGATGGAGCGAACCAATCTATCTGAAGGAAGTGGGCGGTATCGATCCCTCGTTCTATTTCGATAAGAACGGTAAGGCTTATATCGTCAACAATGACGCCCCATCGAGCAAGCCCAACTATGAGGGTGAGCGCTCGATATGGATACACGAGTTTGACGTGAAGAACGACTGCGTCATCGGTGAGCAGAAGGAAATCGTGAGAGGCGGAACCCATGTGGTGAAGAACCCGATATGGATAGAGGGTCCGCATCTCTTCAAGGTGGGCAAATATTATTACCTGATGTGCGCCGAGGGCGGTACGTGCGATTTCCATAGCGAGGTGATTCTCAGGGCAAAAGACCCGATGGGACCTTGGGAGGAATACACCGAAGGCAATCCTATATTGACACAGAGAGTGGGACTTGACCCAAACCGTCCCGATATTGTGACAAGTGCCGGACATGCCGACATCGTACAGGGCCCGAAAGGTGATTGGTGGGCAGTGTTCCTCGCTTGCCGTCCCTATCAGGATGATTTCTATAACACAGGTCGCGACACGTATTTGCTGCCTGTGACATGGAAGGACGGATGGCCCACAATACTCGAAAGCGGACGTGTGGTGCCCACTGTCAACAAGAAGGCTGGTCTGCAATATGAGGCTGGATTGTGTAATACCGGTAATTTCAGCTATGTAGATCGTTTCGACAGTCCCACACTCGACATGCGCTGGATGTATCTGCGTAATCCCGACCTCTCGGCATATAATGTGGGAAGTAATGGCTTGAGTATCAAGGCTTCGGATGCCAATATCCATCAGGTGAAGCCCATCACGGCTGTGTTCCGTCGCCAGCAGCACAATACCTTCACTGCCGAGACGGAAGTAATGTTCACCCCCGCTAATGACAAGGAACTGGCAGGTTTCGCCCTGTTGCAGAACGAACAATATAACTTCACCTTTGGCAAGACAAAGATAGGCGGACGCACTGCTATCGTTCTCACGCGCGCGGAGAAGAACAATGTTGTGATAGGTTCGAAGTTCCTCTGCGGGAAATGTGCCGATAAGCCAGTCAAGCTTCGCATCCATGGTGATGGGCGTTATTACGACTTCAGTTACTCGTTAGATGGTTCCACTTGGAATATTATCGCCCAGGGCGTTGATGCAGTCAACCTTAGCACCCATCAATCGGGTGGATTCATTGGAGCATGCATTGGTTTGTATGCCACCAAGAATAAGTAAAAAACACTATAAATGCTGTCAAAATCCCTATGCAATGCAAAATTGTATAGGGATTTTGCTTTTTTTCTTATAAAAATTTGCAAATTATAAGAATTTATATTATTTTTGCAGCGAGTTAGCTAACAAAAATTATTTGGAAGATGAAGAAACTATTGATAGGAATCTTTTCAATCCTTTGCTTGATTAATGTCAATGCTCAGGACAACTTTAAGAGTGAATTCGATGAGTTCAGAACTGAAAGCATGAAGGAGTTCAACGATTTCCGCAAAGATTGTTTTGCGGAATACATCGACTTTGTGCGTCAGGCATGGGCAGAAGTTGGAGTTGAGCGTCCTATTCCGTTGCCGGAAGATGAGGTGTTTGTTCCAGAAATCAATAACGATGCCGACCCCGAGACAAATTCATGGCTTAGTAGGCAGCTTGGAACCCTGAAGACGAAGATCTTGGGTGTTTTCTCTTCGAAAAAGAAGAAGGAAACTCCTGTAGATGCTGATGCAATGCCCGAAAACTTGAAATCGGAAAAGAAACACCAAGAAGTGGCAAACGCCAAGCCTGGTAAGGGTAATGATGCTGTTGAGGCATTGTATGAGAGAATTCGTGCTCCTAAGGATCCCTATCAGCAGCCGCAGCCCCTGTCGCCAGTACAGGAAGACAAGTTGTCGCTCAACGACTATTATGCATTTAAGTCGTTTGGCACCGAGTATAAGGTGAGGATGGGCGACAATTGCCGATTCAATTTGGAGTATGTGGGTTCTAATGCCATTGCCGACGCCCTCAAGAACATGCTCAACACCCAGTTTGACAATATCCTCTACGATTGCTTAAAGTTGCGTGAGGAGCACCATCTCTCCGACTGGGCATATTATCAGATGCTCTGTGATTTGGTTGACTCATTCTATGGCAAGGAGACCAACGAGGCCAATCTCGTACTTGCCTTCCTCTATATGCAGTCGGGATATAAGATTCGCATGGGTCACGACCGCGAGCATGTTTTTGTGTTGTTGGCATCCAAGCACCGAATCACAGGTAAACCATATTATAAGTTGGGTGATGACAACTTTTATCCTATGCGAGGCAAAACTCCCGAAAGGATGAGTATATGCGATGTGCCATTCCAGAAGGAGATGGGGCTTTCGCTCGTAATTCCCGATATACAGGATTTCGCTTTCGAGGCCACTGAGCCAAGAACGATATCTTCGTTGAGATACCCCGAATTTTCGTTTACCATCAGTCTCAACAAGAATCTTATAGATTTCTATAACACCTATCCCAGCTCCACTCTCGGCACAGATGATATGACCAGATGGGCAATGTATGCCAACGCACCAATAGTAGAGGAGGTGAAAAACCAGCTTTACTCGCAGATGAGCGCAAAGCTCCAGGGGCTCTCGGAGCGAGAGTCGGTGGCACGCTTGTTAAATTGGGTTCAGACAGGATTCGACTATAAGTTTGATAACGAGGTATGGGGGTGTGACCGTCCATTCTTTGGCGAGGAGAGCTTGTTCTATCCCTATTGCGACTGCGAGGACCGAGCTATTCTTCTCTCTCATCTTGTGCGCGACCTTGTAGGTTTGAAAACCGCCCTTGTATATGTGCCCGGTCATCTCGCTATGGCAGTGGAGTTCAACGAAGATGTTGACGGATGCTATTTTGTAGTTGACGGGAGACGCTTCGTGTTCTGCGACCCTACCTATGTAGTCAGCAATATTGGCGAATATAGTCCTCAAACCCAGATAGATAAGGCTCAGTTGTATTTGCTTGAAAAAGAAATTTAATTATATTTATATTATGGTAAGACGTGTTATATCACTGTTTCTGCTGACATTATTATATAATGTAGAGGCAGACGCACAGAATTACAAGCAGGAATTCGATGAGTTCCGCAAGGAAACATTGAAGGAATATGAGGATTTCCGCAAGGAATGTCTTCAGGAATATATAGATTTTCTGCGCGCTCCCTGGCCCAAAAAGGAAGCCAATAAACCCATTGCCGCACCAAAGGAAAAGCCTGTGCCGCCAGTGGTATATACCAAGCCTGACACCTTGCCCGAGCTTCGACTGAAGAAGATCAATGGCAAGGAGATAGCAGTGAAGATTCCGAAATTGACTCCGAAGGACAAGATTGACAAGAAGCCGGTGGATGTGCCAGTCACACCGCTTGACGACTCTGTGACAATCGACATCAAGGACGGGGGACGCGCCTTGTCGCTTGGTGGCGGAGTGATACGTCTGAAGAAGGAGATATATAAGCAGCCAGTGCCCGTGTCGCCCATCAAGCAAGATCTCACCATCGACACCCCCGAATTTTCATTCGATGTCTTTGGCACCGAGTGTGAGGTGCGCATTGGTGATGACTGCCGCTTCACCCTTAAGAGTGTGAAATCGAATGATGTGGCAGATGCACTCCAGAAGATGATGGCTCCATCATTCGACAACCTTCTCCACGACTGTCTGCAGATACGCGAGGAGCGCCAGCTCTCCGACTGGGCATACTATGAGATGCTTAGTTCGCTGGTTGACAATTTCTATGGCAAGGACACCAATGAGGCAACCCTCGCCTTGGCATTCCTGTATATGCAGTCGGGATATAAGATGAGGCTTGGCGAAGACGGCACACGCCTGTATATGCTGATGAGCAGCCGCCATTCCATTGTCGGAAAGTCATATTTCCCCATCGACGGCGAGAATTATTACGTGCTCCGTGGTCCTGAGACAAAGCGCATGAGCATCTGTCAGGCTAAGTTTCCCAAGGAGTCGTCGCTTTCGCTCGTTATCCCAACGCAGCAGAAGTGGGATGTTGACTTGCAGCAGGAGCGCGTTATCACCTCGCGCCGCTATCCCGACTTCTCTTTCGGCGTGCGTCTTAACAAGAATCTCATAAATTTCTATGACACATATCCCTCTTCCACTCTCAACAACGACTTCATGACCCGTTGGGCAATGTATGCCAATGCCCCTATGGCCGAGGAGGTTACCAAGGAGCTCTATCCCCAGATGAAGGCAAAGCTGAAGGGATTGTCGAATCTTGAGGCGATGGAACGCCTGCTCAACTGGGTGCAGACGGGATTTGAGTATAAATTCGACAATGAAGTTTGGGGCGACGACCGTGCCTTCTTCGGCGAGGAAACCCTCTTCTATCCCTACTGCGATTGTGAGGACCGCTCGATCCTCCTCTCTCATCTTGTTCGCGAACTGCTTGGTCTCGACACCGTGTTGATATATTATCCCGGACATCTTGCCATGGCAGTGGATTTGGCAGAAGCCTCCGATGGCGACTATGTGCTGTTGGATGGTCGTCGCTTCACAGTGTGCGACCCCACCTACATTGGTGCCCGTGTGGGCAAGACTATGCCCAATATGGACAATTCGCAGGCAAAACTGATATTACTTGAGAAATAACTTATATATAATAAGGTATATGAAAATAATATATTAATTTAAATATTTTTGAGTATGAAAAAGATTATTATGTTTTTGATGGCAGCATTCATGCTGTCGGTAGTTCCTGCAACAGCACAGGAATTGAGTAAGTCAGGGAAAAAGGCTTTGAAGGCTAAGGTAAAGGAGTTTAATAAGGAAGGATGGAAGATTTTCGGTTCAACCAGCACTCTCGATTATGCCCTCGAGCGCCACATGATTAAGATGCAAAGCGAGGATGCTATCGAAGTTCCTGGTATTGCCTCTTCTTTCAAGTCGAAGAATGTGGGTAAGCAGATGGCTCTCAACAGTGCCATGACCAACTATGCTTCTATGATGGACAGCGAGATCAAGGGTAAGGTGGTTAGCGACATGCAGGGCGACGGCGAGTTCTCGGAGACTGAGTTCGAGAAGTTCTATGCAGCCTTCAAGCGCTCGGTTCAGACCTCTATCAAGGACGAGTTGAAGGAGTCATTCTCTATCATTCGTGACAAGGGCAATGGAACAAGCGAGATGCAGACATTCTTCATTGTTGACAAGCACGCTGCCTCACAGGCACGCGTCCGTGCCCTCGAGCAGGCTGGCAAGGAGAGTGTTGCCGCACAGCTCTATGCCAAGGTGGTTCAGAAGTTTATCGAAGAGAAATAATCCGCGATAACATCCGCGAAAATATCCGTTGTAGGTTCTTACTTTATGTAAGACCGCAAAAATACCCAAGAATTAAGGATTAAGAATACGGAATTTGTTTAAAAATCGTTATGCGATTGCAAATTCTTAATTCTTAATTCTTAATTCTGATTTTTTTTTCATACCTTTGTAGCCATTAATATCATTAATATCAATGGACGACGAAATACTTCAATCACAAGAACAATCTGCGGTGGAATACACCGACGACAATATCCGACACCTTTCGGATATGGAACACGTGCGCACTCGCCCGGGTATGTATATCGGACGCCTTGGCGACGGATCGCTGCCCGAGGACGGTATATATGTGCTCCTAAAGGAGGTGATAGACAATTCTATCGACGAATTCAAGATGCATGCAGGCGACCGTATAGAGATTACCGTTGACGAGCAGTTGCGAGTGACGGTAAGGGATTATGGTCGAGGCATACCGCAAGGAAAGCTCATCGAGGCAGTGAGTGTGCTAAATACGGGTGGAAAATACGACTCAAAGGCGTTTAAAAAGAGCGTAGGATTGAATGGAGTGGGTGTAAAAGCGGTAAATGCGCTCAGTTCCCACTTCGAAGTGCGCTCATTTCGCGATGGTCAGGTGCGCTCCGCTACATTCGAAAAGGGAATATTGCAGAGCGACAAGACTGAACCCACGGACGATGAGAACGGTACGTATATCTTCTTCGAACCAGATAACTCGCTGTTTCTCAACTACTCCTTCCATGACGACATCATCGAGACCATGCTCCGCAACTACACTTATCTCAACACGGGGCTTGCCATCATGTATAACGGAAGGCGCATCCTTAGTCGCAACGGACTCAAAGATCTTCTCAACGACACGATGACGGGTGACGGTCTCTATCCTATCATCCACCTCAAGGGCGAGGACATCGAGATTGCCTTCACCCATGCCAACCAATATGGCGAGGAGTATCACTCGTTTGTCAACGGTCAGCATACCACCCAGGGCGGAACTCATCAGAGTGCCTTCAAGGAGCATATCGCCAAGACCATCAAGGAGTTCTACAACAAGAATTTAGAATATGGCGACATCCGAAATGGTATTGTCGCTGCCATTGCCATCAATGTGGAGGAACCGATGTTTGAGAGTCAGACGAAGATTAAGCTCGGTTCGCTGACGATGGTGCCCAATGGTGGAGTGAGCATCAATAAATATGTGGGCGACTTCATCAAGACCGAGGTGGATAATTATCTGCACAAGAATGCCGACGTGGCAGAGGTGATGCTGCAGAAGATTCAGGAGAGCGAGCGCGAGCGCAAGGCGATGGCGGGAGTGACCAA
>SAMEA3663006__coassemble_851_pt1 | contig 10509 bp, 5 predicted proteins | sample SAMEA3663006__metabat2_low_PE_026 | metagenome-assembled genome bin SAMEA3663006 (sample SAMEA3663006) | pig gut metagenome | biome: pig gut; feature: pig-associated habitat; material: faeces | place: France | collected 2012 | reverse complement strand
AGTCGGAGAATCCAACGATGGCATTGAGCGGAGTGCGTATCTCATGACTCATATTGGCAAGGAACGACTCCTTGAGCGTAGCTTCCTCGGCAAGTTTGCGGGCTTCTTCCATCTCCTTTTCCCTATGCTTGAAATCGTCAATATTCATAAGCATACCATACGATTTTACAAACTTGCCTTGCTCATCGCAAATACCCTTGGCGCGTATTTGATACCAGTGCCACTCTCCATTACCATAGAAGTCGGCTTGTACCTCACCTGAAAAAGCCTCACCCCCATTAACAATATTCATACCATAAATATAAAAGTCCTTACTGTCGGGATGGAGCATTGCCATAAAGTCGCCTGGAGTGAGGATTCTGGGCTCGTATCCATAATACTGCCAGAAGGCATCTGTGATATATATCTTCGTCCCAACCCTCTCCCATGCGAAAGTACGACTGTCCTGCACTGCCATGGCATATAGCGAGTTCTCCCTCTCCAACTGTGCCATCACCTTTGCCTTCTGCTTTCTCTCACGAATGAAAAGACGTAACAGGATGATGATAATGACAAACATCACAATAGAGCCTGAATACATCAGTATCATATAAAGAAATGGATACTTATCTGTCCATGGCATTCTCAGCACATGATACCCCTCTGGGAGTTCATCCGACGAGAACTTATACCGCTTAGCCACCTGCCAGTCGAGATAGTAGTCCTTTTTTGATGGACGTATCTTGATGTTCTTGGGCTTTGCTCCTGCGAATATCCTTGCTGCACAATTAGCCATATCAGCGGTAATTGTCTCTATCGAGGCGAAGTATCCACCAATAAATGGCGTGCCCTGGTCGCAGAATCCCATTGCCGTTGCCGTAAGCATAGGCCAATGGTTGGTGGATTTTATAATCTGCACCGGTGTCGGGTCATATTTCGACTGTATGTATATCAAGTCCTTGAACATCCTTGTCACCCTGCGGAAGTTATCTCCGTCGTTGGGATCGAGAGGTTCGGTAATCTTACTGTTGAGATAAAGGTATCTGAGCGAGAGCACTGTCATGGAGTATTTGTCGCTGTGCTCGGTAATCAACTCCGTCACGCTATGCTCCCAGTTGAGATTATTGATGACAAATTGTGCCTTTTGCAGTTGGTTGTCTATCTCCGCCCTCACTTTGCGATCGAGGAATGCCTTGTTGAGCATCACGAAAGCTTGCCTTTTGCCTGTCAGTTTATATGCAGCCTCGATATTCTTCACTATGTCAATAGGGTCGCTCACTCCCGTTACATTATCGTGGCATGACAACTGGTCCCAATTAGGAAATTGCACTCCACCGAACACCACCGGAACTGTGTGCATCATCGGGGTGTCAATACAAAGAGTGGAATATGTGGCTTGGTCGCCAAAGAGCAGTATCATGTCAAGATGTTTGTGGGCATTAGCCCTCTCCACTATCTTCCTTGCCTCCACTATCTCGCGGTCCGCCTCCCAATGTGTGCAGTTGAGATAATCAAAGGTAATGTCAGCATCTACCCCCTTATCCTTCAAAGCCTTGGCTATCAAACCTTCGCAGTCGGCAAATTGATATGCCGACTTGGCTTCGGAGAACATCACAAGAATATGTGGTTTGTCGTTTTCTTCCTCACTGTCAGAGACGAACGTACCAGGACATATCACTTCGGTTATGACAATGCCGCATATAGCTGTGATTGCCACAACCACCGCAACGAATATCCAACCTAAATACGACTTCTTCATACCTAATACTTAATTCAAGAAAACCGAAAACCTAGTACCCTCTCCAAGCTTTGACTTCACCTTGATGTCGCCATCAAGACGTATGGCTACAGCCTTGCAGATGGATAGTCCAAGACCTGTGCCTTGCTGGAACTTATCCTTTTTGTAGAATCGGTTGAACACCATCTTGGCATCATCGTCAGCCAGTCCGCAACCAGTGTCTTCTACATATATCTCAACATCATATCTTCCCGTTGCCCTCTGCCATCCTATGGTGATTGAACCTTCCTTAGTGTATTTCACTGCATTGGTGAGTAGGTTATTGAAGATAATGTCGAGGCGATTCTCATCCACATCTACACTCTCATCACCTCCGTCGTCGGGCATTGCCAAGCGGAAGTCAATATTATCGGGCACGGTGTCTTTATATTTTTTATAAGCATTAGTTACGATTGCACTCACACTGTGTGTCTTGATGACGAACTTCATCTCTCCCGACTCCACACACGACAGGTCAACAATGTCGTTGACGAGCTTAAGCAGCAAGTCGTTGTTGGTCAAAATGGCATCTATGAACATTGCCTTTTCCTCGGATGAATACTCTTCTCCCGGCATTGCCAGGAGCTGCGAGAATCCCACAATGGCATTTAGCGGAGTGCGTATCTCGTGACTCATGTTGGCAAGGAACGACTCCTTAAGTGTTGCCTCCTCGGCAAGTCGGCGTGCCTCTACGAGCTGATACTCCTTGAGCTTGTAGTCATCCACCTTGAGCAGCATACCGTAAGAGCGGATATATTTTCCATTGCCGCTCAAGACACCCTTGCCTCTTATCTGATACCAATGCCACTCTCCATTGCGATAGAAGTCGGCCTTCACCTCGCCCGAATATGAGTCACCACGGTTAACCAGCTCCACACCCGATAGATATTCCTGGCGATAATCGGGATGTATCATTTCCACGAATTCATCTACGTCGCATACATGAGGCTCATGTCCATAGTGACGCCAGAAGGTGTCGCTCAGATAGATGGCCTCGCCGTATCGCTCCCATGCGAAAGTGTGACTGTTTTCCACAGCCATATTGTAAAGCGTATTCTCACGCTCCACCTGTTTGAGGGCCATGTGCTTCTGTCTTCTTTCCTTATATACTATTCTCAACAGTATGACAATTACGATGATGGCAATAACCCTCAAACCATAGTTGATAAATATATACAAGCCCGGATGCTTATCCTTCCACGGCATGTTGATTATCTTGAAGTCATTGGGAAGGTTGTCCTTGGTATATCCATGCTTCTTTGCCACCTGCCAGTCCATCCAATAGTCCTGCTTGTGTATTCTCACTGGTATGTCGGTGGTTTTTGTGCCATTGAATATCTGTGCCGCCACTTCCGCCACGTCATTGGCGATGGTCTCGGCACCGGCAAAATATCCGCCGATAAACCTGCTGCCCTGTGCTCCAAAGTCAAGCCATGTGGCGGTGAGCATGGGTTTGGTGCTACTCATATTCACCATCATCTGCGACTCTTGGTCGTATTTCATCTGCACATAAGTCATCTTGGAGAATCGGCTCATGGCAAGCATAAGGTTCTCGTTGCCAAGCGAGTCCTGCTTGGAGTCCATGTGGGTGTTCTGCTGCAGGTTGTAGAGCGAGAAGGGAGTGATAGAGTATATCTCGGGCGGAAGGTTGAATATCTCGAAAAGCGTACGCTCCCATCCGATATTATCCACGATGTCTTTCCTTCCGGCTATCTGCTCCTTTATCCTCTTCTTGCACATCTTATCGAGATAATGAGAGGATAGCAGAGTGTTAACGGCATGAATGCCACACAAGCGTCCTGCGAGATAAATGTTTTCTACAATATTCGTACTGTCCTTGTATCCCACAAGATTGGGATTTTTCCTTAGCATACCCTCGTTGGGAAATGCCACAGCTCCAAAGACCACTGGCACAGTGCGTATCATGGAGTCCCGGGTAGTCATCACCGAGTAGGTCACCTCGTCACCGATAGTCATCACCATATCGGGGAATCCTTGCTGGCCCGCCTCATTTAATATGCGTCGAGCCTCATCCACCTCCTCGTTATGACTCCATTTCTCGCAGTCGAGATAGAAATAGGAAAGCTGGGCATTGATGCCTTTTCTCTTCAATGCCTTTTCGAGTGACTTCCTGAAATCCCCATAACAATGCATTCCACTATGTTGTGAGAATATCACCACTATTTTCTTGGTGTTGTCGTATTGACAAGCATAAACGCCGAAAGCCATGGCCACTGCGGCCACGGCTAACGCTATAAGATATATGAGTTTTCGAGTCAAACGAATCATTTCTTCATTCCTAATTCCAAATCCCTAATTCCTAATTAAAAATGTACTTCACCCCAATCTGCATTCTCCAGCAGTTGTCGGTGTTGCGAAGGACATCAAAGGTATGGTCAACGAGTTTTGTCACTCCCTCAGAGTCCTTGTAGCTCGCAAGTTTATAGATGGGCTGGTTGTTGGCATCCACACGGTTCTTGGCATCCACCACAAGTGGTTTCATGGCCGCACTGGGGGCACTCTTCTGCAATCCCCACTTACTACTGATGAAATTGCCGAAGTTGAGTATATCGAAGTTGAGCTGAATACGGTTCACTTGCTTGCCAACCTTCACCTTCATCTCTTGTGTGAATCTCACATCGAAACGGTTATACCATGGGTTGAATGCTCCGAATGCCTGTGCATATTCACCCTTGTGCTTGCTCAGATATGGATCCTGGTTGATAAAGTTCCAGAAGGCTTCCTTCTGTTCATCCACGGTGAAGGTGACTTTGTTGGAGGTATATTCCATAAAGTTCATCTCGTCCTTCGACTTGGGGATGTAGATGAGGTCGTTTGACATACCGTCGTTGTTGAGGTCGCCATTGTATGTCACACTATACGAACCGTTTTTCTGTCCTGAGTAGAACACCGAGATACGGGTTGACATCAGGTCGTTGGCATAGCTCACTTTATATGCTGCCGAGGCGATGATGCGATATGGAGTATAGATATATCTGGCGTTCTGAGTCTCCTGGATATTTATACCATTCACAGTGGGAAGGTTGGTCATGGCATTCTCCACCTGATTACTCTGCAGACTGTTCATAGTCTTCGAGGCGGTCCATGTGTAGGCAGCCATAAGGTCGAGATTCTTCACTGGTGTCATCTTCACCTGTGCCATGATATTGGCAGAATAACCCTTGTTGGTATTCGTCATCTCGTAGGCATATCCGTTGTCGCCATGTATTCTCTTCTCCACGTTACCAGGATAGAAGTAGCGGTTGTCGGGACCTGCGAATCTCTGTGCCGTGGCTTTGTCCATATCAATATTGGCATCATAGGCGGTGATGGCATTGATGTCTTTTGAGTATGTTCCTTCCAAAGTGAAGAGGTTGTCAAATCCCAATGGAGCCTTCCAGTCGAGGGCTAGGGTTGTCTTCCACACCTGTGGCATCTTGAAGTTCTTATCCACGGTGATGAGGTTGCTAACTGCTCCCGGTTGTGTCGGGAAGAGCTTTTTCTGGTCGTCGGGCAAGTTGGGCACTACCTCCGAGAGCACCTGCTGCGGTGTGCGCACTCCACCAGCAAGATACTGCAACAGAGGATTTGCTGCATTTGTTATCTGCACTGATGTCTGGAGCATACCTGATCCTTCTTGCATCTTACTGAAGAAGATAAGAGGGAAGCGACCTGTGAAGATACCCGTACCTCCACGGAATCTCAGTGATCCGTCCTTTGTCACGTCGTAGTTGAATCCCACTCTCGGCGAGAAGAGCATCACGTTGCCAGGCCATTCGTCTGTATTGAGTTTCTTGCCGTTGAAGTCGAGATCGGCAACTGACGGGTTCTCATATCGGTGATTAGTGTACATCGGCATATCCATACGCACTCCGAGCAAGAGACGCAGACGGTCGCTCAACTGCCATTCGTCCTGAAGATATGCCGACAGTCGGTTGTAAGTAACATCCGACAGAGCACGCTCCTTGCCAGTCAGCGACCAGCACATGGCGAATGCCACAGGAGCTTTCTTCTGCAGGAAGTCATCGTAGGAAGCATAGCGATAATAGCCTGCTCCATATTTCATAAAACAATTGCTTGCTTTGGTGGATTCAAATCCCGCTCCTACGGTTAGGAAGTGGTTGCCGAGTGAGATATTCATATTATCTACTACATTCCAACTCTTCTCATTGATTCCGTTGAGCCATGCGTACGGGTCGTAACCTGCCGACATATAGGCATGGTTTTTACCATCGCCATCGTATGGCTTCATAATTTCGATACATGGGAAGGCGGCATCACACTCGCGGTTGTTGGCATCGTTGAATGTGAACGATGCGCGCAGTGTGTTGGTGATATTATTGCCGAAACGGCTGTTGAGCTCGCCAGTGAGCGAATACACGTTATCCACCTTCTTCCAGTTGCTGCCGTCGAACACCATAGAATAGATGCTCACTCGTCCGTCGCTCATACCCATTCCGGGACTCGAATAGCTATTGTCCTTCTTACCGTTGGTCTGGTTATAGCGCAATGTCAACTTATGGTTTTTTGATATGTTCCAGTCAATACGGGTCATAAGTCTGAAGAACTTGTTGTCGCCAGTAAAATCGTTATATGATCCAGGATTCCATCCGTACATCGACTGGAGGTCGGAAGCAAACTGCTTCATGTCCGACTCTGTCACTCTTGATATGAGGTTCTTGCCGTCTTCCACTCCGTCCTTGGAAGCCTGCCACTGGTGGAGCTGAAGCGGGGTGTTCTCAAGTTCTGCACTTACGAAGAAGAAGAGTTTGTCCTTGATTATCGGACCTCCGAGAGTCAAACCGTATATGGTGCGCTTGATGTCTCCACGTGGAGCAGTCAATTCCTCGCCATCCACTCTATTGCCTCTCAAGCTCTCGTCCTTATAGAAATGGTAGGCCGAACCACGAAATGTGTTCGTACCCTTTTTGGTGACGGCATTGATAGTGGCTCCCATGAAATTGCTGTTCTTCACATCGAAGGCTGAGTTAACAATCTGGATGTCTTCAAGTGCCTCAAGAGCGAAGGGAGTACCCGCTCCGGGCATCTTCTCGCGGTCGAGTCCCATATTGGCGTTGAAGTTGGCACCATCAATACTATAGTTGTTCATTCCGCCGTCACGTCCGCCGAACGAACCGCTACCTATATAATAAGGTGACATAGCAAGAATGTCCTGCAGCGTACGATCCACAGTGGCCTTGTTGTCGATATCCTCAGCCGAGATACTCTCCGACGAACCGGTCTTGCGCAAAGCGGCTGCCTGACCTTTCACAATCACTTCCTGCAACTCGTTGCCCGATGTCAACTCAACGTTGCATGAATATACTTCGCCAAGGCTGATGCGCTTGATGTCGATAACGCTCTTTTTGTGACCTACATAGCTCACTTCCAAGCGATAGGGTCCACCAGGTGTCAGTCCGGTAATACGAAACTGTCCTTTCTGGTTTGAGATAGCGGAATAGGTAATTCCCGATTCCACTTCAGTTAGTTTGACTACGGCTCCCGGCAGTATATCGTCACTGTCGGATGTCGTTCCTGTTAGAGTAGATGTGGTGTTTTGTGCAATGGAAAACACCGAGAAAACCACTGTCAGATACAGCATCACTGCTGATCTTTTCATAATTTCAATTCCCATAAAAAAAATTCTGTTAATACTTTCCTCGAGCGCCGTCGAGGCATTTCCTTTTCTCTTATTGGTTTTATTCCACATAAAGTGTGATTAGTCCAAAAATTTATTTCCGTATGCAAAGATAATTATTATTTTAGATTTTCTATCTATAATCTATTGAAATTTAGCTAAAATTAACTAATTTATCATTAACTATGCTTAATATCACGAATTATTAAATAGTCCATCGGTATTTTTGAATAGTATATATTTGCATCTTTCAGAAATTATTAGTACTTTTGCAATCCGATTTTCAAAGTAATATATTATATATGATTGTAACGGCTAATGATATTATATCCACACTTCTCTCCATGGGAGATGAATGGCAGAGGGAAAACCTCATGCGCTTCTTTAAGACCGGGAAGGGTGAATACGGCGAAGGCGACAGGTTTATCGGTATTAAGGTACCCGACACACGTATCGTTGTCAAGGAAGCGAAATTGAGGGTTCCGCTCTCCGAGATTGACATTCTGCTGAAATCCGAATGGCACGAGGTGCGATTATGCGGATTTCTGCTTCTTGTAGAGGAGATGAAGGCTGCCCTGCCAAAGGCGCGACAAGTGCCTACGGCAAATGCCGAACGACGCGAAGAGATAGCTCAATTCTATCTGCGTCATGCCCGAAGGGCCAACAACTGGGATCTTGTGGATATGTCGTGCCCGAAAATTCTCGGTAAATGGCTGCTTTATCCACAAGCTGATGGCAACATGCCCGACCGACAGGTACTCTATCGCCTTGCGGCAAGCTCCAACCTATGGGAACAGCGCATCGCCATGGTGACATGCTGGATGCTCATCCGTGCCGACCAATACGACGACACCCTTAGGCTTGCAACCCTTCTCCTCCATCATCCCCACGACCTCATCCACAAGGCTGTGGGGTGGATGCTGCGCGAGGTGGGCAAGCGAGACATGCCCACTCTTGAAGCCTATCTCGACGAGCATGCTCACGAGATGCACCGCACCACACTAAGATATGCCATAGAGAAAATGGACAAGGACAAAAGACTTTATTATATGCAATGAATAAGATTATTAAATGTTTCAGGCTTGCTGTGCCTACCTCATGGAAAAGCACCAAATGGCTGCTCAAACTGATGATTCCCATATCATTAGCAGTCACACTGATGCAACATTTCGGAATACTTGCTTGGATTGCCACATGGATAAACCCGCTGTTCGTGCACTTCGGTCTGCCGGGTGAATCAGCTGTGGCTTTTATCTCGGGAGCCACGGCTGGCACATACGCAGGTATTGCCGCTATGATGTCTATACCACTGACAATGAAACAGGCCTCTATACTTGCTCTCATGATTGCCATTTGTCATGCCTTGCCTATGGAATGTGCCGTGAACAAGAAGACGGGGTCTTCGTTTTGGAAAATGGGCGCCATACGTATCGTCATGGCTCTCATCTGCGCCTTCTGTCTCAATATCATCTTGCCAGATATGCAGGGAAAGTATATCTATCTTGGTGCCGAGGCTGACAGCAGTTTCTGGGAAGTCATGAAAATATGGGGAGTATCCCAGATAAAGATGTCGCTCATGGTGGTTCTTATCATCTACTCGCTGATGGTCGTACAACGTATGCTTGAGGCCTATCGTCTGCTCGACCCTCTCTCGCGCTTGCTATCACCGCTGATGGCTGTCTTTGGATTGCCGCGGCATGCCTCCTATATGTGGCTCGTAGGTAACGTATTGGGCATAAGCTACGGCTCGGCTGTGATGGTCGAACTGGAGGAGAAAGGCCTTGTGACACGTGAAGAGGCAAACGATGTCAACTATCATCTCATCATGAACCACTCCATGCTCGAAGACACTATCGTATTCGCTGCCACCGGCATCTCCGCCCTACTTCTTATTACCACACGCCTCTGCTTCGCCCTTATTTTGGTGTGGGGAAGGAGATGTGTATCTTTGCTGCCAAATAATTATATATTCCTGAAGATATAACTAAAAAGAAAGGTTACTAAGTATGAAAAAGTTATTTTTAATTATTGCCATTTGTATGGGGGCAATTACAGCCCAAGGTAAGGACAGGCTGGAGCAAACTGTTCCGGTAACTCAATTTGACAAAGTGTCGCTAACTGCGGGGTTCATTGTCAACTATACCCAAGGTATGAATCACGAATGCACCATCTTCGCTTCGCCAAAGGATATGGAACACATCAACATCGACAATGTTGATGCCGCATGTCAGAAAACTGTATTGTCGGTTGCTGGTGCGGGCAAGATAAAAAAGGATGGACTTAAGATAACAGGGAAGAACAAATAATCCACCTGTTCCGCATAAGGATATATACGACAATAGTATTTAAGCACTAAGAAACAATGACAGATAGCAGGAAAAGGCTTGAAACACTGCATTCCATGAAACGCAGAACGCCTTGGCACGACTACCACCGGCAAGGCACATATATGCTCACACTTGTTGTGAATGAACGCATGCCATTATTTGGCGAATTAAAAGGCAATCCCGACCTATCTACAGTGTCAAAAGATAAACCCTATATTGAACACTCAATTTTGGGCAAGTGTATCCTTAATGAAGAAATACAAAAGATTCATCTGTATTACCCTATGGTTGAAGTATGGAAGGTATGTATTATGCCCGACCATATCCATATTATCGTGAGAGTAAACGAGGACATGCCTGAGGACAAGCACCTTGGCAAGGTAATAGCTGGATTCAAGGCTGGATGCAACAGAGCCTACTGGAGATTGTTCAACATCAACGAGACTCCAAGAAAAGGACTTTTCGAAGCTGGATACAACGACAAGATTCTTATTCACGACAATCAACTTGGCAACTGGAAGGCATACCTTGACGACAATCCCCGACGCCTTTATATAAAACGCAACAATCCTCAGCTTTTCACAGTGCTCCACAATATGGAGGTAGCTGGACGAAACTGCCAAATCATAGGAAACCGCTTTCTGCTCGACATCCCCGACAAGATGGCGGTAATCGTACATCACAGCTATACTGACGAAGACAATGCTCGACTTCGTGAAGAATGGCTCGCATGTGGAGAACGGGGCGGTGTGCTCGTCAGCGCAGCCATTGCGCCAAAGGAGAGGGAA
>SAMEA3663006__coassemble_739_pt1 | contig 11609 bp, 8 predicted proteins | sample SAMEA3663006__metabat2_low_PE_026 | metagenome-assembled genome bin SAMEA3663006 (sample SAMEA3663006) | pig gut metagenome | biome: pig gut; feature: pig-associated habitat; material: faeces | place: France | collected 2012 | reverse complement strand
AATCTCCAGCAGAACTATGGATGGTAATTAATAAAAAACTAACATTGAGATTTATGAAATTGAATAATATTTTTAAGTATATGTCGGCCGCTGTCTTGGCTTTGGGTTTCGCCTCTTGCGAGAACGGCGACAATGAGTTCCCCGACTACGAGGAGCAGACTGTATATTTCCCATATCAGTATCCTGTTCGTACACTCGTAATGGGAGATGACGAATATGACACATCGCTCGACAAGCAGCACAAGTGTAAGATTATGGCTACCTTTGGTGGTTCTTACAACGGCTCTAACGGCAGTGTGCAGGTGGCTGTTGACAATAGTCTCGTCAATGGACTTACCTTTGCCAACGGTACTCCCATTAAGGCAATGCCCGAAAGCTACTACACACTTTCTACCACCAACCTTGAGTTCAATGGAACATATAATGGTGCCACTGAGGTGCAGCTTACCGATGCATTCTTCAATGACCCCGACGCTGCCAATGGCGTGTATGTTATTCCACTCGTGATGACAAGTCAGAAGGGATTCTCTGGTATCCTCTCTGGTATTCCTAATGAGGAAGGAGCAACTCCTTCACGCTTGGACGGGGCTGCATGGAAGGTTAAGCCTATGGACTATGTGCTCTATTGCGTGAAGTATCTCAACAAGTACTCTGGCTTCTGGCTTGCCGAGGGTAAGGACATTATCAACGACGAGATTGGTCAGAAGACTCAGGACCGCAAGGCCACATCTGTAGAGAAGCGCAATGTAATCAAGATTGAGACAAAATCACTCTCTCAGTCAATCCTCACTGTCAGCTATCCTTTCGAGTATTGGGGTGTTGATGAGAAGGGTAATCCTAAGGTATTTACCAAGACTCTCACAGCAGACCTTCTGCTCGCCTTCGACGATGCTGACAACTGCACTATATCTTCTCTCACCGATGGCGTAACAGCTTCTGGTAGCGGTAAGTGGGAAGATAATGGTGCCAAGAAGGCATGGAACGAGAAAGACCGCGATATGATTGATGTATCGTATAAGGTTGACTTTGGTGGTGGCTTCACAGCTGAGACTACTGACAATCTCATTTGGCAGCGCTCTGGTGTGACCGTTGAGGAGTTTTCACCGATTTATAATAAGTAAATAAGTTGACAATGAAAAAGCAATTAATATTCACAGCACTCGGAGCCATGCTATTGGCTTCCTGTGCTGATACTTGGGACCGAGTATATGAAGGAGGCGATCCTCAGAAGGAAGGGTATGAGTATCTTGCAGACTATGACCCTCTGAAGGAATATGTCGATCGCTCGAAGTATCCCAATTTCAAGGTGGCTCTTGCTATTGAAGCAAACGACTACAACAAGCAGGAACTGGTATATGCGCTCGCCAACTCCAACTTCAACGAATTGGTTACAGGCAATGCCATGAAGATGGCTTCGTGCGTAGATGATAAGGGAAACATGAGTTTTGGAACAGTCACCGAGTTTATCAACAATGCAACAAATGCTGGTATGGATGTGTATGGTCACACTCTTGCTTGGCACTCTCAACAGCCCGTAAAATGGCTCACATCGCTTATTAAAGACAAGGAGTTGGACATTGACCCCGATTCAAAGATAGAGACGCTGGTTTCCACCAAGACCTACACCGATGGCCCATTCCCCTTCTTTGCTATGGGATGTGAACCACCTGTAATCAATGGTGCTATTCACTTTGAACCTACTGGCGACTGGTCACAATTCTTCATTTTCCCCGGTGGCGAGAACGCACTTGCAGAGGGCGACTATCTTGCACGCCTCTATATGACCTCAGACAAGGCTGCCGGTGGAGTGCAGCTGACTGTACAGAACGGTTGGGGCGGCGACGCACAGAATGTCACCGTTGCTGTTCCTGTGGAAGAAGGTGAGCAGGTTTATGAGTTGAATATACCCGGCATTACTGGCGGCAACTACGACGTTATCCTAAAACCTCAGACAGCCGACGCCACTCTTGACATATCGAAAATTGAGTTCTACAAGTTGGAAAGCCCGGCAGTGGAAATGGAACAGGAAGTGCGCGTAAAGACTTATGAGGACGGTCCGTTCCCATTCTACCCAATGGGCTGTGAGCCTCCCGTTGTCAATGGTGCAATTCACTTTGTTCCTACAGGGGCATGGTCGCAGTTCTTCTGTCTCCCCGGTGGCGAGAACACTCTTACAGAGGGCGACTATGTGATATATCTCGACTTGCAGTCTGACAAAGACGCATCGAACATACAATTTACCATTCAGAATGGTTGGGGAGGCGATGCCCAAAACATGTCGTTGCCACTATCAGTGACTGCCGGACGACAAACCTACAAGCTGAAGTTCCCTGGTGTCACAGGCGGTGATTATGACTGTATCTTGAAGCCCCAAACTGCTGATGCCACTCTCGACCTCTATTCCGTAACTGTGACAAAGCTGGTGAAACTCAATGCCATTCCTCTTACTCCAGAGGAGAAGAAAGACACCCTTACTTGGGCTATGGACAAGTGGATTGGCGCAATGATGACTGCTTGCGAGGGCAAGGTTAAGGCTTGGGATGTTGTCAACGAGGCTATCTCTGGCGGTAATCCCGATAGCGAGGGAGTATTTGCTCTCCAGCACTCTGAGGGCTACAAGCCCGGTGGTACATGGGACGTAGGCGGCGATGCCTTCTACTGGCAGGACTACCTCGGCGACCTCGACTATGTGCGCACAGCAGTGGCAAGTGCACGCAAGCATTTCGAGGCTAATGGTGGAACACCGAGCGACCTGAAGCTTTTCGTCAACGACTATAACCTCGAAAGTGATTGGGACAACAATGGCAAACTCAAGAGCCTTATTGCATGGATAAAGCGTTGGGAAGCTGACGGTGTTACAAAGATTGACGGTATCGGTACTCAGATGCATATTTCTTGCTATATGAATCCTCAGATTCAGGAAAGCAAGAAGAAGCACATCACTCAGATGTTTGAGCTTATGGCTGCTTCTGGCAAACTATGCCGCGTTTCTGAGCTCGACATGGGATTGGTTGACGCTGCTGGTAACACTGTTAAGACTGCCGACGTTACCGAGGAGCAGCACAAGGCAATGGCTGAGATGTATAAGTTTGTCGTATCGGAATATCTCCGCATCATCCCTGCCGACCAGCAGTGGGGTATCTGCCAGTGGTGTGCCACCGACGCTCCTGCTAGTAGCGGTTGGCGTGGAGGCGAGCCTGTAGGTCTTTGGGATAGCAACTACTATCGCAAGCACACATATGCAGGTTTTGCCGATGGCCTTAGTGGAAAATAAACAGTTAGGTTTTTATTAATACTTAGTAAAGATTATTATCTTTAGGTATGAGCTGCGTCGGGAGACGTGGCTCTTACTGCATTATTCTTCTGGTTATCGTAATGACAAGTTGCAACAGAAATAAGGATGTTGCAGAGAATGTGCATGCCTTGCCAGAGATATATCCCGACTATCGTGGAGTGACTGTTCCGTGGAACATTGCTCCGCTCAATTTCTGTATGACCGACGACGAATACTCCTCTATGGTGGTTATGGTGAAAGGGGCATTAAAAGGCGAGATGATATGTGAAGGTGATTATGCTGACTTCGATATCGATGAGTGGCACAGATTGCTCAACGACAACAAGGGAGGAAAAGTAAATGTCTCTGTTTCTGCAGAGAAGAATGGCAAGTGGATGACATTCCTTCCATTCGACATCTATATCAGCGCTATCCCAATCAACGAATGGGGAATAACTTATCGATTGGTGGCCCCGGGATATGAAATATATGGCAAACAAGGAATATTTCAGCGTTGTCTGTCCGACTTCAGCGAGATTGCAATATACCAAACTACTGAGGTGACAGGCACTTGCGTCAACTGTCATACTCCCAACGCTACAAACCCTGATGATTTCGTAATGCATATACGAGGAGAGAAGGGAACAACATTAATACGTCATAACGGAAAGGATGACTATATGAAATCGAGAAACGACTCTCTGGGCGGTCCTATGGTGTTCCCAAGTTGGCATCCAACAGGAAAATATATCGCTTTCAGTACCAATGAGACGCAACAAATCTTCCATTCGCGTGCAAAAAAGCGAATCGAGTATTTCGATGTCAAATCCGACATATTTATATATAATCCAGAGACTCATATAGCATTGGTTGACCCGCGCCTTGCTACAAAGGAGCAGATGGAAAACTGTCCAGTATTCGCTCCTGATGGGCAGTCGATATATTTTATCACAGCCACATATCGCGACCCGAAGCGGTATTACGACCAAAGCAGATACAGCCTTTGCCGCATCGGATTTAATCCCGAGACAGGAACTTTAGGTGAGCGGATTGACACTCTCGTGAGTGCCGCGACTATGGACAAAAGCATCTCGTGGCCACGACCTTCATACGATGGGCGTTATCTTATGTTTACAACTCTCGACTATGGATATTTCTCTATCTGGCATCCCGAGGCTGACTTATGGTTGCTCGACTTGAAGACTGGTGACATGCATGCACTGACAGATGCCAACAGCGACGATACAGACAGCTTCCACAACTGGAGCAAGAGTGGCGGATGGTATCTCTTCACCAGTCGTCGTGAGGATGCCTTATATACCCGTATCTATTTTGCCATGGTGGATAGTCAAGGAAAATCTACGAAACCCTTCCTCTTGCCGCAACGTAATCCTAAAGAGGATAATCTCTTGCGTATGTTCTCCTATAATACTCCCGACTTCACAAACCGAAAGTTAGAGGTAAAGGATATGAGGATGAATATCAATAGTAAGAAACGAGTGGAATGGAAGGTTGGAAATGAAGAATGAAGAGTGAAGAATGAAGAAAATAGATAAGTACAAACTGATAATCACGATAGGATTTATCGTGGTGTTGTTCATATTTTGGAGATACGCATATCCTTGCGCATTGGCTTATCATGAGCAGATGCAACTGTTTCTATGGAATGTGGATTATATGATTGATAGACTGTCTGAACCAGGCGGTTTGGCTCGCTATATTGCCGAGATGATGGTTCAGAATTATGTGAATCTTTCACTCGGTGCATTGCTCCTTTCTATGCTTATGTTGTCCATCCAACAGTCAATGTGGCTTTATCTGAGACGGTGTGGTATCAAAAATACTATGCGCAATTTCTTGTTGTCATTCATCATGCCTATTGCCGTATGGATGTTGATGGGCGACAAGGATGTGATGACTACCTTCCCGGTTTCTCTCGCCATTACCCTCGGTATGATGGCTTTTTCTCCACATAATCGCAGGTGGGCAATAGTTTATTCATTGCTAATGGCAGTGGTGGGATATTGGTTGGCAGGACCATTGGCTATTGTAGGGGCAATGTTTGTGTCTGCTTGTATAATGATGAACAGTGCAGACAAACTCCGTAATCTTCTTGTCGTTGGAATTATTGCTATAGTAGGAGCCTTTGAATTGATATTGAGTTGCTCCATCTTGCCTTATCCTGCTGTGAGGATAGTGCGTGGAATTGATTATTATCGCGAACCGGAAGTATGCTTCCCACGCGAATGTTTTACGTCGGATATATACCAGCAGTTGGATTATTCCATGCTTGTACGCCAGCAGGAATGGAACGAGATTATTGCCAAGGCTTCTGACAAAATGCCCTCAGCACCGGCAAGCGTAGCTGCCGTAAGGTTGGCTCAATGGAAGAAACACATAATCAGCAATGAGCAGATGACGGAGTTTGTGTCGATATACAGCAATCTCGACAATCCTACAAACATTCTTATGAAGAGCGACTTGTATTACTATCTCGGAATGGTAAACGCCTCGCGTCGGTTTGCCTTTGAGTTCAAGCAGCTTATTGGCAACAACAATCAAAGCGGACGTGTACTCAGAAGACTTGCCGAGGCAGAGCTTGTGAGCGGTCATCTTCATCTTGCACGTAAATATCTATATGTTCTTCGCAAAACCTCATATTACTCTAGTTGGGCAGAAAAGACACTGCCATTGACATATAATCCCCAACTCATCGAGGCGCATCCCGTATATGGTCCGCTCAGCAAGAGTTTTCCAGAAAAGGAGCCAGAACATAGCGAAGGGGCTAAAAGTGAGCATTAATACACTTTAAACAGGCAAGACCACAGCTTTCTTTCACCGAGGCGGTGAAGAGCACGTGGCAGAACGCAATCCTCTGCCCAATAAGTATGGCGAATCACCTAAGTATTGCTGATTATTATAGTAATAATATGCCGATAGTGTGCGAAAGTTGATAAAAAATCTTAAGTTTCGCACACTATCGGCATATTTTTGCCTTTTTTTTATTACTTTTGTGGCGAAAATGTGATAATCAATTGTTCAATAATATATGATGATAAGTGACAAGCTTATAGGTCGCCATGAAGAGAAACGATTGTTAACCCAATATGTTGACTCTGGCAGATCGGAGTTTATTGCCCTTTTTGGACGACGCAGGGTTGGCAAAACGTTTCTGGTGCGAAATTTCTTTCAAAATGATTTTGCTTTTGATGTAACCGGAGTGTTAGAAGGTAGCCGCAATGAGCAATTTTCAGTGTTTTATACGGCTCTGAAAGCGTATGGTTATGAAGGAAAGAAACCCACGACTTGGATTGATATGTTTTTTGCGCTCCGTCAGTTGTTGGAAACAAAGATTGAGAAGGGCAAAAGAACTGTCATATTCATTGATGAGCTTCCTTGTTTTGATACTCCCAAGGCTGGTTTTGTAAATGCTTTGGGGCATTTTTGGAATAGTTGGGCCAATTGGCAGTCTGAGATCATGTTGATTGTCTGTGGTTCTGCTACTTCTTGGATGGTAAGAAATGTCATAGACAATCATGGAGGACTTCACGACCGTATTACCCATGAGATGGCATTACGTCCATTCACTTTGGCTGAATGTGAAGAATACTTTCATTCCAAAGGCTTCTCATGGCAACGTCTTGGAGTTCTACAAGCATATATGGCTGTAGGTGGAGTGCCATATTATATGAGTCTGTTCCGTGTTTCTGATAGTCCTGCTATCGGTATTGACCGACTGTTCTTTTCTGAAAACGCAGAAATGGCAAGAGAATATCGCAGGCTTTTTTCATCTTTGTTTCGCAATCCCCAACCATATCTTGACATCATTTCGCTTTTAGTGAAACACCCTGAGGGTATGACTCGTGAGGAAATAGCAAAATCACTGGAAATTGACAATAATGGACGTCTTGGCAATCAACTTACAGATTTGGTATATTGTGATTTCGTGCGCAGATATAATGTAAGGAGCAACAGGATAAAAACCAATTCTGCAATATTTCAACTTGTTGACTTCTATACTATTTTTTATAATACCATTGTCTTAAAGCACATAGGAGATGAACACTATTGGTCGCGGAATATTGAGACTCCTACTGTCAACACTTGGCACGGATTAGCTTTTGAACGTATTTGTCAGGCTCATATTCCCCAAATAAAGAAGTCTCTTGGTATTTATAGTGTACGCACTGAAAACTATGCGTGGAGATGCCGTAAGGATGGCAATGGGGCTCAAATAGATATAATTATCGACCGTGCGGATTCTGCAATTAATTTATGTGAGGTCAAATACTCAAAATCGGAGTATGTCCTCGATAAAGAAGAATACATGAAAATGGCAAACAGGTTGGAACTATTCCGTATGGAAACGGGTACTAAACATGCCCTTATCCCAACTCTTATCACTACTTTCGGTGTGAAAAGTGGTTTATATAAGGATCATGTCAATGTTATCCTAACTCTCGACGACCTATTTGTTTAAACAAACCAAGGGGCTTGTGATTATTTTGATAAAAAGTCTGTATAGTCGTGTTTTATCGACTATACGGGCTTTTTTTGTTTTTATTAAGTTATTGCAAAGGCTTATGGTACAAATAGGAAAGTATTTGATACAAATTCAATGATAATATTGGAGGTTTTGTCGTAACTTTGCAGTCGATAACTTATACCATATTATTATTTAATTAAATGAAAAAACGTTTATTACTTTTCTGTTTGTACCTTATATGTACATTCATTGGCGTGTCTGCCCAACCGCGACAGATGCAAAGAGTTGAAGACCCAACGGGTTACAAGGACACTTACAAGGACTATTTCACCGTTGGTGTGGCCCTTAATATCCGCAATGTGGCATCTGAAGAGCAGATGGCTGTGGTGAAAAAGAACTTCAATAGCGTTACTGCCGAGAATGCGATGAAACCTGGTGAGATACATCCCAAGGAGGGCGTGTGGAATTTCGCAGGTGCCGACAGTATCGCCAACTGGTGTCGTGCCAATGGCGTGAAGATGCGCGGACACTGCTTGGCATGGCATAGCCAGTTTGCCAACTGGATGTTCACCGACAAGAAGGGAAAGCCGGTCAGCAAGGAAGTGTTCTATGAGCGCTTGCGCGACCATATACATACGGTGGTCAACCGCTACAAGGATATTGTCTATGCATGGGATGTGCTCAACGAGGCTATCTCTGATGACGACGGACGCAAGATGCCGTGGATGAAAGAGGCCCCAAGTCCTTACCGCAAGACCAAGATGATGGATCTCTGCGGCGAGGAGTTTATCGTAAAGGTATTCCAGTTTGCACGCGAGGCTGACCCTAATGTCGAACTTTTCTACAACGATTATAATGCCTGCAAGCCAGGCAAGCGCGACCGTATATATAATATGGTGAAAAAGATGAAGGAGATGGGCGCACCCATCGACGGTATCGGTATGCAGGGGCACTACAACATCTACTTCCCGAGCATGGAGGATTTCGATGCAGCTATCGAGAAGTATTCTAAGATTGTTGACAAGATACACATCACCGAGCTCGACCTCCGCACCAACGAGGAGATGGGCGGACAGTTGCAGTTTAGCTTGGGCAAGGCTGGCGAGGTGCCGCAGTATATCAAGACTCTCCACGAGGCTCAGTATGCCAACATCTTCCGTGTGCTCCGCAAGCATAAGGATGTGGTGAAGAATGTTACGTTCTGGAACCTCTCCGATGCCGACTCATGGATTGGCGTTAACAATTATCCACTGCCTTTCGACAAGGACGTGAAGCCCAAGAAGGTATATTACACTATCAAGAACTTCGACCCGAAGATGGACAACCAAGTGATTAAGGAGGATTTCCGTCCTTCACCGCTCAATCAGCCCGGTCAGCAGTATCCTATGGTTAACTCTCAGGGTTATGCCCGCTTCCGTGTTGAGGCTCCCGATGCCAAGTCGGTGATTGTGAGTCTCGGTCTTGGCGGCTCGGGCGGTACTGTGCTCCATAAGGATAAGGACGGAGTGTGGACAGGCACCACAGACGGCCCGATGGATCCAGGTTTCCACTATTATCACTTGACTATCGATGGCGGCGTTGTCAACGACCCAGGTGCCAAGGACTACTATGGCTCTATCCGTTGGGAGAGCGGAATAGAAATCCCCGCGTCCGACCAGGACTTCTTTGCTTACAAGAATGTTCCACACGGACAAGTTGTTCAGGTTAACTTCCCATCTAAGAACACTCCTGCCGACAATCCCCACTGGGTGGGCGAGGGCGGTCCTAGAGCATTCGTCTATCTGCCTCCTACGTATGATGGCAAGAAGAAGTTCCCTGTGCTTTATCTGCAGCACGGATGGGGAGAGGACGAGACGGCTTGGATGAATCAGGGACGCGCCAACCTCATCATGGACAACATGATTGCCGAGGGCAAGTGCGAACCGTTTATCATCGTCTGCACATACGGATTGACCAATACTTGCGTGTTCGGACGCATACACGAGTTTGACTGGACAGTCTTCCAGCGTGTGCTCATCGAAGACCTCATCCCATATATTGATGCCAACTTCAAAACCAAGGCCGACAAGCGCTATCGTGCTATGGCAGGCTTGTCGATGGGCGGTATGGAGACAAGACTTTGCACTCTGAAGTATCCCGACGTATTCGGTTCGTGGGGTCTGCTCTCTGGCGGAGTATATACTCCTGAGGATTTATCCTCTGTCAAGGAGTCAGGGGCTCCGTCATACATCTTCATCAGCTGCGGCTCTAAGGAGAATCCCGAAGGTGTGACCAAGGCCGCTGAGGCTCTCAAGGCTGCTGGATATAATGCAGAAAGCTATGTGTCAGAAGGAACGGCACACGAGTTCCTCACTTGGCGTCGCTCACTGCGCGAGATGGCTCCGAAGCTGTTTAAGAAATAATTCCAAGTGATTAATCCATTTGATAGGACGAGGGTATGCCGATGGAGGTTACCCTCGTCTTCTATTTGTAGTTTTTTGTCGTTATTTGAGTAGTTTTTTGTATTGCCAATAAAAAATACTAACCAATATTTTATCTTTTTAGGTTTCAATTCTATCTATTTTTTTGATTATTTGTTTTGATGTAACATTTCAGTTGGTATTTGATACAAATTCGAAGCGAACTTTGGCTATTTCGTCGTAATTTTGCAGCGAATTAAAAAAATCATTTATTTACTAACTAAAATTTATACATTATGAAGAAATTAATTACGCTATTTGCAGCCGTTCTTATGGCTGTTGGTGCTAACGCAGAAACAGTAGTAGATTACGAAAAAGATTTCACAGACGGGTCGTATGATATGTGGCATTCTGAAGCAACTGACACTTACACATACACTCCGACTGCTGGTGTGGGCTTTGTTGTAGAGAATACAGCAGCACAGACCAATTTTTGGGATGTTCAGTACTGGGTTGCTGGTGGTTTGACTTTGACAGCAGGGACTGAGTACACTATTACTATCACTCTCGATGCTGTAGAGAAAGAAGGCGCTACACAGGGTGCAACTGCAAGTACTTATCGTATTGGTATAGGTGATTGGACTAATAAGGATTTTGCTGATACAGAGTTTACTTCTGGTAAGAATATCACAATTACCAACAAGTTCACTTGCGACAAATCTGCAGGAGCTGACAAGTTTGTTCTTTGTCAGTCTGGTCATTTTGTTGGAACCATTACAGTTAAGAACGTTAAAATTACTCACGAATCAACAGGAACTGGCATCAATGATGTAAAGGTTGCTGCCGCTAACGCTGAGTTCGTTAACGCTGCTGGTCAGAAGGTTGGCAAGAACTACAAGGGCTTGGTTATCAACAAGGCCACAGGAAAGAAGTATATCAACAAGTAAATTTAGGTAAGTGTTTTTTATTAGCTGTGCAGCTCTTCAAAAGGGCTGCACAGTATTTATATATAATAAGGAGAAGCACCAAAAAGTTTAAATCAGTGCTTTTGTGCCTTTTTGTAACTTTGCACTCGGAATTCGAAACTATAAAACCGTATAAATATCAAAAACTGAAATGAAACATCGTTTACTGTTTTTATTGACGCTGTTGTGCGGTGTGCTCTCTGGAGCGAAGGCACAGAACAATGAGGATGAAGGCATTAACCATACACTTGAGGTCACGACCTCTGAGCCCCAGGCAAATATTTGGGATTGGCAGATGCACTATAAGCTCGATGCACCATTGACAGTGGGCAAGAACTATGTACTCAAAGCACGCATAAAGGGTTCTGCCAACGGAACTCTCGCATTGTGGCCTATGGACACCGCTTCGGACAACAAGAACCAGTGGGGTGGCAGTGACGACGTACAATATGAGGCAAGTTATGACTTCACCACATCTTGGAAAA
>SAMEA3663006__coassemble_734_pt1 | contig 11645 bp, 9 predicted proteins | sample SAMEA3663006__metabat2_low_PE_026 | metagenome-assembled genome bin SAMEA3663006 (sample SAMEA3663006) | pig gut metagenome | biome: pig gut; feature: pig-associated habitat; material: faeces | place: France | collected 2012 | reverse complement strand
TTCTTCTGGGCTTGCACGCCTATGGCAATGCACAATAAGCCCATTAGTGTCAATAATATCTTCTTCATATTTGCACAACTTAGGTTCATTTAGTTTGTCAACTGCTTTATCACCTCCTCCAATGCCTGAAGATTGTAGGGGCTGACCTTGATGTCGAGCACATTGCCTTGGGGGGCAACGAGCTTGTAGGTGGGGAAGCTGTTGACTTTCAGATAGCGCTCAATAGCCGATTGCTGCTCTTGGGGAAGATTGAAGTGGGCGACATTGGGGCCTGTCACATTGTATTCCTTGATTACGTTCTCCCAAGAATCCTTAGGACTGCGGTTGGCGAAATATACATATTGGATGTCATACTTGGCAAGTCGGTCGTACAATTCCTGCGAATGAGAGAGGGCTGCCTTGCAAGGACCACACCATGTGCCCCACACGTCGATGAGCACAATCTTTCCCTTGTATGGCTCAAGCAGTTTTTTCAGGATCTCCTCGCCCTCGGTCATGCCAGCTACATCGTCGCCGGTCTTCATAATGAGTTTGTCCAACTGGCGGTTGGCGAGGGCAATGTAATACTCATTCTTTTTCACCAAGTCGTTATATACATCGGGAATAGTGATTAAGGTCTTTAGTGTATCCATCAATTCAGGTGCCAATGCCTTGTGCTCACTGTCAAATTCCCTGTGTGCAACCCTTGAAGCCCATATACATTTCATGGTTTCGTCAGTGCCGAGAGAGTCAATACAATTCATATATGTGTCAAGTTCCTGAAGGAATAATACATTTTTTACCACTTGCTTTGCATGGGGAGTCTGGAATAACTGCTCAACCCACTTGATATCCTCTGCGTTATTCGACTTGTACTCTTCCAAAATGCGTTCCTTTTTCTTTGTATCAGTCGTGCTTTCCATCTTCTTCCTCACATCGTTAGTATTCTTTTTCATTGCCCAGAGTCTTTCAGATTCCTCTTTGGTGGTAGCTATTTCGTCGATATGGTCATAGACATTGAATGAAAAGCACTGCAAACACATATCATTGATGTAAGTTTCAATGAACATATTAATATCGCGATGCAATGTATAGGGTTTTGGCAACTTTTTCCAGAAGTTTTCGTGGGCATACTTACGTGCATTGTCGGGCAATTTTGGATTATCTGTGTGGAATTTTGTCATTACTAATTCATTTGCCTGCTGCCATGTGGTGTTGCCTTTCCTGATGATGTTGAATCGGGAGGATAGAGTGGGGTGCAGAGAGCACAGTTTGTCGATGTTCTTATATTGCGTTTTAATTAGACTGTCAGTCCTGGCTATGAATTCATCATAATCATCTCCTTTTTCCATACTTACGAACGTCCAGTCAAGAGGATATTTGAATAGCTCGTTCTGTAGTCTTGCGTCTTCGCCCATAAACATCCTTCGTCCTTCTTTGAAGTCATAGAGCATGAAGTATGTCTTTCCAGGTTCGAGCAGAGTGCGGATGAAGCTGCGTTCCCAGTCGCAGAAGAACTCGGTAGTGTTGATAATTGGTATTTTGATGTTGAAACGTCCGAGCGAATCCAAGTCGGCATGGTTGGATATTGTCTCATTTGAGAAAATATCGAAATATCTGAGTTCGAAAGTTTTTATCTTCTTGTATTCTTCTGGCATATTCTTCAACCAACCCACAACAGTTATAGTGTCCTTCCTGTAGTCAGTATCCACGAAGTCGGTCCTTGTGTCCTTAGTGGGATAGTCGGGGAGAAAATGGTCGGTAATCATCGAGTAGAGAGCCTTATTGCCATCAATGGCTATATTTCGGATTCCCTTGCGGTTTTTCCCTACCTTGACATTTATTGTCTCGTTTCCGTCGCTCATTGTGATGTCGGCTTCTCCTGATTTCTCGTTCACCTCAGCCTTCATGTCCCATATTTTGCAGTCGTATATGGCATAGTCGCCGAGGAAGGCGATGTCCCAGTTGCCTGTCGATTCATTGCGCCAATATGAGGGGAAGAGCATCTTGTGGCGTTCCTCCGCCGAACGTATGCCGCAAATCTTATATGCCTTGTCGCTTTCGCCCTCGATGAAGTCAAACACCTTGGTATTGAGAGGCAGCGGTTGGAAATGGAATACAATGTTGCGCTTGTTGTCGGCATTGGTCTTGACGAACTTGTCGAGCTCAATGCCGTCGGCAGATACCAAGGCATATTTCTTTCCTTCAGCAAGCAAGTAAGTGCCACTCGCAAACTGGAATTTAAAGGAGTCATAGTCATTGCGCCAGTTGACAGTGACGCTCACTGTCGTCTCCGTTTCCTTCATTTCCACGCGATTCACATCCATGGCAATATTGAAATATCCATCTCCATACACGTTTCCATACTCCGTCGTAGGCTTCTCCCAAACGACCTCCTTGCCTTTTGCCAGACTGCCCATGATGCAGAGCAGTGCCACAATAGTCAATAATATTTTCTTCATATTACTCTTCATTCTTCACTCTTCAATATACAACTTTCATAGCTTTCTCCAATTCCGTCCTTATCTTGTCACGCCCTGGTAAACCTGCGTTCTTGAATGTCATAGTGCCATTGGCGTTGTAGATGGCGTAGGTCGGTATGCCGTCGGATTCATAGAGCTTACTCATGATATAGTCATACTGCTCCTTATTGATGAAATAGTGGTCGCCGGGGATGTCGGTTATCATCTGCTCCCATTGGCTTACATGTGATGATGGTGCAGAGATATATACCCATGCGATGTCCTTGTCCTTGAACTCCTCCTTCAGCGGAGCCAACTCTATATGCCCTTGCCTGCAAGGACCACACCATGTTGCCCAAACATCCACCAACACCGTCTTGCCCTTGTATTTCTCAAGGATGGTGTCGATGAATTTCTCGGGAGCAATGCTGTCAAGTTTGTGAAAATACACATTTTGCGACAAGTCGAGTTGCTCCTTCTTACGTTTCATCTCCTGACGATACTCTTCTACCAAGGCCAGACAACCTGGGTCGGTGATACCAGTTGTATAGTATTCACTATCTTCGCTCTTATTCTCAAGAATGAGTTTTGTGCCGTAAATATTGTCAAGGATATTGAGGTTGAAGTTTGATTTATCGGAAAGCGAATAGGAAACGAGAGGGTATTGATCCCAATAAGTCTGACAGCATGGGGCGTAGGGAGCGGAAAAGACTTCGAAAGCCTCTTCCTTTCGAGGATAATAATCTATATTATTGAGGTCGTCCTTGTATTTCTCCATTTTGGCCATATAGTCATCCCATGACTTTGGTGCTTTTTCGTTTCCCATGTTTATAGTTAGAACGACGTATTCCCGGGCATAGTTCTTAATCCATCTTAGATACTTGCCTTCAACGTCCATTCTCAGCAGAGCCTTTGTGGCATCGCAGATGTCGTTGCGCTTGTTGATTTCTTCCTTTGCCTTATTGAATTCTTCGGTCAGAACGTTGAATCGCTCATCGGGAGTGGAACATTTTTGCAACGCCAAGAAGAACCCCTTGCTTGCGAATTTCTCATTGTCGATTTTCTCCCATTCCTTGGCATATTCGGTATTGGTGCGAGCCATATATCCCTTGAAGATACACTTTTCTCCATCTTGGGCATAAGGGTTTATAAGACATTCCACCATCTTGCCAGGGGCAATGATACAAAAGGTGAAAAAAATTCCGTTTGATGTCAATACTATGGGGCATGCAAGGGCAGTGGGCAACTGCACCTCGATATAGCCATTGTCGTCAAACTTAATATCCTTGTCGGGCATTCCATTGATTTGAAACTTCAAATGCTGTATTTTGAGTCTGCTGTTCATCTCGGGTCTGCAGTCTATCATTCTCACCTTTAGCGTTGCAATGCCCTTGCCGACCTTGGCATTGGGAAGAGTCTCATTGTTTGCCTGACCGCCCACGATACAGAGCAGTGCAATAATAGTCAATAGTATTTTCTTCATAAAAATATTTGGTGTTATGTTTTATTATTCAATTATTCTTGGCTTGATGCTTGAACCAGGTGTGCGCTTCTTGCGCATCTTCTCAACTTCGAACGGGCCATAGCGAGTGGCACTACCATCGAACGTATCCCTTGATGGCCCCCCTGGAGTAAAGAAGCTAATCTTCTTCACTCGCTTGGGAAGAGGTGGATATTCAAGTATGAATCGAACGTATCTACCTTTTGCTCCAAGTATGAAGCAGCAAGTGTCGAATGGCAAGTTCTCTACATTTCTAATCCAATACTCATCGCCAGTGTCCTCGTCAATGATTCTTTTTCCTGAATTGAAACAGTAAAACCATTTGTTTTCAGGTGTGTAATAATCCAAAGAGAGATAAGTCGCATCCTTGGTGCGATAAAGCCTTGCATAACCATCCCCCATACGTACATTTCCAAGGTCGGATTCGTCAACAAGCAGGGGTGCTTCGTATAAGGCAAATGACTCATAGTCGTTGATTACATAGTCAGGACTTGCTGCCTTGACGAGAGTCATAGGGTGATTGTATGGACGCTCGTCATACGCAGGTAAACCATTTGTGGCACAGCTAATTAACAAAGCGGTTGTAGCTATGACCATAGTGATACATGTTCTTGATCTTATCATAGTATTATCTTATTATTTTGGGTGACTTATGCAAAACATCCTTAAGCGACACTATGTGAGTCATTGGAATATTGTCAATGTTAGTGTCAATTGCCAGTTTCTCCACACCATCCTCAAGTGGCGGGAAGACAAGTTCCACGGGCAAGATGGTATGTTGGTGGTTCATCAAATCGTAGGCAATGTGTTTCTCATTGCTGCCATATATGCCTCGGCACTTGTAAGTGTCTTTTGTATTCATGTCTATAATCTTAAAGTTATCAACGTTGACATCCACCCTATAACAATCTAAACCGACATATCGGAATAAGGTGACGAGAGTGAAGTCCTTATGTTTCTCAATCCAAAGCGGATGCCTCATTTCGTAATACTCATTAATAGTCATCGGAGCTAACTTAGTGCGATATTTTCTTGGAAGTTTTGCAGTGTTCTTGGTATCGTCAATGGCACTCTCAAGATTCAGTATTATTCTGAAAAATTCTCCGTCTCGCTCTTGCGCTTGAATTCTATATATTGGCATGTGTGGAGCCACTCGCTTTATTTTGTCCATATCGAGGTGATTCCTGAAAACAGGTTTGTAATTAACGTCCATTCCCGTTAACCAGAATGTTCCCATCATAGAACTGATATATACGCCTTCAGAGAGTTTTTCGGCTTGCCAATCTCTGCTGATAATTGTGTCGGCAATTGGCCTGTAGTGATTATCCAAGGTCAATGAGTCATCAGAACCTATGAAGTTGAGAGTCATCTTTGACGCCTTAATAACCTTGACACTGTCTGTAACATTATTAGGCTCATCAGCAGGTTGCTTGGGCAATGGCTCTTCTCGGGGCATGTCATCATCGCTTTTCTCATCAATAGTTGAATACGTCGCATAGAAGTTAAGCAGAGGAGCCTTCTTGTCCTCATTTTTTATCACGTTGTCAACGTTCTTCACTATCGTCGGTTTGGCAAAGGCTATGAGGGCGAACAGTATTAAGGGCAGGAGATATATCGCCTTGAGCATGGCAATGCGCCTCGACGGACGACGGCACATCATCACAAGGCGTTTCTTCACCGCCGACTGGTTGAAACTGCATGCCACAGGTGAGAGTTGGCCTCCCACAGCCTTGTGAATGAGCAGTATCTGATAACTCTCGTCGTCAACACCCGAGCGCAACACATGGCGGTCGGCTTGATATTCATGTATGGCCTTCATGTCGCGACGAAGCATCCATGCAAAGGGCAGGAACCACAGTGTGCGTGCAGTCAGTTCGCATAGCAGCATGTCCCACGAATGGCGAAGCCTCACGTGAGCCATCTCGTGGATAAGCACAGGGCGCATCGTATCGTTGATGTCGTCGGGATTGACTATTATCCAGTGCATCCAACTGCATGGCGACTTGATGCCACGGCAAGCGATGACGTGGATGTCGGAGGGAATGTCGGGATTGCTCATACGTTTGCCACGTATTATCAATAGCAACAATGAAGCAAATGCAACCATATAGCGAAGCCAGCATACAAGCAACCCTCCGACATATATGAACACTAATATCCTTATCCACCAATAGTTTGAGTGTGTGGAAGTGCCTTGTGCGATTTTAGTAGGCAAGACGTCTGCATCCCTAATGTCGGCATGCGAGCCGCCTGCACTCCTAATGTCCAAAGGCGTATTGTTGTCAACAGTCGCAAAGGGAGATATACGTGCATTATCCACACTGTCGGCAATGACAGTCTCAAAGCGGTTCACGCCATTGGCAATCCTGTTGCCCCCGAAGAACTCCATCTGGCATATCGGCAGAAGCATCGACAATGCCATGATGGTCAGCATCACAAGGCGGTTGAAGCTATGCAAAGTCTCGCGGCTCAACACCAAGCGGAAGATGGAGTAGAGCAGCGTGAGGCAGATTCCCCACCTAATTACATATATAATAAACAGTGCCATAATAAGTAATTTTTTTAATTACTGTTCTTTCTCCTTCAGTTGCCTAAGCAATCCGAGCAGTTCGTCCTCAGTCACCTTCTCGTCCTCCACGAATGCCGACACTACCTTCATATATGAGTTGCCGAAGAAACGTCCCACAAACGACTTCATCTTGTTGCGCCCGTATTTCTCCTTGTCCTCCACGGCATAGTAGATATATCCGCGCCCTTTTGCCTCGTGGCTCAGATACCCCTTTCGCTCCAACGACTGGAACATCGTGGCAATGGTGTTTACGTGTGGCTTCGGCTCGTCATATATTGCCACCACATCCTTAGGAGCGCATGGACCTATTTCCCATATCATCTCCATCACTTCCTCTTCCTTTTCTGTCAACCTATACATGTCATTTACTGTTTAAATTCAACTATCTTTTTAGTTCGATGGTGCAAAAGTAGTCTGTTGTCTTATATCTACAAAGGGATTTACACTCTTTAACTACAATTTTAGTTGAATTTAATGTTCTGATATGTTTTTTCTATAAATCCCGTTAAAATCTTGTCAGTGTCAGCAATTATGTGTATATTTGCACCGTAAATCATGATTATTAAATAATAGAATGTAATATGGTAAAAAGTACAGGCGATGGATTAAAACGAGGACATATCGGCGGTATGGTCTATAGAGTGGTCAACGGCAAGCAGGTGATACAGGAAATGCCGTCGAGCTACAGGGACCGCAAGAGCGAAAAACAATTAAGACAGCGCAGTGGCATGAAGAACATCGTGGCTGCCTATCGTTTGGTGAGCAAGGCCATCCAAGAGTGTTTCGAGGATGCCGAGGGAACCAAGCGTCCCTATCATAGGTTTCTATATCACAACCTGCTGCTCGACCCAGTGGCTATGACTGCGAATACGATAGAGACGGGCAGGTGGATTCCCGCTGATTATTTCCTTTCCTTCGGTTCGCTTCCAGAACTTCATCCCGAAGTCAGGGATGATGGCGTCTTGTTTGTGCCTATTAATACCAGGGAATGGCAGTCGGGCGATGCACTCCGTGTGATAAAGATTTTCCTAAGGCAACGTTTTGACGACGGCACAGTGGGCACATTCATGGAGATGGAGGACATTTACTGCCGACCGGGAATTGACTATGAGATGAACATCTCTGACCCAAATCTCATGGCTGTCGCCTGCATACACAAGCGGCTGACAGGCTCTAAATGGAAATGCTCCACACAACGTCTCATCCTCCTCTGACGCACCGCCGTCAGAAGTCTCTCACCCTATTGTTCCTCAATAGTGAATTCGATGTGAATTCGATATAAACTCGATATGAATTCGATGTGAAGCCTATAACGGAACGACTTCACATAGGATTCACATCGGGTGCATATCGGAATCAGTGTAGGGTTACATACCAATAATGTATGAGCAATACTTATCAGATCCACGCGATTCATGTCAATGGCAATATTGAAAAGGCCATCTCCATACACGTTTTATTACATCTCCACCTGCGACACCACCTCTCCATCGAAGAGGTTGACTATGCGGTCGGCATAGTTGGCGTCGTGCTGCGAGTGGGTCACCATGATGATTGTTGTGCCCTCGCGATGCAGTTCGGCAAGCAGGTCCATTACCTCACGTCCATTGCGTGAGTCGAGGTTGCCGGTAGGCTCGTCGGCAAGGATAATCTTCGGCGAGGGGATTACGGCTCGCGCTATTGCCACACGTTGCTGCTGTCCGCCCGAGAGTTGGCATGGGAAATGCTTTGAGCGGTGGGAAATGCCTACGCGCTCCATTATCTCCTGCACACGTCGGCGACGCTCACTGCGCGAGATACCCATATAGAGCAGTGGCAACTCGATATTTTCCATCACGTTCAGTTCCTCGATGAGGTTGAAACTCTGAAACACGAAACCAATCGTTCCCTTGCGCAGTTCGGTGCGCTCGTTTTCCTGCATACGGCTCACATCGGTGCCGTTGAGTAGGTATGTGCCCTCCGTGGGATTGTCGATAAGTCCGAGGATGTTGAGCAGTGTTGACTTGCCGCATCCCGAAGGACCCATAATAGCCACAAACTCACCTTCTTTCACTTCGAGGCTCACGTTCTGTAAAGCCCAGGTCTCCACATCGTCTGTGCGGAAGACTTTCTTGATGTTGTCTAATTTGATCATATCTTTATTATTTTATTCCTTAACTATTTCATTTGCCGGATTCACCTTCATTGCACTGCGTATATGCCTGAAGACGATGACGAATGTCACTGCCGCCACTATCAAGATGCCGAGCAGGAGGGAGACAATCGCGCTTTGTTGAGGCTCATCCGACGAACCTCCGAATATATCTGCAATCATGAAAGCGGCAGGTATGTTTATCACCGAAGCCAAGGCTATGGCAATGACATACGTCTTGCCGAAGATGAGGGCGATGTTGCGGGCCTTTGCTCCGTTTATCTTGCGTATCGCCATCTCCTTGCGTCGCCCACGGGTGTCGAGAGCCACCGAACTGTATATGCCCATGGCACAGACAATCAGACTCACTATCGAGAGTATTATGGTAACGGTGTCCGTACAATCCGTTACGAATGCATCAATGCACATGGTGTCACGCATATTTCGTACAATACTCTTACGCAAGGCGGGATAGATCTTGTTGACCAATGCGTTTGTTTCTGCCTTCAGTTCGTCGTATTTCCCCTTCTTCGGCACCATGATATAGTCGCAGTCTTGCATTGCTTCCTTGTCGATGACTACAGCAATGTTGTCAGAACGGTTGTAGGGTAGGAAACTGAATGTTCCAACCACTGGATAGTCGGTTAGTATTTTCAGCATACCATTGTGTATAATGCCTAATTCCTTGTATAACCTATACGTGCTCTCGCTCAGCAATACGCATCTGCTTCGGTCGGCATTTCCCGGCAACCATTTCACGTCGATGTTCATGAATTTCACAAACGACATGTCACCTACTACATACGAATGTAAGTGAGTCGTGCTCACTTTCCCTTTCAGGTCCTCCCTTTCATTCAGTTCGTCTACATACAGCGAAATTGATTTCATGGGAATCAGTTTGTCGATGCTCGGCAACTTACTGAGACCATCCCTGAATTCCATGCTGTTGAACTCTTCAAACGGGATGCACAACATACATTGCTTATAGAAGCTGTCGTTGTCAGGAACATTGAATTGCTTATATGTTATCTTTGTCATCTGATAAATCTGGATTGTGGAGCATACGAAGAAGATGCTCACAGCCAACTGTATGGTGAGCATGGCATTGCGCATAAAATGGGTGCGACTGCGACGCAACGATGCGGCAAGTCCACCTTCCGACTTGCATATACGCCTGATGGTGAGCCAAATAATGAGTGAGCTGATGACAAATAAAATGGCTACGATAATCAGAGCGGAAATATATATCGAGGATGTATCGATAAAGTTGTATCCTATGATTTGCAAAAGTGTAGATTTGTAGAAGCCTTCAAGCCATACGCCAAACAATATCGACATAAGCATCGAAAGCAGCAAGACAATCGTCACCTCAGTGGAAAGAGTGAGGAATATCTGACTGCGCCTTGCCCCGTTGACTATACGCAGGGAAATCTCGCGCCGGCGCATCCACAGCAGTTGCATCTGCATACGCAGGAAACCGATGACGGCAGCGAGCAGAATCAGAGAGCCAACCACATACACGCCGCTTTTGATGGATATATATGCGCTCTCCGTCTCATCGCTCCAAAATATGGGTACTCCCACCTCGAATGAGTAGTTGTGTGGTTTCAACACTCGTTCTATCTCTTTCTTTAGTTGTTCCACGGTACGTCCTTCGCGCAGTACAACATACATGCGGTAGGAATAATAAATTCCCGTCTCAGACATTCCTGTATATTGGGTGGAAACATACAGGGGACCGGCACTATAATAAATGTCCCTTGATTCAATGAGGTGTTCAATCAGGGAGACATCCTCAAAGACATCGCAGATGGTGAGTGCAGGTTTTTTTGACCACCTAACATCGTCGTTCTTAATCTTTATTCCCACGGGATTGATGTCACCGAAGAGCTGCTTTGCCATACGTCTGCCGATGACGGCCTCGCCGGGTTTCAACACCTTTATCTTCTCGCCAGTGATTGCCGAACGGACGCCGAAGACGTTCATATAGTTGTCGTCTGTGGCAATAAGATCAATGTCCTGTTTGGCTATGAGTTCGTCTCCGAGGTAAAACTCCGGCATGGCGTTTGTCTGCATACCGTTTGGAAACGTCACTTTTTCTGCTGAGGGCAATGCTCCCGCGGCCTTCATCTCGCGCATTATTTCGAACGAGATGTTGTTGCGCAATTTGTTTTCGCCTGACTGTTCCTTGTCAATAATAGACACCTCATACAGTCGGTCGTAATAAGGCTCGTTTGTCACGGCTGGTCTTTTGAACTCGTGCAACACGGTATGCACGATGGCGAGGGTCAATATGCCGATGGCTATCGACAGTATGCTCACCACGGTCTGCAACTTGTACTTCATCAAGTTGCGCAATGCTACTAATAAATTGTGTCTAATCATATTTTTAACTATTTCGTTTTTCGATTTTGGGGAGTCTTCCCATCATTTAACATATACTTCGTTTTCCCCATTCAACTTGTCGTAATCCCCGATGATCACTCGGTCGCCAGCCTTCAATCCTGATAGGATTTCTATCTGCTGCGGATTCTGACGTCCCGTCTCTATCTCCGTCTTCACGGCACGACTACCGTCGGCATCGAGCTTGTATATCCACAGACCTCCGGTGGTGGAGAGGAAGTCGCCTCGCGGAATGACAAGAGTGCGCTCCTTGCTGCCAAGTTCTATCTGCACACGATAACTCTTGCCGATGCGGATATTCTCAGGCATCTTGCCCGTGAAGACGAGGGAGCAGTCGAACTTCTTCTCCTTCACCTCGGGCACCACCTGCGATATGCGCATGGGATAAGTCTTCTCCTGGTAACGTACACTCGCAGGCAGTCCGTTGGCTATGCGGTCGATGTAAAATTCATTCAGCGATGCCTTTATCTTGAACTGCTTCATTATCTTTATCTCGCCCACCTTCGTTCCTGCGCCCACTTGTTGCCCAAGAGTGACGGCAAGGAAACTCAGTTGACCTGCCACTGGTGCCCTCACCACGAGATTTCTTGTGCGAGCGGC
>SAMEA3663006__coassemble_733_pt1 | contig 11655 bp, 7 predicted proteins | sample SAMEA3663006__metabat2_low_PE_026 | metagenome-assembled genome bin SAMEA3663006 (sample SAMEA3663006) | pig gut metagenome | biome: pig gut; feature: pig-associated habitat; material: faeces | place: France | collected 2012 | reverse complement strand
TTGATGGTGCGAGTCTCGTATGGTCCCCATATATTATCAGCCACGGCACACTGTTGGCGCCCCATAGGTGAGTAGTCGGTGGAAATAATATAATATTTGCCGTTAATCTTATAGGCATGATGTCCCTCGCCCATAGCCGAGCCGTCGGGGATAATCTCGCGGTCGCTACCCTCTACAAATCCACTGAAGTCAGGCTTAATCTCGGTGCAACGCACTGCCCCATACTTATGAATGGCATACACCTTACCATCATCGTCAAAGAGGACAGACAAGTCGTATATGTCGCCCTTCATGTTTATGTGTTTCCATGGTCCCTCAGCCTTGTCGGCAATGAAAACCTGCATGCCATGTCCATTGATATTTGAGAAAACATAAAACTTTCCATTATGGTATCGGATACAGGGAGCCCATATACCCTGTCCATAGGCTTCCTTGCCATTTTGAAGACGAAACTCATCGCCAAGACCGAAGAAGTCCTGCATCGTATAACTGCAGAAACGCCAGTTGACGAGGTCTTTGGAATGTAGTATGACAACTCCAGGCAGACAGTGCATAGTGGTGCCTGCGAGGTAGTAGTCATCCCCCACCCTGATTACGTCGGGATCACTGAATTCGTCGTAGAACAGGGGATTAGTGAACGTGCCATTCCCATTATCAGCAGTCCACGACTGTGCCGTGGCATTTGCGAGGTTCATCATCGCAACTATGGCGACGACGACAATTGTAAAGGCTTTTCTCATAATTATTATCTTTTGCTTATAGTTAGTGCTGCAAAATTACAAATAATTATTCGAATCACCAAAATAATTCTTTATTTTTTTATTAATCCACTGAGTTAATGTGATTATGTAACATAACAAAAAGTATTTGGTATAATATAATATGTATATTACAAAAAATATTGCTACCTTTGCACACCGAAAAGAATAAATAACAATACAATTATGATGAAGAAACTCTACTTGCTTCTGCTTACGGCAGGACTATCTGTCCCGACAATGGCTCAGGAAAATTATGAATTAGGCAAACCTAATAATGAGGATTATCGATACTTGGATGAGTATCAGGCTCTCAAGGAATACATTGACTATTCGAAATACCCGAACTTCAAACTCGGTGCCGGTACTACTGTTGACACGTATATCAGCAACAGTACATACAAAAATATGATTGACAAAAATTTCACCGAGACAGTGGCTGGCAATGCCATGAAGATGGCTAGTTGTGTGGATGGTAATGGCAACATGAACTTCAGTAAGGTGAAGGACTATGTTAATGCATCCGAAAAGGGTGGAATCAGTGTTTATGGACACACTCTGGCATGGCATTCCCAACAGCCTAAGGCTTGGTTGCTCAAACTCCTTGCCGACAAAAAGGTAGAGGGCGGCGAGGATGTATGGGAAACTGTTGCCAACAAGGATTTCCTCAGCGACAAAACCACAGAATGGAAAGCGGATGAAGTTGAGTGGGGCTATTCCATCAGTTTCAGCTCTACAAACGGCCTTGTTGTTAAGACCACAAAATCGTATCCATGGCAGGTGCAGTTTGTACCCATGTCAAATATCCTTCTCACCTCTGGCAATACATACACCATGACAATGACAGTCAAGGGCTCTAGTTCTGGAAAGTTGGACGGAAGACTGGGTGACTGGGGCGGTGGAGAGAATTTCAGTTTGAACTTCAGTACCAAATGGAATGATGTGAAAGTGGATATAAAGCCCACAATGGACAACAACTTCATATTGTTGCACGTTCCCAATTATGTGGGAGACGTGTATATCAAGAGCATCAAATTTGAGGGATATAAGGGACAGACAGCTCCACTGACTCAAGAGGAACGCCACGACACACTCGTATGGGCAATGGACAAGTGGATAAAGGGCATGATGGAAGCATGCGATGGCAAGGTAAAAGCATGGGACCTTGTCAACGAAGCCATCTCAGGCGGAGATAATGACGGCGACGGCTACTACGACTTGCAGCACTCTGAGGGTTATAATAGTGGAACATGGGACGTCGGCGGTGACGCATTCTATTGGCAAGACCACATGGGCGACCTTGAGTACATACGTCAGGCATGTCGTCTGGCACGCAAATATGGTCCCGAGGATATTGTCCTATTCATCAACGACTACAACCTGGAGTCAGACTGGGATAACAACAAGAAGCTGAAGTCGCTCATCAACTGGATAAAGAAATGGGAGGCTGACGGGGTTACAAAGATTGACGGTATAGGCACACAGATGCACATCAGTTGCTTTGAGAACAACACTCACCTGAATAACATCAAGAAACATATCACTCAGATGTTCCAGCTCATGGCTAATTCTGGCAAACTCGTGAGAGTAAGTGAGTTGGATATGGGTTACGTGCGCGGTTCCAACCGTTGGGGGGCGTCATCCAAGACCGATGAATTGACCGAGGCCGAACACAAGAAGATGGCCGACTTCTATGAGTGGATTATCAAGGAGTACTTCCGTATCATACCAGCCGACAAGCAGTGGGGCATCTGCCAATGGTGTACCAACGACGCTCCCGCAAACAGCGGATGGCGTGGCGGTGAACCTGTAGGTATCTGGGACCTGAATTATTATCGCAAGCATGTATATGCAGGATTCGTGCGTGGGCTGAACGGTGGCGAACCGAGCGGTATTCATGGCATTGAGGCCGACAACGACATCGACATTTCCAAAGGCATATACAACATGCAAGGTGTGCGCATGTCGGCAACATCGCTCCATGCACTACCTTGCGGCATCTACATAGTTGATGGCAAAAAAGTAGTGGTTAAGTAATCTTGGTTGGATAGTTCGTCTTCCGAAGCCATGAGATTCACAACATCGGATATATACGACTACATACGTAAGCGTGCAGGCTCAAGAGCAGTAACCGAGAGCATCACCGTATTCGGGCGTTATCTCTCCAATGTGCCTGATATTCAGAAGGTTCATGTTGCATCGGGCACTGCCTACTATGTGAAATACCGCAAAAAAGAACGCTGGCAGATAAAATAAACTTTTTCACGCAAGGATTATCTGTATTATAAAATATCGCCCGAATTGTTTGGAGAAATGAAATAAAATGATTATCTTTGCCACCGAATATGCGACATTGTGACATATAATATTTGAGGATATGGAAACGAAGCGACTGAAACGACTGCCCGTAGGCATACAGACCTTTGAGAAAATCAGAGAGAATGATATGCTATATATCGACAAGACCGAGTATATCTGGAACATGATCAACCTCGGCAACTATATATTCCTGAGCCGCCCGAGGCGGTTCGGTAAGTCGTTGCTTGTATCTACGCTTCAGGCATATTTCGAGGGACGGAAGGACTTGTTTAAAGGACTTTTCATAGAGACAGTGGAGAAGGAGTGGACAGAATATCCTGTGCTGAGGTTCAGCATGGCATCAGGCAAACACATGGAGAAAGACCAGCTGGAACGCTATCTGGGCATGCGCCTTGTAGAGTATGAAAAGAAATACGGCATCTCCAATCCTGCCACTGACAACAACGACCGTTTAACGGCATTGATTCATGCGGCATATAATCAAACCGGGAAAAAGGTAGTTATACTTATCGACGAGTATGACGCTCCCCTACTTGACGTTGTACACGAGGAAAAGACATTGCCAGTGCTCCGCAACGTGATGCGCAACTTCTATTCGCCTTTGAAAGACTGCGACCCATACCTCCAGTTTGTATTCCTCACAGGCATCACCAAGTTCTCACAACTAAGCATATTCAGCGAGCTTAACAACCTGAAGAACATCTCCATGCGCCCTGACTATGCCGGAGTATGTGGTATTACCAAGGAAGAGATGCTCACTGCCATGTCCGACTATATAGATGACTTCGCCGAGGCTCAGGAGATAACACGCGAAGAAGCAATCGAGGGACTGAAGCGACAGTATGACGGCTATCATTTCACTTGGCCGTCGCCCGACGTGTTTAACCCCTTCAGCCTTCTCAACGCATTCCAGGACCACGACTACACCAACTACTGGTTCTCGTCGGGCACTCCCACCTATCTCATCGAGATGCTGAGGAAGTTTAATGTCGTGCCGTCGAAAATAGGTGGAACAAGTGTACTGGCATCAGCCTTCGACGCTCCCACCGAAAACATGAAGGACATAACCCCATTGCTCTACCAGAGTGGTTACATCACAATCAAGGACTACAACCGTGCGGCAAAACTGTACACACTTGACATACCGAACACCGAGATACGTGTTGGATTAATGGACAGTCTCTTGCCTAATTATGTGCATGAGTATTGCGTTGAGGGAGGTACGACGATAGGCTACATGTATTTGGCCTTGCTCAATGACGACCTCGACGAGATGTTCCGACTCCTTCAGGCATATCTACTTACCGTTCCTTATTGCGACAATGCCAACTCCGAGGGGCATTACCAGCAACTTCTCTATGTCATCTTCTCACTCTTTGGAAGATACGTAGAGGTGGAGGTTCGCACACCGACAGGGCGTGTGGATATTGTGATGAAAACCGCAAAGGCTGTATATGTCTTCGAGTTAAAGCTCAATATGTCGGCCCAGGCAGCAATGAAGCAGATAGACCTCAAGGACTATTCTTCTAAATTTGCCCTCTCAGGTCTGCCAATAGTAAAGGTAGGCATCAACTTCGACCCCGAACGCCGCACCATTGGCGACTGGAAAGTATGCGCCCATGTATAAGAAACTAGACATATATCTTATAGATTCAATGCGCCGGGATTCCCAGAAGGCATTCGAAACAATATTCGAACGCTATTCGAAGGAACTATATGCCTATTCTCAGCAATTCACCAAGTCGGCAGAGGAGGCCGAGGAGATTGTTCACGATGTGTTCTTATGTTTGTGGAAAAATCGTCAACAGCTGAAATCTGTGGATTCGCTGCGCCCGCTGCTATTCAAAATGGCGAAATTTCGACTCATCAATGCCTTCAGAGCAAGAGTGGGAGTGCCAGCTTTTGATGAATATGTAGAACTGAAAGACCAACGGCCTGCCGATGACCATCTGCCTATGGAATATGAAGAAACAATGAGCCAGATAAAGCACAACCTCAATCTCCTTCCACGACAGCAGAGAGTGATTATCGAGATGGCTAAGTTTGACGAACTTACTCCTGCCGAAATAGCAAAACAGCTTGGAATAAGCGTACAGACAGTAAGGAACCAACTATCAACAGGCTTGAAAGAGCTACGCCAACTACTTTCCGACATTATGGTGATAGTTATGTTATTTTTTATTAAATAATAAGTAATTCATGTTACATTTCTATTACCGCTATGTATATATAAATAAAAAAAGATGATGAAACAACTCATAAAAAAATACCGCAATAACTCGTTGTCGCAACAAGAGCTTGATATTTTGAGGCAACAGATGGCAGAGACGGATGATGAGCAACTGGCAGTCTTGCTAGAAAACGACTGGCAGGACGCTGACATTGACATGTCTTTGGCAGACTCCGGAAGATTGGAGGCTGTGAAGGAACGACTAATGAGCGAGACTCACCAAAAGCAAGGCAGAGGTGTTATCTATACCTTATTTAAATATGCAGCAATAATTCTCATACCTCTGCTAATGGCATCCACTGTCTATTACTATATGAAAAGTAAGACGATGCTTGACGAGGGAACTGTTGTCAGCACCGGTAAAGGAGAGAGTGCCACGGTGTGTTTGCCTGACGGTTCGAATGTGACTATTTTTTATGAATCGCGACTTGAATATCAGCAGTCATCGTTCAATAAGGATATACGAGAAGTAAACTTTGACGGTGAGGCACATTTTAAGGTAAAACAAGACAAGGAACATCCGTTTGTCATAGACAATAAACACCTCAAGGTTACTGTCTTGGGAACAGTGTTCAGCCTTGCCGCCCGTAAAACCGACAATAGAGCGGAAGTATATCTTGAGGAAGGCAAGGTGAGCCTGCAATCGCCCTCATCTGGCAAAACCATAGTGATGAAACCACAAGATCGCGCCACCATCGATTATGCCACAGGAGAAATAACGATAGAGCATCTATTGTCATGCCCAATGAATATATCCCAAGGTTATCTGACATTTGACAGCACACCATTATCAAAGGTCACGACGACAGTAGGGGCAAATTTCGGTTGTAACGTCAGCGTGGCCGACAAGTCGCTGTTATCCAAGACCTTCTCTGGTTCGTTGCCATCAAAAAACATCAACGAAGCCCTTGAAGTGCTATGTCTCTCATTTGAACTAAAAGTAAAAAGGGTTGGAAATAAATATACTTTATACTAAAAAAAATAGATATCAAGTAGTATATCGTCCAGAATTTGTTGTATATAATGGTAGAGAGATTTATCGACACCATTTTTATTAACCCTTAAAAAAGAACAAAGAATGGACAAAAACATGAAGCATTTCATCGTGCTACTGCTTATGGCAGTATTTTGTTGTGGTAATGTCTTTGCACAACACAAACAGACGGTGACGGTCAAGGTGGAGAAAGCCAACTTGAAGCAAATCTTCGCCGTCATCGAGAATCAAACGACCTACCACTTCTCCTATCGCGACGAAATCATCGACAACAGGAAAGATATCACTGTCAATATGACAAAGGTATCTGTAGAAAAGGTACTCGACAAGGCATTGCAGAAAAGAAGTCTTGCCTATCGTGTAGTATCTGAGAAATCTATCGTAGTCTATGACAAAGAGACAGTAACGAAAATGTCAAATTCAAAGCCTGCCTTGGAACGCAAGATCTTCGGCAGGGTTCTTGACAATATGGGAGAGCCCGTCATTGGAGCCAGTGTCATGATCAAAGGAACAGGCAGCGGCTCTGTGACTGACATCAATGGCAGCTTCAACCTGCTAACCGACAAAAAGCGCGTCACTCTCGCTGTGTCATACATTGGTTTTGAGTCGCAGGATGTGGTGTCTGAAGGCACTAAGGAACTGAATATCATGCTCAAACCGAAAGACCAGTTGCTTGAGGAGGTTGTGGTCACTGGTTATGGAACATACAAGAAGTCGGCCTATGCCGGTTCTGCCTCCACCATTAAGACAAGTCAACTGAAGGACGTACCGGCAGTGTCGTTCTCTGGACTGCTTCAGGGTGCCGCTCCTGGCATTCAGATTAGTTCCTCTTCCGGCCAACCAGGTTCTGCCACGTCAATCAACATCCGCGGTATGGGTTCTTTCAACGCCTCCAACTCTCCTCTTTATGTCATCGACGGCGTACCCACAATGTCGGGCAATGTATCAACTCTGGATACTGATGCAGGACTTGACATCATGAGCACTATCAACACATCCGACATTGAAAACATCACAGTGATAAAGGATGCCGCAGCAGCATCCCTTTATGGTTCGAGAGCCGCAAACGGAGTTATCCTCATCACTACCAAGAAAGGAAAGGTGGGAAAACCCTCTGTAGCATTCAAGTCAGACTGGGGATTCTCTGACTTTGCTATGGACTATCGCCCTATCATGAGCGGAGAGCAACGACGTGAATACATCTACAACGGACTGAAGGCGGGACAGATAATCAATAACGAAGCCACTGAGGAAGAGGCAATAAAATATGCCGATGAGAATATCGACAAATATGCACCTATACCATGGTGCGGATATGTTGACTGGGATGACATCCTCTTCAAGAAGGGAAATCATCAAAACTATGAGGCTTCTGTATCGGGAGGCACCGAGAGGTTTAAATACTATAGTTCTCTTGCTTACCTCAACCAGGAAGGTATCACTGCAAATTCGGGAATCGAGCGCATCAGTGGAAGGGTGAATGCAGAATACAAGGCAAGTAACCGGTTCACTTTGGGTGCCAATATGCTCTTTTCTAAGGTAAATCAGGACGTGTATGGAGAGGGAACAAGTTATACATCTCCTTTCTACAGTTCGAGAAACTGTGTCGTTCCTTCTGACCCTGTGTATAACGAGGACGGAACATGGAACCGCGAATTCATACGCAACGACGACCGCAACCCATTGCTTTCGCAGACATACGACTCACGCCGCGAATATATCACCCGTTACTTCAACACCATCTACGGCGAATATGAGTTTATTCCTAATCTGAAACTCAAATCCACTCTCAGCTACGACTACAACATAAACAAGGGTGAAAGTTGGAAAGATCCCCGCACATCTAACGGTGAGGATGTCAACGGTGAGATGTATAAGAACATATATGAGCGAAGCAAACTCGTATGGGCTAACCAACTGTCGTATGTGACAACCATTGCCGATGATCATCATCTCGACCTTCTTGTCGGATATGAGGTTGACGACCAATACCGCGACTACGTAAGCGGCGACCGCATGAACTTCGCCACCTACAACAAACCGTCGCTGAGCAATGGAGCGACCCTCGGCGATGCAGGAGGTTCAAGCACACGTACCCGACTGCTTTCATATCTCACACGAGTGAACTACAATTATCTCAACCGCTATTATGTAGGTGGCAGCTTCCGTACTGACGGCAGTTCGAGATTGGCATCAGGCAACAGATGGGGCAAGTTCTGGTCGTTGTCGGCAGCATGGCGCATGACTGAAGAGAACTTCATGAAACCGCTCAACAACTGGCTCACCGACCTCAAGCTTAGAGCCTCTTATGGTGTGAACGGAACATTGCCATCAGATTATTATGGTTACTTTGGTCTTCTCGGAGTGTCAAGTAGTTATATCGGTGATCCTGCATATACTCTCTCACAAATCGCCAACGACAAGTTGTCATGGGAGACCAATCATAATCTTAATCTCGGTGTTGACTTCAGCCTATGGAACAGAATCAACGTAACTGTTGAGTATTATACCCGACGCACCAAGAACCTGCTTATGGACTATCCTATATCCATGACCACAGGATTCGGCAGCTATTTGCTAAATATCGGCGAGGTGAAAAACCAGGGTGTTGAGCTCGAGATTACTTCCCGCAATATCGAGACAAAGGACTTCAGTTGGACTACTATGTTCAACCTGTCGCACAACAAGAACAAAATAGTAACTCTCGACGGCAATCAAACCGAGATTATCAGTGGTTCGCAGATACATCAGGTGGGTAGTTCCTATCGCACATTCTACCTTATTGAGTTTGCAGGCATCAATCCTGACAACGGACGTCCACAGTTCTACACCAATACCAAGGACGAGAACGGCAACTTAATAAAAGAAATAACAGAAAATGCTGACGAAGCAAACCGCATAGCGACAAAACATGCCGAACCAAACTTCACTGGAGGTCTTGTCAACTCCTTGCGCTATAAATGGTTTGACCTCAACTTCACATTCTCCTATCAGTTTGGCGGCTATAGCTACGATAACTGGGCACAAAAGACAGAGCATGGAGGCAACGACCTTGAGGCCAACATTCCTGCCTACTATGCCAATTCATGGAAGAAGCCAGGTGACATCACCAACTACGAACTCTTTATCGAAGAGCCCGACTATCCCATGAGCAGTTATTCCACCACACGCCGACTCCACAGCAGCGACTTTATCCGCCTGAAAAACATCACCTTAGGTTTCACACTGCCAAAGGCATGGACCTCACGGTTAGGTCTCGACAATGTGCGTTTATATGCCGCAGGCAATAACCTGTGGACATGGGCAAGCTACGACCAGTATGACCCGGAGGCAGTAAGCGCCGGTTCTGCTATCTGGGGTACACCTCCACTCAAGACCATGACATTCGGTATCAACATCAATTTCTAAATCCAGGTATTTAAAATTAATGAAAAATGAAAAAAATAGCTTCATATATAATTATCGGTTCAATGGCATTCTCCGCAGTGTCTTGTTCCGACGGATGGCTTGACGTAGAGCCTTCGACTGCTGTAGAGACTGATAAATCTATCAACGAACTATCTGATGTGGATATCATGCTCAACGGCATCTATAACACTATGCAGAATGCCTATGCTTATTCAGGGCGATTAGTATATTATGGTGATGCTTGCGGCGACGACATGATGGCATACAGTTCGACAAAGCGCACAGGCAACTACTATACGTTCAACTTCACCAAGGACACTGCACCATCCTCTTTCTGGTCGTATCCATACGAGATGATCAGCCTGTGCAATATCATTCTGTCAAAGATAGACGATGTGCAAACCAAGGAAGAAGAACTGCGTGACTACTACAAAGGACAGGCTCTTGCCTTGAGAGCCATGTTCCTCTTCGACCTGACAAAGTTTTATGGCTACCCTTACAAGAAGGATAATGGAGCCTCACTCGGTGTACCTATTGTATTATCAGTGTTAGACAAGGAGGCAAAGCCTAAACGGAACACTGTGGCAGAATGTTACAAACAAGTAATCAACGACCTTAAGGCTGCCATAACTGCTATGGATAATGATGAGGGTAAGTCTTTCCATAAAGGACACATCAATCTATTTGCAGCACAGACACTTCTCAGTCGTGTATATCTCTACCACGGTGACGACTCTGACGCTCTCGACATGGCAACACAGGCCATCAAGGGAGCAGAAGCAGAAGGCTACAAACTTTGGACAAATGCCGAATATGCCACTGCATGGGGCAATGATGCCAGCAACGGCACAAAGGGTGAAGTATTGTTTGAAATTGTAAACACTACTGACGATAGCCCTGGAAAGGAGTCACTCGGACGCCTTCATTCACCGAGCGGATATAAGGATATATGTCTCACATCCAGCTTTTATGCTCTTCTCAACGAAGACCCTGACGACGTGCGCCTAAACCTGCTTGAATATAGTAGCAAGCGTGCCTTCGTGAAAAAATATCAGCCACAGGACGGAGAGGACATCATGGATGCAAACATTCCTCTCATACGTCTCTCCGAGGCTTATCTCAATGCAGCGGAAGCTGCCGTGAAGACTGGCGACAATCCGTCTGCCGTGAAATATCTCAATGCCATTGTCTGCAGGGCAAATCCTGCCAACAGTGTGGAGGGTAGCACTGTTACTCTTGACCGTGTGATGACCGAGCGACGCAAGGAACTCGTGGGAGAGGGTCACCGTTTCTTCGATGCCCTGCGCGACGGCGGTTCCGTGGATCGCCACGATGTCAAGGGACAGTCAAAGATCAGCTCAACCAAGCATTACATCACAAAGGCTGAGAAGATGAATTTCTCATGGGACTATTACAAGTGTGTACTTGCCATTCCAAAGGCAGAGATGGATGCAAACAGCAATATGCTGCAGAATCCATTATATGACTCGTCAAAAGATGATGAATAGTCGATTATGAATTCCATTATAGATCGATTTCTTTTAATAATTGTCTGCATGTCGGCTTTTGTCGGCATGCAGGCTTCTCATCATGATGAGCATACTCTCACTGCCGACGGACCATATATCATCTACTCATTTGACGGCAGTGCTAGGGTAATAACTGTATCCCCCGAAGGAAATATCTGCGACACCACCTATTCTTCATTTCCCGAGGATTACAGTTTTGAAGTAGTGTCTCACGATGGAACCCACCGTTTTCCCGTTACTCTACATGATGTTGAACGTCCTGCCTGCAACTATCAACAACCTGAGAAAATATTTGTGATTTCCGACCCTCATGGCGATATTGACTGCATGGTAGAACTGCTAAAGGCAAAAGGGGTTATTGAGGCTCTACAGATTTTGTCCGTGGATAGCCCACGCAAATCTGTTAGCCAAATATCA
>SAMEA3663006__coassemble_701_pt1 | contig 11970 bp, 8 predicted proteins | sample SAMEA3663006__metabat2_low_PE_026 | metagenome-assembled genome bin SAMEA3663006 (sample SAMEA3663006) | pig gut metagenome | biome: pig gut; feature: pig-associated habitat; material: faeces | place: France | collected 2012 | reverse complement strand
TCAGGCTGTCGGCATCTTAGTGCTCTTGCTGCTCATAGCCGAACTCTGTCTGCTGGAGTGCAAGAATCCGCTGCTCAAGAATGTGCGCTTCTTCAAGGGCAAGCGCCGTTATGCCTCGGCCATTCTCCTGCTTCTGCTTGTGAGCGCCATTCCGTCGAATGCACAGAATGACCGCAACAGCATTCGCCAGGGCAACCGACAGTTCCGTGGCGGAAAGTATGCCGACTCCGAAGTGTCATATCGCAAGGCTATGGAGAAGAATCCGCGCAATCCGCAGGCAGCATACAATCTCGGAAATGCTCTCTTCGCCCAGAAGAAAGACTCAGCTGCCGTGGTGGCATACCAAAGCGGAGTGCAACTTGAGACAAGTGCCATACGCAAGGCAATGGGATATCACAACATGGGTGTGGTGTGCCAGTCGCACAAGATGTATTCCGAAGCTATCGAAGCCTACAAGAATGCATTGCGCCTGAATCCAAAGGACGACGAGTCCAGATATAATCTTGAACTCTGCAAGAAGCAACAGAAGAAGCAGCAGAACAAGAAGAATCAGGACAAGCAAGACCAAAAGAAGGACCAGAACGGAAAGGACGAGAAGAAGGAAAAAGACAAGAAAGACCAGAAGCAAGACAAGCAGAAGGAGAAACAGGACAAGCAGAAAATGAGCAAGGACAATGCTGAGCAGTTGCTCAATGCCGCAATACAGCAGGAGAAGAATACTCAGAAGCGAATGAAGGACAAAATGCAGCAGCCTCGCTCGCGCAAACTTGACAAGAATTGGTAATTATGTGATATATTAAAAAAGGATTGATGAGAAGATTTTATTCGATATTATTGACGCTCTTTGCAGTCACTATCACTGCCACGGCACAGAAACTCGTGGCTGGCGCACCGTCGCATGTGTCTGTAGGCGAGCAGTTTCGACTCACTTACACTATCAATACGCAGGATGTTGATAATTTCCGTGCAGGCAATTTCCCTGACGCATTCGAAGTGCTTATGGGACCGAGCACATCACGACAGTCGAGTTTTCAGATGGTTAACGGGCATACTACTTCGTCATCGTCAATCACCTTCACATATATCGTCTGTGCCAACAAGAACGGTACGTTCACCATTCCTCCTGCACAGATAAGATGCGACGGAAAGGTGGTGAAATCTAATAGCGTGAAAATCAATGTCAGCGGACGACAGCAGGCGCAGCGAGGCGGTGGCGGAGGAGGATATGACAACGAACCGCAGATGCGACCATCTGGAAGCCATATCTCGGGCTCCGACCTTTTCATCAAGGTGAGCGCCAACAAGCAGCGTGTGCATGAGCAGGAACCGATTCTGCTGACATATAAGGTTTATACACTCGTGCAACTTACCCGACTCGACGGTAAGATGCCCGACCTTAAGGGATTCCATACACAGGAAGTGCAGTTGCCACAGCAGAAGAGTTTCAAAGTCGAGACATACAACGGCCGTCCTTATCGCACTGTCACTTGGAGCCAATACGTAATGTTCCCGCAGATGACAGGAAAACTCGAGATACCATCCATCACATTCGATGGAACTGTTGTCATGCAGAATAGGGATATCGATCCTTTCGAGGCATTCTTTAACGGCGGTTCGGGATATGTGGAGATGAAGAAGAAGATAAAGGCTCCGGGAATAACGATACAGGTGGATCCGCTGCCTAATCGTCCCGCTGACTTCTCGGGTGGAGTGGGAAAATTTAATATTTCCGCCCAACTCACTCCGGCTTCCATCAAGACCAACGACGCTGTCACTCTCAGGGTGATTGTCAGCGGTGTAGGCAATCTCAAACTCATCAAGGAGCCTGTGGTTGTCTTCCCCAAGGATTTCGACCGATATGACGCAAAGGTGACCGACAAGACCAAACTCACTGCAAATGGTGTTGAGGGAAGTATGATATACGACTTCATCGCCGTACCGCGCAATGCCGGAAAATATGAGATTCCACCGGTGAAATTCGTGTATTACGACACTTCAACCAATAAATATGCCACAATCGAGAGCAAGGGCTTTTCATTGAATGTGGCACAAGGAGCCAAGGGCGGTGGAGTGAGTGATTTCACTGGTCAGGATGTTGACTTGCTCAACAAGGACATTCGCCATATCAAAACCACTCCCGAGGAGTTGCACGGTGTCAACGAGTTCTTCTTCGGCTCCACATCCTATTGGGTTACACTCGCATTGCTTGCCATTGCCTTTATCTCGCTCTTCGTGATATTCCGCCAGCGTGCCATCGACAACGCAAATATCGGTAAGATGCGCGGAAAGAAGGCCAACAAGGTGGCTACAAAACGACTGCGCGTTGCCAATAAACTGATGAATGCCGGACGCTCAAGCGAATTCTACGACGAAGTGTTGCGTGCTCTTTGGGGATATGTTGGCGACAAACTTAATATGCCTGTCGAGAGTCTGTCACGCGAAAACATCTCGCAGCGTCTTAGCGAGCGTGAGGTGAGCGAGGCTAATGTGAAACTCTTCATCAGCGCCCTTGACGAATGTGAGTTTGAACGTTATGCTCCAGGCGACGCCAAGGGTAATATGAACAAGACATTCAATGCGGCAATGACTGCCATCGAGAATATTGAAGATACAATGAAAAAGAGAAAGAAAGTGAAGACTACAGGATTGGGATTTCTGCTTCTCGTTATCAGTATGGCCATTCCATTTGCTGCCCAAGCACAGAAATCGGCCGCTCCCGTGCATGTCACTAAGGCTATGGGTGATTCTGCCTATGTGCGTCAGCAATATCAGCAAGCCATTGCCGACTATGAGGCTCTGCTCAAGAAAGGCGTGAGTGCAGATGTATATTATAATCTCGGAAATGCCTATTATCGCACCGACAACATCACGCGTGCAGTCATCAACTATGAGCGCGCACTATTGCTGTCGCCCGGCGATCCCGACATACGAGTCAATCTCCAACTGGCTCGCAGCAAGACCATCGACAAGATTATTCCCGAATCGGAGATGTTCTTCGTCACTTGGTATCGCTCGCTCGTCAATATCATGAGTGTCGATGGATGGGCAACGATGTCGCTCGTTTCTCTTGCCATTGCCATCATACTTGCCCTGTGTTATCTGTTCTCAGGCAGGGTTTGGATGCAGAAAACCGGATTCTTCGGCGCCTTGGCAATGATTGTCATCTTCGGATTGTCTAATCTCTTTGCATGGCAACAGAAGGACCAGCTTGTCAATCGCACCGGAGCCATTGTCATTTCTCCTGCCGCTGCCGTCAAAAGCACGCCCGCAAATGGCGGCACCGACCTGTTTATCATCCACGAGGGAACAAAGGTGGAAATCACCGACTCCTCGATGAAGGAATGGAAGGAAGTGCGCATTGCCGACGGTAAGGAGGGATGGATAAAGGCTTCGATGATTGAAATGATATAAATGATTGAAATAAAATACATAATATAAATCCGCAAGACTATGGATATGGACACAATCATACAGATGGACAAGCAACTGCTTTTGGCAATCAATGGCAGCGACTCGCTCTTCGTCGATTATTTGGCGAAGACGCTCACCACTGCTGCCACATGGATTCCTCTGTATGTATCACTGTTCTATGTTGTGGTGAAGAACAACGACAACTTCCGACGCATCATCTGTATCCTCGCTTGTGCAGGATTGTGCGTACTCTTTGCCGGAACGGTTGATGACTTGCTCGTCAAACCGCTTGTGGCAAGATTGCGACCTACACACGATTTCCAGATCGGAATGTTGGTTGACACTGTTGACGGATATCGTGGTGGCAAGTATGGATTCTTCTCCGCACATGCCGCCAACACCTTCAGCATAGCCGTCTTCTTTTCACTACTCATGCGCAGTCGTCTCGTTACATTGCTTCTTGTGGGATGGTCGCTCACTAATTGTTGGACCCGACTCTATCTCGGTGTCCACTATCCGCTCGACATCCTTTGCGGACTGTTATGGGGCGGAAGCGTCGGTACGGGAATTTATTTTCTCTACAGATATGTTGACAGGCGATTGCTACATTCCGAAAATGATTATGTGTCATCCAAATATACATCGTCTGGCTATAGATATTCCGACATATATATAGTGGCGCTTGTGCTCTCACTGACACTCATCTACTGCATATTGCGCAGTCTTATTCTGGCATAAATACAAATTATTGATTATGGATCCAAGACATATACATATATCTGATTATAACTATCCGCTGCCCGACGAGAGAATTGCAAAATTCCCGTTGACACAGCGCGATCATTCCAAACTGCTCGTCTTCGACCATGGAGACATCAGTGAGGATATCTTCTATAATATCCCGTCGCATCTGCCCAAGGGTGCTCTTATGGTATTCAATAACACAAGGGTGATTCAGGCGCGAATGCATTTCCGCAAGGAAACGGGTGCGCTCATCGAGGTTTTCTTGCTCGAACCAGCTGAGCCTGTTGACTACGAACTGATGTTCCAAACCAATGGTCATTGTGCATGGCATTGTCTTGTGGGCAATCTAAAGAAATGGAAAGAAGGCAAACTGAGTCGCACCTTCGAGGTCAACGGCAAGTCGGTTTGTCTCTCGGTGGAGCGTCTGCATGAGGAGCGCACAAGTCATTGGGTGGATTTCCAATGGGATAACCACGAAGTATCGTTTGCCGAGATTCTTGATATTGCCGGCGAATTGCCTATACCGCCATATCTCAACCGCGAATCTCAGGAGAGCGACAAGACGACTTATCAGACTGTCTATTCTAAAATCAAAGGTTCTGTTGCTGCTCCAACAGCCGGATTGCATTTCACCGACAATGTGCTCGCCGACATCGATGCTCATGGTATTGAGCGCGAGGAACTTACATTGCATGTTGGTGCGGGAACATTCAAACCCGTGAAAAGTGAGGAAATCGAGGGACACGAGATGCACACAGAATATATATGTGTCAACAAGCAAACTATCGACAAACTTATTGCTCATGGCGGAAAGGCTATCGCCGTAGGTACGACGAGTGTGCGCACTCTCGAAAGTCTTTATTATATGGGAGTGAAACTCCATGATAATCCTAATCTCACAGAAGAGCAACTACATGTTACTCAGTGGGAACCATACGAGTATGCTGAGCGTCTTGCCACCGAAGGCAATGCTCCGCTCGATACTGTTGAGGCTCTGCGCGCCATCAGCGATTACCTCGACCGCAATTCGCGCAAGTCGCTACATTCTTCCACTCAGATTATCATCGCACCAGGATTCAAATATCGCATTGTGAACATCCTCGTCACCAATTTCCATCAACCGCAGAGCACTCTCCTCTTGCTGGTCAGTGCTCTTGTCAATGGCGATTGGCGACGCATATACGATTATGCGCTCTCTCACGACTTCAGATTCCTGAGCTATGGTGACAGCTGCTTGATAAAGGTTGAAGATTGAAAGCTGAAGATTGAGCAGGTGCAAAACAAAAAATTAATTATATAATATGAAAATAGGAGATAAAGTAAAATTCGTAAGTGAAGTGGGCGGAGGAAAAGTTGCCGGCTTCCAGGGAAACAATATAGTGCTTGTGGAGGATGAGGACGGATTTCAGATTCCTACACCGATAAATGATGTTGTTGTGGTGAATGAAGAAGACTACAGTACATCGAAAATCGTTGCTGACAAAGTGCAGAAGAAAGGTATTCAGATACCCGACGACGACTTTGACTATGATCCTTCCGAACGTCCAGTGACGTTCAAGGCTCCGGCTGAAGAGCGCAAAGGCGGCGACAAACTCAATGCCTACATCGCCTTCGTGCCAATGGATGTCAAGGCCATCACTTCGTCACGATTCGAGACATATATCGTCAACGACAGCAACTATTATATACATTATGTTTATATGACTGCTGAAGGCAACAGTTGGACTCTTCGTGCGGCAGGAGAAGTTGATCCCAACACCAAACTCTTTGTCGAGGAGTTTGGTCGTGAGGATCTTGCTGCTATGGAGCATATCACCGTGCAACTCATAGCCTACAAGCGTAAGAAACCATTCCTCAAGAAACCAGTGATCGACTCCGAATTCCGTATCGACCCGGTGAAATTCTATAAGCTGCACACCTTCGAGGAGAATGATTTCTTTGAGCAGCCAGCGCTTATCCACACTATCGTAGAAAATGACCAACTGCCTCGTCCTCTGGTTATTGACCCTAAGGCGTTAAAGAAAGAGATGATGCAGAAGGTGAAGGCCGACATGCCTCGCCCTGTGTCTCATGCTCCGAAACCAAAGGACGACAAAGATGCTCCGATTTTAGTGGATTTACATATCAATGCCCTACTCGACTCTACTGCCGGAATGTCTAATTCAGATATCCTCAACTATCAGTTGGAAAAGGTGCGCAATACCATATTCGAATACAAAAACCAGAAAGGTCGCAAGATTGTATTCATCCATGGCAAGGGTGAAGGTGTGCTTCGTCAGGCTGTCATCCATGAGTTGCGCTATCGATTCAAGAATATGCCATATCAGGATGCATCGTTCCAGGAGTACGGATATGGCGCCACACAAGTAACGATAAAATAAAACGATTATGAAATACGGATATGCTACTGTAGCCGCTGCCATACCGAGTGTAAAGGTGGCTGACACCAACTACAATGTCGCCCAGATATTGTCAATGATAACCGAGGCTGATGAGCGAGGAGTGGAGATAATCGTCTTCCCCGAACTCTCGGTCACAGGATATACTTGTCAGGACCTTTTCCGTTCCGACATCCTATTGCGACGTGCAGAGGAATCGCTCATCTCCCTTCTCAACGACACCCGCAAGATGGACATCATATCCATCGTGGGAATGCCGGTGGCTGTTGATGGTCTGCTCCTCAATTGCGCTGTGGTCATCCAGCAAGGTGCAGTAATTGGTATTGTTCCCAAAACATATCTGCCCAACTACAGTGAGTTCTACGAAAAACGATGGTTTGCCTCGTCACAGGATCTCACCGACGAGCGCACAATATATATAGCTGGCAGTCCGGCTGTCATATCCTCTCGCCCCAAGGTGTTCACCACTGGCGACGGTCTAAAATTCGGTATTGAGATATGCGAGGATGTATGGGCTCCAGTGCCGCCGAGCAATAATCTCGCCCTTGCCGGAGCTGACGTTATATTCAATCTCTCGGCAAGCGACGAACTCATCGGCAAGCATGCTTATCTGCGTTCGCTGCTCTCACAACAGAGCGCCCGCACTATCAGCGGTTATGTCTATGCGTCAAGTGGATTTGGCGAGAGCACTCAGGATGTAGTATATGGCGGAAATGCCATCATCGTCGAGAATGGCAAAATGCTTGCCGAGGCAAAGCGATTCTCTCTCCAACCGCAGTTGGAGATACAACAGATCGACATCGACCGCATCAGGGCAGAGCGCCGTTCCAACACTACCTTCGTAAATGCCCAGCGCCATGGCGAGGCGGATATCATTAGTGCCAAGACGGTTGTGCCGCGTACCGACTTCACTCTGCTTCATCCAGTGGAGGCTTTGCCATTTATCCCAAAGACCGGCGATATGTCGGCTTCGTGCGAGGAAATACTTAATATACAAATGTCCGGTCTTGCCAAGCGTCTCCATCACACTGGTTGCAAGCATGTAGTAGTGGGCATCAGTGGTGGACTCGACTCTACCCTCGCCCTTCTCGTATGCGTGCGCACCTTCGACTATCTATCGCTCGACCGCCGAGGCATCTTTGGCATCACTATGCCAGGATTCGGAACTACTGACCGCACCCACGACAATGCCGTATCACTGATGGCTTCGCTTGGTGTCACTTCTGTCGAGATTCCCATCGCCAAGAGTGTCACACAGCATTTCGAGGATATCGGTCACGACATCTCGGTGCATGATGTAACATACGAGAATGGTCAGGCTCGCGAGCGCACACAGATTCTTATGGATTATGCCAATAAGGTAAACGGTATGGTTATCGGTACTGGCGACCTTAGCGAACTCGCCCTCGGATGGGCTACATACAACGGCGACCACATGTCGATGTATGGAGTAAACGCCAGCATTCCCAAGACTCTCATCCGCCATCTCGTCAGCTATATCGCATCTAATGATGTGGATGAAAACAGTCGCACTACTCTTCTCGACATCATCGACACTCCAATTAGTCCTGAACTGATTCCTGCCGATGAAAACGGCAATATCAAGCAGAAAACGGAAGATCTTGTAGGTCCATACATACTCCACGATTTCTTCCTCTACAACTATCTCCGCTTCGGATTCTCTCCATCGCGCCTCCTGCTTATGGCAGAAAAGGCATTTGATGGCAGCAATCCCGATGCCGGCACATTCGACCGCGCCACAATCCTTCATTGGATGCACACTTTCTTCCGTCGTTTCTTTGCCCAGCAGTTCAAGCGTTCCTGTCTGCCCGATGGACCGAAAGTCGGTTCCGTCAGTCTTAGTCCTCGTGGCGACTGGCGAATGCCAAGCGATGCTTCGTCAAGCCTTTGGCTGGAGGAAATAGAGTCGCTGCGTGAAATATTATAAGTAAAGCATTTAAAGATTGAATACATTTGTCAATAGCAAACATAATAATAATAACATTGCGTATGAAAACCAGAAAACTGATCTTGGCGGCAATGCTCATGATGGCATCCGCAGTGCAGGCACAAAAGTATGTCGGTGGCGACATATCTTGCCTCACCGACAACGAATCCAAGAAAGCTCAGTATCTTGACTTCGAGGGCAAGACTTGTCCTGCCCTCGACCTGTTCAAACAAGAGAAGCTCAATGCCATGCGTGTGCGCCTTTTTGTCAATCCATCCGACTATCCCAACAACGATCCCAACTGCTGCCAGACTCTCGACTATGTCAAGACGCTCGGCAAGCGTATCAAGGATGCCGGATTTAAACTCATGCTCGACTTCCACTATTCCGACACATGGGCAGATCCCGCCAAGCAGTGGACTCCCAAAGCATGGGAGACTCTCACCGACGCCGAACTCTACACCAAAATTTATGAATATACCAAGGATGTGCTGCAGCAGATGAAAGATGCAGGCGCCACTCCTGATTTCATCCAGACTGGCAATGAGATTAGCTATGGAATGTTGTGGGGCAAGGCAGGCAGCAGCAACCTCAAGAAATGTTACTTAGGTTCTAACGCCAACTGGAGCCGCTTCACTACCCTACTCAAAAATGCAGGCAAGGCTTGTCGAGAAATCTGTCCGGATGCCAAGATTATCTTGCATACCGAGCGCGCAACACAGACAAATGTGCTCACCAATTTCTATGACAAAATGAAGACCGACAATGTGGATTACGACATCATCGGACTTAGTTATTATCCAATTTGGCATAACACTGTCGCCACACTCGAAACGGCAATCAAGACTCTCGAAAGCAAATACACCGACAAGGACATCATGATAGTTGAGACAGGTGCTGCCTATTCATGGCTACCAAAAAAGGTGGATTATACTCCAGTATATAAGGCAACCGAGGCTGGACAGAAGAAGTTTATCGATGAAGTCATCGACATGCTTAAATCTCACGACAAGGTGACAGGACTCTTCTGGTGGTGGATGGAGTATAATCCTTATCCCTGGGCTGACACACAAATGGATGATTGGTGGTATGCCCCGCTTTATGATGGCAATACCGGTAAACCGCTTGCAGCAATGTCAAGTCTTAAGAATTTTCTTGGAGAGGAATCTGGCATTCATAGTATTGAAGCCGATGATTCTGAAGTCTCTTACAACAACGTATGGACAACGCTCAACGGCATACGCACCGCCAAACCAACCCGCCCGGGATTATATATACATAACGGCAAGAAGGTCGTAGTACGATAAATCGGACAATGAAACACGTATAAAACGTCGCATTTTTAACTGAAACGCTGAAACACTGAAACGCTGTGTTAAATATACAATGTCAAAAATGAAATAAAAAAGATGTATTGGGTAATATTAGCATTTATGTCGGCAACCCTCTTGGGGTTCTACGACTCGTTTAAGAAGAAGGCATTGAAGGGCAATGCCGTGATACCCGTGTTGTTTCTCAACACGTTGCTCTCGTCGGCGATATTCATTCCGTTCATTGCCATAAGCTATACGTCAAACGCTCTCGACGGAACGATATTCCACGTGGGCAGTGGTGGTTGGGAGATGCACAAGTTTATTGTGCTCAAAAGCCTGATAGTGTTGAGCAGTTGGATATTGGGTTATTTCGGTATCAAGCATCTGCCGCTGTCTATCGTAGGTCCTATCAATGCCACGCGCCCCGTTATGACACTTGTGGGAGCTATGCTCGTATTCGGCGAGCGACTCAACGCTTGGCAATGGGCAGGAGTAATCCTCGCCGTGGTATCGTTCCTTATGTTGAGCCGCAGCGGAAAGAAAGAAGGCATCGACTTCAAGCGCGACCATTGGATATGGATGATTGTTGGAGCAGCCCTCTTGGGAGCCATCAGTGGATTGTATGACAAGTATCTGATGGCACCTGTTGAGAGCGGCGGAGCAGGACTCGACAAGATGATGGTGCAGAGCTGGTATGTGGTGTATCAATGCCTCTTGATGGGAGCGATGCTCATGATTCTGTGGTGGCCAAAAAGAAAGCAGACGACACCATTTCATTGGGATTGGAGCATCGTGTGCGTTAGTGTGTTCCTCAGTGCCGCCGATTTTGTCTATTTTTATGCGCTCACCCAACCAGAGGCGATGATCAGCATAGTGTCGATGATACGTCGCGGAAGTGTTCTTGTTAGCTTCGCCTGTGCCGCAATCTTCTTCCATGAGAAGAATCTGAAAGCAAAGGCAGTTGACCTCGCGCTTGTGCTTCTCGGAATGATATGCCTCTATATCGGGTCGTAGTATTCCTTTAATCATCCTTATATTAACCTCCGTAGATCCAATAATCATCCTCCAACTCCCAATCGAAGGATGAACGAAGGATGAACGAAGGTTGATCGAAGGATGATTGGGCAAGACAGTGTTGTCTTTGGAGCAAGTAAATGAAGAAAGAATCCTTTACAACTAAAGGAATGAATACAATGCAAGCGTAACCGTAACCCGTAACTGACATTGAAAATCAGTTTTCAGATGTATGTATTTTATATATTAATATTAATTTAATTAATTACTATATATAAGTACATACGCGAACGTTTGCACAAGGAAAATCAATGTCAGTTACGGGTTACGGTTACGCTTACTCATTCCTCTTGGAGGTCATAAGTTAAGACTGACATTGATCATAAGTTAAGACTGACATTGATCATAAGTTAAGACTGAGGAAGGACATTTTGTTAGTATGCAGAAACTCGTTTGGTAGCTCTTATAAGATATGTTGCCAATTAGCAAAAGAGCATTTGCTAACTGGCAACATATAACAACGACGGTGATATTGACATAACAAGAATGGTCATCTACTCAACAACGCCTTAATCGTCATATAAATCAATATTCAATCTTCTCAAGAAACAGCGCATTGCCTGGCATCGACTCTCCTGCCCCAGTGCGCTTCCCCTCTTCAATCACTCGCCTGAATCCGTCGAGCGTCAGTCGTCCACGCCCTACATCTACCAAAGTGCCTACAACGGCTCTCACCATATTGCGCAGGAATCTGTTGGCGGTAATCTCGAAATACCAACTCGTCTCACTCACTTGATGCCAACGTGCGGCAGTGACATGACATATGGTGGTCTTGGCATCGGAGTTACTTTTACAGAAAGCACCGAAATCCTCGTATTCCATAAGTATCTCAGCCGCCTTGTTCATCATGTCGAAGTCGAGGGCGTATGGGGTGCGATATGAGTAATGCCTCAAAAAGGGGTCTTTCTCTGTGTGCACATAATAATGGTATGTGCGGCTCTTAGCCGAGAATCTTGCGTGCATATCGTCGCTCACTCTCTCCATTTTTCTTATGGCGATGGTGGGCGGCATGATGCGGTTGAGCCTATAAGCCGTCTGAGGGCAGTCGAGCTGCAGGTCGAAGTCAAAGTGAGCCACCATT
>SAMEA3663006__coassemble_642_pt1 | contig 12707 bp, 10 predicted proteins | sample SAMEA3663006__metabat2_low_PE_026 | metagenome-assembled genome bin SAMEA3663006 (sample SAMEA3663006) | pig gut metagenome | biome: pig gut; feature: pig-associated habitat; material: faeces | place: France | collected 2012 | reverse complement strand
TGAAATAATCAGTTCACTCTGTTCAGTACATGCAACAACAGTCATTCCTTTGTGCCAAGTCGATCTAATATCTGTTTCTGCATTTCCATTATAGCCTTTTGGTTCTTGAGTATCTGCTTTCGTTCGAAATCTTCCAGTTGGCGCTTTTTTCGTCCAAACACCTTGTCAGAAGCCTTCGAGATAGTCTTGCTTGCGCCACCATTGTTTCAGTTTGCGGCTTAGATCACAGTTGAGCCTGTTTACCTTATTATATATATAAAGCTCATCGTCGCCGAAAGTATCCATCAACGTCAATATGTGAAGCGGAAGAAGGCATCGCTCTTGGTGTCGGTGAGCATGGCTCGTTGCCATTCGACGTTCTTCCCTGAATCAAATGAATGCCAGCAGAGTCTATACCGACAAACTCTATAAAAAGCCTAAAAGCATAGTCATATAATTTTAACGTGCTCACTCTTCTCTGACGATATTTCATAAATTTGTCATAAACATAACCGATAGAGAATCTAACACTATCAGTCTTAGTTGGAAATCTACCTTTTTCTTCCATAATTATTAGCATTAGTTGTAAATATATTCAAAGTTGATAACATATGCCATACAAATATACTAATAAGTGACTGATATATTGGATGCCATAGTTATATTTATTTAGTAATAATAAGGTGTACGTGAAACATGTTACAATACCAAAAAGAATACGTGTCATTTATTTGAAATTTGTTACTTTATGCCCGAAAAGTGTTAAAAAATGGAGTCAATTCATGGAAAATAGTAGAAAAATGACAAGAAATGCACTATTTTATGCATTTTCTTATAAAATTGTTTGGCTATTATTTTTTTTTAGTATAATTTTGCACCGATTTTTATAAAGTTAGTTTAAAAGAGAGAGAGATTTTATGAAAAAAAGAATCAAAATGCTTTTTGCCTGCCTTTTCCTCGTAGTAGGAATGGCAATGGCACAAACGAAAGTCTCCGGAACGGTTATTTCATCAGAAGATGGGGAACCTGTTGTAGGAGCAACAGTTAAAATCGAGGGAACAAGCCTCGGTACGGTTACTGACGCTAATGGAAATTTCAGGATTTCAGTTCCAAATGGTAAGAAAAACCTCAAGTTCTCATACGTTGGTATGACAACCAAGGTATTGGCTGTAAAAGAAAACATGGTAGTCGAACTTGCAAATGATGGTCAGATGCTCGATGACGTAGTGGTTACTGCTCTCGGTATCAAGCGCGACCGCAAGGCTCTGGGATATGCAGCTCAGGACTTGAAGTCGGATGATTTGAATAAAAGTGGTACGACTTCTTTGGCAAGTGCTATGCAGGGCAAACTGACTGGTGTTGACATTCGTCAGTCTTCAGGTCAGCCTGGTGCATCTGCCCAGATTGTCATCCGTGGTGCCCGCTCGTTCGATGGCAACAACCAGCCTCTTTATGTAGTTGACGGAATGCCTATCACTACTACTGCCGACTTCGATACAGGTTCTTCTGTAACTGGTGCTAACTATGCTGATCGTAGCATCGACATCAACCCTGAGGATATAGAGAGCATCAACGTGCTCAAGGGTCAGGCAGCATCCGCTCTTTATGGTATCCGTGCATCCAATGGTGTTATCATTATTACAACCAAGCGTGGTGCCAAGAACGGACTCAACCGTCCGCAGGTTACAATTAGCACTAACCTCAGTGCTGAGCGCGTTTCGCGCAAATTCCAGCACCAGACAGAATATGCACAGGGTAACAGTGTATCGGCATATGACCCGACATCATCAATGTCTTGGGGACCTAAGATTAGTGATCTGGCAAATGACCCCATATATGGAGGAAACACAGACAACAAATATACTCAGCAGTTTGGCAAGCACGAGGGTATGTACTATAACCCGAAATATGCGTCTGCCGGTCTCGATGGTTGGACAACACCTCAAACTTTCGACAATGTGGGTGATTTCCTCGGCACTGGCTTCACTGAGAACACCAACTTCAATATTTCACAGGCTGTTGGTGATGTGAACTACTCCTTTGGTATCAACAACTCTCATCAGAATGGTATTATTCCTTCAACAGGTATGAACCGTTGGGGCGCTAGAGGTCTTGTTGACTGGACTATCAATAAGCAGTGGAAGACTGGTTTCTCGGCCAATTACTCATCTACAAAGATTACTTCGGCTCCAGGTGCCAACTCTGGTATTATGAACGTGATATATTCATGTCCTGCCGAGTATAACCTCAAGGGTACTCCCTATAATGTACCTGGCGATCCGTCTTCTCAGGTACTCTTCCGTTCTACCTCATTCAACAACCCATATTGGTGGGCTGACAATGATGAATACCGCCAACACACCAACCGTGTTTTCGGTAATGGATATATAGAGTTTACTCCTAATCTCGGTCTTGGTGAGGATTACTCTCTTAAGATTCGTGAGCAGGCTGGTCTTGACGTGTGGACCTCTGACTATGCTGATATTGCAGAAGTAGGTTCAGCAGCCAACAATAAGGGTGAGATTAATAACTATGGCTCACAGCACAATATGTTCAACAACCTCTTCACCATCAACTTCGACGCCAAGTTTGGAGCTGACAAGGAGTGGGGACTTAACGTTGTGCTCGGTAATGAGTTTAATGATGAAAACATCCGCGTATGGTCATACTATGGAAGCAACTTCAACTACTATGGCTTCCCGACCATGTCAAACGCCACCAACTACTCTTCATCTGAATACACACGCAGAGAGCGTACCGTGGGATTCTTCGGAAGCATTTCTGCTTCGTGGAACGACCAGCTGTATCTCACTGTAACAGGACGTAATGACTATGTGTCAACCATGCCCCGCAACAGCCGCAGCTTCTTCTATCCTTCTGTATCACTCGGATGGGAGTTCACAAAACTTGCCGCTCTTAAGGACAGCAAGGTTCTCAACTATGGTAAGTTGCGTGCATCATTCGCTCAGGTAGGTCAGGCTGGAACCTATTATAATAATTTCTATTATACCACTCCTTATGGTAGCGGTATGTATGCTTACACACCGGTGTCATATCCTCTGCCCAGTGGCATTTCTTCGTTTGTACCATATTATCAGGTATATGACCAGGGACTTAAGCCACAGAACACCACTAACTGGGAGGTTGGTACTGACTTGCATTTCTTCGGTAGTCGTATCAAGTTTGAATACACCTTCAGTTATCAGAGTGTGAAGGATCAGATTTTCTCAGTGCCAGTTGACGGAGCTACAGGTTATCAGTATATGATGACTAATGCCGGAAAAATGCGCACCTACTCTCATGAGATTGCCCTCAATGCCGCAATTCTTCAGACAAAGGACTATGACTTGAACCTTGGTGTTAACTTCACCAAGATTAACAACAAGGTCGTTGAACTTGCCCCTGGTGTTGAGTCAATCATGCTTGGTGGATTCGTTGAGCCACAGATTCGTGCCCAGGCAGGATGTACATATCCAAATATCTATGGTAACGGATTCAAGCGCGACGAGAACGGCAACCTCCTTCTGCTCAATGGTCTGCCCCAGGCAACTACCGACAGTAAGGACCTTGGCAACTGCTCACCTGACTTCGTGATGGGCTTCAACCTCGGCGGTCGTTACAAGCGTCTCTCAGTTGAAACCACTTGGAGCTGGAACAAGGGCGGAAAGATGTATCACGGTACAAACCTCACAATGAACTATTTCGGTGCTACCAAGGAGTCACTGCCATACCATGAGGGAACAATGGTGGCTGAGGGTATTGACGAGGCTACAGGACAGAAGAATACAGTAGAGGTGAGCAAGCAGGATTACTGGATGTCATACTATGATGTGACAGAGGCTGGTGTATATGACATGAGTTATCTGAAATTGCGCGACGTGACACTCAAGTATCAGTTGCCTAAGATTGGTATCTTCGACATTACCGTATTCGGTTTTGCCCGCAACATCCTCATTTGGTCGAAGTTGCCCAACTTCGATCCTGAGTCATCGCAGGGTAACAACAACATGACCGGTTACTTCGAACGCTTCTCTGTGCCAAGCACATCAAGTTTCGGTGGTGGTCTTACTATCAAGTTCTAATATCAAAGACAATAAAAATTCTTGAAATATGAAAAAATACATATATACAATGTTGTCGGCAGCAGTACTCGGATTCAGTGCTTGCTCGGAAGACACAATGGACACAATCAACAAGGATAATGAGCATCCATCACCAGAAATAGTGAGCGCAAAGTTCCAGTTGACTGATGCAATAATGAGTACAGGCTTCACAACTGTTTCGGGAGCCTATGCATGGTATGTATCATCGCTCACCGAGCAGGAGTTCGGTTCTGGTAACAACCAATTAATGAAGGCAGAGTTGCGCAACTCTCAGGAGTGGGCTGCATCCACAACATTTAATAATGAATGGAATGGCACATACGGTAATCTTATGAATATCCGTCAAATAATCTCAAAGACTACTGACGGTGTGTCTAAGGGTGAGAAAGATATCCAGGGTATTGCCCAGGTGCTTGAGGTAATCAATTTCGGTATTCTTACCGACATGCACGGAGATATTCCTTATAGCGAGGCTGTTAAAGGACAGGAAGTGCTACAGCCAAAAATTGACTCTCAGAAAGACGTTTATGCAGGACTGATGACAACTATTGATGCTGCTATTGCCAACCTTACCGAAGCTGCAGCATCCAATATGAATAATGCGGGAGAGCAAGATATTGTGTTCAAGGGTGATGCATCGAAGTGGCTTGCTACTGCCTATGCTGTAAAGGCACGCTATCTCTTGCACCAGTCGGCTGTTGACGCCTCTGCAGTGGCAAAGGCCAAGGAGGCTGCCGAGAAAGCTGTGGAACTGGGATTCAACGGATGTGAAATCACTGAGTTTAACGGCGTGACATGCGACAACCCATGGAGTGCATACGTATGGAGTCGTTTTTACACAGGTAGTTCGGCAACAGTGGCCAAACTGATGGAACCCACAGGTGACCCACGTCTTTTCCTTTATGGAGTGGGTGCTGTATTCGAACCAGGTGATGCCGAGGGCGCAAAGATCTCTGCTTGCGAAGATTACCCTGCATGGTATAATCTTGGTTCACAGCCCATCCATCTCTTCAGCGTGTCTGAACTCTATTTCATCTTGGCAGAATGTCAGCTGCGCAGTGGTGAGGATGCAACAGATGCATTTAAAACAGCCGTTGCTGCATCTGTTGATGAGATATACTCGTGGTTTGGCGAAGATGGCGGCGGTGAGGCTTTTGCAGAGTCACTTGGCACTCCCGACCTTAAGGCTGTATTTGAGCAGAAGTATCTCGCACAATGTGTTGACGAGCAGTTAGAGACCTATAACGACATCCGCCGTGTTGAGGCTATGGGCGAGAAGTATATTAATCTCACCAACCCCAACAATGTTCAGAGCGGTATCAACCGTTGGCCGTACTGCTTGCCATATGGCAATAGCTCTGTCATCAGCAATCCTTATGTAAAGGAGGCATACGGTGACGGAACATATATTTACACCAAGAAGACATGGATTAATGGTGGTAAATAATTTTAATGATTATCATTAACAATAATAGGTGCAGCCCGATTGCCGAGGCTGCACTTTTTGTATATAAACTACAAGAGACTCCAACTAAATACTCGGACGACATCGTTGTGACAATGGGAGAACTTCAATAATCTATCCTAAATAACATTTTTCGATCCATAGCTGGAAGAAAAGGTCATAGACGTAGTATTCATTCTTTTCGTGGGTGACGAAATCCTTTTCAACAAGTCCCTTTATGGCAGATACTACAGAACTGGCAGATGGAAGGTTGTACTTCTTCACAAATGCGGAACTGGAAATGGCTTTTGCCCTACGCTCCGAAGCAATGGCTAAAAATACATTACGTTGCTTCTCAGGCATCTGGCACAATAATGCCTCGTATGTATCGGTCGATAGCTGGAGATAACTTTGTATTGCTGACTCAATCATCTCATAATGACATGTAGTTCCAGGTGACGTCTTCATATAAAGGATATTCATAATCTTCTGTAGATAAGAAGTCACACCATTGAATTGATTGTATATAGCCTCAACCACGTCGCGAGATATTTTCCTGTTCCCGTTAATTGCGAACTGCCTTTCTGCAAATTCCGTGTATTTGTCGAGCGGGATGGCATGGAGATTGAATATCGTTGTTGACTGATAGAAAGGGCGGGATGGGGACACAAACATCTCTCCCATCAGATGACGCTGGGAACCGGAAAATACAAATGTTGCATTGGGACAACGCTGAATATACGTGCGCAACATGGCCTCGATGTTCTTATTGTTCTTATAGCGTGTGATTTGCTGGAACTCGTCAATTGCTACAAAGCAGTGGCGGTCTGCATTGCCAAGATACTCAAATATCTCGTCAAGAGTTACAGATGGTGATTCGGTTGCGCCCACTCCAATACCCCATACGGGATTATTGTTTATGTCGAATGTTATTTCTGATCTGACAGAACGCAATGCGTTTAGAAAGACTTCCCATGCTTTTCTTCCTTTGGGTTTGAGAGAGTCAAGGATGGATTTTCCGAGTACATTAACGAAATCGCTCACGGAGTCAGTGGCATAGATATCAATGATGAATGTATAATAGTCATCAAGCTTTTCCAATTGGTTGAAGCAATGATGTATCAAGTCGGTTTTGCCAAGACGACGAGGCGAAATAAGTGCAACATTGTTGCCATTGGTGAGCAAGTCCACCAATGTTTGCGTTTCTTCTACTCGGTCGCAGAAGTATTCTGGTCCCGCATATCCACTTGTCACAAAAGGGTTATCTGTCATATAATACCTATGTTTTTGGCGCAAAGATACAGTATTTTATCATCATTACCAAAAAATGATAATTAAAAAATGATAATTCACACTACTTTTCTACATATAAAGCCTATTTCAAACAGATAAATGTGCTATAATGAAGAATGGCAAAGACGCATATTAGGAAAACACAATGATTATATAAGCGGAGTCATATAAAGCGGGATGAATAATGTGTTTCCCTCCACCTTCAGGTCGCCACTATGAATGATGTATGGTGTATGCAGATATGTTTCAAACTTCTTGCAGAATTTATTTAGTGAAGAAGTGGTGTATCTTTGCGTTGATTTCACTTCGACTGGACAAATGTTATGACGGCTTGTGATGTTTGCTTTTCTCACAAGAAAATCAATTTCCATTGTTTCCTCACTGTTTTCTCTGTCTTTTTTGGAGAAGTAATACAGTTTCTTTCCAGAAGCTCTCAACATTTGCGCCACGAGGTTCTCCACCAGCATCCCGGAATTCATCTCTAATTTGCCGAGTATGATTTTCCTATAAACATCCTGCATACTACTGTCGGAATCGTCGAATGTATGCGAGACAAGTAACCCTGTATCAGCGAAATATAGTTTGTAACGCGAATCGTCACGATTGAGTTTAAGACCTATGCTCGGTTCCGTTGCTGCATAGCATGTATTCACCACCCTTGCCTCGTCAATCCAGAAAAAGGCCTCGGAGTAGTCTCTGGTTCTGGCTCCTTTCTTCATTTGTCCAATACGAAAACGTTTTTCATGCTTTTGTAATTGGCCGGGGATTGCATCAAATATACTGGCTACTTTAGCAGCATCGTTTCCTGCATATTGGTATATGTCATTGCGGTATAGCGACAGAATGTTCCGCTTCACGTGATCAACTTCATCGAAATCCTTACTTCTTACATATTCCTCCACTGCCTGTGGCATACCGCCTATTACCATATACATTCTCAACAGTTCCATCATCTTGCGATGTATTGCAGCTCCCATTGGCTTGCGTTCTTCAAGGCATTTAGCCGCCCAGGGCATAAGCATCTCTTCGCCCATGGCCCAAAGAAATTCCTCGTAGTCCATGGGAAACATGTCTATATGGTATTCTTCTGACGGTATGATTATGCCCTCGGTATTTTTTCTTATGCTGACTAAAGAACCTGTTTCGATATAATCGTATCTCCCGTCGGCAACCAACCATTTTATGGCTTCTCTCGCCTTGGGATAACACTGAACTTCGTCGAAGATAATGAGTGACTGTTGTTCATATAGCTTAGTGCCTGTCACTACCTGCAAACGCATGAAAAGACTGTCGGGCGATGATAGGTCATGCTCAAAAATATCAATCATATCAGCTGTCATCTGACCAAAATTCACAAGTATATATGTCTTGTATTCATTTCGGCCGAATTCTTCAGCGATATAACTCTTACCAACTCGACGTGCTCCGTCAATCAGCAAAGCTTCTTTTCTCGCCCTCTTTTGTTTCCATTCCAGTAACTTGTTGTAAATCTTACGTTTCATATTAAAAATACACCAAAACAAGATTATTGCATGTAGTATATATACACCAAAACACAATTATTGTATATGGTTTTTATACACCAAAACAAGATTATCGGGTGCAAAGATAGTAATTTTACCATTTCCCTCCAAATATTTCAAGCACTTTTTTGTGTTTTTATCCATATTTCTTTGATTGATTATTCAGTCGTTACATATTTTAAATGATATAAATTGACGGGAAAGTGATACTGGAAGTGGGCGGCAGCAAGAAACTTCCTCTGTGGATTGTGGGGATGGCCAAATAATGAGATAATTTTGCGCGAAATGGTTATTTTTGGTTAATTCGCGCAAAATAGCGTGATATTATTTTGCGCGAAATGGTATTTTTCGTACCTTTGCAGCAAAATAACACGTAATTTATGGCAAACAAATTAATTGGAAGAGAAAGAGAGCGGAAAGAATTGGAAGAGCTGTATCACTCTGACAGACCGATATTTGCAGTTATATATGGAAGAAGGCGAGTTGGCAAGACGTATCTCGTCAGACAAATGTTTGAGAAGCAATTTGCCTTTTGTCATACGGGATTGTCTCCGTTTGAATTATCTGCAGAAAAGATTGTTGACCAACAGCTCAGGGCTTTTTACGGTAGTCTTGTTCAATATGGCAGTAAATTAAACGAGATTCCCAAGACATGGTTTGATGCCTTTGACGAACTCATCAAGCTTCTTCGTAATAAACAGTCCAAGGACAGACAAGTAATATTCATTGATGAATTGCCTTGGATGGATACGCCACGCTCTGGTTTCCTTACAGCATTCGAACATTTTTGGAATGGATGGGGCGCACATCAGGACTACCTTATGCTCATTGTTTGTGGTTCTGCCACATCATGGATATCAGATAAACTGATTAATAATAAGGGTGGACTGTACAATAGAGTAACGAATGAAATAAAACTCATGCCGTTCAACCTTGCTGAATGTGAGTCTTTTTATAAGGCTAATGGTATCGTGATGTCAAGATACGAACAATTGCAATGCTATATGGCTATCGGCGGTATCCCCTTCTACATGTCATTGCTCAAACGAGGTGTGAGCCTTGCGCAAAATATAGATATGTTATTTTTTGACCGCTCGGCCAAACTCAAGCAAGAGTTTGCCAGACTGTATGGTTCCCTTTTCACCAATATAGAGGAATGTGAGAAAATCATAAGATTGCTTGCTACAAAACGTCAGGGATATACCCGCAAGGAGATAGCCGAAAAGACGGGGCTGCCTGATGGGGGCGGACTTTCGTCATCACTAAAAGCACTTGAAGTGAGCGATTTTATATCAACTTATGTAAAATATGACCATCCGAAACGAATGGTGTTCTATCGTCTTGTTGACAGTTTCAGTATGTTCTATCTATCATTTGTAGAGGGGAACAAGACAAGTGACGAGAACTTTTGGCAAGCAAACATCAAGTCGCACCAACTCACTGCATGGCGCGGTTTCTCTTTTGAGAATCTTTGTTTCTATCACATCCGCCAGATAAAGCATGCCTTGGGTATTAGCGGTGTACATACAGAGTCATCACCATGGTCGAGCAAGCAAAAGAATGAAGGAGCACAGATTGACATGCTGATTGACAGGGCTGACAACATCATTAACATCTGCGAGATGAAGTTCTCTGAGGATGAATACACCATCACTTCATCTTACGACAAGCAGCTTAGGCATAAGATGAGCGTATTCAGGGAAGAGACGAAATGCCGCAAGACCCTCCACCTAACTCTCCTGACAACATTCGGACTACTTTTTAATGAATACTCAGGCAACATACAAAAGGTTATCACTATGGAAGACTTATTCAAAACAATATAAGTATATATTATTAAGGTGCAGCCACGATTGTCGGGGCTGCACCTTTCTATTAATATATTGCTTATTAGAATAAGCGGTTTTAGTTAAAAATCGCTTATTTCAATAAGCTTTTTTGGATTATTTTTGGTTATCTCGGTAAGTTTCTATACTTTTGCAGCGAAAAGAATATATAACATAGGCATATATGGAAACACTGTTTAGAAAGCACCAAATGTTTATTTCCCAAGTGAAGATGGATATCATAAGGGAAATAATAAATGATATAAATTGGGAACGCCAACTCGTAGCCATCAAAGGATCGCGTGGAGTGGGCAAGACAACTATTATGCGCCAGTATATTCGCAAGACTTATGGCACAACGGCTGGAAAGGCTCTGTATTGCGTTGTTGACAGTATGTATTTCACTACACACACGCTTTTGGAACTTGCAGAGCGATTTGCACTAATGGGAGGTGAGCATCTTTTTCTGGATGAAGTACATAAATATCCCAAGTGGAGCATTGAGATAAAGGAAATAATAGACCTTTATCCACAATTGAGAATCACTTTCACAGGTTCGTCGCTTATTCAGATACTAAACGCTGATGCCGACCTCTCGCGCAGGGTATTGTCATATACTATGGAGGGATTGTCTTTCAGGGAATTCCTTCATTTTTACAAAGGGATACAATTACCCAAATATTCACTTGAAGAGATACTCGGCAATGCCGATAATATATGTGCTGAGGTAAATGCTAAATGCCGACCAGTGAAAATGTTCGAAGAATATCTTAGGGTTGGGTATTATCCTTTCTATGATGGTGTGGAAATGGAATATTACAGCAGAATAGAGAATGTGGCTAATTTTATCATCGACCAGGAAATTACCACATTCTGCGGAGTTGACCCTGCATTCACGCGAAAACTGAAAGCAATGTTGCTTTTTCTGTCTGATAATCTGCCTTATGAGGTGAACATATCAAAACTAGCTTCTTATCTTGAAATAAACAAGAATACGGTAGTGAATTATATGAATGCCATGGAGCGGGCAGAATTGCTGCATCTTGTTTATTGCGACAACAAATCGGTGACAAAGATGCAGAAACCAGACAAGATATTCATACACAACACCAATATGCTTTATGCTTTGTCGAGTCGCCTTGTAACAGGTACGATAAGGGAATGTTTTGTGGTTAACCAACTGAGTGTAAATCACACCGTGGAGTATTCCAAGAATGAGGGTGACTTCAGAATTGACGGGAAAGTGATACTGGAAGTGGGTGGCAACAAGAAATCATTCGATCAAATTGCCGATATTCCCAACTCATATATCCTTGCTGATGATATGGAATATCCCGTAGGCAAGAAACTGCCCTTATGGATTGTGGGGATGAACTACTAAAATTTAAAGGTGCAGCCCCGATTGCCGAGACTGCACCTTATAAATTATATATATAATAATGTATCTTTATTAGTCAACCAGTATCACGAGATACTTGCTTGTGCTCCAGAAGAGCTGCGGGTCGGTGATGCGAAGTACATATTGCTTGTTGGCATCACGCTGAAGGGTGTAGCTGGATGAAGGATGGGATGTAAGCATCTTGGCTGAGCGCGAATAGAGCTTGATTTCCTTGTCAACACGTATATCCACCTTGGTGAAGTATTCCTTGTTGAAATTGCCCTGCAGCACCTTGCCATTCTTTAGGATCTGCTGGTCCTTGAGTTCCTTCTTTGTGCCGAACACAAACCATGCCGTGTGCAACTGCTTGTCCTGGGCACTGATAGTCTCGCTCTTCTTGGCACTTTCGCTCGACAGGTTGCTCACGTTAGTGTTGAGATTGGCAATCTTCTCGTCCAGATCCATAATATGGATGTCCTTGGCGTCAAGTTCGGCGCGCAACTGCTGCAACTCCTTGTCCTTTTCCTCCAGTTGCAATGCTAGGCTCTCGATAGTCTTCTTGAGCTGTTCGCCATTGATACTGCTCTCGCGAAGCTGTGTTCTCAGTTTGTCGATGAGTTCACGGTTCTGCTGCATGGTCTGCCGTATAAACTGCATATTCTCGGCAATGCGTTGAGTGCGGTTGGCGCCTTCACCATCCCTTGCAACACTTATTCGACCCTCAGCCTGTCCGATTTCACGTAGTCCCTCTTCAATCTGATTGAATGTGGACATGATGTCATTAATCTCGTTGTCTTTCTGTGCAATCACCTTGTTGAGCGAGTCACGCTCTGCAGTGACTGCATTATCCACTTTCGACTTATTGTCTTGACACCCTGCCAAGGTTGCCAGACACAGAGATGCAATAATCAGTTTCTTCATATCTTATACTTTTTTAAATTATTCAATCTTCAATATTTCAATATTTCCATCTTTCCTTCTTTCCATCTTCAATTGGTATTTGCTTTTCTTTCTTGGCGTATCCTCCGAAGATTCTTCAACGGCGTTCTTCTCTGCCGCCACTGCCTCAGGGTCGGCACCACCCACTATCAACACAATCTCTCCACGGGGTTCCTGCTCGGTGAAATGCACGGCGAGCGACTCAAGGGTGCCCCTCTGGCA
>SAMEA3663006__coassemble_603_pt1 | contig 13314 bp, 11 predicted proteins | sample SAMEA3663006__metabat2_low_PE_026 | metagenome-assembled genome bin SAMEA3663006 (sample SAMEA3663006) | pig gut metagenome | biome: pig gut; feature: pig-associated habitat; material: faeces | place: France | collected 2012 | reverse complement strand
CTCCTGAGGAGTATGGCGACATTATCATCCGTTCGGATGCCAATGGTCAGACTCTCCGTCTGAAGGATGTGGCAAAGATAGAACTTGGTGGTCTCGACTACAGTGTGTCGATGAAGAACAACGGCCATCCCTCTGTGATGGGTATGGTGCAGCAGATTGCAGGCTCCAACGCCACACAGATTGCAGCCGACGTGAAGGCTGAGCTTGAGAAGCAGGCAAAGTCGTTCCCTCCGGGTATGGAGTATAAAATCAACATGGACGTGACGGAGTTCCTCTTCGCTGCTATCGAGGAGGTGGTGTTCACCCTCGTGCTCACCCTCTTGCTGGTGTTCCTTGTGGTGTATATCTTCCTGCAGGACTTCCGCTCAACGCTTATTCCTATGATAGCCGTGCCGGTGGCACTTATCGGTACGTTCCTCTTCTTGTGGATATTCGGATTCACCATCAACTTGCTTGTGCTCTCGGCATTGCTACTTGCCATCGCCATTGTGGTGGATGACGCCATCGTGGTGGTGGAAGCTGTACACGCCAAGCTCGACCAGGGATATAAGAGTGCATTGAATGCATCTATCGACGCGATGAACGAGATTACCGGAGCCATCATTTCTATTACTCTTGTGATGGCAGCCGTGTTCGTGCCAGTGTCGTTCATGGGCGGTACAAGCGGTACGTTCTATCGTGTGTTCGGTATCACCATGGCGGTGTCTATTCTTATCTCCGCGCTCAACGCGTTGACATTGTCGCCAGCCCTTTGTGCCATCCTGTTGAAGCCTCATACCGGCGACGGAGAGCATGGCAAGAAGTCGGTTATTGACCGTTTCCACGATGCATTCAACTATCAGTATGAGAGGATTCAGGCTAAATATAAGAAAGGTGTAGAGAATGTTATCAAGCACCGCATTGCCGCCGGTGTCACCGTGGCTCTCGGTATTGTGATACTCGTAATCACTATGGCAACCACCAAGACAGGTCTTGTGCCCGATGAGGACAATGGTGTGCTCTTCTGTACTGTGTCTATGGCTCCTGGTACAGGTGAGGCACGCACTCGCGAGTGTGTTGAGCAAATCGACAAACTGCTTGCTGCCAACCCAGCCATCAAGACCCGCGAGCGACTCCTCGGATATAACTTCATCGCAGGTCAGGGTTCCGACCAGGCCACCTTCATCATCAAGTTGAAGCCATTTGAGGAGCGTCCTGCCGGATTCTTCTACAATCTCTCCGGATTGTGGCAAGGCGACGGTATCAAGCGTTTCTTCCTCAACCCGATGTCAAATACAGCAGTGCTCGGAATGATTTACAAGCAGACTGCCGAGATAAAGGACGCACAGATTCTTGCCTTCGCTCCGCCTATGATCAATGGTTTCGGTATGACCAACGGTGTTACCTTCACCATGCAGGACAAGACTGGTGGCGACCTCAACAAGTTCTTCGAGATTACCAAGAACTATCTTGCTGAGCTCAACAAGCGTCCAGAGATTGCACAGGCTATGACATCTTATAACCCCAACTATCCCCAGTATATGGTGGATGTGGATGTTGCCAAGTGTAAGCAGGCTGGTATAGCGCCAAGCACTGTGCTCTCCACACTCCAGGGATACTATGGTGGTCTTTATGCCTCAAACATGAATGCCTATGGTAAGCTCTATCGAGTAATGATCAAGGGAGATGTGGCAAGCCGTATGAGTCCTGATGGTCTCAACAGTATATATGTTCGCACTCCGGGTGGTATGTCTCCTGTCAAGGAGTTCTGTAATCTGCATCGAGTATATGGCCCTTCCAATGTCAACCGATTCAACCTCTTCACTGCCATCAACGTCAATGCGTCGGCAGCCACCGGTTATTCTTCGGGTGACGCCATCCGTGCCATCGAGGAGGTTGCCGAGCAGGTATTGCCCCAGGGTTATGGTATCGACTACTCTGGTTTGACGCGTTCGGAGCGTGAGTCGAGCGACTCCACTGCCATCATCTTTGTGATGTGTATCGTGTTCGTATATCTTATCCTGTCGGCTCAGTATGAGAGTTACATCCTGCCTTTGGCTGTTATCCTCTCCATACCGTTTGGTCTTGCCGGAGCATTCATCTTCACACAGCTCTTCGGGCACTCCAACGACATCTACATGCAGATTGCGCTCATCATGCTTATCGGACTTTTGGCAAAGAATGCCATCCTTATCGTACAGTTTGCCCTTGAGCGTCGTAGAATGGGTATGGCAATCAAGTATTCTGCCATCCTCGGAGCCGCAGCCCGTCTGCGTCCTATCCTTATGACATCATTGGCGATGATCATCGGTCTGTTGCCTCTGATGTTCGCATCGGGAGTAGGTAAGAACGGTAACCAGACTCTTGGTGCCGCAGCCGTGGGAGGTATGCTTCTCGGTACATTGCTTCAGGTGTTCATCGTGCCCGCTCTCTTCGCCGTATTCCAGTGGTTGCAGGAGCGTATCTCTCCGATGAAGTTTGCCGATGACGAGGCTCATGTGGATTCCGAAATCAAGCAGTTTGCCAATCCCTTCGCTGCTGCCGAACTCCAGAAGATGATAGAGAAGAAGGACAAGGGAGAAGCGTGATTGATGACTGATTATTGATTAATGATTATTGATTAATTATGAAAATAAAAAATATTTTTCCCTTTGCAGCCTCAGCATTGTTGCTTGCGAGCTGCGGGATATACAACAAATACGAGCGTCCTGAGGTAAACGCCCAAGGACTCATACGCGACGTGCAGTCGGACACTGACACGCTCGCAGTGGCGGATACTACCTCGTTCGGCAATCTGCCGTGGCGTCAGGTATTTACCGACCCGCAGTTGCAGTCTCTCATCGAGACTTCACTCGCACACAATACCGACTACTTGAACTGTGCCCTCAACGTCAAGATGGTTGAGGCGCAGCTCACAATGGCGAAGTTGGCCTTCCTGCCTTCGGTGGCATTCACACCACAGGGAACCATTTCGCAGTGGGATGGCAACAAGGTATCCAAGATTTATTCTCTGCCTGTGTCTGCATCGTGGACAGTCGATCTCTTTGGTAATATCCTCAATGTAAAGCGCAGCACACAGATGCAGCTTCTCGGTATGAAGGACTATCAGCTCGTGGTGAAGACCAAGCTCATCACCAATGTGGCTAATATGTACTATACCTTATTAATGCTCGACCGTCAGCTTGAGATTCTCAACTCTATGTCGGAGCTTACCCAGGACACATGGCGCATAATGAAATTGCAGAAGGAACTGGGACGCGCCAACGAAACAAGTGTTCAGAGTGCTGAGGCAAGTCATTATGGTGTGCTCACCAATATTGCCGACATGAAGCGTCAGATTCGTGAGGTTGAGAACTCTCTCTCACTTGTACTCGGACAACCGGCACAGGCCATTGTGCGCGGAAAACTTGCCGACCAGTCGCTGCCTACGGAGTTCTCTACAGGCGTGGGAATACAGTTGCTCGCCAACCGTCCTGATGTTCACTATGCCGAGATGGCTCTTGCCTCATGTTTCTATGACACTCAGCAGGCACGCTCCAACTTCTATCCACAGTTGACAATCAGTGGTACGGGAGCATTCACCAACAATGGAGGTGGTGGTATTGTCAATCCAGGCAAGTGGCTCTTGTCGGCAGTGGGAAGTCTGGTGCAGCCTATCTTCCAGAACGGACGAATCGTTGCTGGTTTGAAGGTCGCCAAGTATAAGCAGGAGCAGGCATTCAACACATGGCAGCAGGCCGTTCTCCAGGCTGGAGCAGAGGTGAGCAATGCCTTGGTGCAGTATAACTCCTCAGATGAGATGTCGAAACTCGATGCCAAGCGTGTGGATGTTCTCACCAAGAATGTTGATATGACCCGCGAACTCTTCAAGTCGAGCTCAGCTACCTATCTCGAGGTAATCTCTGCACAGAGTAATCTGCTCAATGCCCAGATCTCACAAGTGACCGACGACTTCAACAAGATGCAGGCAGTGGTTTCTCTGTATTCTGCACTTGGTGGAGGAAGGGAGTAATTAAGAGTTAAGAATTAATAATTAAGAGTAAGAATTATGATTAGTGACAAAGCATATATCGACCCGAAGGCGAAGATTGGTAATAACGTTACCATCTATCCCTTTGCCTATATCGAGGGCGATGTCGTCATAGGCGACGACTGTGTCATCTATCCCTATGCCTCTATCATGAATGGCGTGAGGATGGGACGTGCCAACAAGGTATATCAGAATACCGTCTTAGCTGCCGAGCCACAGGATTTTAATTATCGTGGCGACGCTACTGAGTTGGTCATTGGCGATGAGAATATCTTCCGCGAGAATGTGGTTATCAACCGTGCCACTTTCAAGGACGGACAGACACGTATCGGCAACCGCAACTTCTTTATGGAAGGTGTGCATGTGTCGCACGACACCAAGATAGGCGACTATTGCACATTTGGTTATGGTACAAAGGTGGCTGGCGACTGCGTGATATCCAGTGGTATCATGTTCTCCTCGTCGGTAATCATCAATCCGGGAGTGCGCATCGGCGGCGGTTCGCTCATCACCTCGGGTGTGCGTATCTCCAAGGACGTGCCGCCGTTTATCGTAGCCACACACAACCCCGTGGCTTATGGCGGATTGAATGTCAAACTGCTTGAGTCGTCGGGTACTCCTGACAACATCATCACCCATATCGCAAATGCCTATAGATTGGTGTTCCATGGCAAGACCAGTACGCATGATGCCATTAGACAGATAAAGGAACAGGTGCCTGACAGTAAGGAAATCCGCTCCATTGTCAAGTTCCTTGAGGGAACGCAACTTGGTATCATCACTAAGACGACGTAGAATTGTCTTCAAATAGACTTAACTTATGAAGAAATTCATACCATACATAATATTATTGTCTGTGACGCTTGTCATTGCCTGTAACAAAGGTGATGACAGGCGTCACGATGATTATTATATCAACCACTACAATCAATTCACCACGGCTGCTGAAGGTTCCTCGATTGTTGACATTGTGAATCGCACTAATATCTTCAGTGCCAAGGCCGCAGCAGGCAATGATACCATAGCGAAGGCTCTTGCCTTGTTGGAGTCGGGTGATATACAGCTTTATTTTTATGGTAATACCAATGAAGCCATCAAGTTCTATAGAAGAGCTATTGCTTATTTCGAATCACTTAGTCCTGCCTGCAATTATCTTTTCATTCAATGTTGTCTCAGTTATATGGTGGCATTGGAACACAAAAAAGAATTTGCAGAGGAACGAAAGATGACGGCAAAGTGTAGCAAACTTATTGATAGCCTAAATGACAGTGCAAAGAAATCCACGGCCAGATTCACTATTCGTATGCTCGAAGCCGGTATGTATGTGGCAGAGAATAAATGGGACAGTCTTGAGAAATGCATTTCATCTTTAGAAGAGGACTATAGCAAAGTATCTAAAGCAGACAAATCCAGATATAATATGTATCTCCTCGGACATAAGATACAACTGGCTATTGGAAGAAAAGATTATGAAACGGCATTGAAATACAGCAATGAGCAGCGAAAGATAATAGACAGTGGCGAGAGTATATCGCGAAAAACGGCACATGACATTGAGCATGCCCGCATACTGCGTGGATTGGGACGTGGCAACGAGGCCTACGACCTGTATTCTTCGGCTATGGATAATAAGCAAGCAGCCATTAATGAGGTGAACATCAATAATCTCAATGAATTGCAAAAAGAATTAACCATCTCAATAATGAAACGTGAGATGGAAACCCGCAATTTTCAGGTAAGATTCGTAATAGCGTTGATTGCCATTATTGCGGTAGCAATCCTCTTTTATTTTGTAGTCCTGAAAAAACTCAATCGAAAGAACATGGTTCTTATTCGTCAGGCAAAGGAGACGGAACTGGCAGAACGAATAAGTGCGCAGACGTTTTTGCAGATTCCAAGTGAACGACTGGATAATGACCAACTGTTGTATTCAAAACTTCTCGATATTATGGAGGGACAACAGATGCCATATACAAATCCTGATTGCAATAGGGATATACTTGCACAACTATGTGCTACCAACGGGAAATATATCGACAGGATAATATCCCGCTTTGCAGATGGAAAGACAACAAGTGAATTTATCACCCACTATCGCCTGCGTCGTGCAATGACACTGCTTACCGATACTGAGGAGACCGTGGATGCCATAGCTGAATTGTGCGGATTCTCGAGTACCCGCACCTTATATCGTAGATTTCATGATGAAATGGGAATGTCGCCAACGGAATACAGGAACCTTCAGACAGAGTCTGAAAATAGTTCCGTGTAACCGTTGCGGTGATAATTGGTTGTGATATTATATATAATGAATTGTGTGGTCTGTATCTTTTGCGCCTTGTCTTTTTCTGGGTGCAAAGTTACAGATTTTTATTTTTCACTCTATGACAACAAAGGAAAAACGATTGCCATTTTCGGAAAATCTAAATGAAAAAAGGAAATTCTGTCAAAATTGTCAGAATTTCCTTTGTTATTAATACGATGCCTGGCACGGAGTACCCATTGCCATGACCCTGTCGCGGATGGAATCAAGTTCCTCGTGGGAGGCTTTAAGTAGTCCGTGGGCAGGAGTCTCGCGGTCGATTGTATATACCATAACCTCGCGAGGTGCTATCTCCCTCACGGTCTCAAGCCAGGGAAGAACATACTCGTCGGTGGTGTTGTCAACACTCTCGCCATTGTATGTGCCCTTCATAAACATTGTTTGTATAATGAGATGACCATTGAACGACTTCATACCGTCGATGACACGCTGAACATCGTATGTGCCCGTGGGGCGGTCCACCTTATTTATATATATAGGGTCAATCGTGTCGAGTTTGAGAATGTTGTTGTCAACACTCATGAGTGCCTCGTGAACATCGGGGCGATGGATGAATGTGGAGTTGCTCAACACAGATACTTTGGCATTGGGGAAATACTCGTTGCGCAGACGTATGACATCCTTCATGATGGCTGCAAACTGTGGATGGGAGGTAGGTTCACCATTACCCGCAAAGGTAAGAACATCAGGTTGTGGACCGTTTGCCTTCATATCCCGTAGCCGTTCCTCAAGAGCAGATATAACATCCTCATGAGAGGGGAGTTTTGACTTAGGACGATGGTCGGCATTGAATCCACATTCGCAGTAGATACAATCGAAGGTGCACACCTTTCCGTCGGGTGGCAGCAAGTTGATGCCAAGCGACACGCCAAGGCGACGGCTATGTATAGGCCCGAAGATGGGCGAGGGGTATATAACAGTACTCATATCTATCTTTTTTTTGAGTGCAAAGGTAGTGATAAATTAGGAATTAGGAATTAGGAATTAGGAATTATATGACCTTTAACGGTTAAAAAAGCTAAATTCCCGTTGTTTTTTAGAAAAAATCTTCATTCTTCATTCTTAATTCTTAATTTATTTCGTACCTTTGCGCCGAAATTAGGTGTACTATGTACTTTTATTAAATGAGTAGAAAAAGAAAAAAGACCAGCGGCAGACATGGGCTGCAGGTAATTACTCTATGTATAAGCACCATGCTGGTGCTCGTTCTTTTGGGTATGGTAGTGTTCTCCGTATTGACGGCACGCAACCTGTCGGCTTACGTCAAGGAGAATCTCACGGTGACTGTGATGCTTGGTGACAATACAACTGTCAATCAAGCACATTTGTTGTGTCGTGATCTTTACCATCGCCCTTATTCTCGTAATATCGACTATATCAGTAAGGAACAGGCGCAGAAGGAGCAATGTGAGGCTATGGGCAGCGATCCCTCGGAGTTTTTGGGGTTCAATCCGTTTGTAGCTACACTGGAAATCCAGTTGAAGTCGGATTATGTCAGTCGCGATTCGATGAAATGGATTGCCAAGGAACTGAGAGCCAATCCAAAGGTGATTGATGTAGCATATCAGGATGACCTGATGGACAAGGTGAACGACAACCTCAGAAAAGTAAACCTCATCCTCTTGGCTTTGGCGGTACTGCTGACGTGTGTGTCGTTCTCGCTGATAAACAATACGGTGCGACTGAGTGTATATTCGCGTCGTTTCCTCATTCACACAATGAAACTGGTGGGAGCGTCGTGGGGATTCATTCGCTGGCCGTTTATGAGGCAGACCATCTTCGTGGGAATTATCGCGGCCATACTGGCTTGCGGCGCCCTTGCAGGTTGTGCCTACGGATTATATTCGTTTGAACCAGGTATAGTGGCCATCCTGACATGGAAGGAACTTGCCATAACGGGAGCCGCTGTCTTTATCTTCGGAATTGTGATTACAGCATTTTGCTCGTATTTATCAGTCAACAAGTTCCTGAGAATGACGGCAGGGGAGATCTATAAGATTTAAATTAAGAATAAAAATGGATAAGAAGAATTTGGCATTTGACAAGATGAATTACATACTACTTGCCGTAGGTATGGCAGTGGTGGTATTGGGATTTATACTAATGAGTGGTGGCAGTTCCGACGAAACGGCCTATAACCCCGACATATTCAGTGTGCGTCGTATAAAGGTGGCTCCAGTGGTATGCCTCCTTGGTTTTGTGTCGATGATATACGCAGTCATCAGAAAGCCGAAGAACTAATTTCAAATATAATTTGTATTAATAGATATGGATTTAATATCAACAATAGTAATAGCAATTGTAGAGGGACTTACGGAGTTTCTTCCAGTTTCTTCTACAGGTCACATGATTATAGCACAGAACATCCTGGGCGTGGAGAGCACTGAGTTTGTCAAGGCTTTTACCTTCATCATCCAGTTTGGTGCTATCCTTTCGGTAGTCGTTTTGTATTGGAAGCGCTTTTTCAAGCTTAACAAAACTCCCATTCCCGAAGGCTCCAATGCATTGAAGAAATTCTTGCATGTATATGATTTCTATTGGAAACTGTTGGTTGCCTTTATTCCGGCAGCAGTGTTGGGATTGCTTTTTAGTGATGCCATCGACGCCATGCTCGAAAGGGTAGAGGTAGTGGCAGTGACATTGGTCATTGGTGGTGTATTCATGCTTTATTGCGACAAACTGTTCAACAAGGGCAGTGAGAATACCAAACTTACCGAACGCCGCGCCTTTATGGTGGGATTATACCAGTGTATCTCGATGATTCCTGGTGTGTCGCGCTCTATGGCAACAATCGTGGGCGGTATGTCGCAGCGCCTTACCCGTAAGGCAGCAGCCGAGTTCTCATTCTTCCTCGCTGTTCCCACTATGTTTGCCGCCACGTTATATAAGATGTATAAGCTTCTTAAGGACGGCGGCATCGAGATGATCACTGACAATATGACTACACTTATAGTGGGAAATGTGGTTGCTTTCATAGTGGCTATGCTTGCCATAAAGTTCTTCATAGCATACGTTACAAAGTATGGATTCAAGGCATTCGGATGGTATCGTATAATAGTAGGAGGACTTATCCTGATATGGCTTCTTATGGGTAACTCACTTGAAATGGTATAACGGATGAATTTCATAGAAGGAGAATATATTTATCTTAACAAGCCTTATCGTATGTCGAGTTTTGGGGCATTGGCGCGTGTGCGCTATCTCATCTCGCAGAAGGAGGGAGTGAAGAGGGTGAAAACAGGACATGCCGGTACGCTCGACCCATTGGCTACTGGTGTACTTATACTCTGTACTGGTAAGAAAACCAAGGAGATAGAGCGACTGCAATACCATACCAAGGAATATACAGCCACACTGCAACTTGGTGCCACCACTCCAAGCTACGATATGGAGCATGAGGTGGACGCCACCTTCCCCACGGAGCATATAACCCGAGAGTTGATAGAGGAGAAACTAAAACTCTTTGTGGGTGATATCCAACAAGTGCCGCCAGCTTATTCGGCATGCAAGGTGGGAGGCGACCGGGCTTATAAGCTCATGCGTAAGGGTAAAGATGTAGAGCTCAAACCCAAGACGTTGCACATCGACGAGATAGAACTCACAGATTTCAATCCCGAGAAGATGCAGGCAAGTATTAGGGTGGTGTGCGGAAAAGGTACATATATCCGTGCCTTGGCTCGCGACATCGGAGAGGCTCTCGGTAGCGGAGCATATCTCACGGCACTATGTCGCACTCGATTGGGTGACATCAAAATAGAAGATTGCGTAAAGCTTGATGATGTGCCAGAGTGGCTTGAGCAGATTGAAAGATTGAAGGTTGAAAATTGAAAGATTAAAGAATCATTTAGATATAATGAAGTTATCAGAATTTGGTTTTAATTTGCCGGAAGATCAGGTGGCCCTTGAGCCACCCTACAAGGCATTTACGAATGACGACGGTTCGGTTGACAAGATTTACCGCCGTGATGAATGTAGATTGATGGTGCTCCACCGCAAGAGTCAGAAGATTGAGATGTATAAGACTGACGAAGACGGCAAGGAGGTAAAAGGTGCTGATGGTAATGGTGTATTCATGACATTCCGTGATGCCATCAAATACTTCGACGAAGGCGATACTTTTGTATTCAACGACACTGCGGTATTTCCTGCACGCCTTTATGGTACAAAGGAGAAAACCGACGCCAAGATAGAGGTGTTCCTGCTGAGGGAACTGAATGCGGAGTTCCGTCTCTGGGACGTACTGGTAGAACCGGCACGAAAGATTCGTATTGGCAACAAACTCTTCTTTGATGGAGACGGACCAATGGTGGCCGAGGTTATTGACAATACCACCAGTCGCGGACGTACACTCCGATTCCTCTACGACTGCCCCCACGAGCAGTTTAAGAGTGAACTATATGGTCTTGGTGAGGCACCGCTGCCACGATATATCATTGACCGCCGCCCTGCCACTCCCGATGACATGAACAATTTCCAGACTATCTATGCCAAGAACGAGGGTGCTGTCACTGCTCCTGCCACTGGTCTTCATTTCAGTCGCGAGATGATGAAGATGATGGAAATCAGAGGTATAAACTTTGCTTATGTCACTCTTCATTGCGGACTTGGTTGCTTCGACCCGATTGAGGTGGAAGATCTGTCGAAGCACAAGATGAACTCCGAGCAGATGAAAATAGGCAAGGAGGCTTGTAAATTGGTTAACAAGACAAAGGATGAGGGGCGTCGCGTGTGTGTTGTGGGAGTAAGTACTGCCCGTGCAACAGAAACAGCAGTAGGAACCGACGGCCGACTGAAGGAGTTTGATGGATGGACTAATAAGTTTATCTTCCCTCCGTATGATTATGGATTGGCCAACTCGATGATTGCCAATTTCTATCATCCCGAGTCGATAATGATGATGGCAACAGCCGCCTTCGGAGGTTATGACCTTGTTATAGAGGCATACAAAAAGGCCCTGAAAAATGGTTTCCGCTTCGGTTGCTATGGCGATGCCATGCTTATCCTTGATGATTAATTTATGAAATATTGAATGAAGCATAAGGTGTATTTTAGTCTCGGTTCCAACCTTGGCGACAAGGAGGGAAATATCCGCGAGGCGATAAAGAGAATAGGGGAGTTGATTGGCGAGGTTGACCGCCAGTCAACTCTACTTGTAACGGAGCCCTGGGGCTTTGAATCAGACAACTCGTTTGTCAATGCTGCCGTGCGCTGTATCACATCTCTTGCTCCGTTGGATATTCTAACTATCACTCAAGACATTGAGCGAGCCATGGGGCGCACTGCCAAATCTGTAGATGGACAATACCACGACCGTATCATCGACATCGATATCCTTATGTATGATGATTTACACATCAACACTCCCGAATTAACCCTTCCGCATCCACTAATGAAAGAGCGTGACTTTGTCATGATACCGCTTTCAGAAATCTTTTTCTAATCAAAATCTATGTTTTCCTTGCTTTATGCAATAAGAACAGGGTATCTTAATGTAATAAGAACAGGGTATCTTAATGTAATAAGAACAGGGTATCTTAATGTAATAAGAACAGGGTATCCTTATGTCAACTGAATAGGGCATTCACCTGTCAACTGAATGGGGCATTCACCTGTCAACTGAATAGGGCATTCACCTGTCAACTGAATAGGGCATTCACTTGTCAACTGAATAGGGCTTTACGGCGCATGTTATGTTGTCATTCTAGTTAAATAACGTTAAATATTAGGGCTTGGACATATTTTCTTAATTCTTAATTCTTAATTCTTATTTTTTCTTCGTACCTTTGCACCCGCATTTCGCAAAACAACATTTTATAACATTATTAATTAATTAAAGTCTATGTATTTAGATCAAGCAAAAAAACAAGAGATCTTTGGACAATACGGAAAGTCTAACACTGATACTGGTTCTGCTGAGAGCCAGATAGCATTGTTCTCATACCGTATTTCCCACTTGACGGAACATCTGAAGAAGAACCGTAAAGATTATACTACTGCAAGATCCCTGACCCAGCTCGTAGGTAAGCGTCGCGCCCTGCTCGACTATCTCTACGACCGCAACATCGAACGCTATCGTGCGATTGTCAAGGCTCTCGGACTCCGTAAGTAAGTAGGAAGCTGAAAGATTAAATCCCGCAGACCAATTCGGCTTGCGGGATTCTTTTTAGGAGAATAAAATAAGGTAGAAAAAATGCAAGATATTAGGAATATAGCAATTATTGCTCACGTCGATCATGGTAAGACGACATTGGTGGATAAGATGATGCTCGCAGGCAACCTCTTCCGTGACGGACAGGACCTTAGCGGACAAGTTTTGGATAGCAACGACCTTGAGCGAGAGAGAGGTATCACTATTCTCTCGAAAAACGTTTCCATCAACTGGAAAGGTACAAAAATCAATATTATAGATACTCCGGGACACTCTGACTTCGGTGGCGAGGTGGAGCGTGTGCTCAATATGGCCGACGGATGCCTACTGCTTGTGGATGCATTCGAGGGACCTATGCCGCAGACTCGTTTCGTGCTGCAGAAGGCTCTGCAGATTGGACTCAAACCGATTGTCGTGGTGAACAAGGTAGATAAGCCTAACTGCCGACCCGAGGAGGTTTATGAGATGGTGTTCGACTTGATGTTCTCCCTCAATGCCACTGAGGACCAGTTGGACTTCCCCGTGGTGTATGGCTCTGCCAAGAACGGATGGATGAGTGAGGACTGGAAGAAGCCTACCGACAATATTACATACTTGCTCGACAAGATTGTTGAGGTGATACCTGCTCCTAAGGTGATTGAGGGTACGCCGCAGATGCTCATCACATCGCTCGACTATTCGAGCTATACAGGACGTATCGCCGTGGGACGTGTGCATCGTGGCACCCTTAAGGAGGGACAGAACATCTCTATCTCTCATCGTGACGGAAAGATTGAAAAGACCAAGATAAAGGAACTGCATGTGTTTGACGGTATGGGCCGCAAGAAGGTGCAG
>SAMEA3663006__coassemble_552_pt1 | contig 14741 bp, 12 predicted proteins | sample SAMEA3663006__metabat2_low_PE_026 | metagenome-assembled genome bin SAMEA3663006 (sample SAMEA3663006) | pig gut metagenome | biome: pig gut; feature: pig-associated habitat; material: faeces | place: France | collected 2012 | reverse complement strand
AGCGGTCAATCTCGGGACGCTCTGCCAACGGCACTTCGGGTTGCGAATAGTCGAAACCATCGACATTGGCATACAAGCTGAAGAAGGAATATGTATTATATAATGTGCCGAAGAACTTGCGTCTCACCTCATCCACTCCCTCGGGGTCGTACTTGAGGTTATCCCAAGGCTCCGAGTTGGTCATCATATAGAAACGCACTGGGTCGGCGCCATATTTCTCTATCTGGTCGAATGGATTCACCACATTGCCCACATGCTTCGACATCTTGTTGCCCTTGGCGTCGAGAACAAGACCTGAAGAGATTACGTTCTTGAATGCCACTGAGTCGAACACCATTGTGGCGATGGCATGCAGAGTGAAGAACCATCCACGAGTCTGGTCAACACCCTCGTTGATGAAGTCGGCAGGGAATGCCTTACCCTCGTCTATCATCTCCTTGTTCTCAAACGGATAGTGGATTTGTGCGTAAGGCATCGAACCGGAGTCAAACCATACGTCGATGAGGTCGCTCTCGCGCTTCATCGGTTTACCGCTCTCGCTCACGAGCACGATGTTGTCAACATACGGGCGATGGAGGTCGATCTTGTCATAGTTCTCCTGAGAATAATCACCGGGAACGAATCCTTTGTCTTTCAATGGGTTGCTCTGCATCACTCCGGCAGCTACAGCCTTTTCAATCTCGTCGTAGAGTTCCTGCATACTGCCAATGCACTTCTCCTCACCGTCCTCATTGCGCCAGATAGGAAGCGGTGTTCCCCAGTAGCGTGAGCGCGAGAGGTTCCAGTCGTTGAGGTTCTCAAGCCAGTTGCCGAAACGTCCTGTACCTGTTGACTCAGGCTGCCAGTTGATGGTCTTGTTCAATTCGAACATTCTCTCCTTCTTGGCAGTTGAACGGATAAACCATGAGTCGAGAGGATAATAGAGCACCGGTTTGTCGGTACGCCAGCAGTGGGGATAGTTGTGCACATGCTTCTCAATCTTCCATGCTGTGCCCTCCTGCTTCATCTCCATACAAATCACGATGTTGAGGTCTTCAGCCTTTGCGGCAGCCTTCTCGTCGTATTTGCCGTCGATATTAAATTCTGGCTTGTATGCGTTCTTCACATAGTCGCCCGCATGATGTCCATAGGCTTCACTGTCCACACAAGCAGCAATGAAGTTGTTGTCGAGTTCCGACTCTACATAGTATTTACCCTCAAGGTCAACCATCGGGCGTGTTTCACCTTTTTTATTTATAAGGAAGAGCGAAGGTATATGGGCATCCTTTGCCACCTTGGCGTCATCAGCACCGAATGTGGGTGCGATGTGCACAATACCCGTACCGTCTTCTGTTGTGACATAGTCACCGGGGATTACGCGGAAGGCACATTCCTCCATCTCTACAAACTTATCCTTGCCTGTCTCAGAGGCAAACACCTTCTCGGGATGCTCGTTGGCATAAGCTGTGGCATACTCAGGAGCGAGGTCGCCCAACTTCAAGCAAGGCTTCACCCAAGGCATCAGTTGCTTATACTTATATCCCACAAGTTCCTTACCGGTATATTCAGCCACAATGCGATAAGGCACCACCTTGTCGCCATGCTTGTATGCCTCCATATCGGCATCCTTGCCCTCGGGCTTCAGATAAGCGTCCAGACGAGACTCTGCCATGATGACAGTCATCTTTTCGTCATTATATGGATTATATGTCTCTACTGCCACATACTTGATGTTCGGACCTACGCAGAGTGCGGTATTTGAAGGCAGTGTCCACGGTGTGGTTGTCCATGCGGCAAAATACGGCTTACCCCAATTTGTCCATTTAGCGTCGGGATTGGTTATCTCGAAGAGAGCTGTACAAGTTGTATCTTTCACATCACGATAGCAACCTGGCTGGTTGAGCTCATGAGAAGAGAGTCCTGTTCCGGCTCCGGGAGAATAAGGTTGGATGGTATATCCCTTATAGAGCAGTCCCTTGTCATAAAGTTGGCGAAGCAACCACCACAAGGTCTCGATATACTTGTTGTCGTAAGTGATATAAGGATGGTCGAGATCCACGAAATATCCCATTTCCTCGGTGAGCTTGCGCCATTCAGCCGTAAACATCATCACGTTCTCACGGCATTTGCGGTTGTAGTCTTCAACAGAGATATACTTGCTCGACTCATGGTTGTCGATGTCGGCCTTGGTAATGCCAAGCTCCTTCTCCACTCCCAGTTCCACCGGCAGTCCATGAGTATCCCATCCAGCCTTGCGGTGAACCTGATACCCCTTCATCGTCTTGTATCTGTTGAATGTATCCTTGATGGCTCGTGCAAGCACATGGTGAATTCCTGGATGCCCGTTAGCAGAGGGAGGTCCCTCAAAGAATACAAACTGCGGACAACCTTCACGTTCATCTATCGTCTTGTGGAATACGTCATTAGCGTTCCACTGCTCAAGCACATCTTTGTTCACTTGAGTCAAATTCAAGCCATTGTGTTCGGCGAATTTCTTTGCCATATCTGTTATAATCGTTCTATTGTTATTTATTCAACTAATTTTCAGGCACTTTCGCATATACCTGTTTTATAGCGTGCAAAGATAGTACTTTTTTTTGTTCTGACAAAATAAATAACTTTTTTTAAGTGTAAATCAGCAGATAATCGGCGAAATATTTGGTGAAATGGAAAATTGTTAGTATATTTGCGGCGATAACTGGTCAATGCGACCTAAGTATGGATTAATAACTATTTTGACCTATGAACATTCCATTTGTATTTTGGCTTGTGCCCATAGCCTCTGTTGTGGCTTTGGCAATGGCTGGCTACTTCTTCCGCCAGATGAGGAAGGAAGATGAAGGTACTCCGCGAATGATTGAGATTGCGGAGTTTGTAAGAAAAGGTGCCATGGCTTATCTGCGACAGCAGTATAAGGTGGTTACCATTGTTTTCATTGTGCTAGCAGTAGTTTTCGCCTTTATGGCATACGTACTGAAGGTGCAGAACCCATGGGTGCCGTTTGCATTCCTCACTGGTGGTTTCTTCTCGGGACTTGCAGGATTCTTCGGTATGAAGACCGCCACATACGCTTCTGCCCGCACTGCCAATGCCGCCCGAAAAAGCCTTAACAGCGGACTGAAGGTGGCATTCCGTTCGGGTGCCGTTATGGGACTTGTCGTCGTAGGTCTCGGACTTCTCGACATTGCCATCTGGTTTCTTGTGCTAAGCTATTTCTATCAAGGTTCCAGCATGGCTCTCATCACCATCACCACCACTATGCTCACATTCGGTATGGGTGCATCCACCCAGGCTCTCTTTGCACGTGTGGGTGGTGGTATATACACCAAGGCTGCCGATGTGGGAGCCGACCTTGTGGGAAAGGTTGAGGCGAATATACCCGAGGATGACCCGCGCAATCCCGCCACCATTGCCGACAATGTAGGTGACAATGTGGGAGATGTGGCTGGTATGGGAGCCGACTTATATGAGAGCTACTGTGGAAGTATCCTCTCAACAGCTGCCCTCGGAGCCACGGCATTTGCCATGAATATCGACATGCAGCTCAAGGCTGTAGTAGCTCCGATGATTATTGCCTCGGTTGGCATTTTCCTCTCGCTGATAGGCATCTTCACTGTTCGCACCAAGGAGGACGCCACTATGCGCGACCTTCTCCGCTCTCTTGGTCTTGGCACCAACGTGTCGGCAGGTCTAATTGCTGTTGCTACATTTATTATCTTATATCTCCTTCAGATTGAAAACTGGCTCGGGGTGTCATTCTCGGTGGTAAGCGGACTTGTTGCCGGTGTTGTAATCGGACAGGCTACGGAATATTATACAAGTCACAGCTATAAACCCACGCAGAAGATTTCAGAAGCATCGAAGACTGGTCCTGCTACTGTCATCATACAAGGAATAGGCACCGGAATGATTTCCACAATGGTTCCTGTGGTCACAATATCAGTCGCCATCATGCTGAGCTACCTCTTCGCCAATGGCTTCGACCTCTCGATGAGTGCCTCAAGCATCTCCATGGGACTTTATGGTATTGGTATTGCTGCCGTCGGTATGCTCTCCACTCTTGGCATCACACTTGCCACGGATGCCTACGGCCCTATTGCCGACAATGCCGGCGGTAATGCCGAGATGAGCGAGTTGGGAGAAGAGGTGCGCCATCGCACAGATGCTCTCGACGCCTTGGGCAACACCACAGCAGCCACAGGCAAGGGCTTTGCCATTGGTAGTGCTGCCCTTACTGCCCTCGCCCTACTCGCTTCTTATGTTGAGGAGATAAAGATTGCCATGGTGCGTGCAGTTGAGGGAGGTCAGTCGTTTGTAGATGCAGCAGGCAATGTGTTTAATCCTGCCACTGCCAACATGCTCGATTATATGAATTATTTCCAGGTAAACCTTATGAACCCCAAGGTGCTCGTCGGAGCCTTCATTGGTGGTATGGCAGCATTCCTCTTCTGCGGTCTCACTATGGGAGCCGTAGGTAGAGCCGCACAAACGATGGTAGAGGAAGTGCGTCGTCAGTTCCGCGAGATTAAGGGCATACTCGAGGGCAAGGGCACTCCCGACTATGGCAGATGCGTAGAGATAAGCACTCGTTCAGCCCAGAGAGAGATGATATTCCCCAGTCTTCTTGCCATAGCCATTCCTATTGTTGTCGGATTGCTGCTTGGTGTAGCAGGAGTAATGGGATTGTTGGTAGGCGGTCTGACTGCCGGTTTCACTCTTGCCGTGTTTATGGCAAATGCCGGTGGAGCATGGGACAATGCCAAGAAAATGGTTGAAGAAGGAAACTTCGGAGGCAAGGGTTCTGAGTGTCATAAGGCAACGATTGTGGGTGATACAGTGGGCGACCCGTTTAAGGACACAAGCGGTCCGTCGCTCAATATCCTCATCAAACTGATGTCGATGGTGAGCATTGTGATGGCAGGACTTGTAGTAGCATTCTCATAAAGTGCGCTACCCTATTCCATTGATTTTTATCTCAATATTTTATTGGTTTTATCTCAAAGATTCAAATACCGTCATCTTGCGGTATTTGAATCTTTTGTTTCTTACTATGACAATGTATAAACATACCCTATTATTAATATGTATAAACATAGCAATTATTTTATATTCCGCAGTGCGGTATGTACATTCCCCACTGCGGAACGTATATTCCCCACTGCGGAACGTACGTTCCCCATTGCGGAATATAAACCAAACACCTTAATGAGATAAAATCAATCCTCCTATCCTTATACTTTCATTCATATCATCCTTATACTTTCATTCCTACCATCCATATGCTTTCATTTCTACCATCCTGTTCTGATTATTTTGTAAGACCGCTATATGCTTACCCACCTCTCTATACTATGAATTTTGTGAATTTTACTGCCACTACTGCCACCAATGTATCTAACACTCTGCGATACAATACATTAAGTGGTGGCAGAAGAGGTGGCAGAAGGGTGATATTGGTGGCAGTAAAAGCCATTTTTTGGCAAAAATCACGCATTTTTTGAATCATTTCATTGCTTATTCTATAATTTTCCCTTCATTTTTATGTTAAAATCATGTTAATTCAGCTAAACATCGCTCAAAACCCTTCAAAAACCACATGCTCTCACCCCCGAACGATTGGATCTTCCCGTTTCTGAATCATAAAAATGCCCCGACGCATCACTGCGGCGGAGCAAAGAGTTCTATTACTTTATGAAGATTAATCAATTGACATAGGACACAGGAGGCTTGTCGATCATAAGACCTAAAGCCAAATCTTCTGTCAACTTGTTAATTCCTTTTTTAATTGTCTTTATCTGATGTTCGCGCGGCACGCGTGCACACGACACATACTGCCTTAGTACTGAAGCATTCACACCAATGTACTTAGCCACCTGAGAGACATCGAGAGGATAGTAGTCGAAAAACGCGCCGATGTCGAGACGGAAATCAAACTCCACATCTGGAAACATCTCACCCTTCTCGGCTGCCATTTGCTTGAACTCTTCAACAGACAACTTGATATTGTCCATAGCTCCACGGGCAGTCCTGCCCCATCCAGTGAATCCGCAACCGTTCACATCTCCTATCGAGAACGCAGTAAAGTTACCCTTTCCCTTACCCCTCTCAACTATTGCGAGCATCTTAATTTTTTCCATAATTATATAGTTATCGTAAAACTCACATTAAAAAGAGTTCTAATCAGCAATGAATTTCAAAAGGATGCCCGGGCTTAAAGCCCGAGCAATACTTTTTCAAGTTTTCGAAGAAGTCCTTTAGTAACTTCCTGCGTTCCGTGACGTGGCACCGGTCTTTGTTTGCCCGTTATAGGACTGTACCAGATGTCATGATCGCCACCATTGCGAACAACAAAGCATCCAGCTTTGTGTAATCGCCTTGTTAATTCATTAATCTTCATAGAACTCTTTTGTCCCTAGGACGATGCAAAGGTAACATATTTGTTGCAATCTCCCAAATATTTTTGTAACTTTTTTGTTGCACATTTACTTTTTTAACACTTTATCTCTGATATTACAAAAGAAGCATGCCTTTTATGGGAATACCGGAGCATTCTCCGTGTCTTCAGCACAAAGAGAACCAGACCCGCAGCAAAGAATATCCCTTACCATGTTATCGGTCTTACATAAAGTAAAGTCCCTACTTTGTAGCCTCACCAATGATGGACAAGCTTCTTGTGACGGCTCGTTTCTGGGTTTCGTCTGTAAGGAACTGATAAAGCTGAATATCATCGTTAATAACCGACTCGACAAAGCGACATTCATCAAGGATGTGCTGAAGATATGGAATATACGACTTAAACATATCTTGTTTCGTTTATAGAGCCAAATAATCCGATAGAGGAGACTCCATAGTCGGATAGTTTCCCCTTAAGCATTGAAAGTTGATTTAGGACATAAGTCCTTTTTGTATTGACGTCCTTAGGCGGAACATTACTTAGTTTGACTTTTCGTGAGCGAAGATACGCATTATTTTCCGTTCTACCAAATGTTTAGAGGATTTTCTCTTCATTTTTCCGCAAATAATACTTGTTTTTTATCTTTTCAAGTAAAGAGCTATGTTCTGAATTCTGTTTACATTCTATTGCGCCAATAGCGATATCCAGCATTGCCATTAGCATAATCTCCTCTGAGCTTTTCTGAGGAAGCGGTTTGCGAACAAAAGCATCCATATAGGCATTAATCTTTTTGTTCACATACTCCGCTGCCAACAAGTAGAGCTGTTCTTTTTCCTTTGACATATTTACTTCAAATTCATGACCATATACATGAACAATCAGTCTTTTCATCTCTTTTGCCATATTGTTATTCCTAATATTGATGATAATACATATAAAGAAATTAACCAACAGCTATCAGCACTGCCGTATAGTTGTCATTGCCTTGCTTTTCGCAGAGCATACGATAGGCATCGATAATCTCGTCCATCGACTTTTCATCCATCATATTCTTCAATAAGATTTTATGTGTCATACTATTGTACAAACCATCCGAGCATAGCATGATTCGGTCGCCAGCTTTCAGTTTGAACTGAACCACATCAGGAAAGCACGCCTCAGGACGATAGGAGAAAAAACAACGGTCGATTATCTCCCAGCCATATTCCATACGGATATGATCTTTCGTCTGATATAATAGCCCCATAGCAGGTCGCATCAGATAGCATCTGCTGTCACCCAAATGCGCAATGGTCACTGTATCTCCTTCTATGCTTGCCATTACCATCGTTGTACCCATCTTCACATGTCCCATAGTGAATGCACATTCATCAAGAGCCACCCTTGCCTTTAGGCAAGCTTTCTCTACCTTATCCTTACTGTCAATTTCATCCACAGCATTTCCCCAATAATTCACAATAGCATCTGCCACCGTTTCACTTGCCACTTCACCTTTGTCATGACCACCCATGCCATCGCACACCACAGCCAGCCATCGGTTTCCGTCAGACATACCTATCATACGGAAAGCATCTTCGTTATTCTTTCGCTTCCCAGTTTCACTAATCGTTGCGTATTGAATCTTTACCATATTATATAAGTATTAATCGTTATAGTCATATTTCTCCCAATCTATGTCATCCCAATCGGTTGACCCTGTATAGTGAGTGCTTTCAGCATTTATCTCTATGCAGAAATCACGTACCCACAGAAGGTCAAGGACAGAGAAGAATGTGTGAGCGTAAAGATTGTGGAAGGCATAACAGAGTTTCATGTCTTTCGTCTTTTCTCTGTCAAGCCCTTCATTCCAATTCTCTGTTTCTTCGGAAAGATACACGACCTCTTTTTCTGAAGGAATTGTTTCTCGTCCTGAATAATAAATGAGGTCTTCACCATCTTTATATAGAGGCATAAACTCATCGTAACTTCCGTTAAGCACATTCCACATCTTCCTTGCCCTTATGCTTTGTACAGGATGAATCTCTGAATACTTATAGCTCATGAATACCTTCCCCTGAAACTCCAAGTTTTCAAGACCTGTTTCATTTACGCTTTCGGATAGTCTTGATAATCTCTCCCTCATTTCGCATTGTGCATGGACAAGGGCGTTATTGAACTCTGAGAGCAACGAGAAATATTCATCTCTCCATTCAAACATTCCATTGAGAATACGCTTGCGGACACTCAATAAATGTTGCACGGCAAGTTTTGCGTCCTTGCCTTCTCTGTAACGTTTCTCATCTCTGAGTATGTCGAGAATTTCTATCTCGACAGCCTTCACTGCAGGATAATCAAATATTTCTTTTACTGTCATATTTGTGGTGTTTTAATGTTTCTGGTGCAAAGTAACATAAGAGGTGCGCCTTTTGTGGGCGCACCTCCATGAAAAATCATATAAAAATCGATTCTATAGATTATTTCTTCTCAAAGTCAAGTCGTGTTACATTAATAAAACCAATTTTCTTCAAGTCAATACCATACTTGTTTTTGAAGAGTTGGTTCACCGCATCGTGATGCATCGTTTTGTACAGAGGATGATCCAATGTTGGGGTAACATATTCTACGAACATGCCTTTCTCCAAGTGAACACCATTATATGTGGTGGTGTCCTTTACTGTAATTATCCATGTTGCCATAATTAAGATATATTATATTGTTTGTAATTTTTCTTTAAGATTTATTGTATATTCGTTCATTTTGTCAACAATCGTTCTTATGTCAAGACTTTGGAAATCATAATCACATTGGTACCACCAATCATTCAGTTCCATGTAGTCAGCACTATCAGGGCTAAAGAGTTTTTGATTTTCTCGTGTAACATGCGTGCCAGGAGCCTTTCTTATGCCAATCTCTGCATTTCTAACGATACCATCCCTTATTACGCCATGCCATTCGTAGCACACCATAAAATTTCCCATAACTATACCGACGCCAATCCATTCTCTTGCCCAGTCTTGTTCTCGCTCTATCCAGTGGTCATTTCCATCATCTGCGGCGAAATGAGGTCTGGCATCAGGAAAGCACTCCATTACCGAAAGCATCAAGTTCTTTCTCTTCTGCAAGGTTTCTGAGAGTATACATTTATCCACCATAGGACGAATCATGCGATACACAGCCGTATAAATCATGCAGTATCGTTCATATGTAAGCTTAGCAAATCGGACGCTGTCTTCATTATTATCTGTAATGTTTGGTTTGAGAGATTCAACCTCCGGTAAGAAACAAAGTGTTTCTGCATTATCGTAATATTCATAATAGTCGGTTGTATTGCCTTTGCTTCTATTAGCCTCAAAGGAGATTGCTGCCATATTTCCAATACTCCAAAGCCAGTCTTTGTCGTAGTCTCGGAAAGGCCCCCTTTTATTGCGAATCCATTCCTGTGGTACGATATGATCAAAATCCCACGGTCTGTTTTCTTCTGCCCACATGTCTTGCCTTGCAGGATCATAATTCCGGAAATGGGTATTTAAGTATTGTCTCTCAGCATAGAGCAGCATTTGCTTTGCTTCAGTTGTTCCATACCAAAAAGTTCGATTAAAGAAATGTTTTGCTGGTGCTGGAAGACTATTCCATATTCTCCAACCTTTGGAATTTCCTATAATAAATAGTTCTTCAACTTCCTTGGGAGTATAAACGTGGAGTAAATGACAATCATGCATCAGCCTTGAAATCCCTTGTAATATATTTGATATATTTATACCATTCTTGAAACGATGGAAAATCTCTTGAACACAATGTTTTTTGTCATTACCAAACCAATGAAGCATAAATGCCAATGCTTTAATTTCATAGGCTGACAAATTAATAGGTGATTCCATGTCTTTGCGAGCCATATACATTAAAAGCAAATAGACATCTGGAGAATTTCGTGCTATAATGGTGCGCAAGATATTTGGTGTACGTAATACGCTATCTTCTTTTGCGCCTAACCATTCATCCACTTTATTTAGGATAATTTCCAACTGATTATTATCATAAAGGGATTCTATCTTATCTCTTTCATCAGTCATTATTGCCGCACTTCGAATTTGCTTAATTGTCATTTCACCCTTAAAACTCTTGTCATCTTCTGAAGTCAATGCAAGACGAAAAGCTAACATTACAAGTTTTGAAGGACTCATATACTTCTCTGCCAGATGATCATTGACATCCTTAATGGAAGGCCAATATGCTTTGATGGCAGAATAGTTCAAATCATCTCTTGAAATAGCAGTACCTCCCGTGTTTAACCTGGTGAACAGAACTTCCAATGTTGTCTGTGCCATTGTTTCCTCTGTGGTTTCCGTTTCCATTACTTCTTTTGGTAAATGGTTACAGGTTATCATATAATCCTTCAGTGCGTTGAATGCAGGAAACAATACATCACGAAGATATGTCAAAGCGACATTTGAATGCTTTATTTTTTCAATAAAATAAAAACGATAAGAGAAATCTGTAGAATTAAATTCAGCAAAAACCTCCTTGACAAAGTTATCCGCATCTGAAGTCTTTTCTGTTGCTTTCAATAGACAAAACAACGGTATCGGTAAATTGGCCTCTATAGGCCATGTCTCTGCTAATGAGAAATGGTCATTATAGATATTTCCTTTGAGATTAAACTCTTTCAAGGCTTTTCTCTTTTCGGCAGTATTTAATCGATTTGCATCATCGTCGTTCTTATATCCCCATGGGTGAGGCGTTGTCGTAGCCTTTATCCAAAAAGAACGAGTAGAGTTTTTGGAAGATGGCGGCAATAAGTCAATCCATAATACGGCTCTTGCGGCCTTTACCGTATTAAATCCGATACTGATAGCATTATATCTTTGCTGTCCATCCATAAGGTAATATTTCCCAAGCCCTTCTTTATTGACAATATCTGACAGCATGAAGGAACCGATGGGGAAGCCTCTTAGAATGGAATCCCAGAGCAGTTCAACCTGACGAGGTTTCCATACAAGACCTCTCTGTAGTGCGGGGATTAGGACCTCTGATTCATCTGAAGTCCATGATGCAATTTGCCAAAGTGTATAAGATAAATTTTTCATTTTGTAACTAAATTTGGGGATGAGTATGCGAATTACTCAGTTTTTAATGTTTCTTTTATTGATTAAGCATGAGTAATGATGTGCACGCCATTGATAACAATTTGCCACTTCATACATTCCCTAAAGAATCTCCTGTGCTATCCAAGCACACGCCTCCGCATCAGCCAAGGCATGATGGTGGTTCTTCAAGTCATATCCGCAGCGGGCGGCGATAATGTCGAGATTGTGATGTCCTCCAGGCCAGCGCTTGCGTGATGCTATGCAGGTACAGTAAAACTCATAGTCGGGATAATCCATCTGATAGACACGAAAGACGGCTTTCAGACAACTCTCATCGAATGCTTTGTTATGTGCCACCAATGGCAAGCCTTCGATGAGTGGCTCTATCTGCTTCCATACTTCGGGAAAGACTGGTGCATTGTGCGTGTCTTCAGCACAAAGACCATGAACCTGACTGCACCAGTAGTTATAATACTCTGGCTCGGGCTTGATGAGAGAATAGAACTTATCCACTATCTCCCCACCCCTCACTATCACTACGCCAACAGAGCACACCGAACTACGTTCGTTGTTGGCTGTCTCAAAATCTATTGCAGCAAAGTCTTGCATATTTAATGATCTTATTGATTATCCTTGTTGATAAGATTGACCACCACTTTCACCATGACATCTTTCTCTTCCGTACGGCTCTCGGCAATCATCAAGGTCAGGGCAACAAGGGTATTGTCTGCTATACGCTTTCTGCCGTCTGCAGAATAAAGGACTCCGTTCTTCTCCATGAACCAAAGAAAAAGCATGGCAGCAATACGTTTGTTGCCATCGCTGAAGGAGTGATTCTTCACTACGAGATAAAGAAGCATGGCAGCCTTTTCCTCTACTGATGGATAGAGGTCTTCGCCGCCGAACGTTTGGTATATCTGTCCAATGCTGCTTTTGAAGGAATCATCTTTCTCATTGGCAAACCATTGGCTGCCACCGAACTTCACTTTCAGGGCGTTGATGGCATCCATGGCATTCTCGTAAGTGGCACGGAATGGTTCTTCTTTTGTTGTCTTCTCAATGCCCAATGTCTGATAGTCGTAACGGTCAAGCGTATCGAGGGCATAGACATAGTCGGTGATGACATTGAACAGTCCGGCATATTCACCCTCTGAAACCTTGTCTTGGAGAGTGAGGGCACGCGACATCAACCTCACCACATCCTTCAATTCATCATAGTGGTCGAGGCGACGCTGGTCGATGGCATAGCCTTTGATGAGGTACTGCTTTAATATATTGTTAGCCCATTTTCTAAATACAATTCCATTTCTGCTCTTTACTCTATATCCTACAGAAATAATCATGTCAAGATTATAATAATCAATATTTTGCATTTGATTATATCCCTCTTTCCTGCCATATTTCTTGGGTGTCGCAAATTTTGCGACTACCGGCTCACCTTCCAGTTCCTCCCTCAATGCATTGTTGATATGTTTTGCTATTGTCTTGTAATCTCTACCATAAAGTTGAGCTATTTGCTCTCGATTAAGCCACACGGTATCTTTCTCCAACTTCACTTCAAGCTGGGTATTGCCATCTTCCGTAGTAAAGAGTACAATGGATGAGCCGTTATTCGCAATAATTCTATTCTCTTTCATACCAGTTCTTCTTTATTGTATTTATTCCACATCCTCATTATCTTCCCTGCAATCTCCTTACGGAGCCAGAGTGGTTCGAGTACTTCTACATCTTCGCCATTCCACAATATCTCTTGCTGGAAATCGAAGGTGGGACGAAGATGATACTCGAAGATGCTGTATTCTTCTGTTCGTTCGGTCTCTTGTTGAGATTCATGCAGAGGTAAGTCACGGAGATAATTGGCCTGCCCACTATTTACTTTTAGTCTTACTTTTTGAGTATCGCAATCTGTAGCGGCAATGATTCCAAAGCAACCATCAAAGTATTCCTGAGGATTAAAGTCCTTGGGGTATTCAAAGGAATGACTTGACAAGCGAAAACCACGGATTCGGTCGAGGCTATAGATTGTGTCGTTTCCTGATGGCCACTGTCGTCCAACCATATACCAGCGTTGGCGGAAGAGTTTTATGCACAATGGCATAAGATAGTGCTCGCGCAAGTCATCCCTCCTATAATTATAATAGGTGATGTGGATAAAACGATTTATCTTCATTGATTCAAGAATAGGCTCAAGGTATTCCCTTCCGCTCGGGACATCTTCCAGGATTATCCTGTCCTTGATGGATTTGCTCTCAATGAGAGCATTGCTCACTGAATAGGTGCTGAGAAGCCAGTTCTCAATGCCATCACTTTTCATGTCATCCACGTTCTCGATATAATAGCGATATGGAGCAGTTTTTTCACATTCAATCATCAGACCGAATGTGTCGAAGATGTTCCACTTCCATTTGTGGAATGTGCGCTTAAGCATCTCCTCGCCGCCGCTCAGGTCAACATTGTCCATCCATCGGCGGTTGAGTTCCTCGAATGTTATCTTCCGTGCCTTGTAGATTGTATTCACTATCCACACAAGCTTGTTGGTTTGATTCAGTGCCATATATGCATAATTCCATTTGATTGATAAAAACGAATTTGCTGCAAAATTATGGGAATGGTGTGCCATTTACGTTCACACCTCGCCAAAAATTGCATATTGTTAACACTTGTGGACTTTGAGCAAGCATTGATATTGCAAATATAAAGAAAATTACTGAGAGTCGTATTTATCCGTTTCGGATTTAACACGAATTTAACAATAAAAGAGTGAATATAATCAAAACACAGCACTAACACTGCACAAGCATTGCACATTACATTTGGGCAAAGCATTACAATTACAACATTACAATAAATATATACCAATACTGAATTAATAGTCACATTCTTGCCCAATCATCCTTCGATCATCCTTCGTTCATCCTTCGTTCATCCTTCGATTGGGACTTGGAGGATGATTATTGTATCTTCGGAGTATAAAGGCTCAATTTATTATATTGTAATGCTGTCTCCTTCGTGCCCGATGCACCAAAAGGGGACATCCTTTTCTTTGCAGAAAGGCTCCATGCGCCACGCACTCTCAAACCCACTCATGACAAAGTGCATTGGAACAAACATTCCAACCTTGAAGCGTTCGATAAACTGACGCCCTCCGAGCGTATAGCCGTTGCCGATGCGTCCGTCCACAGGGAACATCGCAAGGTCAAAGGAGTCGGTTATCTTTCGGATGTCTTTAAGTTCACCAAGGAACCGCTTTTCCTCTGCCACAGGATTGATGTATTGACCAAACTCTTCACTGAAGACCTCTCCTT
>SAMEA3663006__coassemble_518_pt1 | contig 15386 bp, 9 predicted proteins | sample SAMEA3663006__metabat2_low_PE_026 | metagenome-assembled genome bin SAMEA3663006 (sample SAMEA3663006) | pig gut metagenome | biome: pig gut; feature: pig-associated habitat; material: faeces | place: France | collected 2012 | reverse complement strand
CAAGATTTACACCTACAGGACCAATCTTGGTTGATGCGTTGAATGAAGGGAACCAGTTGTTGTGTGTCCTGCTGATATTATCCTTCGGACTACATTCATTGGTGTATTCGAAGTTAACATGCTCATATCTTATGCCGGCGACCACCTGCACATACTTGAAAGGTAAGGCATATTCAGCAAAGCCAGAGATGTTGTTCTCGGTAATCTTAGCTTTCGACGAAGGAATCTCCGTCTTGGTAGAATTGTATTCCTGCTTTGCGCTTACGTATGTTTCCTCTGTTCCAATCTTAAACATTCCTTTCCAGATGGGGTAGGAGAGTACAAGTTTTCCTGCGCCCATTCGTACTACTCCATCGGATAAGTTCTCAATGAATGCAGGGTCGTTCTGACTGTTTTCGTTCACGTTAGTTTCCTTTTTGTAGCCTGAGTCGCTGAAGTCCGCATTGAAATTCACATGCAGTTTATTGATATTCCCATCGTAGTAGATATTGCCTGTAAAGGTGTGAGAAGAAGGTGTGGTGGTATGGGATGTGGAATGAACAATGTCAATCAGCTCGTCGTTTGCATATACATTGTCCTCAAAGACGATATCTTGATTACCAAACAGCATTCCGCCATAGTTCATCTTCATTCCAAGAGAATGGTTCTCATTAATCTGCCAGTTCAATCCGAGATCGCCGCTTATTCCGCTATTGTGACCAATGAAAGCGAAAGGACCTTCCATCAGGTTATGCTTTACGCTTCCATCTGGCATCTTGACGAATGTGTTACCACTCATTTGGTCACTTATCTGATAGCTGTGCTGATTGTAATAGACAAGTTTCCCAATGATATCCCAACCGCCTGTGCGATAGTTGAGGTCGAGAACCGACCATGATGGGTCGAAATCATGATTGTAGTATATGTGTTGTTGAGCCTGACTCGTAAGCGCATAACTGAAACCATCTCCCTGTCGCTTTACGGTGCGTATGCGCACTACACAGCGCACCTCGCCTCCATATTCGGCACCGGGATTGCTTACGACGTCTATCGACTTGATGTCTTCCGACATAAGGTTGCGGAGCTCCGAGTCGTCGGTCACCTTTCTGCCATTTATATAATATATAGGTGTGCCACGTCCAATCACTTCCAGACTACCATTCTTGGTAATCATTCCAGGCACTTTGGCAAGCACCTCAAGCGAATTGCCCGCATGTTCAAGTATCGACCCCTCGATGGTAGTTACCACTGCATCGCCAAGGAGCTTCGTCTTCGGACGAGTCTTGCTGACAACGATTTCATTCAGCAAGTTAGCTTCAATCTGCATTTTTATTGTCTGTGTTGTAGTGAATGCAGAAACGGGTAAGTTCTTCGTGCTGTATCCTATGGAAGAAATTTGTATGAAGTCGCCCGCATTCTTTCTTTCAATACTGAACTGTCCCTTTGCGTCTGTAATGCATCCCGCCACGATGGAGGAGTCGGGAAGGGAACGGAGTGAAACTGTGGCAAACTCCATTGGTTGTCCATTCTCATCAGCTACTATTCCAATAAGATTCTGTGCACTCATTTGGCATATTGTTGCCAATAAGATAATGATAGTTGATGTTGCTCTTTTCATGATTGATAAATTTTATATTCGCTTATTTGACGCGATGAAATCATGTTTGGTTGCAAGGTCTCGCATTTTTTTATTCATTAATATTTGGTTGTTTCGATAATTTTCAGTATCTTTGCCCCCGATTTTCACATCAGGTCGTTTTTTTTCAGATATTGATTAATATGGATAATAAACAAGAGATATTTCCTTTAGTGGATGAAGAGGGCGCGGTGATTGGTTCAGCCACCCGTGGCGAGTGTCATAGTGGCAGCAAGCTGCTTCATCCCGTGGTTCATCTGCATGTGTTCAACTCCCAGGGGCAAGTGTATTTGCAGCGGCGTCCCGACTGGAAGGACATCCAACCGGGGAAGTGGGACACTGCCGTAGGCGGACATATCGACTATGGCGAGAATCCCACTGATGCTCTGCGTCGCGAGGTGCGTGAGGAGCTCGGCATTACCGACTTCACTCCCCGCAGCCTGGGCAAGTATGTATTCGAAAGCAAGAAGGAGCGCGAACTCGTCTATGTCAACACCACAATCTACGACGGTGTTATCTCCCCATCCACAGAAGAACTTGCCGGCGGTCGTTTTTGGACTATCGACGAGATACGCACTGCCCTCGGTAAAGATGTATTAACGCCAAATTTCGAGAGCGAGTTCACCCGTTTCTTCCTTAATAATTAAACGGGTTATTATTTCTTACTACTTACCTATTCAGTTTTTATCACTTAGGCTATTATATATTAATGTGAAACCTCTGTTTGTTTTATGTTCCCCACTGCGGTATGTACGTTCCGCAGTGGGGAATATACGTTCCGCAGTGGGGAACGTACATACCGCAGTGCGGAACATAGAATAGATACCTGTTCTTACAAAATTATAATAGCTTTAGTGAATACTTTACGACAACTGTTATTACACATTCACTACTACTATCCACATACTATAATAATACCCATCCTCTTTCGCGTACGCGCGCACGCGCACGCTATATAAATTTTCAATTTCTTCTATCACTTCTATCACTAATGGGTTTAAATACCACATTATCAGATGTTTAAGTAGTGATAGAAGGTGTGATAGAAGTGATAGAAGATGTGATAAAAGTGACAGAAGAGAGGCATTTTTACGCAAAAACCACGCTAAATTAACATATTTTCACTTGATTTTCCCCTCGTTTCAATACTATGCAGCCCTAATCCGCACTTGAAACCCTATCTATGTCGAATACATATCGGACGTGATTAACAAGGCGGATGCCTTGCCGACAAACTAAATTATGCTCGAAGAGGGAAGCGATTACGTTGTCAAAATGACTTGTTTGTGCAAGTAATGACGCCAAATACATGATAAAAATATCAAATTTTCACTATAAACAATAAAAAATTAAGTGTATTCTGCTGAATTATGAATAATTATTTGTATCTTTGCCCTCGAACAAGAGAAAGAATCTTGATTGCAGATGAACGTATCTAATAAAAGACCGCAACAATAATGAATAAATTCACCATACAGCAACTCCAGCAGATGCGCGAATCCGAAGACCGTGTTGAGTTCAAGGCGGGCGAAGGAGGCAACGTTTCCTACGATGGTCGAGGCAAGACCAATCCGAAAGATAGTCGCCGCTGCATCCTTGGCTACGTTATCGCCCTTTGCAACGAAGGAGGCGGTCGGCTCGTCATAGGTATGCACGACAATTATCCGCATCGCGTTACTGGTACTCGCCAGGCACAGGATGCTATCGGACAACTGGAGGCGGACATCTATCGAGATACAACTATTCGCCCTGAGATTTATGAACTCTATGATGAAGAGAACCGTCGTGTATTGGTGATAGAGGTTCCTTCACGCCCTATCGGCAAGGTCTTCAAGTTCGAGGATGTGCCTTTGATGCGTGTTGGCGAAGAACTAAAGCCAATGTCCGATGCCATGTATCTCAAGATACTCCAGGAGTCAGAGCCAGACTTCTCAGAGAAGATCTGCGAAGGACTCTCGCTTGAAGACCTTGACGAAGAAGCCATCCGGGTGATGAAGAAAAAGTATGCTGACAGATGGGAGAAACCGGAATTCAACAACATTCCAACCAATCAGGTACTGAAGGATTTCATGCTGATGGATAATGATGGACATCTCAATTATGCTGCCTTAATCCTATTGGCAAAATCTGAAGTCATCTATCGTTATTTGCCATGTGACAATGTAGTTGTTGAGTATCGCCTCTATCACCACATGATAGAATACACGGCAAGAGCCGAGTTCCGTGAACCACTATTCTTGCTTGTCGATCACGTATGGGATTACATCAACCAACCCGCAAGTAACCCACTGCAGCATTATCGCGATAAGTTTGCACGATATGCGTTGCCAGCATTCAACGAAGATGTTGTACGAGAAGCTGTCCTCAATGCCATTTGTCATAGAGTGATGTTCATACAAAGCGATATTGTCATCAAGCAATATCCAGATATGCTTGTCATTACAAATGCCGGTGGTTTTCCTGTGGGTGTAGATACAGACAACATCTTGTCTGTTAACAGTATGCCAAGAAGCAGACGTATCAGTGAAGTCCTTCAGAAGACAGGTCTTGTAGAGAAAAGTGGACAAGGCGTTGACCGCATGTTTGCTATCAGCATCTCAGAAGGAAAGCCTATTCCCGATTACTCTCTGACTGATGAGTGGCAGGTATGCCTTCGCCTGCATGGCACAATCCAAGACCCCGCCCTCTTGCTTTTGATACACGACATTCAGCACAACCGTGCCACAACAGAGCAACTTAACGCTTTCGATCTTCTTGCCCTCTATCGAGTATCAAGAGGCGAAAGCATCCGCAATGTCGATAGTGACACTCTCAAAAAGCTGCTTTCGCAAGAACTCCTGATAGAGACTTCGGATGGCATCAAACTAACACCTCTCTACGATGAAATGAAACTACGAGCAGGTGTAACTGACAAAACAGAAGACAAGAATATCCAAGTAAATGATACGATAAATGATACGGTAAATGTCCAAGTAAATGATACGATAAAAATATCGCAACTTACTGAAAGACAGCACAAAATTTACGAGGCAATAAAAAATGTCCCGATAAATGTCCCGATAAATGTCCCGATAAATGTCCCGATAAATGTCTTTAGTCTTGCAACAATGTTTAATGTTTCTGAGAAGACTATAAAACGTGATCTCTATGTTCTACGCGATTTGAATCTCATCAAATACACAGGGAGCAATAAGACTGGTCATTGGGAGGTGGTTGAATAACAAACAACAATTATGATAACAAAATCAGAGATAAAAAAATTACTAAATCTTCTTGGTTTTTTTCAAGAGGATAGTGTATTTTCAAAAAAATACGAAAGTGCTGGAGTTACATTGAAGGTAGATGTGGCGTCTGAGCATATTTATTATGCTGAAGCTAATATAACCGTTGGACGTGAAACAACAAGCAATTTTTCTGAGACAGAGAATTTTGTAGTCCTTGAATGCGTTGATCGTCTTTTGTCAAAAGGCTATCGAGCAGAACACATAGAGCTTGAACCTCATTGGAAACTTGGTCATAGTAGCAAGAGTGGCTATGCAGATATCTGGGTGAGGACATATGGTGAAGGCAATATCATAGGTACAGACGAAGACAAAGAATCGCTGCTTATCATTGAGTGCAAGAAAGCTGATGAGTTTCAAGGAGCGTGGAATGACACACTTGAAGATGGCGCTCAACTTTTTAGCTATTTCCAACAAGAAAAATCAACAAAGTTCCTTTGTCTCTATACATCAGACATAGTTGACGATAAGGTTGTTCCTGATTACTACCTCTTAAATGTACAGGACAACAAGAAAATGCTGGAGAATGACGAAGATGCGCTGTCCTATGAGAAAGCATCGAACAATAAGCAGCTTTATCGTGTGTGGCATGAGACTTACCAATGTGACTATGCGCGCATTGGATTATTCGAGGATGCTGTACAGCCTTATCATATTGGCAAGGATAAATATACTGTTGCTGACTTGAAAGCAGTAAACAACGAAACCATTAAAAGGAAATACAGCGAGTTTTCTAACATTTTGCGTCAGCATAATGTTGGTGCGCATGAGAACGCCTTTGATAAATTGGTTAATCTCTTTCTTGCCAAAGTTGTTGACGAAACCAACAATCCAGACGATCTTCATTTCTATTGGAAGGGTGCTGCATACGATGACGATTTCCAGTTACAGGACCGCTTGCAACGCTTGTATCGCGATGGGATGAAGAAATTCCTTAGCGAAGAAGTTACTTACATTGAAGAAGCTGAAATTGATAAGGCTTTCCGCAGATTCAAGAATGATCCAGATGCGACACGTAAAACCATCAAGGATTATTTTCGAGCCTTGAAATTCTTTTCTGATAACGACTTCTCTTTCATTAGCGTACACAACAAAAAGCTCTTTCAGCAGAATGCAGCCATATTGCGCAAAGTGATTTTAATGTTACAAGACATACGCTTAAAGGATTCTGACACCCATCAGTTCCTTGGTGACTTGTTTGAAGGTTTTCTGACGAAAGGTGTTAAGCAGAGTGAAGGACAATTTTTCACTCCAATGCCAATTGTTCGCTTCATCGTAACCTCTCTGCCTTTAGAGCAATTGGTAAAAGACAGCCAAGATGTACCATACGCTATTGACTATGCTTGTGGTGCAGGCCATTTCCTTACAGAGTACGCAGATCGTATCAAGGAGTTTGTCTTGAAGTATCGTCCAGACCTTCCTTTGCAAGACTACTATGTGCGTATCACAGGTATTGAGAAAGAGTATCGCCTTTCAAAAGTATCAAAGGTGTCTGCTTTTATGTATGGTCATGATGAAATACAAATTGTCTATTCCGACGCACTTCAGTCGCACCCAAGTGTTGAAGAAGGTAAGTATAGTGTACTGATAGCAAACCCTCCTTATTCTGTTTCTGGTTTCCTTGAGACACTCAACGAACGAGACAGAAAGAAATACAAGCTCTTCAACAATAATATCAACCTTGCCAAAAATAACGCTATCGAGACATTCTTCATGGAGCGTGCTGCCCAATTGATGAAGGCAGGTGGTGTGGCTGGTATTGTGCTTCCTGTGTCCGTTTTGAACAAAGGCGGTATCTATGCAAAGGCTCGTGAGATTATTTTGGAGAACTTCCACATTGTATCTCTGGTGGAATTAGGTAGTGGAACTTTCGGTAAGACTGGCACAAATACTGTAGTCATGTTCCTTCGTCGTAAAGAGACGAATACGCCTGATGCCGACCACTATACAAGTCGTGTGGAGTGCTGGTTCAATCTCAGCGAAAATGAAGATGAGGTTTATCAAGATTCAGAGCTCATGGAGAAATACTGTGAGCATCTTGGCTATGCCGTTGATGACTATCAGGAGTTCTTAAAAGGTAATCTGACAGAAACATTCCTTGCTTCAGAGGTTGTACAGACATACCACAATTCGTTCTTTGGAAATTCAAGAACTGCTATGAAAGATGTCTGCGATGAAGCGAAGAACATCCGTACAAAGTATGTGGCAAAAACCAAGACTGCTACTTTCAGAGGTCTTTCGGATGTGGAGAAGCAGAAGGAAGCAAATAAGGCGTTTTATGTTTTCGTGAAGGCAATAGAACGTGAGAAAATGTATTTCTTTATACTTGCTGTTCAGACAGAAAATCCTGTCCTCTTGGTTAAGTCTCCTCTTCCTAAAAAGAAAGAATCGAATGAAAAGATAAAAAAATTCCTTGGATATGAATGGATAAGCAGAAAAGGACATGAAGGAATTCATTATCTAAATGTCAATTCAGAGACGTCAAACGAAGATAATGACGAAGGTAATGAAGCTGACGATGAAACAATGCAGGAGATTTCCGGTATTAATACCATCGTTACCCCTCTGTTCAATCCACTTAATTTTGTAGATGAAACAAAAATCAATACAATAATTAGAAAGAGTTTTGCAGCAGAAGATTACGATATCCCAGAAGAATTGTCAGACTTTGTCACAACTGCAAGATTAATAGATATAATAGAATTTAAGCTTACTGCTTTTAACAAACAATTCAAGACGTCAGTCAACAGACTGGTTGAATATAAGAGCAAATACCCTTCTATTAAATTAAGCGAAATGTGCACGGACATTTTGGCGGGAGGAGATCGTCCAGATGTATTTTCAGCAATCCAAACCGAAAAATATCCTGTTCCTGTTTTTTCGAATGGCACAACTAAGAACGGATTATATGGTTATACGAATAATGCAACAATAACATCACCTTGCGTAACAATTAGTGCACGAGGAACACTCGGGTATTGCGTGTACCATAGTTTACCATTTGTCCCAATCGTACGCCTAATTGTATGTATCCCAAATGCAAAATATAACCCATTATATCTAAAGAGCGTACTGGAATGTATAGAATTTATAAATGAAGGTTCATCTACTCCACAACTGAGCGTTCCGAAAATAAGAGAATATAAATTGCCAGACGCTCCTGGAGATGTACAGGACGCTATTGTTTCAGAAATGTCTTCGCTTGAAAAAGAGATTGCAGTAGTTGAATCTACATTATCTACTCACCGAGATAATCTTGATAGAGTTTTAGAAAATGCGCATTCAAAAGCAACTATTGACCTCCGTCTCGACAACGAACAAATCTTTGAACTTTGTATAGGCCGTAGAGTACTTAGAAGCGAGTTAAAGAAAGATGGCGAGTATGAGGTTTATAGTGCGAATGTGTATGAGCCTTTTGGTAGAGTAAATGCCTCACTGCTTTCTGATTTCACGACTCCATCTGTCCTTTGGGGCATTGATGGCGACTGGATGGTAAATCATCTTCCTGCCGGAAGACCTTTCCATCCAACGGATCATTGTGGTGTAATCAAAGTGCTTGATGAGAACATTGTTTTATCCAAGTACCTTGTGTATCCATTACTCAAAGCAGGAGAACACGAACGTTTCTCACGTGCTAACCGAGCATCCACGGAACGCATTAAGGCACTTACTATTCGCGTGCCGTCTATAGAGATTCAACGTGAAACTGTGGCGAAAGTTATAGAAATAGAAAATAAGATTGAAATGCTACGGCAACAAATTGTAAAATGCCAATCTAACAAGCAATCCATTCTTGATAAGTATCTAAAATAGTTCTTGAATATGCCAATACAATATATAGCACCACCGAAAGATCTGGGAAGATACTCATGCCCTCATTGTGGTACATTATCTCAAGTTAATAAATACCAACATTGTTTTCCTGATGATTGTCATTCGAGGTTCAAGGGACAACCCTGTTCTGCGAAAACAAAGACTTTAGAAATCTCCCATATGGTAAGAAAGGAATAGCAGGAAGGATTAAAGAATACATCGAAGACAATTATGACAAATTCTCTGACGAATCATATGATGGTTTCAAAGCAGTATTAGACGAATTGCTTAATGTTTTTTAATGAAAACGATATGACACACAACCGTATTTGGCTTGCCTTTGCCAACCGAAAAAGGTGCAGATATGCTGATGCTATCCATACCATGGGATTTATCAGTTGGAGAATGGGAAGAGCACGCTTCGCCATTGGTGATGTGGTGTATCTATTCATGTCAGATGAGCGATGCGTTCGATTCAAGTTGATTGTAACAGCAGAGAATTGCAAACGTGAAGATCAAGCATTTTGGGTGGAGGCGCCTCCAAATGATATTACTTACAAGCTTGAACTACTCGAAGAGTATGATGGTGCTCATCTTTCTGAACAAGAGTTGTGTAAACATGGTTTCAAAGGAGGTCGAGCACTTGAGGTTCCTAATTGTAATAATACAGAACTTATTTCTTACATTCAAACCATATTCTAAATATGAAAGGTGACGCACAACCACTAATAAAATTCTTTGATGGATCAGACAAGAGATTCATCATTCCATTATACCAGCGTAACTACGACTGGAAAGAAGATAACTGCGAACAGTTGTTCCAAGACTTGATAAAGCTCCATAATAGTGACCGAAAGAGTCACTTCTTTGGCAGTATAGTTTCAAGCATACAGTCAGGAACAGAAGACAGATTTATCATTGATGGACAACAGCGAATTACGACTGTTTCGTTGTTGCTCATTGCGATGGTGAATGCCAAAAAAGAAGGACTGATTGAAGCTACAGATGCTAAACTTGTTGAGAAAATCTTCAAGCGTTATTTGGTGGATGAATACCAAGAAGACGAACGAAAGGTGAAACTGAAACCTATCAAGAAAGACATGCAAGCTTTCGATTCTTTGCTGTACAAGCCTAAAGACCAGTACATCAAAGAATCGAATGTTACTCGCAACTATGAATTCTTCTATGATAAGATTATTCATTGTGGATTGACCATTGATGAACTTTTTGAGACCATCAAAAAACTGGAAGTCATCAATATCCGTCTTGACGAAGGTGATGACCCGCAGCTGATATTTGAGAGTCTGAACTCGACAGGTCTTGATCTGAGTGAAGCAGACAAGATTCGTAACTATCTGTTGATGTCACTTGCACCAGTTGAGCAGGATGACTTGTACACTCGATATTGGAACCCTATTGAAGAGTTTACAAAGTATGACCCATCTTCTTTTGTGCGCGATTACCTTACCATGAAGCAAGGAAAGATCGGTCGTATTGATAAGATATACTTTATCTTTAAGGAGTATGCCGAAAATATAAGTGTTGACAGGGGAACGCTCTTGAAAGATATGCATCACTATGCCAAGATATATAGCCAAGTGGATTGTGCTACGATAGGTACAGATAAACTGAATAGGAAGCTGAACCAGCTAAGAACGCTGGATTCAACCATTGCTTACCCATTCTTCATGGCTTTCTTCGACTATGCTTCGAAAGTTGGATTAACGGAAAACGAGACCTATCGTGTACTTGATGTGATAGAAGCTTACTGGGCACGAAGAATCATCTGTAATCTCCCATCCAATGCGTTGAACAAAGTTTTTGCAACTCTCCATAGAGATGTATTGAATCATGTCAACAAAGCAAGTGATGATAATGCACCTTCATATATAGATGTTCTAACTTACGTCTTGTTGAAGAAGGGACGTTCTTCTGTCTTCCCTTCTGATGAAGAGGTGCGTGGAGACTTTAAAACTCGTCAGATTTATAAGATGCCTGCTAATGCCCGCATGTTTATCTTGGAACGTATGGAAAACCAAGATAACAATGAACGGCACGATGTGGTGAAGGAGCTGACAGAGAAAAATATCACAATAGAGCATATCATGCCCCAGACTCTGTCGGATAAGTGGAAAGCTGCTTTAGGAGAAGATTGGGAAAGGATTCATGAACAGTATCTGCACACCATGGCAAATCTTACGCTTACTGGTTATAATTCTCAATATAGCAATCTCACGTTTATTGAGAAGAGAGATATGGAGAAGGGCTTCAAGGATAGTGCTTTCCGTCTTAATAACTCTGTGAAATCGTGTGACCAATGGACAGAAACAGAGTTGAAAGCACGTCAGAGAGAATTACAAAATGTGTTTATGCGACTCTGGCCAATGCCATCAACTACTTTTGAGCCACAGAGACGTGAAGCGGAATCTGCATCGCTTGATGATGAGGACTATGAGTTCACAGGCAAGAAGCTACAAGCATATATGCTTCATGGGGTCAGATATACGGTTAACACTTGGAAGGAAATGCTCATTCAGGTTTGTGGACACATCCTACTTGAGAAGCGTTCTACCATTGAATGGCTTTGCGCAAACGAAAAGTGCAGTTTCTCAACTACACCGGAAGAATGGAGACGCGAGCTTGCACCGGGTATGTATGTATGGACGGACAATAGCACAGCCACCAAAATCAACATTTTGCATGGAATGTTTGAGGAATGCAATATTCCCGCATCGGAACTCGTTTTTGAATTCCGTTCAGAACAGGAGGGAGAAGACGAAGAGTAATCAGCAGGGCTCAAAACTGCTGAGCAATATGTTCTTGCAGCGCAAGACGATTGCTGTGAAGTATGACGATGCCCTTGACACCCTACCTTCCAGGGTTACGCTTTGTTATGAATCTTTTGAAATCTCGTTAATAAGGAGTTTTACATCGGCTTCGGTCATGCCTGTAGCTATGGCAATAATATGCCCCAGTTGATAAAATCTTGTTTTGGTGCAAAAAGCAATCGAAAAATTTGGCTAATTCAATATAAATCAGTAACTTTGCCGCAAAATCACGCATATAGCCATGAGAAGAATTATATTATTTGCACTAAGCGTCGTTTGTTGTGTCACGGTTTATGCACAGCAGTTTCAACAGGAATTTGGTTCTCCACGTAAGAATTATGTGGAGATGGTCGCCACGCCCGACCATGGCGACAGTTATTACACTCTTGGGCAGCCAGCTACATTGCGTATATATGCACGCGAGGGTGGAGTGCCGCTCAATGGGGTGAAGGTAAAGTATAAGGTTGGGCCCGAGATGCTTCTTCCCAAAGATGCCGACTCCACTGTGTTTGTAGGAGGGGAGGCTGTCTTTCGTATGGGCACGATGACCCAACCGGGATTCCTCGCCTGTCAGTATGAGTTCATGGCGGGAGGCAAGCGTCAGCGTGACCTTGTGAAAGTGGCATATTCCCCCGAGGATATTCGCACCTTCACTCCCATGCCCAAGGATTTCAACAAGTTTTGGCAGAACGTGATGCGCGAGGCGCGCAAGGTGGAGCTCTCGCCCGAATACTTTGATGTGCCCGATGCCACCAACGACAAGATTGAAACCAAGCTCGTACGTCTGCATGTTGGCAAGGAGAAGTGGATATATGGTTATCTCTCGCGCCCCCTCGACGGCAAGCAGCATCCCGTAGTGCTTGTTCCACCTGGTGCGGGCAGTCAAAAGATATATCCATCCGACTATTTCCCCAAGGCTGGAATGATATATCTCAAAATAGAGATTCACGGCAACGACCAGCGACTGCCCGACGATGAATACAATCGTATGCGTGCTGAGAAATGCGAGGGCTATATGCGCCGGGGAATGGAGTCAAAGGACACATATTATTATAAGGATGTATATGCAGGATGTGCCCGGGCGGTTGATTTTCTCTGTTCATTGTCCGACTGGGACGGTAAGAATGTCATCGTCACTGGCGGTTCGCAAGGTGGAGCCCTGTCCATCATCACTGCAGCCCTCAACGAGAAGGTCACTATTTGCGCCCCGTTCTATCCTGCCCTGAGTGACCTCACGGGATTCCTTCATCACAGGGCAGGAGGATGGCCAATGTTTTTCTCTGGTTTGTTTGACGACAGTAGGGTAGATATTCCCGTTGATCAGGCTTTGGAGACCTTGCCATATTTCGATGTAGTGAATTTCGCTCGCAATCTGCGTGTGCCCACATTTATGAGTTGGGGATATAGCGACGACACCTGTTCGCCCACCTCTATCTGGTCGGTATGGAATGAGATTACTGCCCCCAAGCAGAAAGACATCACTCCCAGCAGTGGTCACTGGCGCTTCCCGAGCAGTCAGGAGAAATGCTTCAAGTGGATGCTCGACAATATTTCGACTCTTTAACATTTTATTATTGTATAGATACTGATGGGGGCTTCTCGCCCCCAAACCCCTCGGTGTTTTCTAGTATTAGATTATTTATTCTCATCTACCAGAAAATTGCAGTTCTATGTTGAACTTGCGAATTTCTCAACTCCTAATGAGTGCTTTTACAAAAAGATGTTGTAAATTTGCACTTGCTAGTTGAATCTGCGCCTGACCCTGTAGATTGGCAACTGTTAATTATCTGTATATATCAATAAATAATCTGATAAAAGTTTTGATATTTCAATTATTGTATTTATCTTTGCAGCAGGAAAGTCCCTTGAAAAAGTGACGTATATATAACAAAAGTCCCTTGAAAAAGTGGTTTATATTAAATAAAAGTCCCTTGAAAAAATGGCTGTACTACAAAGAAAAATTGACAATATTCTTAGGGAATGGAAAGTCAAAGAAGACAAGAAACCCTTAGTCATTAAAGGTTGCAGACAATGCGGAAAGACTTTTTCCGTCAGGAATTTTGCTGCACAAAATTACGACAATGTAATATACATCAATTTTATGGAAATGGACGAGTATAATATTGCATTTGAAAAATCAAGACGAATAGATGACATTATACTGAACATAACAACCATAATATAAAGGCATCAAGCGGCAACGTAAAAAGCACAAAGACCATTCTTGCGCATCCCGAGAAATATCATGTCCATCACGCAATCAAGCTTGGCGATGTCAATATTGGGCAGAACGGCCAAATGACAATCCTACCCTTGTATATGGCTTTCTTGCTCGAAAAGACATAATCATGGCGCGTCCTCCCCACAGGGTTTGTCGGGTGCGCCAATAAATAGTTTTTTGAGATTTTTCTTAATTGAATAAGGTGAAAATCTTACTTTCGAGCTGATTTTTGGCAAAAATCAACAAATAAAGACTTGTTATTAGGTACATTTTGGGTGCAAGGTACCTGTCTCTATTACCCATTGTTTTTCGCACTTGGTTAAACTATATTAACCAGGTGCGGAAAAGTGTGGTAAATACTTGGTGATATGTGCGGAAAAGTGTACCTTTGCAACCGAAATATATGCATAGTAATGCATGTGTAAGCGTAGTTTATATACAGATTAATGTTGTTTGGGATATGAAAAAAACTGTGATTGTATTAATGGGTTTTATTGCGGTAGTCATGTGTTTTGCCGCTTGTTCTTCGGATGACGATAATGGCACTACGCCACCCGATAATACCGAGAATGGGGAGACAACCGACTCTGTCCAGACGGGGACGGAGCTGGTGGTTGACAGTGCCGAGGTGTGGAGCGAGCGCGATGGAAACAGGATTTTTGGCATGATGTATTATAATTCTGTATCGTCGAAAAAACAGCCTGCCGTGATACTCTCGCATAGCAGTTCGCTTACCCATGAGGCTATGTCGGGCTATGCCTTGGCTATTGCCAAGATGGGCTATGCTGCCTATTGTTTTGACTTCTGTGGCGGAAGCGACAAGAGCAAAAGCGACGGGAAAACCGATGAAATGACTGTTTTTACTGAGGTGGAGGATCTTCGCTCTGTTGTCAAGACCGTGAAGTCGCAAGCAAATGTGGAACCTATGCAAGTTTATCTGCTTGGCAGCAGTCAGGGAGGACTTGTATCAGCTCTTCTTGCCGACGAGTGTCCTGATGATTTTGCCGGAATGATACTATTCTATCCTGCTTTCAATATACCCGAGATGGTGAATAAGTTCAGTGGCTTCGGCGACTGGGGAGATTTCGGTGATTTTGGCAATTGGGGTGACTTCGGTAATTGGGGTGACTTTGGCGATTTTGGTGGTATGATGTCGATGAGCGAGGCATATATCAATAGTATCAAGGACTTCGACGTATGGTCGCATATCGGTAAGTTCTCTAAGCCTGTGTGCATCATCCATGGCACAGCCGACATTATAGTTCCTATTTCAAATTCAGAGAAGGCTGTAGGTCTCTATCCTTCTGCCACTCTCAACAAGATTGAGGGAGCCAATCACGGGTTTAATGCCGCCAACCTTGGCAGTATGGGTAGTATGATGGGAGCCTCCGCCGACTACGACTCTGTTGTTCTGCCCATAGTGGGAAGTTTCCTAAAATCCGACAAATAAGTGTGATCAATCACGAAATGAATCTCGATGTGCAGAGATTCATAGTCCAGGTAAATCCACTTTCTTCTAATTTATTGGTAATCTTGCGTTTAATCATAATTTGTCCGTTTTTCCAATGCAAATATAGTAAGCGTCTCCACGATGACGTATTGCATATATCAAAAAAACCGCTAAGAGG
>SAMEA3663006__coassemble_512_pt1 | contig 15552 bp, 20 predicted proteins | sample SAMEA3663006__metabat2_low_PE_026 | metagenome-assembled genome bin SAMEA3663006 (sample SAMEA3663006) | pig gut metagenome | biome: pig gut; feature: pig-associated habitat; material: faeces | place: France | collected 2012 | reverse complement strand
TTATTTTCTTTTATCCGAAGACAAGGATTCCATCGTGGTCAATTCTCGCTGCGGGCGACAGAACCAAAGATATGCATTGAACGTACCCCATATTTAGACATTATTTCATCCTTGTATGGAATGATTTTGCTGATACATTCTCTTCTCGTAATCATAAGCGTTGTATGTTTAACCGCTGCAAATATACATATTATTCCCGAAACAGCAAAGATTTTTATAGAAAATTATCTTTTAAAAGAACAACTGCCGTGACAATAAAAGGAAAGCTGCTGTGACAATGTAAGAATAGCTGTTGTGATAATAAAAGAACAGTTGTTGTGGAACTATCTGAACAGACTGTTGAGATACTATCTGAATCGAACTTGTCAAATGTTCTCGACAGGCTATCGTTGTATCCTCAAAAGGCTTTGGATGTCCATCCGAAAGCTTCGAACGGAGTTTCAAAGCTTTCGGATATCCGTTCGAAGCTTTCGAACGAAAAGAAATAAGTCATCGGCTTTGTGTTATTATATATATCAATACAATACACTGTATTCAGATAAGGTGCAATAATCTTAGTTGATTATAACTCCTTATGTACAAGTGAACGATACTACGTATTTCAGACAAAGAGAGCCAAATATATACATAAAAGCAATAAAAAAGCCGAAATAGGACTCATATTTTTGTTTTTTTAGCATAATAATCATCCAAAATGATTGTGGAATCAAAAAAAAGTTGTAATTTTGCCGAGCTAATGACTAAAATTGATTACCAATAAATCATAAGTTTTAGAATTTGCAAGATATCCTCAAGGCGGCAATGTAGTATTGTCGTCGTGTGATTAGAAATATATATTTATTTCAATAGGTGTCTTTTTAAGGTAAGGCCCCAGGAGGTGTAGTGATACTGTATCCTGGGGTATTTTTATCTATTTTAATATTTATCTTATATAGAAAATCACGATTTCTTTGCTCGTTTGGCAAAAAAATCGTAACTTTGCAGCCGAAAAAAGATATTAACGTTAATTATGTTTGGAAAGAAAAGAAGATGGCATGCCTTGTCAGGACAACCGCTCACTGAGATGGACAAGCGGATAATTGATTTGGAAAAGAGAGGAAAACTCGTGCCGACGCGCGACCTGATTAAGACTCCCGAGCAGATTGAGGGTATCAGGCGAAGCGGTGTGGTGAATACGGGTGTGCTCGACGAGGTGGCCAAACATATTCATGCGGGAATGAATACCCTCGAAATAGATAAGATATGCTATGACTATTGCACTAGTCATGGTGCGATACCTGCATGTTTGGGCTATGAGGGATTCCCCAAGAGTGTATGCACAAGTATTAATGAAGTGGTGTGCCACGGTATTCCCAAAGAGGAAGACGTGCTCGAGGAGGGTGATATCGTGAATGTTGACTTCACTACCATTCTCGATGGATATTATGCAGATGCCTCACGTATGTTTGTCATCGGAAAGACCACTCCCGAGAAGGAACAGTTGGTTAGAGTGGCTAAGGAGTGCCTGGAAGTGGGTGCCGAAGCTGCCAAACCATGGGGATATGTTGGAGACATCGGTCATGCTGTGCAGAAGCATGCCGAGAAATACGGTTATGGTGTGGTGAGAGACCTTACGGGGCACGGAGTGGGATTGTCGTTCCACGAGGAGCCGGAAGTGTCGCATGTCGGACACCGTAATACCGGTATGCTGCTCGTCCCGGGAATGGTGTTCACCATCGAACCGATGATCAATCAGGGAACATGGAAGGTGTTTATTGATGCCGACGATGAATATGGTTGGGAGGTTATTACAGGCGACGAATTGCCTAGTGCACAGTGGGAACATACATTCCTCATGACTGAGCACGGTGTTGAGATTTTGTCATATTAATCGGAACAACGATATATTTCCGCCTAATATATATATAATAAGGTGTAAATGGAAGAGAAGAAGGATATTTATATACTCGGAATAGAGAGTAGCTGCGACGACACTTCGGCTGCAGTGCTGCGCAACGGAGTGTTGCTAAGCAATGTCACGGCCAGTCAGGATGTGCATCGGGCATACGGTGGAGTAGTGCCCGAATTGGCTTCGAGGGCTCATCAGCAGAATGTGGTGCCGGTGGTTGACCAGGCTATCAAAAAGGCCGGAATCACCAAGGAGCAACTCTCGGCTGTGGCATTCACCCGTGGTCCTGGATTGATGGGGTCACTACTAGTGGGAGTAAGTTTTGCCAAGGGCTTTGCGCGTGCACTCGGTATTCCTCTTATAGATGTCAATCATCTGCAAGGGCATGTGATGGCTCATTTTATCAAGGAGAGTGATGACGACGTGTCGGCTCCGCCATTGCCATTCCTCTGCTTGTTGGTGAGTGGTGGTAACTCGCAGATTGTTAAGGTGAATGCCTACAATGACATGGAGGTGCTCGGACAGACAATCGATGATGCTGCCGGTGAGGCTATCGACAAGTGTTCGAAGGTGATGGGACTTGGTTATCCCGGAGGACCGATAATCGACCGACTGGCACGTCAGGGTAATCCGCATGCATACAAGTTTGCCGAACCGCAAATACCAGATCTCAACTACAGTTTCAGTGGACTGAAGACATCATTTCTCTACAATATGCGAGATTGGGTGGCAGAGGATCCCGACTTTATCGAAAAGCACAAGGAGGACATAGCCGCAAGTCTTGAGTTTACCATTGTTGACATATTGATGAAGAAATTGCGCAAGGCCGCCAAGATGACCCGCATAAAGCATGTGGCAGTGGCAGGAGGAGTGAGTGCCAATAATGGACTGCGCAATGCCTTCAAGGAGCATGCCGAGAAATACGGTTGGACGATATACATCCCCAAGTTCAGTTATACCACCGACAATGCCGCCATGATAGGCATCACCGGATACTATAAGTATCTCAATGGGGAGTTCTGTAATATTAATGCTCCGGCATTCTCAAAAGTGACATTCAAATAACTTTAAATATAAAAGACATGGATTTTGAAAGCAAAATAACCAGCAGGGAGATTAGCCAACTGCTGTGGGAGAGAGAGAAGACATTAGGTACGGCCGAAAGCTGTACTGGTGGTAAGGTTGCCGAGGCAATAATCGCCGTTCCGGGTGCTTCGAAATATTTCAAAGGAGGCATAGTGTCGTATGCCGATGAGATAAAGGAGTCGCTGCTCGGTGTTGACAGTCAGTTGATTCAGGAGAAGACTGCCGTGTGCGAAGAGGTGGCTGTGGCAATGGTGAAAGGCGCATGCAAGGCACTCAACACCGACTATGCCATTGCCGTTACCGGTATAGCAGGACCTGCTGGCGGCACTCCCGAGATTCCTGTAGGCACAATATGGCTCGCTTGCGGTAATGAGGACAATGTCGCAACATGTCAGTTGACCGAAGACAATGGACGCGACAAAAATCTTCAGGAAGCCACCCACACAGTGCTTGAAATGTTCCTGGAATACCTGAAAGGTGAAGAAAAAGTCAATGAGGACGACGGAGAGTCGCAAGGGGAAGTGAAATGGGGCGCAAATTGACCCAAAACGAGACTGAAATCGAAAGAAATCTTAAAAAATAGCTTAAAATATTGATTTTTAGGAATAAATATTTGGAGATTTCGAAAAAAGTCGCTACCTTTGCACCCTGTTTGGAATAAGTTAGTAAAAAGAAAAGAAAACTTAGATAGAAATGTCGAAGATTTGTCAGATTACAGGAAAGAAGGCACAGATTGGTTGCAATGTGTCTCACTCAAAGCATCGCACAAAGCGCAGCTTTGACGTAAACCTCTTCAGCAAGAAGTTCTACTATGTAGAGGAAGGTTGCTGGATTAGCTTGAAGATCAGCGCCGCTGGTCTGAGATTGATCAACAAGGTCGGACTTGATGCAGCTCTTAAGCAGGCTGTGTCAAAAGGCTATTGTGAGTGGAAGGATATTAAAGTTATAGGAGAATAATCACATGGCAAAGAAAGCAAAGGGCAATAGAGTACAGGTGATTCTGGAGTGCACTGAGATGAAGAACAGTGGCATGCCTGGTACAAGCCGTTATATTACGACCAAGAATCGTAAGAATACTCCTGAGAGAATGGAATTGATGAAGTACAACCCCATCTTGAAGAAGATGACACTTCACAAGGAAATTAAATAATAACTTTTAAATTTAGCTTTTTAAGAAATGGCAAAGAAAGTTGTGGCTACCCTCCGCGACGGTAATACGGATGGTCGCTCTTATTCAAAGGTCATCAAGATGGTTAAGAGCCCCAAGACTGGTGCTTACATCTTTGACGAGAAGATGGTTCCTAACGAGCAGGTTAAGGAATTCTTCAAGTAATTGAAATCATAGCTCTATAAAATATAAGGCTGCAACAATTATTGTTGTGGCCTTTTATTTTTCTCTTAAAGTATTATTTTATGATACTATTATGAGTCGAAATTTATGGAAAATGGTGATATTTAATTGATTATTTGCACTTTTTACAGGAAAAATACTTATTTCTCAAAAAAATATTGTATTTTTGCAATCAAATTGTACAATTATGGGAATATTCGGTTTTTTTAATAAGAATAAGAAGGAAACTCTTGACAAGGGTTTGGAAAAAACAAAGACAAGCGTTTTCGACAAACTGGCGCGTGCAGTGGCAGGAAAGTCGAAGGTGGACGACGATGTGCTCGATAATCTTGAGGAAGTGCTCATCACGAGTGACGTGGGAGTGGATACAACATTGAAGATTATTCGTCGCATTGAGGATCGCGTGGCTCGCGACAAGTATGTGAGCACATCTGAACTCAATGGCATCCTCAGGCAGGAGATAGCAGCATTGTTGTCTGAGAACAATACCGATGACAACGAAAATTGGGACTTGCCCTCTGACCATAAGCCATACGTGATACTCGTGGTGGGAGTGAATGGAGTGGGCAAGACTACCACCATAGGCAAACTGGCATATCAATTCAAACAGGCTGGCAAGAAGGTATATCTTGGAGCTGCCGATACGTTTCGTGCCGCTGCAGTGGAACAGCTTTGTATTTGGGGCGAGAGGGTAGGAGTGACCGTCATCAAGCAACAGATGGGAAGCGACCCTGCATCTGTTGCATTCGACACACTGAGCAGTGCCAAGGCCAATGGCGCCGACGTGGTGCTTATTGACACTGCCGGACGTTTGCACAATAAGGTGGGGCTTATGAATGAGCTCAAGAAGATAAAGGATGTTATGAAGAAGGTGCTGCCTGAGGCCCCGGATGAGGTGATGCTCGTTCTTGACGGAAGTACAGGACAGAACGCCTTTGAGCAGGCTAAACAGTTCTCGGCTGTCACTCAGATAACATCCCTTGCCATTACCAAGCTCGACGGTACGGCAAAGGGCGGAGTGGTAATAGGTATAAGTGACCAGCTCAAGGTGCCGGTGAAGTATATCGGATTGGGCGAAAAGATGGAAGACTTGCAGCTCTTCAACAAGAGTCAGTTTGTGGATTCTCTTTTCAAGGTGAACTAATTGGCATTGCAGGGACGTAATGAAGAAAAATACTATTGATATCATCACAATGGGTTGCTCGAAGAATCTCGTTGACAGCGAGACTCTTATGAGTATGTTTGAGTCAAAGGGCTACCATTGTGTGCACGACAGTAAAAACCCTACGGGGGAAATTGCTGTCATAAATACTTGTGGATTTATTCAGGACGCGAAGGAGGAGAGTATTAACACTATCCTGGAATTCGCACAGGCTAAGGAGGAGGGAAGGCTGAAGAAACTGTATGTTATGGGCTGCCTCTCACAAAGATACCAGAAAGAACTGGAGGCCGAGATTCCTCAGGTTGACAAGTTCTATGGCAAGTTTAATTACAAACAATTACTCACCGACCTCGGCTCGCCGATGGACACTTGTAGTGTGGTTAGGCATATCACAACACCACGTCATTATGCTTATTTGAAGATTAGTGAGGGGTGTGACCGCCATTGTGCCTACTGTGCCATTCCAATCATAACCGGAAAGCATGTAAGCCGTCCGATAGACGAGATACTGAATGAGGTGAGACAGTTGGTGGCTGACGGAACAACCGAATTTCAGGTCATCGCACAGGAACTGACTTATTATGGGGTTGATATCGACGGTAAGCAGCATATTGCAGAATTGGTGGAACGCTTGTCCGACATTCCAGGAGTGAAATGGATAAGACTGCATTACGCCTATCCCACTCATTTCCCGTGGGAACTGCTGCGCGTAATGAAAGAACGTGCAAATGTGTGCAAGTATCTCGATATCGCTCTGCAGCACGTTTCCGACAATATGCTTGCGAGAATGAAGCGCAATGTCACTAAGGAAGAGACATATAGACTTATTGAGCGCATGCGCGAAGAGGTGCCGGGAATACATATTCGCACTACACTGATGGTGGGATTCCCAGGGGAGACAGAGGCTGACTTCGAAGAGTTGATGGAGTTTACCCGTTGGGCAAGATTCGAGCGCATGGGAGCATTCGCATATTCGGAGGAAGACGGAACTTATTCCGCTGAAAACTATGAGGATGACGTGTCTGAGGAAGTGAAGCAAAGAAGACTTGACAAACTTATGGCATTGCAGCAGGAAATTAGTGCTGAAATCGAAGCTGAAAAGGTGGGACAGGTGCTCAAGGTGGTTATCGACCGTAAGGAGGGTGACTACTATATAGGGAGAACGGAATTCTGTTCGCCAGAGGTTGATCCCGAGGTGCTCATTCCTATTGAAGAGCGCCTGTTGAAGGTGGGCAGATATTATAATGTCAAAATAGTGGATTCCGAGGAATTTGACCTATATGGCACTACATTAATAAATTAATCAAAAAACCAGAGTATGAACAACAAGGAATTCATTTCACGATTAGCTCAGCGCACCGGATATAGCCAGGTGCCTACGCAGAGAATGGTGACAAACGTGATTGATGCCATGAGCGACGCATTCCAAGATGGAGACAGTCTCTCGATTGATGGCTTTGGACTCTTTGAGGTAAAAAAGAAGATGGAAAGGGTGATGGTTAGTCCTACCACCCAGCAACGCATGCTCGTTCCTCCCAAATTGGTGCTAGGATTTAAGCCGATTGCTGCGTGGAAAGAAAGAATTAAGAAAGGAGGGGATGCTGATGAGTAAGTTGAATATTTACGACCTGTGCTCTGTCCTAACGTCAAAGAACGGACTTGACGACAAGGAGTCGCATCGTTTTATCAAAGCGATATTTGATGTTATCCAGGAGGGACTTGACGAAGATAAGATTGTCAAGGTGAAAGGTCTTGGTACATTTAAAATTATTGAGGTGGATGACAGGGAAAGCATCAATGTCAATACTGGAGAAAGGGTGCTGATAGAGGGACATTCAAAACTGACATTCACTCCCGACAGTGTGATGAAGGAGATTGTCAACAAACCATTCTCGCAGTTTGAAACAGTTATTCTAAATGAAGGAGTGGATTTCCCCGAACCCGTGGTTGAGGAACCGGCTGTCGAAGATATTATTGCCGATGAACCAGCTGAGGATAAAGAAATAATTGTTGAGCCCCAAATAGATAATAAAGTGGCTGAGCAATCCGTTAAAGAAGAACCAGTAGCCGAAAAAAACGTGGCTGAAGAACCAGTAGCTGAGGAACCAGTAGCTGAGGAACCAGTAGCAGAAGAACCAGTAGCAGAAGAACCAGTAGCAGAAGAACCAGTATCTAAGGATTCTGTAGTAGAATTTACGGATGATAACGACAATGTGCAAAGCGGAGAGGAAAACTCTGTCGAGGAATCTGTTTTTGAAACGTCAAATAACAACTCTATTCTCCGTTGGATATTATCGGGTGTAGCAGTCCTTTTATTGATACTTGGCGCAGCTTATGGTGGATATCTATATGGTAGATATGAATTATCAGAGGAAATAGCCTACAAGCAGATGAAAGCAGATTTAAAGACTGCTGAAATAACGACAAAGAAAGCTCAGGTGGCTATTAAAAAGGACTCGGTAGCTCAGGAGGTGGATGCCACAAAGATTGGTGCGATGTCCATCGATAATAAGGACGAATCTGCCAATGATGAAGCTAAGACAGAAACAGCAAAGACGAGTTCTGACAAGTATGAGGCTATGGACATAAGAGTAAGGACAGGTGCCTATAGGATAATAGGTGAGGACAGGACAGTGAAGGCAAAAGCTGGTCAGACGGTGGAGGATATTGCCACTAAATTGCTCGGTCCGGGAATGTCTTGCTATGTTGAGGTGTATAATGGTCTTGATGGAAAGGCTACACTAAAGGAGGGACAAACAATAAAGATTCCAAAATTGGAACTTAAGAAAAGGAGATGAGTCACATCTCCTTTTTTTATTATATTACCTTAATTATTTGCACACTGAAATTTAATGTGCGCAATTTCATTGTTAATCGTACTAAAATACATTAAAAGTCGCGTAATTTATTCTTTTTTTCGGATTTATTGCATTATCTTTGCAGAAGATAAAAATAATAAAGTCGAAATAGAATGTTTGAAAATTTAAGTGACAGACTGGAACGCTCGTTCAAAATACTGAAGGGCGAAGGTAAAATTACCGAGATTAATGTGGCTGAGACCCTTAAGGATGTTCGTAGGGCTTTGCTTGATGCCGACGTAAACTATAAGGTGGCAAAGAACTTCACGGACACTGTCAAGGCTAAGGCCTTAGGTATGAACGTGCTTTCTGCCGTTAAACCAGGGCAGTTGATGGTGAAAATTGTTCACGATGAACTTGCAGAACTGATGGGCGGCAAGGCTGCCGAACTCAAATTGGAAGGTCGTCCGGCTATAATCCTTATGTCTGGTCTTCAAGGTTCGGGTAAAACGACATTTAGCGGAAAACTTGCGAATATGCTGAAGACCAAGAACCGCAAGAAACCTCTTTTGGTGGCTTGCGACGTTTATCGTCCTGCCGCCATCGAGCAGTTGAAGGTTGTGGGCGAAACAGTTGGCGTGCCGGTATATACAGAGTCTGATAATAAAAATGTTGTAGAGATTGCCAACAATGCCATCAAGGAGGCAAAGGCCAAAGGTAACGATGTCGTTATTGTCGATACTGCCGGTCGATTGGCTGTTGACGAGGAGATGATGAACGAGATAGCTACTCTGAAGGAGGCGCTCAATCCCGACGAGACTCTCTTCGTGGTGGATTCAATGACAGGTCAGGATGCGGTGAATACAGCAAAGGAATTTAACGACCGTCTTGATTTCGATGGAGTTGTGCTTACAAAACTCGATGGTGACACTCGTGGTGGTGCTGCTCTGTCAATCCGTACTGTAGTCACAAAACCAATCAAGTTTGTCGGTACAGGCGAGAAGATGGAGGCTATTGATGTATTCCATCCTGACCGTATGGCTGACCGTATCCTCGGTATGGGTGATATCGTCAGTCTTGTTGAACGCGCCCAACAGCAGTTTGACGAGAAGCAGGCTAAGGAACTTGAAAAGAAGATCAGAAAGAATAAGTTTGATTTCAATGACTTTATGAACCAGATTCAGCAGATAAAGAAAATGGGTAACATAAAGGACTTGGCTGCTATGATACCAGGAGTGGGCAAGGCAATCAAGGATGTTGATATTGACGACAATGCATTCAAGTCTATTGAGGCTATCATCAACAGTATGACACCCAAGGAGCGTACAAATCCAGAGATACTCAACCAAAGTCGCCGCATGCGCATTGCCAAGGGCTCGGGTACGAATATTCAGGATGTAAACAGATTGCTAAAACAGTTTGACCAAATGAGAAAGATGATGAAGATGGTCACTGGTATGAATAGCAGTAGAATGATGCAGATGGCTGCGGCAATGAAGAATATGAAGGGCGGAATGCCAGGATTATAAATGAAGATTGAAAATTGAATATTGAATATTGAAGAATATAATGATTGATATGCAATTGATAGATGGAAAGGCTACTGCTGCCGCTATAAAGCAGGAAATAGCTGATGAGGTGAAGGCTATCGTGGCTGCCGGAGGAAAACAGCCTCATTTGGCTGCCGTTCTCGTAGGGCATGACGGAGGTTCGGAGACATACGTGAAGAATAAGGTATTGGCATGCGAGGCTTGTGGCTTCAAGTCAACTCTCATTAGATATGAAGATGACATTACAGAGGAGGAACTTCTCGCATGTGTGGATCGACTGAATAGGGATGCTGATGTGGATGGATTCATCGTTCAGTTGCCATTGCCCAAGCATATCGACGAGCAGAAGATTATCGAGGCTATCGACTATCGCAAGGATGTTGACGGATTTCATCCGGTTAATGTGGGAAGAATGGCTATCGGACTGCCATGTTTCATTTCCGCAACGCCTCTTGGTATTGTGACATTGCTACGCAGGTACGGTATTGAGACCAGTGGAAAGAAATGCGTAGTGCTCGGACGTAGCAATATTGTTGGAAAACCAATGGCCCAGTTGATGATGCAAAAACAGTATGGAGACAGTACTGTGACTGTATGCCATAGCCATTCGGCCAATCTCAAGGAGGAATGTAGAGAGGCTGACATAATCATTGCCGCAATAGGACGTCCTGACTTTGTCACCGCAGATATGGTAAAGGAGGGGGCTGTGATTGTTGATGTCGGCACAACACGTGTTCCCGATGCTTCACGCAAGAGTGGGTATAGGCTTAATGGAGATGTCAAGTTTGATGAGGTAGCTCCTAAATGCTCTTTCATCACTCCTGTACCTGGAGGCGTTGGACCTATGACAATATGCTCGCTGATGAAGAACACGTTGGCGGCTGGCAAGAAGGAATATTATAAGTGATAGTGTTACAATTGGATAGTAAGGTATGGATAGTCAGGAGTATTACAGGCAAGGCAATGAGTGCAGACGAAGGGGTGACTTTGGTGATGCTATAAATTGTTATATAAAGGCCATCGAATTGGATCCTGATAGTCCTGCTGTCGAGGCCAAGTTAATGCTTGAGGATATTCTCAATTTCTATAACAAGGATGCATATAATCCTTGAAAGAATAGATTGAAGTTTTTAATATACCAAGATATGAGCAAAATAAGAGGTGCCATTGTCGTTGATACCGAGAGATGCAAGGGATGCGCATTGTGCGTGAATGCTTGTCCTCAAGATGTCATCGCATTGGCCAAAAAAGTAAATGTCAACGGTTATCCGTTTGTAGAGGTTGTCAGCCAGGACAACTGTATAGGATGCGCATCATGTGCAATCGTATGTCCTGACGGATGTATTACTGTTTACAGAAAGAAAATGGAGGATTGACATGAAGAACGAAACACAGGAAGTAACATTGATGAAGGGTAACGAGGCTATTGCCCGTGCCGCCATTAGATGCGGTGTTGACGGATTCTTTGGTTATCCCATCACTCCGCAAAGTGAGATTATTGAAACACTTGCGCTCGACAAACCCTGGGAAACTACGGGTATGGTTGTGTTGCAGGCTGAAAGTGAGGTGGCTGCCATTAATATGGTGCATGGTGCCGCTGGTGCTGGAAAGAAGGCTTTCACGTCTTCCTCAAGTCCAGGAGTGGCATTGATGCAGGAGTGTATCTCTTACATGGCAGGATCGGAAATCCCAGGTGTGGTTGTGAATGTGCAAAGAGGAGGTCCTGGACTGGGAACAATCCAACCGTCGCAGAGTGACTATTTGCAGGCAACAAAGGGTGGTGGTAATGGCGACTATAATGTCATTGTTCTTGCACCGGCATCTGTTCAGGAGATGGCCGACTTTGTTGATCTGGCTTTCGAATTGGCATTCAAATACAGAAATCCGGCTATGATATTGAGCGATGGAGTCATTGGTCAGATGATGGAGAAGGTGGTGTTGCCGCCTTATAAGCCACGACGTACTGAAGAGGAGATCAGACAGCAGTGTCCTTGGGCCACTATCGGTAGAACAAAGGACCGCAAACCGAATATATTGACATCTCTAGAACTCAAACCGGAGGCTATGGAACAGCACAACCTACATCTTCAAAAGAAGTATGCAGAGATTGAAGCTAATGAGGTGAGATATGAAACATCTCAATGCGAGGATGCTGATTATGTTATCGTAGCATTCGGAAGTGCTGCCCGTCTGGCTCAAAAGGCTATTGAGATTGCCCGACAAGAGGGTATTAAAGTGGGATTATTCCGACCAATCACTCTCTGGCCTTTCCCTAAAAAGGAAATTGACGAGATTGCACGTGGAAAGAAAGGTATCCTTGTGGCAGAGATAAATGCCGGACAGATGGTTGACGATGTGCGCCTGGCTATTAATGGTAAGGAACCGGTTGAATACTTCGGACGCCTTGGGGGCGTAGTGCCCGAACCTGACGAGATTGTTGATGCCCTTAAAAATAAACTCATGTAGATTATGGCAAGAAACGAAGAAATAATTGCACCGGAGAATCTGGTGTACAAGAAGCCTGAACTGATGAACAATGTGCCTATGCACTATTGCCCTGGTTGTAGCCATGGGGTCGTTCATAAACTTGTTGCGGAAATTATTGAGGAGATGGGTATGGAGGATAAAACCGTAGGCGTTTGCCCTGTTGGTTGTGCTGTCTTCGCATACAGATATCTTGATATTGATTGGCAGGAGGCTGCTCATGGACGTGCGCCTGCTGTCGCAACTGCCATCAAGCGCCTGTGGCCTGACCGTCTGGTATTTACGTATCAGGGTGATGGTGATTTGGCTTGTATCGGAACTTGCGAGACCATACATGCTCTCAACAGAGGTGAAAATATTGTTATCATCTTTATTAATAATGCCATTTATGGTATGACTGGAGGCCAGATGGCTCCTACTACTCTCATGGGGCAGAAAACCAGTACATGTCCCTATGGACGCGTGCCTGAACTTCATGGTTATCCATTGAAGATTACTGAGATAGCAGCCCAACTTGAGGGTACTTGTTATGTAACCAGGCAGAGTGTGGAGTCTGTACCGGCTATCCGAAGTGCAAAGAAGGCCATTCGTAAAGCCTTCGAGGCTTCTATGGCTGGAAAGGGAAGCTCGCTTGTGGAGATAGTATCTACTTGCAACAGTGGTTGGAAACTCAACCCCGTGCAGGCCAATGAATGGATGAAGGAACATATGTTCAAATTCTATCCTAAGGGAGATATTAAGGACACTATTCAGTAAAACAGATAATAGTGAGATTATTATGAAAAAGGAAATTATTATTTCAGGATTCGGTGGACAGGGTGTCTTGTCAATGGGCAAAATCCTTGCTTATTCCGGTCTGATGGAAGATAAGGAGGTCACATGGATGCCTGCATATGGACCTGAACAGAGAGGTGGAACGGCAAATGTGACGGTAATCGTAAGCGATGACCCTATCAGTTCGCCTATTCTCAGTACGTTTGACGTGGCAGTTGTGCTCAACCAACCTTCACTTGACAAGTTCCTGCCAAAGATCAAGTCGGGCGGAATACTCATCTATGACAGTTATGGTATAATCAATCCACCGTCAAGGGATGATATTTCGATATATCGTATTGACGCGATGGACAAGGCTGCAGAACTGAAGAATGCCAAGGTATTTAATATGATAGTGCTTGGAGGCTTGTTAAAGGTGTGTCCGGTAATAAGCCATGATGGTGTGGAAAAAGCCTTATATAAGACTCTTCCCGAACGTCATCACGGATTGATTCCATTGAATATGCAGGCACTTAAAGAAGGGGCGGGAATTATCCAACTACAAGCTTAGACGTTGTATTCCCCCACATTCCACGAGATGCTCAAAGCAACCATCGGCAGGGAATAATTTAGTATATATTCCTGCGCAAAGTAATACACCGCCGTGTGCGAATATCACCACACGGCGGTATTCTTTTGTTCTTAGTTCATCCAGGAAATCCGAGACCCTCTTGTATAAGTCGGGAAATCCTTCACCGCCGGTGGCCCTCAGGTGCATATAGTCGTCATACCACATCTGAAGTGCATGGTCCTTAATATCATCATATTTCTGCATCTCCCAGTCGCCCATATTCATTTCCTTTAACCGGTCGTCTTTCACAGGGGTGTCATATCCGCAAAATGCAGCTAATTTCATAGCTCGTGACAATGGAGACGAGTAAATTACGTCGGGAGTGATGCCGTCCGACAGTATTTCTTTCAGGTTTTTGCTGGTTTGCATAGCCTCTGACTCGAACGTATCCGCTAAGGGGACGTCCGACCAACCGTAGCATGTGCCTTTGGGCACTCCTACGTGCGTGTGTCTAATCATTATTATGTCCATACGATTGCAAAAGTACAAATTTTTCTTTTATTACACAAAAAAACATATAAAAAAACTGATAAATTGAGTTTTTTTTTGTACCTTTGCAACATGAATGGATTGAAACATAATATATATTTATTGTTTTTGATAGTCATTACTGCTTTTTCGAATAAATCTTATGCAAATGTTAGCGGTAATCTGATTAGCAATAATGTCGTTGGTGATAGTGGCATAATCTCTAAAGCTTCTATTTCCAATAATATACTCTATATTTGTTCATATAACACAGATTCAAGAAGTACTGCCGAAACTCTAGAACCATTTGTGAAACGCTGTAATGAGATAGATCCATCGCGTCAGGTACTTGTTGAGAGTATGGAGAGTACTGGTATCAAGGAACTGTTTTCATATAAGGGACGTATTAAAGCAATTCTTAATAAGTATATGGTAAATGGTCATAGTCCTGCACTTGTTGTACTTATTGGACGTGAGGCCGTTTCAACGTTTCTTTCATTAGATGAACCCGAATATAAGAAAATACCTATCGCTATTGGATCGTGTAGCGCAAATATTGTGTCATTGCCTCATGATTCCGTGGATATTCGTAAGTGGCAACCCACTTCGAAAAACCTTCGGTCTGATTTTCATGACTTTAATATTGTAGGGGGAATTCTTACGTATTTCGATATTGAAAAGAATCTTCAAATTATACATCAACTATATCCCAATATTTCAGAATTCTCTCTTCTTACTGACAACTCTTTGGGAGGGGTCACAATGCAAGCTTTTGTAAGGGATAAGGTGACTGGAGTTAAAGAGGTTAATATGCATTATATCGATGGCAGAACTGAATCGTATGACAGTATGCTTAATACTATAAGAAAGATGCATGGAAATAAGGCTCTTCTCTTAGGTACGTGGAGGGTGGACTGCAACGAAAATTTTGCTATGGGCAATTCAGCAATGCAGGTGCGCGAAGCGAATCCAGAATTACCCGTGTTCACTATTTCTGGCATTGGTATGAATGGACTTGCAATTGGCGGCTATTATCCTGATTTCAGACATGACGGAGAGCGCTTGGCTGAAATGTGTATGGCATATCTGGAAAGGTTTGAGCATCAGGGATTGGTTTATGTTTCGAATAGCTTCTATTTTGATTATCAGTTGTTGGAGAACTTTAAAATCAATTTTGATAGTCTGCCTTCTGAATCTAATATACTCAATAAACCAATTTCTTTCTTTGATGAATATAAGGATTGGTTTATCGGTGCAGGAATATTGGCGGTGATATTGGCTCTTTCCCAGTTGATTACTCTGCATTTTGTAGTCAAACTGCGTCGTATGAAGGAAGAATTACAGACCCAAAGTGAGGAACTGTTGATTGCTAAAGACAAGG
>SAMEA3663006__coassemble_494_pt1 | contig 16075 bp, 8 predicted proteins | sample SAMEA3663006__metabat2_low_PE_026 | metagenome-assembled genome bin SAMEA3663006 (sample SAMEA3663006) | pig gut metagenome | biome: pig gut; feature: pig-associated habitat; material: faeces | place: France | collected 2012 | reverse complement strand
TTACATACCTATCTGTTTCACTCTCACTTCAAAATCATCCCTATGAGTGACAGCAATACTCTTGACACGAGCCCTATAGTTGTAGATCGTATTTACGGAATAATGCAAGAACTTGGCAATCTTTGAACTATCCTCAATACCAAGCCTGATGAGAGCAAAGATGCGCAAAGTGGTGTTCAACTTGTATTCTCCCGGCACCTCCATACGTTCCTCTGGAATAAGAAGCTTATTGAAGTCGGCAACAAAATTGGGGAACAGATGAAGGAAGGCGTTATCGAAATTGGCACAGAGGTCATCTATCTCCTGCGACTTCATGTCGGTGGATTTTGTCAAACGATATAGCTCCTCATATTCACGCCCCTTAACCATACGGTTGACACGCTTACGAAAATCATCAATCTTATCAATATAGTCGGAACATAAACTCATGAAGCGTCCTACATACACCTCCTTAACCCTTGTCTGCTCATTAAGCTGACTGATAAGGGTCTTCAACTGTCGGTTGGTGTCGTCAAGCGCGAGATTAGCTTGAAGAAGTTCGTCGTTAAGATTCTTCGTCTGAGCATTCTTTTCGCTCAACTCATTATGTAAGAGATATATACACGGGCACGCTCGAGTTGACCCTCCTGAGAAAGCAGATTGGCAAGTTCCCACAACGAACCTTGATCCATCACTGCATTGCGCACATCAGAGATGGCAGACTTGGTAAGCCATGCCAACGCCTCATTTGTCCTTCCCGCCTTACGGAGATCCATAGAGCGATAGAATGCCACGATGGCAAACTCATGACTGTCGGGACGGGCATTTTCCAATCGCTTGTCGTTATAGCGAAGGGCTCCTTCAATATCTCCTTTTTTATAGCACTCCTGCTCCTTACACTGTAGGTAGAAATCGTGTGACGGAGTGAATATCTCATATATTTTCTCTGTATATTCTTCCTGTTTCGCAAAGAATTCTTTTTTCAACTTGGGGATATTGCTATAATATGCCATTTCGCCATATACATGCGTAAGCGACTTATAATATTGTCCAATAGCCTCTCTGTCAACACCTGAAATGTCAGTGGAATCAAGAATGCGCCTTGACTCTACATACTGTCCCGTTGACGAACACAGGAAAGCCAATAGAGAACGTGTAAGACACAAATCCGACTTGTTGCCTCTTTTCTCGGCGAGGAGGATGGCTTCATAGACATATTTGGCGGCAGAATCGCTCTTGTATGGCATATATTCATTAAAGAGACTGCACGTCAGCTGATAACGTTCCCCATCATCAGTAACATTTTGGAGGCGTTGCTTGATAACATCAATTCGCTGTTCGCGTTTCTTCACAAAGGCCGGAGCCTGGACAATTGCTTCGTCCAGGCTTCGGTAAAGTTCTTCACTGTCGGCAAACACATACAATGACACTACCGACATCAAAAGGGTTAACAAACAACGCATAGTGTATTATTGCAACGTGAATTTCAAGCTCTGTACATCACGGCTATTTCCGCCTACCATCACCTCGAAGTCGCCAGGCTCTGCCACAAACTGCAAGTCGCTATTATAGAACTTAAGCATGTCTGTGTCGATATCAAAAGTGACGTCACGGCTTTCTCCTGCCTTCAGGGAGATGCGCTCAAAACCCTTCAGCTCCTTGACAGGACGACTGATGGATGCTGCCAAATCACGGATGTAAAGCTGAACTACCTCGTCGGCGTCATACTTGCCGGTGTTCTTCACATTGACAGTAAGGGTAAGTTTGCCACCAACATTCATTGATGTACCACTCAGTCGCGGTTTGCCATATTCAAATGTGGTGTAACTAAGTCCAAATCCGAAAGGATATAGAGGATCATTGCGCACATCGATATAGTTGCTCTGATATTTGCGATACTCTTTCGCTCCCTCAGGCACAGGGCGACCCGTGTTAAGATGATTATAATAAATAGGTATCTGTCCGAGTGCCTTTGGCATAGTCATTGTAAGATGACCCGAAGGCGACTTCTCGCCGAAGAGCACATCGCAAATGGCATCACCTGTTTCCGAACCACCAAACCATACATTGAGAATGGCAGGCACATTTTCAGCCTCCCATGACATCACGGTGGGACGCCCGGAGAAGTTGAGAAGCACCACCGGTTTGCCGGTTGCCACGAGAGCCTTCAGGAGTACCTTTTGTACGCATGGCAAAGAAATGTCGGCACGCGATGAACTTTCTCCGCTCATCTCCGCCATCTCACCCATTGCACAAACTATCACGTCTGCCTCGCTTGCAATGCGCAATGCCTCAGCCTTTGCCTTGGCATCATCCACGCGGTCGATTGGTCTGCCAAATGTTGCGCCCTCCTGTGTCTTCTCGTCGGCATAGATGTTACAACCTTGGGCAAACAGCACCTGAGCCTTGTCGCCCACAGCACGCTCCATAGCCTCCTTAAGAGTGGAATAACGCTCGGGGATGTCACCCGTTGACCAGCATCCCACCATATTTGAGCGGTTGTCGGCAAGAGGACCTATAAGGGCTATCTTTCCCTGCTTTTTCAGAGGAAGAATCGGCGAACATTGGCTTTCCCTTCGGCCGCCGAACGATGTTTCTTCATTCTTAAGAAGAACGAAAGTCTTTGCAGCCATTTCCCTTGCAGCCTTTCTATGCTCATCGTTATAGATGTCGGTCTTCAGACGTTTCGGTTCGCAGAAGCGATAAGGATCGTCAAAGAGTCCGAGCTTATATTTGGCTTCCAGCACTCGGCGGCATGCATTGTCAATGTCCGCCTGAGATATCCTGCCAGCCTTAAGCAGTCCCTCCAGTTGTGAGATAAAGGCATTGGAACACATATCCATATCTGTTCCAGCTTTCAACGCACGTTCGGAAGTGACCGACTGGTCGCCGATGCCATGAACGACAGCCTCATTGATGGAACCATAGTCGGTGACTACAAAACCATCATATTTCCATTCCTTGCGCAACAGGTCGGTGAGCAACCACTTGTTGCAAGTGGCGGGAATACCATCAATGACATTAAACGACGACATAAAAGAACCGGCACCAGCCTCAGCGGCAGCCTTGTAAGGAGCGAGATATTGGTTGTACATTCTCACTCGGCTCATATCCACCGTATTGTAATCGCGACCTGCCTCTGCAGCTCCATAGAGAGCAAAATGCTTTACGCACGCCATCACATTTTCCTTGCCATAGTCGCCTTGAAATCCCCTAACCATAGCCTCTCCAATGCGACTGCCCAGGAACGGGTCTTCGCCTGCTCCCTCTGCCACACGTCCCCAACGGGGATCGATGGAAATGTCAACCATCGGACTATACACCCAATTGATACCCTGTGCAGTGGCTTCCTTGGCGGCAATGCGCGCTCCGTTTTCGATAGCCTTGATGTCCCATGAACAAGCCTGTGCAAGAGGAATAGGAAATACCGTCTGATAGCCATGGATAACGTCCTGCCCCACGAGCAATGGAATACCCAATCGACTCTTTTTTACGGCAATGCGCTGCAATTCCTTTATCTTGTCCTGTCCCTTCACATTCAGTATAGCTCCAAGCTTACCCTCTTCAGTGAGTTTGGCTAACGGACTGTTCATGACAGCTCCTGTGGTAATGTCGTTACCAGGCAGGAGGTTGAGCTGACCGATTTTCTCCTCAAGAGTCATCTTCGACATGAGTTCATCTATAAACTCATTCATCAGTTTCTTTTGGGCAAATGCTGAAGCGCCAGTCAATATTGCCACTACTAATAATAATGTTTTCTTCATACTTATAGGTTTATTGAGTGCAAAAGTACGGAAAAATATTGAGAAATCCAAACGATATGTCGTTTTTATGACGAAATTATTTCATTTTGTCGTTTTTAACATAACTTTTATAGTATCTACTGAACAGTGTGAATGGATTATTTCACACAGGACATTCATATTTTATCACTCAGGGTAATATAAATTAATGTGAAGCCTCTGTTTGTTTTACGTTCCCCACTGCGGTATGTACGTTCCACAGTGGGGAATATACGTTCCGCAGTGGGGAACGTACATACCGCAGTGCGGAACATAGAATAGATACCTGTTCTTACAAAATTATAATAGCTTTAGTGAATACTTTAAGACAACTGTTATCTCACATTCACTACTACTATCCACATACCATAACAATACCCAATTCTGTCGCGCGTACGCGCGCACGCGCACGCTCAATAAATTTTCAATTTCTTCTATCACTTCTATCACTAATAGGCTTAAATTACACATTCTCAGCAGTTTAAGCAGTGATAGAAGGTGTGATAGTAGTGACAGAAGATTTGATAAAAGTGATGAAAGAAGGGCTTTTTAACCTAAAATCTCGAATAATTAACATATTTTACGCCCAATTATCTCCTCATTTTAAACCACTCTACACTATCATCCCAAACAATTCACTAATATAATCTTCATTTTCCATCTGAAAGACTATGTGGTTTTTCTTGAAAACCGACTTATCTTCACAAGGATTCCAGAAACTGATTTCTTTGTATGGAGTATTGGATACGATAAAACTATCCAAGACGATGTCCGGGTCGTTGAGCTTTGGTTCAATCTCGCTTTTCAACAGATTATACAATTGTATTTTGGGATCCTCAAATCCCCGAATGTTCCTCAGCCCTTTGGGGTCGATGAACGACACGCGCTGCCTCTTGCCTTCATTCACCCACAAGATAAAATCCGGATAGAAGTTATTTGCCTCAAAGAAACCAATCCCCTTTCTGCTTTCATTGCGCAACAGATATACATCCTTGCCTGCAAACACATCGTCCTTGTGCTCGTTATAATAATTGCGGATATGCTCCACAAAGGTCTTTTCGCCTATATTCAGCGGCACTGGGGATATCTTTATCAGCGGTTCGTTGGTGTTCTCGTCAACCATTATCCTTTTTCCCCGGTCATCCCTGTCGGTCAGGCAAAGCAGAGGATAATACAAGTGGCGATCGAAACGCAAGGCTTGTATCCATTTACTGTTGATTTCGAAATTATCCTTCATATTGCCCGAATGAATCTGTTCGCGCAGTTCCTTCAGTCTTTCAATCCATTGCTCTTGGTCCTGTCTTACCTCTACAGTGTATTCATCAAAGAAATTCGGGTCGTTGTCATTCACATACACTGTTTCCATAAATTGTGCCTCCCATTTTCCCTTACTTCTCTTATATGCCCTGTCGATGTAAGCCCTCAAGAGCGAGATGGTAATATTCTCCCATCGTTCCACGTCACGTCCGAAATCTTGGAATTCCATATCAGCCTCCTGTATAACCAATTCATACCATGAGGGATTGGCCATCAGTGTATGCAACATATCAACCGTCAGCTGCATGTTATACCAGCCGCGCTCGTTCTTTAACTGTTGGAGTGCAAAGAATATCTTGTTCCAGTCGAGCAACGACAGATGTTCTTCATTCAGCGTGCCTTTGTATTCGGCCACTTCTGTGCGAACCCTCGTGCCACTGCTATACATGGCCTCAACCCTTGGAGTCCAGTCTAGTTTTATTTTGGTATCTTCCATCATGTCCAATGGATTCACCACTACTGATTTCTTGAAATCATATCCTTGCTTCAGTCTTATCACCTTCAGCTTCGTTTCGCCAAGAAGATTGACTGTGGGGATATCTATTTGGATGTAGTTTTCCTCATTGGCTGGCAGTCCTTCGTCTTCCAGATATTTGCGGAAGGCATCCATATAGTCAGCCCTAACACCGAAGATGTTCAGTGTCTCTATTCCTCTCAATCCTTTTGGGATAGGGCCGGGATTATAATAGCTGTCCAACTTACTGCTGCGTTTCAGTGAATATTCAAATCCCTTGAGCCTCACGCCACGACCGAAGAGTTGGATAATCTCCGAGCCCTCACTGCGCCCCACATTCATTAGTCCCATCACCGACACACGCCAACTGCTCCATCCCTCGTTGAACTTCTTCGAACCAATCAGGATATTTATAGGCGATGATTCGTTGTTGATCTCTGCAAACAACGAAAGCTGTCCAAATTCCTTTGTCTCACACATTATGCCGTTGGCTTCGCAGAGAGCGACCAACTTTGCGCTATCTCCCACGTTAATCACACCAAAGTATTCTGCATTGCCAATGCGAAGTCCTATTTCCTCGTCTCCACCCTTTTGTTTATCAAGATGAAGCTTTGCATTTGGCAAGTCACTATGGAACAAAGTCTTTATCACTTTATTATATGTATCTCTTGCAAACTTGTCCTCTTCACCCATTCGCATACCTGTTTTAGCCAACACGAAACTGTTGGCAAACAGCGAATATCCGTTTTTGTTCTTGATACCATCATCGGGATTGAACAAACGCTTGATATATCCACAATACAAGTCGGGATTATCCACAAAGTCCTGAATAAACAGCAGTATCTGCACCACGTCGCTCACCTGCCTCTTGTTCACTGTTCTCACGGCATTCACCGAGCCACCCACAAAGATGCCCAACGGACGTGCTATGAGGAATCGGTTTCTCACAAGCGGACTGCCCTCATAGCTTAATGTCTGCTCATAAAGGCAGAGCAGATATGCCGTGAGATACATGTTCAGCTTCTCCTCATCGTCCCATGATGTCATGTTCATGATGCGATAGTCCTTGCCATATCCGTCATTATAGAAATAGCGGTAGGAATAGTCGAAGAGTGTGGCCTTGCCATACTCCTCCAATAGAGCCAGCCTGTCCTTGCCCGACAATGCAGCAATTGCCTGTCCGAATGTGGCTGAGTATTCAAACGAGAATCCCTCCTGTGTCAGTTTGTTGCGATAACCCTTCCACACTTCGCCGCCGCTGCCCCTGTGTCCTTCATCCACGAGCACAAGGTTATTGCCCTCAAAACTGTCTATTGCCACCGTCTTGTCTCCATCGGTATCAGCCAGTTTGTTGATGTCGATTACCTCCACGGTCTGATTTCCTCCGAAGAGTCCACCTTGTCCCTGTTTGTTGAACAGTTCGGCATAGAAGCCCGAAGTTTTTAGCTCCTGGATATGCTGGTTGCTAAGTCCCTCGTTGGGAGTGAGTATGAGAATGCGGTTGAGTTTCTTTGCATGATGCTTCTCGGCATAATACAGATATTGCTTGATATTAACATGCAGCATCAGGGTCTTTCCCGAACCCGTGGCACACCAGAATGCCAGTTTGTTCAGGTCGTCGTCGGTGAATTGTGGCATTTCATGCCATGTCTCCGGTCTGAAGTTGAACTCATCTACAAGAAAACAGTTGATGTCCTCCAGCAGCCGCATCTTGTCGGTGAAATATCGGTCGAGATATATCTCAGTGAACAACAGTGCAAGATACTGGTAGTATTTCCATGTAATCTTTTCTGTCCTTCGCTCGTTTATCTCTTTGGTATATTTCACGATATGCCTGTCATATTCACGCAGTTCCTGTTCGCTGATGCCAACGTCGGTATAAAGATACTTCTTCAGCGCATAAAACATTCGCGAGCATCCCTCATCGTCCACCCCCTCCAATGCTGGGTCTTTCAAGTCGCCCGAGAGAGCCGCAAGGTCTTTGCATCCGAAAAGGTTGAGGATATATTTGAACAGCACCAGCGCCTCTTGCAGTTTCGCCGGTTGTTTTGTTTTCTTCTTTGCCATGATTATTCCGTTTCAAACATACGTTTTGTGAATTCTTCCTCGATAAGAACCACTTTCCAGTTGTCTTCGTCTCGACGGAGATTGGGTAATAGGTTGTCGCCATTCACGTAGATGAGATCAAACTCCGAGTCGCGCGTTCGGAAGTTCATACGCTCGAAGAACTGGTTCAGCTGCTCGTTGTCTATCTCCTTGCAATTGCGCCAAATTACGAGGGTATGGAGGTTGTCTCTGTGGGTATAACCCTGCACCACGCAGATATTTTCGTCCCTATACCAGTCTTCCGTCTCCACGTTCAGTCCTATCAAGTAGTTGAATGTCTCCACCATATCCACCTCTGTATCCACGAGTTCGTTGTCCTTGGTGGTTTTCAGTGTCAAGGCAAACGGATTCTCAAACATCTTCAGATTCAACAGAGAGTCGCGCGTCTCCACATCGAGCATATATTCCAGCATATAGCTTTCCTTGAATCCACTGCCTTCATTAAATTGTGCCGCAGTCTGCTGCTCCTTGATTTTCAAATTATTCAGCGTGTCCTCATATTGCTCCAAGCGCATATATTTGAAGCATTGGGAAATGCCTTGGCGGGAGACAGGCTTGCCGTCCTTCCAGTCGGGGGAATAGATTATACGTTCTGTTCTTACTTTTGTTACGGAATTAAAGTAATTTGCCATATCGCAAAGAATGAAATTCCTACATTTATTTTCTTTTCTATATAGATTGTGTATAGCATGTGCAGTAGTTGCTGAACCTGCAAAGAAATCAATTACAATGTCATCTTTAGTTGAACCAATAAAAATATTATCTTCTACTGTATAGACACTCTTTGGATAATCAAATCCACTGTTGGGTATAATATTATTCAAGATATTAGTTCCTTTGCTTGATGCATCATACCTATCAGTTATCCACATAGATTTTGGTGCTGCAAATTCGTCACCTAAGTCATATTGATATATAGCATGTCCAGACCTTGTTTCTTTATAGAACAAAGTTCCTGATTCTATTCCTTCTTTACAACTCTTATATCCCCATCTCCATCGTAGGTATTCACCAGAATCACTTTTTGGTAAAATACCAATATTTCCTTTCTTTTCGTATTCTCTTATCAATTCAAAAAGGTATATATCATCAAATATTTTTGTAGATTCATTATAAATTCCTTCAATTTCCTCTTCGGATGGTAATGACAATACTTTATTTGTTTTATGGAAGAAAAATGGGAAAAACATATAAGGTCTATCTTCTCTTCTTTTTTCTGTTCCAGTTCGCTTTAATGGAAGTTCACGAACAGCTTCTCCATCTTTTGTCTTTGAGAATTTCTTATACACTTCCTCGCGACTGAGAATAAAGTCATAAGTTTCAGCATGTATTTTATCTTTAGCATATATTACGGAATAATCATGTGCTTGGGCAATAAAACCTTGATCTCTTCCTTTTGGATTGGTATATATAGCAATGTTAGATATAAAATTATCAATACCAAAAACAGATTCTATTACACAATTTAAGTAACGTAATTCATAGTCATCAATAGCAACTTCAATGACACTTTTAGAATTCATTATATGTTTTACCAAACTTAGTCTTCCTTCAATTAGTGAAAGCCAGCTAGAATGTTCATAACCATTTTTATATGCGATTTTACTAGCGTCTGTATTATATGGTGGATCAATATAAACACATTTAACCCTATTAAAATATTTTTCATTCAACAAGTTTAGTGCATGGAAATTGTCTGAATGAATCAGCAACCCATTACAATCCCTATCCACATTCTCCATGCTTGCCACCAACTTATGCTTAAACTGCTTCGAGAAGAATGCGGTATCAAGTACAAGGAAGGGATTTTGCTCAAGGAACTCCATGGTGAGTGGCACGGAATAGGCTTCGGTAGTCAAGTCGCCTTTTATCTCGTCTATTGCAAACAGACGTACCCATTCCTCACGCTGGCGGTCGTTGGCAAGGATTTCGGGATAGAGCTTGTGAGGCACATGGTCGAGAGTGATGCAATAGTCGGACTGCACCACAAACTTCTTCTTCAGCCACAGCTTCTTTTGGAAGTCCTCTAGCTGGGCAAGCATGCGGATTATCTTCTCGCCAACAAGTTTAATGGCTTTTATTATATTGAGCTGACTCTCGATGTGCTGCACGTCAAGATCGTCGAGAAGCATCACCTCGTTCTTGATATAGAAATCCAATTCGCGACGCAGGAAGCCGCCAAGGTCCTTGTGGATGAAATAGTCAAAACTGTTCTTGGCGGTATAATCCGTCAAATGCTTCTCAAGCAGTGTGCGGTTGGCGTTCTTGTCAGTAGGCGATTTCACAGTCAATAGTTCCGAGAACTCCAAAGGAATAATATCCTTGACGCTGTCTAAAGCCTCAGCCATCAAGTCATTCTGTTTCGTGCCTTTCGGCATCAGTTCGTAGGTGAAGAATATGCAGAGTTCATCACCATTCACTTCATAAAACGATTCTCCTTCTGTCTCAGGCTTATAGAGAGCAAAACGACGCTCCATATTGTTTGCAGTCTTGTTGTTGTTCTGCTCGGTGGAAGCATCTTTCAACACAAAGTGAACTTTTCTTCTTGATGTAGGCAACACAAAAGAATAGTCGCGGAAATATTCCGACGACTTGATATAGTATTGGTCGGCATTCGCCCAATGCAGTTTCACCTCCTCGCCGTTGTAGGGAATGGCGTAGGTATTGTCCTTATAGCGACGTTTGCTGATGAAATCGCCGTTGTCGTAATATCGGCTGAAGAAAGTGACGAGATGCGAGAACACCTCGTTTTCAGAGCCATCGGGAGCATCTGCCAATGCCGTTTTCACTTGCGGGAGCAGTTCAAACTTCAGGAAATGATTGATGTCTGCCCGCTTCTGATTCATGATGCGATAGATACCGAAATCCAGTTCCGCATGATCCATCATGAATATCTCTTGCAGTTTCTTGATGAAACTTTCGTAATAATTGGTTGCCATAATATGTCGTTTTTTCTTGTTCTACTTGGTTGTCCATCGTATGAAGAACAGGTTCTGACTCTCCGTTGACTGTATCATCTTTTGCTCCAGTTCGGCAATCATCTTCCGACGTTGCTCGCTTATCTCGTCTTCCCTGTCCTCCAGTTCATTGCGCAATCGTCGTTTCTTTCGTTTCAGTTCGTCCACCTTCTTTTCCTGTTCTATCTTCTCCTGAACCGACGTTGCAGTCCTTGCCTCCCGCTCGGCTTGCAGAATGCTGCGTTTCACAATTCCCAATTCTGTCTCCAAGGCATTGATGCAGTCATGTTCCCACATTTCTATACGAGCAGCCTCTTGATTGTAGTAATTCAGGTTGCGCGAGTCGATGTCGTTGAGTTTCGCCTTTGACCGTTGTGCCACGTTCTTCTGCAACTCTTCCTTTACACTGCTTGGTATTTCCACCGCTCCATTTTCCGTTCCTCCATTGAGCATCAGCCTTTCTGCGTCGTCCTGCGAAACCGGACGCCCACTGTCTGTGAAGGTGGTGAAAAGACTGTATTGCTCTTCATCAAACGAACTCACCTTTAGTGTCGAGAGTATCATCCATCCGCTTTCGCCATGAAGATAATCGGGCAATGAGGCATTCATGCTTATCGCCTCTTCGTCTATCTCTACCACAGCACCGTCTTCCATAGGCAGGGACAATGCAGTGTTGATGACATGCTGGGCAAGCGGGTCGTTGAGGCGATAAGGCAGGGAGTCGCTGCCAGTATTCAGCAGTGAGTATTTGCCTTTGCGCATACCAGCCACTGGCACTTTCAGCACGAAAGAATGACTGTTGTCGTCAAACACAGCCTGCGAGGAAAGCACAAATTTGGTCAGTTCCCAGAAAATATGCTGATAGCGGTTGAGGAAAGCTCCCGTCTCGTCCTTGCAAGTGCGGAGATGCTCCTGCACATTGATGTCAAAATGCTCCATCACCTCGGCTCTCACCTCGTCCATCCTTTGGTCTATCTCCTTCTGCATGTCGGCCTGAAGACGCTCGAAGGCGGAGTTTATTTCTTCCTCACTGCGGCATTGCTGGTATATCTCCCAGATGCGGTTTTCGATGTCGATATTGTCGGCCTTGCCAAGCACCTCGTCGCTGGCTCCAAACACGTCGTCGAAGAGTTTGAACTTGTCGCTCAACAGTTCAAATACTCTTACATCAGCATAGTTTCTTGTATTGATGAAGTTTACTACCACAACGTCAAACTTCTGGCCATAACGATGGCAACGGCCTATACGTTGTTCTATACGTTGCGGGTTCCACGGCAGGTCGAAATTAATTAACAAAGAGCAGAATTGCAAATTGAGTCCTTCGGCTGCTGCCTCAGTTGCTATCATTATCTCTGCATCGTTCTGAAAATAATCAACAATGGCGGCACGTCGGTCAGCCGCCTTGATGCCGCTCACCTTGTCTGCATGCTCCGCACACCACCTTTTATATATTTCATTGGTCTGTGGTTCAGACGCTTTTCCGTTGAAAAGAACAACCTTACCCTCATAGCCATTTGCCTCAAGAAACTCACGCAGGTATGACTGTGTCTTGGTGCTCTCTGTGAAGATTAGCGCCTTGCGGTTGGCTCCCATATCGTGCAGTTTGGCAAACGACTGCTCCAAGGCTGTGAGCAAGGCCTCTGCCTTAGAGTCTTCCTTGATATGTTTTGCCTTGTCGATAAATCTCTCGATGGTCTCTATCTCTTGTTTCAGACGAGGAATGTCAATCTCCTCTTCCTCAAACAGTCCCGCCTCCGACACCATGCAGGCGTCTTCCTCATTTTCCTCATACAACTGCCAATCGTCTTCATCCACAAGACCTTCTGCCGAGAACTCCGTCTCACGGTTTTCGGCAAGCATCCTGTTTAGTCGCTCTTTTATATGTTCCAGGGTGAAGATGAGGGCGTATGTGGATGAGGCGAGTATCTTACGCACAATCATTGTGGTCAGTTTCTTTTGCGAGGCTGGCACACTGTATATGTCGTCGCGACGCAGAAACTCACTCACTGCCAGATATAGTTCATATTCACTGTCGGTGGCATTAAACTTCTGTGTTAATGGCAATCGTCGGGTATAGTTGATGTATTCCTTTACGTCCTTTCGCAATGTGCGTGTAAACACACTCTTTATTCTCTCGCGCAACTGTTTCAGGTTCTCACCCTTTCCATATTCGTTGCGAAAACTCTTCTCGCTGCCAAAGAATCGGTCGTCAATCACAGAAGTCAACCCATACAGTTCCATCAGCGAATTTTGGAATGGTGTTGCGGTGAGTAGAAGTTTCTTTACTCCATACAAGGCATCGCGCACATCGGCTGCCGTATGTGACGATTTGCGATAGACATTGCGCAACTTGTGGGCTTCATCGATTACGGCAAGGTCGAAACCATTGGTCACAATGTCACCCTTGTGCTTTGAGCAGAAGTTATACGAACAGATAATCACTCGTCGCGAAGAAAGCGGATTCTTACCTTCCCTGATGTATGAGTTGAAGTTCTTGGTGTCGAGTATCTCGCTTGGAATACCAAACTTCTCCTGCAATTCAGCTTCCCACTGCTTGCGAAGCGACGCTGGACATACCACGATTATCTTGCGCTTGCCCGTTGACCAATATTGACACAAAACCAAACCAGCCTCTATGGTCTTGCCCAATCCCACCTCGTCGGCAAGGACAACGCCCTTCGACAGTGGTGAGCGGAACGCAAAAAGGGCGGCATCAATCTGATGGGGATTGATGTCAACCGTCGAACTGAGAAGCGACTGTGAAAGCGAGTCCAACTCGCCTCCTACGCTCTTCTGCGAAAGCATTGCCGCATAATATCGGGCATGATAACGTGTAATCATAAAACGTATGCCAAATGATAGTAAGCAATAACCATCCTACTATCATCTGGCATTTTCGGCACTATGACATCTGCCTCAGACACACAGGCATAAAAAGAGGGTGCAAGCGCCTTCTTATGGTGTTCCGGGGCTAAGCGTCGGATTCTTATGGACCCCTTCGTAGTATAAGAGTGCTCACACCCATTGCTGGGTGCAAACATCTTCTATCTTTATACTACGATTGGCCTTTTAGATCCCGACGTATGTATATACGCCGCAGCCAACCATCATTGATGTGGTCATTTATCCATGAGTTAAGTTTCCGACGCTTATTCAGGAACACCACAATGATAGTCTGATGTTGCTATATGTCAATATGTTACGTGCGGCTCACAACGGCACATCGTCCGCCATCCACCGCTACATCGCTGCAAAATTACAAATAAAAATTGAAAGGACAAAGAAAAAGGGAGAAAAACTTGCGTCTTGCTCCCTTGATTATAATGAATTGATAAATGTTTCGCAATCCATCACAGCAATGCTTGAAAATCTGAAATGCTTGTCATTTCTCGTCAACAAAACTTCCGCACCAACGGTTATAGCAGAACTATACTGAAGAATATCCTCAAAATCCGGACTTTCAATTTCAAACGACCTATATAGCTCATTTTCTCCCGAAGGAGCTACGTGTACTATATTACAAAGCTTCTTTCACTGCTGTCCCGTTTAGAAATCATTGTTGCCAAAAAGGCTCGGATATAGCTCTTCGTCACTCTTTTCTTTTGGGACAGTTTTGTTAAACAATTCATTTAATGGGGTCTTATCCGTAAGGAATAAACCGACGTTTTTTGAGATAGTATGTAACGATTGATCTATATGCATGTCCCCTATGATTCTTGCATAATTATATCATGCTTTTGAAATCTCGTTAATAAGGATTATTACATCGGATTCGGTCATGCCTGTAGCTATGGCAATAATATGCCCCAGTTGATAAAATCGTGTTTTGGTGCAGAATTGCCTACTGAAAAATCGTGTTTTGGTGCAAATAGTGGCTATAAAAAATCTTGTTTTGGTGCAAAAAGCAGTCGAAAAATTTGGCTAATTCAATATAAATCAGTAACTTTGCCGCAAAAATAACGCATATAGCCATGAGAAGAAAAATATTTGATAAGCTTTGGCAGTGGAAAAAGACAGAAAATGGCAGGGTAGCCCTATTGATAGAGGGTGCTCGACGAGTGGGTAAAAGCTATATTGTTGAGGCTTTTGCCCGCGAGGCATACAGGTCATATATTATGATCGACCTTTCTTATATGCCTAAAGCCCTACAAGCTGTATTTAATGACTATCTCAACGACATACCGATGTTCCTTTCCTTGTTGCAGAATGTTACGGGAACGCAACTTTACGAAAGGGAGTCGTTGATAGTGTTTGACGAAGTGCAGGCCTACCCCAAGGCTCGTCAGGCCATAAAACATCTTGTGGCCGACGGGCGTTATGACTACATTGAAACGGGTTCGCTGGTGGGAATAATGGAAAACACACAAGGCATACTCCTGCCATCAGAAGAACGGACGGTGAAGATGTATCCGATGGACTTTGAGGAATTCCTATGGGCAATGGGCGACGAGATGACTATGCCTTTCGCCAGGATGTGCTTCGAGGGCAACAAGCCCATGGGGCCGATGCACCGTAAGACGATGGAGCTTTTCAGGCAGTATCTGATTGTAGGCGGTATGCCACAGGCTGTGGAGAGATATGTCGAGACAAGACTGTTCAAAGAGGCTGATATGGCAAAAAGAAATATCCTCGACCTTTACAACAGGAGTGTTGGCCAATATGCAAGAGGATATGCTGAAAAGGTAAAGTCTGTTTTCGACAATATCCCATCAGAACTCCAGCGTCATGAGAAGCGTTTCCGCTTGTCGAGCATCTCTCCTGGCGCGCGCTATCGCTCATACGAGAGTTCTTTCCTATGGCTTAAAGACGCCATGATAACCAATATGTGCTATGGAGTGACAGAACCAACAGTCGGTATGAAACTCGCAAGTGACCAGTCCACCTTTAAGTGCTATATGGCAGACACGGGCTTGCTCATCTCCCATGCCTTCGACGAGAAGACTATCCAGGGAGAGGAACTATACCAGAAAATCATGCTCGACAAGTTGGAGATAAACTCAGGGATGATTATTGAGAATATAGTGGCACAGATGTTTGTGGCGAGTGGTCATCGCCTGTATTTCTACAGCAACAACTCACGCACCAATGCCGATGACCGCATGGAGATAGATTTCCTTGTGGAGAAACCTCAACTTACCAATGCCCATAATATTTGTCCTGTTGAGGTGAAGTCGGGAAAGAACTATACCACAGTCTCTCTGAATAAGTTCTGCAAGAAATTTGAGCGGCAACTCTTCACTCCCTACATAATCCATAGTCAGGATTTGAAGATTGACAACGGCATCGTATATCTTCCGATTTACATGACATCATTGTTGTAATCCGCCCAGAAATAGTGCGGAATGGTGTGTATGATGGCACAGATAAGGTTTTAAGCCGTGAACTTGCGCCCGCAAGCCGTAATCACGAAGTGCCGTGGATTCGCGTTGGAGTCAAATTGCTCCATTATTGAAAAAATTCCTCCAAAAGGAGAGAGTTTC
>SAMEA3663006__coassemble_465_pt1 | contig 16763 bp, 10 predicted proteins | sample SAMEA3663006__metabat2_low_PE_026 | metagenome-assembled genome bin SAMEA3663006 (sample SAMEA3663006) | pig gut metagenome | biome: pig gut; feature: pig-associated habitat; material: faeces | place: France | collected 2012 | reverse complement strand
CACAAGGCAGACAGTGTGGGGATTGGGTTCAACCGCTCTTCAACGGGTACGAATGCAGTGAGTCAGTATCGTGCCCCCTTCAATACAATGTATGACAATATCGAGACATGCCCGGAAGAGTATCTGCTGTGGTTCCATCATGCGGATTGGACGCACAAGATGAAGAGCGGACGCACGTTGTGGGAGGAGATGCAGCAGCATTACAACCACGGAGTGGCTGAGGTGGAAGATTTCGTAAGGATATGGCACTCACTGAAACCGAATGTGGATGAACAGCGCTACCGTGAGGTGGACGAAAGACTGCAAAAACATCTGCAGAGCGCACGCGAATGGCGTGACACCTGCATCGGTTATTTCAGGAAATTCGCCGAAAAATAGCCTTTGTTACATATTCTTTGTTGTATGATACGAAAAAAGACGTGTCTGCAACAAATCTTAATGCAACATTTACTAATTATTCGTACCTTTGCAGCGGCAAAAGGTTATTATTTGGTGTTACCCCGCGACGGCCTTTTGCCGTTGCGGGGTTTTGTGTTCGGACACACAAGGGCGATATTAATAAAAATCCAATAAATATCTTATTTTTTTAAGAAAATATTTGGTTGTTTGAGATATTTTATTTAAGTTTGCACTCGTAATCAAAAAGACCTGTTGAATCTACCAATGATGAAGAGATTATTTATACTGCTCATTACTGTCGCTGTTTCGCTTTTGTGTATGGCTAATTACATACAAGGGCAAAACCGCTACAACGTGTCTTTTCTTGACATGAGCGTTGGTCTTCCTCACAATTGGGTTAACTCCGTTTATCAAGATAGTCGTGGTTTCGTATGGGTTGCGACCTATGGTGGCGGTCTCGTGCGCTATGACGGATATGGATTCATAAAACCGTATTCCTCCGAGAATATGCTCATGCACAGCAATTCGTGCCGTAATGTCGTTGAAGACCGATTCGGACGTCTTTGGGTGGTGTTTGATGAAGGTGTATCTGTAATCAGTCTCGACACATATAAAAACGTAGGAGAAGAGTCGTTCGGTATCGACATCAGTAAGATATTGCAGCAGGATGCCGTAAAGGTGTTGCGCGACTTGCGCGATAATATCTGGCTTCTCGCCGGAAAGAAGGCGTATAAGTTTGTATTCAATGACAACGGCAAGATTAAGAAGGTTTATTCCGTTGATTTCGTCTCCAATACTCCCGACATCGCCATATCTGACGTTGATGGCGACGGAGACGTATGGGCTGCCATCGACGATGGTATATATAAATTAAAGGTGGAGAGGGGCAAACTGGTTAAACGTCCCGTAACGCAACTTGCCTCGCTGTTTAAAAAAGCATATTTCACCGACTTTATGTTGCACGAAGGTGATATATGGGTAAGCACAAATATCGGACTGTATCGTTATCGCTCGGATAGCCACGTAATGCAGCATTACACTCATAATGCTGCCGACCCTACAAGTCTTGCTCATAATTATACAACATGCCTTGCAGTAGGGCCTACCGGCATACTCGTCATTGGTTCACTGGGCGGAGCACTTATTTATAATTATAGCGACGACAGTTTTATCCACGTGCGTTCGGATAAGGAATACAATGGGTTAAGATTGTCGAGCAACTTCGTGCATTGTATATACGTATGCGACAACAATATGTGGATAGGCACCGACAATGGCGGTGTCACGAAGTTTTCCCTGCGTCAACTCAAGCTCGATAATATCGTAAATATCCCTGGTGACGACAGTTCTTTGGCACAGGGTTGTGTAAATGCCACATACGTAGAACCGGGAGGCACTCTTTGGGTGGGTATCGTGGATGGAGGACTCAACCGCAGGGATGCCGACGGGAAGACTTTTACGCATTTCACTACCGCAAATTCTTCATTGTCAAACAATTCAGTAAGTACGCTTACTGCCAACGGCCGCATCCTGTGGATTGGTACATGGGGAGGAGGAGTATATTGGCTTGACATGGATAATCCCGACCAGATCAACCGTCTTGAGGTGCAGCCAGAGTATGCCCGAATTATCTCGCATATTGGTTCACTGGCATACGACAAACGCAATAATGGTCTGTGGATAGGTAGCAATGACGGAATCTTCTTCTATGATTCACGAAGTCGCAAACTGCAGATGCCTTTCGAGGGATGTGACCTGGTGAGAGGATGTATCGGTTCGCTGATTGACGCTAATGAACGCCTGTGGGTGGGATGTATGACAGGAATGCGTGTCATCAATCTCCGTAAGCGAAATAATGGAAGATTCCCCTGCGAGAGTTATGTGTATAAGCTCGACAATCCCGATTCACGACTTGTTGACAAGATAACATGTTTCTGTCAGACACGTGACAGCAGTATTTATATTGGTTCGAACGGAAATGGACTTTATCGCCTTATCGGTGAGCATAACGGCAGAATGACATTCAAGTCATATACCACTCAGGACGGATTGGCAAACAATGGTGTGAAGGGTATCGTAGAGGGCAGTTATGGTCGTCTGTGGATTGCCACCAACAACGGTTTGTCGGTGATGAATCCCAAGGATGATGCCTTCTCCAATTATGGAGAGATTGACGGGTTGCTGTGCAGCAAGTTCTATTGGAATGCCGCCGTATGCCAAGGCAATAAGATATATCTCGGCAGTGAGAAGGGACTTACATCTATTAATGTTGAGGAGATGGCCACAAGGGCGGTAAATAAAGTGGTGCTCACAAGTCTCAATGTGGATAACGCTGCTATTTACTCTGGCAGTAGGTTTATTGATTCCGACATATCGGTAGCAAAGCGCATCACTCTCCATGAGAGCGACAAGTCGTTTGAGATATTCTTCTCAACACTTCTCTACGATGGTGACGGACGCTCGGTGTATTGCTACCGCATGAAGGAGTTTGAGAAGGAGTGGATACAGACGCGAGCTGGCGATCATTCAGTGCGCTACACTAATCTGCCTCCCGGTAAATACACCTTTGAGGTGAAGTGCCTCTCTGCCCTTTCTGACGACGATGGCAATGTAACAAGCATTGAAGTGGTAATCCATCCGTATTTCTACAAGACATGGTGGTTTATCCTGCTTGTGCTTATGCTTGTGGCCTTCATAGGTTATCGTTTCTATCTAAATCGTGTGGAGAAACTTAAGCGCGAGGAGGGAGAACGTATGCTCAAACCAATACGCGATGCCCTTGAGAATGCCGAGGATCCAGTGGAATTGCAAGAACGAATACGCAATATTCTGGAGAATCATCGTCATTTCAGACGTAGTACGGCCAAGAGTGTCGAGATCGACCAGGAAAAGGAACTTGAGCAAGTTCACGTCTTTATGAACGATGTGTTCAAGGCTATTGAGGAGGGATATATGGACTCAGGCTTCGACATCGAGCAACTTGCTGAGAGTTTGAAGATGAGTCGTAGTGCCCTCACAAAGAAACTAAAGGAAGAGACTGGTCTTACTGTCAGCCAACTGCTCAAGGACTATCGTCTCAACATCGCTCACGACATTCTGGCTCAAAATTCCGGAAACCGAAATATTACCGAAATAGCCTATAAAGTAGGCTTCAACGACCCAAAGTACTTTACCCGCTGTTTCACCAAGAAATATGGTATTAGTCCATCGGGATATGTGGATACAGTGGAGAAAAGTGGAGAAAATTGATAAAAATCAATGTTTGTCCACCTAAAATGCCCGTTTGTCCACCATACTTTTTGATATCTTTACTAATTTTGCGACCAAATTTGAAACAATTCGTAATTAAAAACAAACCTAAATGTAATTAAACAATGAGGAAACAATTAATCTCTATCATGCTCTGTATGGGCGCTGTTGGAGCAGTTTCATTCTGCCCAACTCCGGCATTCGCCGCTGTGGCCCAGAACCAGACTATTAAGGTCAAGGGACAAGTTGTTGATGAAACAGGTGAACCATTGGTAGGTGCTACCGTTAAGGTGAAGGACACTGCCACTGGATCCATAACCGATTTCGATGGCAACTTCCAGTTGGACGTTAAATCAAATGCCACACTTGTGGTAAGTTACTTAGGCTACAAGAGCCGAGAGATTGCCGTGCGCGGACGCGCAATCCTTGATCCTATCAAACTTGAATCTGACAACAACGTGCTTGAGCAGGTTGTTGTAGTGGGTTATGGTACACAGAAGAAAGCCGACCTTACAGGTTCTGTGTCTATTGTCAACGCTGAGGAAATGAAGAAGGTGTCTAACTCCAACATCTCTACCATGCTGGAAGGTAAGGTTGCTGGTGTGCAGATCACTTCTGACGGACAGCCGGGTGCTGACCCTGCTGTACGCATCCGTGGTATCGGTTCGTTCGGTAGCACTGCTCCTCTTTATGTTATTGATGGTGTGCCTATGGGTACTACTATCCGTGACTTCTCACCAAATGATATCGAGACCATCCAGGTGCTCAAGGATGCTGCTGCAGGTGCTATCTACGGTTCGCGTGCTGCCAACGGTGTGATCATTATCACCACTAAGAACGGTAAGAAGGACCAGCCGCTGAAGGTCAACTACACTGGATATTTCGGTGTTGACCAGATTCCAAGCGATGTTTATGACGTGATGGATGCAGACATGTACAGCAACTACATCGGTCAGGCTTGTGCCAACTCTGGTACTACTCTCCCCGGTGGATACAGCCTCGACGCTGCCACAGGCAAGTATAAGTTCCAGGACAACACCAACACCGACTGGTTTAAGGAGGTGTTCAAGACCGGTACCCGTCAGAACCACAACGTAAACTTCAGTGGTGGTAGTGCCAACAGTACATACAACGTGGGACTCGACTATTTCCAGCAGAAGGGTACACTCGAAGGTGCAGGTCCTAACTATACCCGTTACACTGCACGTGTAAACAACACCATGGACACCAAGTTCGTGAAGTTCCGCACAAGTGTTGTTTATTCTCACTCCGATCAGGACAATATGGGTCTCTCTAATGCATCTGAGTATGTACAGGGACTCTATGGCGATGTCACCAACGTGCTCCGCGGCACATTGCTGATGCAGCCTACTATCAAGGCCTACGACCCATCTACATGGGTGCTCGACGACAAGGTGGGTCTTGCCGGCAACTATCGTTATGACGCTTACGGCTACGGCGTTTACTACGATACCGTTCACGGAGATATCTCTGCTTCCAACCCTCTGCTCGTCAACAATATGCTTGTGCGTAACACACGCGTAGACCGCTTCGTTGGTACTGCCTCTGCAGATGTTGACCTCTTTAATATGGTAGGTATCAAGAGCAAGAACCACTCTCTGCACTACAATATCAACCTTTCTTACAGCAAGACACATGCCAAGGACTTTACTTGGATTGCTGCCTGGGCACAGAGTAACCGTGTATATCTCGACAAGAGCAACGAGAAGCTCACAAAGGGTTCACGCGACTATAGCGACGCCCTTATTGAGAATACTCTTACATACGACGGAAAGATTGGTAAGCACAACATCAACCTCGTGGTTGGTCAGACCTACGAGGAGGAATATACCGACGAACTTACCGGTTGGGCCGTTAACTTCCCGGAGCCTTACTTCCTCCAGTTGCAGAACGGTGCAAGCACTTACTCTTCTTCTTACGAGTACAAGCATGCGCTGACTTCATTCATCGGCCGTCTCAACTACAACTACGATGAGAAGTATCTGATTTCTGCTGTTATCCGTCGTGACGGTAGCTCACGTCTCTCTAAGAACATTCGTTGGGGTACATTCCCATCTGTATCTGTAGGTTGGCGTTTTGATAAGGAAAAGTTCTTCCCCATCAGCCGTGATGTGGTAAATATGTTCAAGGTGCGTGGTAGCTATGGTGTGCTCGGTAATGAGAACATCGGTGAATACATGTATCAGACTACAATGAACCGCAACAACATGACATATAGCTTCGGCAACACTCCTATTACAGGTTCTGCCGTTTCAACATTCGTTGACAACAACCTCGCATGGGAGAAGAAGAAGACTACTAACGTGGGTATCGACCTCGCCATGTTCCACAACCGCTTGGAGTTCACCGTTGAGTGGTATAAGAACAAGTCTGAGGACCTCCTCTATGCCGTTCCAGTTCCTGCACAGGCTGGTGTGTCTAACACTTCTGTAACAATGAACGCAGCTTCTATGGAGAACAGCGGTTTCGAGTTCTCTGCTACATATCGTAACAACGATCACGCTCTCAAGTATATGATTAGCGCCAACCTCAGCACTCTGAAGAACAAGGTTACTTCGCTTGGATTTGGTACTGATTCATATATCTCAGGTGCTTACATTACTGAGGTTGGTCAGGAAATCGGTAAGTTCTACGGATGGGTTTATGATGGTATTGCACGTACTCAGGCTGACATCGACAACCGTGTGAATGATAATGGTGACCCTATTTCTCAGCCTGGAGTAAACGTGGGTGACTGCCTCTACAAGGATATCAACAACGACGGTATTATCGATGCTAACGACCAGACAGTGCTTGGTAGCGGTCTGCCAAAGATCAACTTCGGTCTCAGCGGACGCTTAGAGTACAAGAACTTCGACCTCAGCATCTCTACATACGGTGCTCTGAACTATCACGTATCGGATGATATCTACAACAGCTTGAACTCTTGCTACGGATGGGCTAACAAAGACGTTGCAATGGCTGACGCCAACCGTTGGTCGGAGGATGGAACAACTTATCTCTCAAGTGTTCCACGCACATACGCTGCAAATAATGCTACTCTCGCATGGAATGACCTCTTCAGCGAGCGCAAGATTCAGAATGCTGCTTACTGGAAGATTGCCAACGTGGAGCTGGGCTACAACATCCCCGACAAGATCTTCGGTGGTGTAGTAAATGGAGTGCGCGTATATGTATCAGCACAGAACCTCTACACATTCACTGGTTATAAGGGATACAATGTTGACTATGCCGGCGGTACATTCACTCCGGGCTACAACTTCTGTTCGTTCCCAAGTGCTCGCAGCTTCATGGCTGGTTTGCACTTCACATTCTAATTTCTCACATTATTTATAATATAAGGAATCATAGATATGAAACTATATAAATTATCCTTCGCCTTGTTCCTGGGCGCTTGCACACTCACATCATGTGGCGACAAGTTGGATTTGGTTAACCCCAACCAGCAGACAACAGGAACCTTCGGCAACACTGCCGACGACTTGGAGGAAAGCGTTATCGCTGCCTACAACCACATCCGTATGGAGGGTACATACGCTCGTGTCGGCTACAACATTGATGTATGCCGCGGAGATGAGGTGTGGAACTCCTCACAGGTATGGTACTTGCCTTTCGACGATCTCAACGAGCCTATCACCGACGAGATTGGACAGTGGTCATGGCGTGACTGGTACTACACCATCAACGTATGTAACTTCATCACATCTAAAACTGGTGACGACAATAGCGTGCTCAGCGATAAACTGAAGCGCATCAAGGGACAGGCACAGTTTATACGTGGTTTGGCTTACTATAATCTCGTAAACTACTACCAGACCCTGCCGCTTATCACAAGCTATGAGGACTACTCATCTCTTGACAAGCTCTATGGCACTAACAATACATACGACGAGGTTCTCGATCAGGTGGAGAAGGACTTTTCTGAGGCAATGACTCTACTCCCTTCACGTGACGAGGGTGGTGAGTGGGCCAAGGGACGTGCCACTTGCGGTGCTGCCGCTGGTTACTATGCCCGCACACTTATGCAGCGTCATAAGTTCAGTGAGGCTCTCGCTGTGCTCAAGGACATTATCAACAAGAAGTATGGCACTTACAAGTTGATGGCCAACTATGGTGACAACTTCCGTGAAGGTCCCGCATACGAGAACAACGATGAGAGTCTTTTCGAAATCCAGTATCTTGATTATGGATCTCAGGGTGTTGATGACGAGTGGACTCCTGTGAACACCTCACCTAACGCTACTCAGGGTCACGCTATCGAGTCGAACTTCTGCCCAGGTAACTACGGTGGATGGGCTGACCTCTCGGCTTCTCCATGGCTCTACAACCTCTTTAAGGAAGAGCGCACGAAGGAAGGTAAGCTCGACCCACGTCTCTACTGGACTATCGGTACATGGGAGACCGACTGGGAAGGCTTCGAGAATGGTAATGTATGTTATACTAAGGAAATGTCTCCTACAGAGCCTGTCGTAACTAATAACATCAATGGTGGTCTGCCTATCGCTAAGTGGACTAATATGCGTACCAATGTAGTAAGCACAGTCGTTACAGGTCTTCACTGCGGTATCAACCTCCGCATGATGCGCTATTCTGACGTGCTTCTGCGTGCTGCCGAGTGCGAGAATGAGGTGAATGGACCTACACAGCAGGCTATCGACTGGATTAACGAGGTGCGCCGTCGCGCCAACCTCAATGACCTTAGCCTCTCTGATTTCTCAGGTAATGCTGACAAGTTGTTTGAGCAGATTGCCAACGTTGAGCGTCCGAAGGAGTTCGGATGTGAGTATGGTCGTGGTAACGACCTCATCCGTTGGGGATTCTTCTACTCTGCCGACCGTCTGACACAGCTCAAGGAGCATGGTACATTCCGCAAGACTCTTACCGACCCGAAGACTGCTGTAAGCTACTCTGAGGTGAACGGTGATGACGTGAAGAGCTCATACGACAGCTGGCTTCCCGGTCATGAGTTCCTGCCTATCTATCAGGGTACTCTCAATGCCAACCCCAACCTTAAGGGTAATTCTGCCAACGACGGTATCGACAACTCAGCCGACTTTGCTGCTAGAGGCTGGAAGGTACGTCCTGTAGTTAATTTAAAATAACTCGTTGACTTTTCAATTTAAAAAACAAACAATTATGAAATATCTAAATAAAATATCATCCATCATGTGCTCTGCAGCCCTTGGTCTGCTCGTGCTGACTGGATGTGAGGGTGCAGACCTCTATGGAGTAACTTCGCCCGACTGGATTTCAGAGAAGATTGACTCTATCAATAATGCTAAAAATCAAGGTAAGGAAGAGGAAGTGCTTGAGGGTATGCAAGAGGATGTATATACCGTCGGTGCCACTGACTTCTCTACTGGTTGGTGGGCACAGTTCTCAAAATACTATGTCATACCAGATGGAAAGAAGTTCCACCTTCAGTTTAATCTGAACATCAACCCCAGTGCTACAAACACTTATAAGAACTTCGCCATGATTATCACTAACGATGTGGATCGTGGTGGTGAAGGATATGCTGAATATGGTGCCATACGATATGACAACCAGCCCAGCGGTAACTCTGAGTGGGGAGATCATATCGACCGTAGCTGCGTGGAGAGTACACTTACATTCTCTACCGACACTGACGCCGGCATAGAGAAGCTCGGTGGTAAGGTTACTCTAACAGTTGACCGTTCAGATCCCAATGCATTTACAGTGAAGATGGACAACGGTGTTGTCACAAAGACATACAAGCAGAAGTCTCCGATTGATACTAGTCTCAATGCCGACCCGTCGAATACCAATATTCGTATCTTCTTGGTGCCCGAAGGTTCGTACCTCAACGTCTTGGCTGCCAACGTAGAGCCGATAGGTGGATATACCTCTGCTCAGGATAAGAACCCATTGTCGATGACACTTGAGAATGTTCCTGACGAAGTTGTTAAGGGTACATCACTTGAGGATGCAGTTGCTGGTATTTCTGCTACTGTACAGTTTGAGGAAGGCGTAACAAAGGTTATTCCTGCTGCTGAACTCCTTTTCTCAGCTATTCCTGATATGGACGAGCCAGGTGAGAAGACTCTCATCGTTATCTATAACAAAACCTTTAAGGGTGAGAATTGCAGTGCGCCTATCGTGGCATACGCCAAGTTCAAGGTGGTTAATGAGATTGCATCTATCGCTATGACTCAGGCACCTGTTCGCAACACATACTACTTCTTCAACTCAGACGCTACCGATGGAATGGATGGTCGCTATCTGACATTCGACCCGACAGGTATGGAAGTGGTTGCAACTTATTCCGACGGAACAACTGCGGTTATCGATAACTCTAAGCTGACGTTCTCTACTGTTCCTGCTGTTCCGGGCGCACACAAGGTTACAATTTCTTCTTCCAACGGCAAGACATTTGAAACAGAGGTAAATGTGGCAGTGTCAAAGAGCCAAAAGATTACTCCTAACCCCGCTGTATTTGGACCTGAGGATTGTTCAGCTGGTTGGTGGGCGTTCTTTACAGACGATGTGAATATTCCTGCTGGCGAGACACGTGAGTTTAACTTTACTAATTACACAAGCGGTGCTGCCAACTGGAATAACTGGGTATTCATCTTGCGCAAGGCCAACATTGTAGAAGAATATGCGGTGGTACGTTCCGACAACTTTGGATGGGGAGCTGGTTACGATGGAAATCCCGACCTCCTCACCTCAGGTGGTCAGGCCGACTGGGCTACATGGCTCGCTGCTATGAATGGTGCCAAGTGTACTCTCTATGTCACCAACTGTAACAACGGTACAGCTGATGTACAGTGTATCATGCACGGAACAGATGGTGTCGATTATATCCAGTACTACCTTGGTATACGCAATATTATTCCGTCAGACCTAAATGTATCTTACGTGCTTGATGGCAGTCACCTCGTATTTGAGTAAGAATATTTTTTAGATAGAACCTAACTGTTTTGAGTAAGCTTGGCCCGTGGCCAACCGCTGCGGGCCTTGCTTCTCATTACTAAATAAATAGATTATATTAACACTTTAAGCAGATAGTAATTTATGAGAAAGTACATTTTGGCTATAGCGCTTTTGTGCGCCTATGTAGTAAATGCCGCCGACTTGAAGTGGGCGTTGCAGACTCAGGACGGGGCAACCGTCATGATGAGTCAAGTGGGATATATCCTCTATACCGACGGAAGCTCAACGATGAGCATTGTCAAAAGTGACAACAGCGTTATTGAGGATGTAACCAAAGTGAACTTTGCCAAAGTTGATGGTACCGGCATTGCGCAAACTGTTGCTGATAAAGGCATAGTTGTCCTTTCTAGGGTTGTTGACAATAGTCTCACCGTAACTGGATGCCCCGAGGGACAGCCGGTCTGTGTGATTTCGGCATCCGGTGCCGTTGAAGTCAAAACGCTTTCCTCTGGTGATCACACCACTATAGATGTGTCTCGTCTCGCTTCGGGTGTTTATATGCTTAGAGTTGGCAAGAATACTGTGAAGTTCATTAAGAAATAACTATTCAAAATATGAAAATCATGAACAAAAAACTTATCTCTTTGACGTTATTATGCGTTCTTGTTATTGCCACTGTCAGTGCTCAGGAACTCGTGATTAAGAAAAAGGACGGCTCGGCGCAGACTGTAGGTGGAAAATTGTATTTCAAGCAGAAAGGCGATACCGACAAGTGGTCTGTGACAACTGATGCCAATGGAGAATATTCTTCTGCTAATGATATATCCAAACTGAGAAATGCTTCAGTGCTCGACGGTATCGACCTTGACCTTGTGAAATATCAGTCACCCTCATATATCGACTATTATATCTCAGCAGGCAGTTCGTGGGCTGACCGTGCCAAGTGGAATCTTGCCAATGTGCACGACCCATCTGTGATGCTTGCTGAGGATGGATATTATTATATGTATTGCACGGATGCTGGTTATGGAGACCCGCATAAAGAAGATGTTCAGGGAAACAAACATGGACATTTTCAGTGCCGTCGCTCCAAGGACCTCGTCAACTGGGAGTATATGGGTGCTACAATGTATGGCTTGCCATCATGGGTGCAACCTAAGCTCAACGAGATCCGCAAGGCTATGGGACTTAACAATAGTATTGCAAACTTCAGTGATGACCTGCAGTTTGGATATTGGGCACCATGCGCACGCAAGGTGAAGGACGGACTGTATCGCATGTACTATTGTATAACTTGTCCTGGATATATTGACCCAACTAAGACGTCTTGGGGAGAAAGAGCCTTTATTGGTGTGATGGAAACTACTGACCCGTCAGACCTCTCGAAATGGGAGGACAAGGGATATGTCGTAACCAATTACTCCGACCGTGACCTTTCAAAGATATATGTTTCCCCGACAGCTTGGGAGAGTTGCTATTATAAGTATAATGCCATCGATCCCTCGTATATCATTACTCCTGAGGGTGAGCACTGGCTCATTTATGGTTCATGGCATAGCGGTTTTGCTGCCGTGGAAATCAATCCCGAGACAGGTAAGACCAAGGCTGAACAAGGCAACCCATGGGGCATAGAAAACGAGGCTGCATACGGCAAGCGAGTATATACACGTGCTATGAGCAGCCGCTGGCAAGGTTCTGAGGCTCCCGAGGTTATCTATCACGATGGATACTACTATCTCTTTATGGCATACGATGGTTTGGATATTCCATATAATACCCGTGTAGTGCGTTCAGAGAATATCGATGGTCCATACAAGAGCATGAATGGGGTAGATGTAACAAATAAGGGTGGTAATGCATTCCCCATTGTCACTCATCCTTATCAGCTTGGTGGTAATAATGGTTGGGTGGGCATCAGTCACTGCGCCGTATTCGAGGATGGCAATGGCAATTGGTATTATGCCTCTCAGCAACGTTTCCCAGCCAACTATAATGGCAATGCCTATAGCAATGCTGTAATGCTCGGTGGTGTGCGTGCCATTCGTTGGACTGACACTGGTTGGCCTATCGTGATGCCTGAGCGTTATGGTGCAGTGCCACAGGCTCCTATCACTGAGGAAGAACTCATTGGTAAGTGGGAGCACATATCTATTGAATATAAGTATGGTGAAATCCAGAAGTCTGAATCTATGACTCTTGGCGCTGACCATACTGTAACAGAGGGATGGAACCAGGGCTATGAGTGGAGTTTCGACCCAGTAGAGAATGTATTGACTATAAATAATACAAAGTTGTATCTCGCACGTGAGGTTGACTGGGAAGCTACTCCACGCAAGACTACTATAGTGTATGCCGGTTACGGTAAATATAACACTACAAGTAACCAAAAGACATATTGGGGCAAGTGGGTAGGACCGCTCGACGAAGATGAGGCTGATGAAGACGAAGAGGAGAATAATGTTCAGATTGTTGGTGCACAAGACTTCTCATCCGGTTTTTGGTCTGCTTTCTCTGATACGTATAGCATCCCCGCTGGCAAGAAACTTAAGTTGAAGTTTGTCAACCACTCTTCTAAGGGTAACAACTGGAACAACTGGGTGATTGCATTGAGCAATGACGTAGAACGTCAGGGAAATGGCTATTTGGAATACTTTGTACTCCGTGCCGACAACTATGCTTGGTGGCCTACAGGAAACACTATTGCTAATCCCGATGCCGGCTTCACATTGACAAGCAATTACAATTGGGATACATTCCTCAACGATATGGATGGGGCGACAGTTGAATTGACTGTATCAAGAAATGGTTCTACCATCAGTGTGGATGCCGTGACGACAACTACAGCCAATACCGTTTATACGGAATCGTTCTCAATGCAAAATTGCGGCGATGGCACCCAGCCTGTGCGTGCATTCCTTGTATGCGACGGCTCATGGTATGAGATGTTCACCTCGGCATGTTATGTAGAATAATCGTATTCATAAGATTTTAACTATATTTTCCGTACTAATTACTATCAATAAACAGCGAAGGGGCGGCAGCGCAGTGATGCGAGGTCACCCCTATTTTTATATCATCTTTTCACAGAATTAATTCATTCGGAAGTCACTACTTTCCAGTCGCTTATAGTGCGGCGCTCGGGGTCGAAATTGATGCCCACCTTTACTATGGGCAGCTCTGATTGGGCAAACTTCGATGAGTAGTCCTTGAGGTCTATCTGCTTTATGGCAGCCTGGGCTGACATATTGAGCTTTAGCTCAAATAGATACAAGGCCTTTGTGGTCTTCATTACAATATCCACACGCCCTGTGGGAGTATGAACCTCCACATCCACGTATCTGCCGAAGATCGAGAAGATTACGTAGAGTAATTGTTGGTAATGTCCCTCGGAGTTGGCATTGTCGCAATAAGGCACGGTGAGGAGATAAGCCTGCAGGAGGCGGAACATCTCATCGAGGTCGTCTTCATAGAGAGCTGCATACATGTCGCCTATCATAGAGCTGCCCTCGTCGGCATATTCATGCACGTAATCGGGTAGAAGACTTTCCATCAGTCCTGCCTGAATCTCACTATTGGGGATGTCGAGTTTGTAGTTTTTTGACACCGGATTGTATCCCTTTATCGTGATGTAGCCGCTCTGATAGAGCAAGGGGATAATGTTCCTCATGTTCTCGGTGGGAGCATCGAAGGATTTTGCCTGCACATTTCCAATACCAATTCTTGATGGCACGACATTGAACTTACGCAACATCTCTATGAGATATGTGGGAGTGCCAGAACCAAACCAATAGTTTGTGTAGTCGTGATCCTGAAAGGCGTTAAGGAGGCTGAAAGGATTGTAGATATCTGGCGATGGCCACGTGAAATGATAGCCGTCATACTGTTGTTTTAGTCCCTCGATTGCTCTTTCACGGGTTATCTGCTGAGCCTCGGCGAAGTCGTCGATATAGTCCGACATACATGTCAGCATCTCCTCCTCGGTTATGCCGCACACTCCTGCATAGTCGGTGCGCATGGAGATGTTCTTAAGGTTGTTAAGCTCGCTGAAGATACTGAGTTGGGAGAACTTGGTGATGCCGGTGAGGAAAACAAAGTGCAGATATGGGTCGCAGTCTTTCAGAGGAGAATAGAAATTGCGCATAACATTGCGGAGCACAGGCAATGTCTCCTTCTCATGAACCACGTCAAGCAGCGGGGCGTCATACTCGTCGATAAGTATGACTACCTTCTTTCCGGTCTTCTCGTATGCACTGAAAATCAGGTTTTTCAATCGTATATTCGGGTCTTTGGAGTCAGAGCTTATGCCCAAATGCCTCTCGTTTTCTTGCAAAATATTGAGAAGATAGCGTTCCAGCTGATCCTTCTCCATATGCTTGCCCGAAGCCATACTTAGTCTTAGTACGGGATATTCCGTCCAGTTCTTCTCAACAGTCTCGATGAAGAGTCCCTTGAACAGGTCTTTTCTTCCCTCAAAATATGCCTGAAGTGTAGATAAAAGCAACGACTTACCGAACCGCCTTGGACGGCTCAGGAAAATATACTTGCTGAGGTGTATCATGTTCCAGATGTACTCAGTCTTGTCTATGTAAAGACAGTCGAGGTCAATCACCTCGGAGAATGTCTGTATGCCTACGGGCAGTCGTTTCAGTTGCTTTTTTTCCATACCTTTCAGAATGTCAATAGTCTTATCCAATATTTTTTTCGGCAAAGATATAGCTTTTATTTGAGTTTTGCAAGGGTTTCGGAACAAAAAATGCAGTAACCTATGTTAAAAGTGTTTAACCCACTCCTGCAATTGGTAACTACTCAGATGTATGGCTATGAAATTCTATGCTCTAATGGTGCGTGGAGGGGGAGGGAAATAATATTTAATCCTATAGTTGGCTGTTTTTCAATCCTGCAGTTGGCTGAATCACGTTATCATAATAGTAGTAATAAAGGTATATGGACAAGGGAAGTTATTTCATCAAGATAGTCGAGTGGAATTTAAAAGGGCAGGGTGTTTGTTTTATATTCCGCACTGCGGAACGTACGTTCCCCATTGCGGAATGTACATTCCCCACTGTGGAATATACGTTCCGCAGTGGGGAATATAGATAAGAAACTCTATACTTGCAAATTCAAGACGGGTTTATATAGAAATTGTAATAGTAATAACTCAAAGATTCAAATACCGCAAGATTATGGTATCAGAACAGTTGATGATAATTTGACGATAATGCAGTAGTCAAAAATATTGGAAGCCATTGGATAAAAAAGCAAAAATCACAGGTCGTATATCTTCAGAAGCTTTCTTACCCTTGAGTCGAGGGCTTTGTTGCGCATTTGTCCGAGATAATTGCCGAGACGCTCCACGTCGAGACGCTTGGTGATGAAATTCTTGTCCAGTTTCAAGCGTTCCAACTCCTCCTCATTGTCATAGAAAGGATATAGATAAAGTAAGTCTAAGAGTGCCTTTTCGGGAAGGGCGAGCATCCAAGTTTGTGATGGCGAATTGAATGTTGACTTTTCGGGTGGCAACATCACTGGTTTGTAACCAAAGAATAATTCTGACTTGACGTTCTGATATGAATACTGACCGAAGTCATTTTCGAAATGAGCGGTCTTTAATGTTGTTACGGATGTGATGCTTGTCACCTCATCTGGTATCATGCCATATATGCTGAGAGCCGTGCGGAGACTTACATACGACGGATTGTAAATCTTTCCGGCGACATAGCGTGAGAATTCCGAACGCTGAATCATATCAGGGAAGGCATACCACCCCTGCCTTAGTCTAACGAGAAGTCCCTTTTTGGTCCATCGTGTAAGACTATTCCTGTCAAAAGCGGGGAAATAATTCCTTGCCTGATGTATTGAAAAACATCCTTCAATCTGTAATCGTTCTTTGAATTCTATATATCCAACCATAACTTTATTTCTAAAACGCTGCAAAATTAATGCTTTTTAGAAACAAAACCAAGCTTTTTGGCATAAATTTTTGTCGTGCTAAATGTTTTTAACCTTTAACACCATTTATTATGAAGTTTAAAGAGGTAATTATCATTCATGGCGATGTTTACCTTGCCATTTGCGTTAAGATGAATGTCGCCCCCGTTGAAATCGACGAATTTGTCGGTTGCAAACGATGGAATCGACATAGTAAGAAAAAATATCAAAGACATACACATTCTCATAAAAGATCGCATTTCGGCGCG
>SAMEA3663006__coassemble_418_pt1 | contig 18391 bp, 9 predicted proteins | sample SAMEA3663006__metabat2_low_PE_026 | metagenome-assembled genome bin SAMEA3663006 (sample SAMEA3663006) | pig gut metagenome | biome: pig gut; feature: pig-associated habitat; material: faeces | place: France | collected 2012 | reverse complement strand
TCATCTTTGGAGAGAAGACGATAATATTCCACTGCACCCAGGATAAAACATCCTGTACCATAATCTTCAAAATCGGGCACAGAAGTGAATGTTACAGGCTGTCCTGCCGATGGATCTTTACCAGTACCCTGATTGTAGCCAATGAATCCATTGTCATGCACACACGATGCAATGGCTGTCCATGCCTTGTCCATAGACTTAGAATAGGTCTTCAAGGGCAGTATGCCCTGACGTACACCCCAAGCCATACCATAAAGGAAAAGGGCAGTACCTGTCATCTCCGGACCGCCAAATGTAACGGGAGAAACGAGACTGACATTCCAAAATCCATCCTTGCGCTGACACTTGAGCAGAGCTTTGCTCATCTTTATGAAATCCTCCTTGAGATACTGATAATGAGGATCGGTTTGGGGAAGAGTCTCCATCACCCTTACAAGGGCAGCATATACCCAACCATTACCACGACTCCAATAACAGTTCTTGCCATCCTTTTCCTTGTAAGGTGGCACATAGTCCTTGTCTCTCCACCAGAGTCCCTCCTTCTTGTTGAATAGACCGCCGGCAAGGGTATCGCGACTCCATTTATATGAGTTCATGGCATAGTCGAGATACTTACGCTCACCTGTGAGCTTTGTATATTTAGCATATACAGGCATTGCCATCTGGATAGCGTCAATCCAAGTCCAATAGCTATATTTGCCCGTTGCCATCTGATGGTCAAGATTTTCCTTCACCTTACTCATGTCTTTTTTCATTCCACTCTGCACATGACGGTCGATGTAGGTTTGCTGACAACACTGATTATCAGCATCCATATCGTTGACACTTCCTCGTGCAGTCCATTTGTGATAGTCGGCCCAACGGTCGGTATAGTCGATATAGCGTTGTTGTGGATCGATGTCATATAGCGCCATCAATCCCTCGTAATACACTGCCCTTGTCCACAAGTTACTCGTTCTGAGTTTCTTGACGAATGTGTCTTTGGTCGGGTCATTGTACTTTTGCATAAAATAATCATTGGTGCGATGCACCACATCGATTATCTCCTTTTGTTTCTCTGTTTTCTGCGCTCCCGCATCAGCAGGGATAAATGCGGCACACAATGCCATTACGCAGGCAATAATTGTCGTTTTCATATATCTAAATTCTTAAACTCTTAATTCTTTACCAATCTCACTTTCGAAATTCCGCTTGGCACTGGTTTCCAATTCTCATACGTCGTACGTTTATAATTGATATCTACAACATTGATTTCCTTCATCTTACGCCATTTCACTCCCTTGCGGTCGAGGTCGGCAATACGATTGGCGGGAAGGTTGGTCACCTCTATTCGGATAATATTCTTGCCCTTCTTGAATACGTTCTTACAGTTGAGCACAAACGGTACAGCCCAAGCACATCCAACATATACATTATTAATATAAACGCGGGCACTTTCGCGGACATCACCGAGATCTATGCTCCAGTTCCCGCAAGCAGCATCACGCGAGAGTTTAACTACGGTCTCATACACTCCTGTACCCATCATCACGGCTGCACTGTCGCCAAGAGTCTCCCATGTTTGCAGACTATCCAATTTATATGTGGTTCCTACCTTTGGTTGCTCGTTTATAAAAGATAGTGTCCATTTGTTTGCAGTGAGGTCAATCTCCTCAGATACATCAGAAACTTTATCATTATCTACACCTTCGGGATAAAGATCCTCATTGTCGGAACAAACAAGAATGCGGCTTTCACCACTTTTGAGATTTACAAGAAGTTCATTGCCTGTAAGCTGGGCCTTTGTGTATGAGTCTGTCATAGGGTCATACCACAGTCCGTATTTCTCACTGACAGAGAGTGGCACAGAGGCATGGATGTCTCGACCAGATAGGTTGGCTATGAAATAATGATGACCATAGTCATTGCTTCGACGTATTAATTTCAACCCAAGTATGCTCTTCATCATCTCTGGTTTTGCAGCCTTCTGCATTGCCACAATGTCGTGTCCGTAGATAATATTGGCACCCTTGCTTTTCAGAGCCTCAACATGATTAGCCACCTCCTTGGGCATAACACATCCCTCAGGAATAATTACTCCCTTATAGGTCGTTCCTGCCAAAGTAGTGAGTACACCATTCTTAATCGATGTTGTAAGTAGAAGATTGTCGCTGATATAATCACAGTCGAATCCCTCCTTATCTATGTCGAGGATGGTGCGAATGAAATCGGGAGCTTTCTTGTCCATCGAATGGATGTCGAACATCATCAGCCAATTTTTTGTATCGTTGCGCCACATGTCTCTCACTGGTAGATAAACAATGAAGTCATTATCGGGATTTCCCCACTGCAAGTAGGTCTGACAACGTGTTATATATGACATCAGCGAAGGTGCATCGCGCCATATACTATTATTGGGACTCATATCCACAGACGCATAGAACCTCCATCCTGGCCAAGGGTCATCCTTGGGAGAATAGGCAGTACCATGGAAGAACATGTGATTGACTCCGGCACAGAACATAAGATCGAGATCAGGTTTCATCTGGCTCAATGAGGTGCGGAAATGCTCGGTGAGCCATGTGAAGGTCTCGCTCGATGTGTATTTCTTACCTGTTACATGTGCTGCCGAAGGAGCATATTTCAGCATACTAAGGTCGCTGAAGTTAGGACGAGTAAAACCTTCGTCCTTACGAAGTCCGCGAATACCGAAATCCGTAAGCCCGAATCCCTCTATTTCCGGAATATCCACAGCGGCATAGCAATCTATGAGATTTGCGGGCGAACCATGGGCCTGATTGCGCGTTATGGCTCCATGACTATGTGCCCATTCAGTCCATTGATTGGTGAAATTTTGCAAAAGCATATCTGCAAGCGTCTCCCGATAGTCACTCACTACTTGAGGGTCGCCATCCACAAACTGCTCGAACTTATCCTCCAATCTATATCCACGACGACTGGCAAATTCATCGAAAAGCGAAGGAGTCCAGTTGGCTCCATACACCTCATAACTGTCATTAAAGAATGTATGGGGGAATGGAGTACCACTCTCCTGAAAAGCCTTGCTGATATGCTGAAGATAGTTAGCTACAGCAGTGGAATCGAAATGGTCGATTACATATCCCTCTCCTCCAGGTGCAGCACGTTTTACCATCTGTCGGGTACGACTCTCATACAAGGCTATCACCCTTTGCATACCTCCGTCTTTAGGATATGACTTTAGCAATTTTAGCTTTGCATACTTTCTTTCCTTTGATGGAACATTAAAGTCAATAGCCTCGGGCTTTATCATAGAGCCCACAAGAGTGTCAACCACGATAGCTTTGCAAGCAGCCTGTTCAATGGGAACCCACGGACCGCCAAAGGGCCATCCTGTGCCCGTTGCCATGTCTGTCTCAATACCCAATCGTTCACCCTCCGACTCCACATGGCGCAACATCTCCATCCAACGTGGAGACAGATAGCAGATATCGTTGGAATCATTTCCCTGTACTCCATAGATGGGGGTTATTTCCACTGCACCCACACCAGCCTTGGAATACTCACTCAAGCACCAAGTAAGGTTGGACTTATCGACAGCCGATCCAAGCCACCACCAACGCAGTCCTGGCTTAGACTCGCGCGAGGGTGAGGGAAGGCGTAATTGTGCCCATGCCGAACACGACATCATAGCCAAAAGTAATGTAATAAATTGTCTCATATAGAAATATTCCGTTTGTTTTTCCGCTGCAAATTTACTAATATTCGCTTTAGATAAAGCAATTATTTTACAAATAAATATCAAAGAGTGAAAACTATTGTTAAGGATTTGGCGATATGTCAAAAGTCTATGTATTTGTGTCAAAAGAGCAAGTTATTGCTTAATTAGAAATAGTAATTTTGCATCGCTAAAAGTTGGAACAAAACAATTATTTACTCAACAAATATCAATACATTATGAAAAGTGTACTCGAAGGTCGTCCTACCCTAAAGCGGGAGGTCGAAAAGATAGCTGAGGTAGCTGGATATCTCTGGCAAAACGGATGGGCAGAGCGCAACGGCGGCAACATTACGGTAAACGTCACCAAAATGATTGATGACGAAATAAGGAATATGCCACCTATTAGTGATGCAATACAAATAGGCACCACATTACCATCCCTCAAAGGTCAGTATTTTTATTGTAAAGGTACGGGCAAGCGTATGCGTGACCTTGCCCGATGGCCCATGGACAATGGTTCGATAATACGCATTTTGGACGACTGTGCCAGCTACGTCATAATCGCTGATAATGTAGTTATGCCCACTTCCGAACTACCCAGTCATCTTAGTGTGCATGCCAGGATGATAGAGAAAGGCATGGCATACAACGCCACCGTACATACCCACCCCATCGAACTTATCTCGATGAGCCATTGCAAGAAGTTTATGGGTAAGGATGTGCTGAGCAACCTTCTGTGGAGCATGATACCCGAGACGAAGGCTTTCTGCCCATTAGGTCTTGGTATTGTGCCATACACCTTGCCTGGAAGTCTTGAACTTGCAGAAGGCACGCTCAAGGAACTTGAGGACTACGATGTGGTGATGTGGGAGAAACACGGTGTGTTTGCCAAGGGACTTGACGTGATGGATGCTTTCGACCAGATTGACGTTTTGTCGAAGAGTGCCAAGATATACATCAACGCCAAGTGCATGGGTTTTGAACCAGACGGAATGAGTCAGGAGGAAATGGCAGAGATGACTAGGGCATTCAACCTGCCAAGATAAAGAATTTCATTGAATAATATACAAAACAAATTTACTTAAAAACAGAGAAAACGGTCGGGAATCGTGAGATAACCGGCCGTTTTATTTGTACGAAAAAGCAGTTATAAATATTAATCCAAATGAAATAATTCTTGCAAGGGGACGCTGATAGGAGAGTTATCTGGATTGACCTCCATTATGTCAGCCATCATATCCCACCAACGCTGAGTGATGGGGTCAACATTAGAGGTATCCTGACTATTGGTATCCTTGTCGCACTTCTGTACGGCAAAGAGCAGATTGGTGTCCTTATCCCAGAAGATACTATAGTCGCTCACGCCTTGGTCTTTGATCATCTGCACCAATTCGGGCCAGATAGCAGCATGACGCTTAGAATATTCTTCCTCGCAACCTTTCTTTAGATACATCTTGAATGCGAATCTTTTCATATATGCAATTTAAATTAATTGTGGTAGAAAACTTGATATTATCAGAATTACAATACCGACAACAAGAACAACAATGGTCTTAGGCGAGCACCCCTTCCATTCCTTAAGGATAATGCCCCAGATATTGGAGAATACGACATTGAGTGCCATCAGTATGCAGAACGAGAGAGTTGTCAGTGTAGCTGACTCTGTGAGGAATCCCTTCCCTAATGACAGTCCGAAGAACTGACTATACCACAATGCTCCAGCAAGCAAGCAGAACAGAATATTATTGCCCCATACGGATGTCTTAAGATAATCGCCCCACGTTCTGTTTTTATTGTTCTGATATAAGCAATAAACAGCATTGGTAAAGAATCCTCCTACAGTAACGAGCATCGTAGCTGGCAGTGTCTTGTACATGTCGGGGGTGAGGTCTCCAAAATTTATGTCGGCACCAAAAGCAAGGCCAACATTAAAGCATCCACTCATGAATCCCGCAAGAAGCGCGATAGCAAGTCCTTTAGGGAAATTGAAATCCTTGACAGCTTCCTTCTTCTGTTCGTCAGAAAGAGACGATGCTTTCATACTACCCGCAACTCCAATAACGGCAATACCAATGAGGGTTACGACCACACCTATAATTACCGACGCAGTAAGCGACGCCAAGGCATTTTGTTCAGGGAAGAAAATATTGAGTAGTACAGGTCCCATGATGGTGCCCAGTCCAGCACAAGTGCCAAGTGCGATACTCTGTCCTAATGCCACTCCGAGATAGCGCATAGAGAGTCCGAAAGTGAGACCTCCCACTCCCCATAACACTCCGAAGAGCATTGTCATCACAATATTGAACGAATTATCTGAGTTGAACAACTCGCACATCGAATGACCTTCAGGCACCGCAAGCCATGCTCCGAGCAAAGGCAACAATAGCCATGCGAAGACTCCCTGCACAATCCAGTAGCTCTCCCAACTCCAATCTCTTATCTTGTTGATGGGAACATAGCAACTGCTTTGGCAGAAAGCTCCGATGGCAATAATAAATAAACCTAACGTAATATCCATTGATATGAATGAAGACTATACTCTCTTGCTCAGCACCTCGGCCTCATAATTCTCGATATCGGTGATATAGGACTCTCCAACGGGGATGTTGTTTTTAAGATTGAAGTAGTCATACACTGCACCAAACGGCAATGTCTTCGCTTCCTCAAGCAAAGCAAGACGCTGGAAGAACTTACCCTCGTCCTCGTACTTACGGAGTATTGGCAATGGTTCGAGGAATGCCTGAAGAAGAGACTTCTGTGCAGCACGTACACCTATAACGTATGCTCCGATACGGTTGATTGATGCGTCGAAGTAGTCTAGACCAATGTGAGCACGGTCGAGTGCATCGGCACGAACAAGTTCCGAGAAGAGGTTACGAGTATTGTCGTCGAAGAGTGTGACATGGTCAGAGTCCCAGTGCATCGGGCGAGACACATGAAGCATCAGTTCGGGAACAAACAACAGAAGTGACGATACTGCATCCGACACATTCTCAGTCTGCTCATAGTGACCTGTATCGAGGGTGTACATTACATTGTTCTTTGAGCAATAGCCTGCGTAGAAATCGTGCGAACCTACAGTGTAAGCCTCAAGACCAATACCAAACAGCTTTGCCTCCAGACATGGCTTCATATCGGGCAATTCCTCTGCAAGAATCTCATCTAGGCTATCCTTAAGAATCTGGCGATAGCGAAGCTTTTCAACGGTGTAGTCCTTCGAACCGTCATGCACCCATATATTCATGATACTTGGATCTCCCTGGTACTTACCCATAGCATCGGCAATGCGACGGCAACGTTTGGTGTGCTCAATCCAGAATTCACGGATTGCCTTGTCAGGATTCGACAATGTGAGGTCACCACTCTTTGGGTGAGAGAATGATGTAGAGTTGAAGTCAAGACACATATTGCGCTCCTTTGCCCACTGCATCCAACCCATAAAATGTTCTACGCCGACCTCATTACGATCAACAAATTTATCGCCAAACTCTCCGTAGGTCTCGTGGAGATTGAGACGCAATGTACCAGCTAACAAGGAGGTTACCTTGTCAATATCCTGACGCAACTCATCAATATTTCGAGCTTTACCAGGGTAATTACCTGTGGTCTGAATACCACCCGAAGCTGCAACATTACGCTCAAAGCCAACAACATCGTCTGCCTGCCAACAATGTAGCGATATTGGAGTCTTCTCCAGTAAATCTATTGCCTTGTCTGTATCAACACCGAGCGCTGCATAGCGCTCCTTGGCAATCTCGTAATTTTTCTTAACCAATTCTTCTTTCATAATTTCTTAATTTTTTTTTTTATTACTTTATTTATTAATTACTCTCAAAAAATTCTCATAAGCCTCATTCCACAATTCCTTATCTTGTGGTTCAAAGACTCTTTGTTCCACTGTATTAGAGATAATCCGCCTCATCTCCCAAATGTCATTCACAATACCGGCAGCCTTGGCCTGAAGCATGATATTACCGATTGCAGTAGCCTCCTGAGGACCTGCCTTCACTGTCACACCGCAACTATTTGAGGTCATCTGGTTGAGATAGTTATTGAGCGAACCTCCTCCAATAATATATAATGTATCCAGACTGAAATCAGCAAACTCCTTCAACCATGTGAACACCTGGCGATAGCGAAGTGCAAGGCTATCAAATACACAACGTATAATCTCAGCATATCCTTGGGGCACCATTTGCCCTGTAGTGCGGCAATAATCCTGTATAGCCACAATCATAGACGGAGGATTGGCAAAGGCAGCATCGTCGGGATTTATAAGACTTCTAAACGGCTGCTGATCCATTGCTGCAGCCTGAAGTTCGGCATGTGTCTTAGGGGCATCGACAAACTCATTTCGACAGCGCTCATAAATCCACATTCCGCAAATATTCTTCAAGAAACGGGTAGTACCATCAATGCCACCTTCGTTGGTGAAGTTCAACTCACTGCTGCGTTCGTTGATAATGGCATTGCGGGTCTCGATTCCCATAAGGCTCCATGTGCCCGAACTGAGAAATGCAAAATTCTCGTTGTCTGCCGGAACAGCTGCAACTGCACTGGCTGTGTCATGACCTGCCACAGCAACAACTGGGATAGCTCCATAACCGGTTATCTTCTGCACCTCTGGGGTAAGTGTACCGATGACCGTTCCTGGCATAGTCATCTTACCAAATTTACCTCTCTCGATACCAAGACTGGCAAGCAAGTCGGTATCAAGGTCCTTGGTTATCGGATTGAGAATCTGGGACGTTGATGCCACAGTATATTCACATACGGCATTGCCAGTGAGCATATAACTGAGGGCATCTGGAATAAATAGGATCTTGTCGGCATTGGCAAGGGCTGAATCATCATTCTCACGCATGGCATAGAGTTGGAAAAGCGAGTTGAAGTTCATAAACTGTATTCCTGTCTTCGAATATACAGTCTGCTTATCAATCACTTTGTCGAAATACTTATCCATGATGCCCACTGTATGTTGGTCACGATAAGCCAGTGGATTGCGAAGCACTGCTCCATCTGGTGCAACACACAGGAAGTCGCAACCCCATGTATCGATACCAATACTAATAATATTTATTTCACGCTTTGCGGCAACCTTCAATCCGTTGACAATCTCCAAGTAGAGGGCAAATATATCCCAATACACATGTCCTCCTGTCTCGATTAGGTTATTGTTAAAGCGAGTGAGTTCTTCCTGCTCAATCTTGCCATCAGAAATTGACCCTATTATGGTACGTCCACTGGTGGCACCAAGATCGACAGCAAAGAAATATTCCTTATTGTTCATTAGTAATAAAAGTTTTTAAATTATTGGATGTTTTAAATTTCGGTTGCAAAGTTATGGGTAAAAAACATAATTGAACAACAATTTTTGACTTTATAGCATTGTTTTTTGACTATAGTTTGGTCTTTTCATTATTTGTTAGTATCTTTGCACAAAATCAAACAAACATTATTAGTATGAAGAAACAATTTACTAAGACATTGGCAACATTATTACTTGGAATAACAGTTGTCGGCAATGCTGTCGCATCTGAAAAGATTGACAGACGTAAGGTAGTGACACGGCATAACCCACATGTCACTCATTTGGACTCTCTGTCTTCGCTTACAGTGGGAAACGGCAGATTTGCTTTTACCGTGGATGCCACAGGTCTGCAGACTTTCCCTCAAGAATATTCCCTTGGTGTTCCGCTCGGAACAATGAGCGAATGGGGTTGGCACTCGTTTGCAAACCACGATGGATTCGAAGCTAAAGATGCATTGGCAAACCACGATTTCCATCGCGGTCATCCCGAATACTACTCTCTACAGATCAAACAACCAGAGAGAACACGCAAGGCAGTCGATTATTTGAGAGCTAATCCTCATAGACTTCATCTCGGAACAATAGGCCTTGACCTGTCTGACGCTTCGAAGATGAATGACATAGACCAACATCTTGACCTTTGGACAGGAAAGATTGACAGTAAGTTCACGTATGACAAACAGACATATCATATAGAGACTGTCTGCGATCCTGGTTTAGATTGTATTGCAACCAATATTACATCTGACGGGAATATCGGAGTCGTATTCAGTTTTGCCTATCCCACAGGAGGACATTGTGACGATGCCTGTAGATGGGATGCCGACAAACTGCATAATACTACATTAAAAAGCGAGAAGAACTCTGCAGTAATCACCAGGACAATAGACAACACCTTATATTATATATATGTATCATGGAAAGGCAATGCCGAGATTATACAAACAGGACGTAACAAGATATTGCTAAAATCCAAAGGCAAAAACCTCTCATTCTCAGCCTTATTCCAAAGTAATTCTGACGAATTCGGTATTTCCGAGAAATCCGGCATAACTACGAAAATCCCCCAAATACCAGACTATACATTATGCGCCAAGGCCTCGTCTGAGAGATGGTATTCATATTGGACAGAAGGAGGATTTATCGACCTTGGCAATGTGAAAGACAAAAGGGCAACCGAATTGGAACGACGTATCATTCTCAGCCAGTATCTCATGGGGGCACAAGAAGCAGGAAACATTCCTCCGCAGGAAACAGGACTCACATACAACTCGTGGTTTGGAAAATTCCACCTTGAAATGACATGGTGGCACCTTGTTCACTATGGACTCTGGAACAAGTCCGAGCTACTCGACAGGCAGCTCTCGTGGTATGCCTCGGCAGAGGGTAAGGCACGAGAAATAGCCCGACGCCAAGGATTCAAGGGAGTGAGATGGATGAAGATGACCGACCCCTCGGCCGAGGAAGCACCTTCCAATGTCGGTTCGTTTCTGATATGGCAGCAGCCTCATCTTATATATTTGGCAGAACTGACATATCGTGCGGCAAAATCGGATGAAGAGCGCACAAAAGCATTGGAGAAATACGGCAAACTTGTGGATGAGACAGCTCTCTTCATGTGCGACTTTGCCGAATATGACTCAGCCAATGACCGATACATACTTCGCGGCTGCATACCAGCACAAGAAACCTTAAAAGCCGACTCTACGGTGAACCCCCCATTTGAACTGTCATATTGGCTGACTGCACTCGACATGGCACAGAAATGGAGGATAAGACGAGGACTCACTCCAATGAAAGACGCACAAATGGTGATGGACAAACTATCGCCATTGGCATTCAATGCCGACAGTATGTATCTTGCAGCTGAAAGTGCCACAGACACATATTCCAACATAAGAATGACAAGCGATCATCCCGCATTGCTTGGAGCATTAGGTATGATGCCCGACAACAAACTGCTGGATAAAACCATAATGTCAAATACACTGCGTTGGATATGGGAAAACTGGAACTGGGACAAGACTTGGGGCTGGGACTATCCAATGACTGCAATGACCTGTGCACGTCTTGGAGAGGCCGACATGGCTATTGATGCATTGCTAATGCCCAAGCGCACAAACACATACCTCATAAATGGACATAATTATCAAGATCAAAGACTCAGGGTATATATGCCAGGCAATGGCGGACTGCTCACCGCCGTAGCAATGATGTGTGCCGGATGGGACGGATGCGAGACATCTACGCCAGGATTCCCCAAAGACTGGGATGTGAGATGGGAAGGTCTATTGCCAATGCCATAAGATAAAGGATATATGAGGGTAGTAATTATCATATTAATGCTTCTTTTTGCCATCTCAGAGGTTGAGGCTGGCAGAAAATACAATTACCGTCCTGACGGTAGGGAGATTGTTTGTCACAATGGCGTAAACAAATATACCAGGGCATTATACGGGACCCACGGTCCTTTCCGCCTTGAAACATCCGACCGCCCGTTGTTTGCTACATTCAAGAAAGGCGAGTGCCGCAATCTTCGGTTATATGCCATTATTGGCAATCAACGGATTGCACTCGACTCTATCCTTTTTGACTGTGAGGCAAGCTATCTTGGTGGAAGGAGAACATATCGTCTGACCCATGGTGACATCAGAATCGACGTTTATGCCATGGCTTCTTTTCTGCACGATGAGGATGCCGTGTGGAAGTTCAATACATGGGTAATTGGAAAAGGAAAGACAATAGTTCCATACAAAAAGAAGATTCATTTCGAGGCCGTTCTCACTAATTCTCGAAGCAGCAAATTTCAGCGTAATGGCGACCTCGGTGTTGATGACCTGTCAAAATTAGATGCAGCTCCCAATTCACCACCCGTCTCTACCGCCACATGGGACGGACGTGGGGAGACGTTTCTTCTGTTGAAAGAAAATAAAGAGTTAGAGGCTCAATCCGCCAACACCACCAACCAGGGAGCAGGAGGGCTTAAGGCCAGATTTGACTCAGAGGAATCCCATCGTCAAGCTATCATGTCGAGGGTAGAGATAAATACCCCCGACCCATTGTTCAATACCCTCGGTAGCATACTTATGGCGGCAGCCGACGGACTTTGGGACGGTGAGACATGGCAGCATGGATGCATCGGTTGGCGAATGCCTTTGGCTGGTTGGCGAGGGTGTTATGTTGGAGATGCCGTAGGATGGACCAACCGATCTTACCATCATTTTCAGGCATATGCACGCAGTCAGGTGAGGGATGTGCCCGCCACAATGCCCCATCCCTGTCAGGACAGTGCACTGAATATGGCAAGATCCAAGAAACAATGGGGAACGCAAATGTATAGCAATGGATATATCTGCCGCTATCCCAACCGCACTGACGTGATGCACCACTACGACATGAACCTCAATTATATCGACGGACTTCTGTGGCACCTATCCTATGATGCCGACGAGAGAAAACTCAGCGAATTTTGGCCGATATTGAAAAGTCATCTTGAATGGGAGAAACGCAATTTCGATCCCGACGGTGACCATCTCTATGATGCTTATTGCTGTATTTGGGCATCAGATGCCTTGTATTACAATGGTGGAGCTGTAACTCATTCCTCTGCTTACAACTATCGTGGTAATAGGCTTGCTGCACGCATAGCCCAACTAATAGGCGAGGATGATACAAAATACCGCTTGGAGGCCGAGGCTATCCTCAAGGCTATGAATGAACGACTGTGGATGGACGACCGTGGGCACTGGGCTGAATACCAAGACCTCATGGGACTTAAACGGCTACACAAGAGTGCTGCACTTTGGACCATTTACACGCCGATAGACTGTGGTGCCAGCTCTCCCGAACAAGCATATCGAGCTACAAAATACGTGGATCGCGATATACCGCATATACCAATTGTTGTCAACAAAGTGGACACCATAGGATATACAATCTCTACCACCGACTGGATGCCATACGCATGGAGTACAAACAACGTGGCACACGAGGAGGTGGCAAATATGGCATTGGCATATTTTCAATCAGGAAGAAACAATGAGGGATTCCACCTTTTGAAAAGCGACCTCACCGACGAAATGCTCCTCGGGAAATCTCCTGGCAACTTTGGACAGATTAGCCACTACGACCGTGAGCGCAATGAGGCCTATCGGGATTTCGGAGACAATGTGGGCATCACAAGCAGAGCAATAATCAATGGTCTCTTCGGAATAACACCAGATGCCCTCTACGGACAATGTATATTAAAACCCTCATTCCCCGACGAATGGAGCGATGCAAGCATACGCACTCCTTATCTGAGTTATTCGTACAAGCGCGAGGGTAATCGTGACATCTATCAGATTGAACAGCATTTCGCACAACCACTGAAAATCATAGTCAAGACAAATGCGGGAAACGGAGTTTTTATGGAAACGATGGGAACAGAAGATGAAAAACAGACAATCATCGTTGACCGAACTCGTCTGCCCATGCCGCAAACTTATCCAGAAAGCCCTTCTTTAAGAAAGAATATCCATTCCAGGGAATATATACGCAGGATGGGACTTGAGGAAATCAGTGACAATGCTACTAACAAGCACGAGATGATCGACATCTCAGATACATACAATGCCTATGTCACTGATATATTCCGAAACAGATACGAAAGTCCACGCCCACCCTACACCACCCTACAAATACCATTGCAGGGCATTGGCGAATGGTGTCATCCAAAGTTGACAGCCGACATTGACGACACGGGACTTAGGATGTGCGCCCAACCGCTCCACAACAACGACAGTCTTGGCATATACGACACTGGCAAGGGATTGAACTTTCTCATTCCTCGCAAAGGCAAAAACATCGTTTTCTCCTCGCTATGGAACAATTACCCCGACGAGGTTAGTATTCCAATAGCCCCGAAAGCAAAATCTTATAATTCTGCTTATCTGATGTTGGCAGGTACAACCAACAATATGCAGAGTCGTATAGATAATGCCCTGATAATGGCGGAATATGAGGACGGCAGTATAGACACCCTTCACCTCGAAAATCCCATCAACTGGCCAACGATCAACGAGGCGTATGTATTTGATGACTATGCTTTCTGGTCGGCACCGATAATGCCCCTCCGCTTCCGTCTTGACAACGGCAAAGTAGGACGCCACATTAATGCCAAGGAACTTCTGTCCACCATTCCATCGAATCACGACGACAAGGAGAAGAAGATAGGCGAAGACAACCACTATGCCATTGAAAAGGGAGCCGGAGTGATACTTAAGATGCCACTGAATCCCACCAGTAGGATTAGGGGAATCCGTATCAAGACTCTCTCCAATGACATAGTTGTAGGACTTATGGCAGTGACATTAGAAAGATAATAACCCCTTACTACAATGTATTGAGTTTTATTCTTTGTGTCTTGTATTTGTCACTTGCCACTTCGAGGATGATGTTGGATGCAGACGCTCCGGCACGGAGGATGACGAGGGCACTGCCCATAAAGAGACTGCGCTCTGTACCTACGGCAAGTTCGTCGGAAGATATGTTTCCGTTGTCAACAGCAACTATCTCAGCATTTCCTGTCACAGAGAAACGGAGATTCTCGCCAGCTGATAACACTCGCCTACCCTTCTTATCCACTGCAATCACCCTGACGTGCAGCAAGTCTTTGCCGTCGGCATGCCATGTCTGCACGTCGGGAATCAGTTTGAGGGCAACAGCCTCTCCTGTTGTCTCAAGCGAGTGGTGTGCCACCTCCTTACCGCCATTGCGTGCAATAGCAGTGAGCTTACCCGACTTATACTCGATATTATCCCATTTAATACGATTGCGTTCCTTAGGATTGCCACTGTTCTTTTTTACTCCCAAAGACTTGCCATTGAGTTTGAGTTCCACCTCCTCAGCATTTGTATAAGTATATAGCGAGAGTTTCTCACCATCCTTTCTGTTCCAATTTTCCGAATAGCTTCCTATAGCGACATTAATGCCATTCCACATCTGCTCACCCTTCTTTCCCTTTTCGATGACAGCGAGATGAACAGACGGAGTGTCAGAGAACATACTCTTTAGGAAATATGCGTCCGGTTTGGGTTGGAGTGAGATGTCAAACACACCCTGGTTCCATCCCTTTATAGGCCATCCCATACTCTCGCCGAGATAGTCGATTGCGCCCCAATATGCAAGACCTACAACCTTGTCGAGATCCATCTCAAAGAAGTTTGGTCCCATGGCTCCCGTACTTGCCTCGCTCTGATAGAATATCTTCTCGGGATAGCGTCGGCTGTCACCAGGGAAGTACATGTACCGATAGTTATATGAGTTCACCTCAGTGGCAATAGCCAATGGGGCAGGTATTGAGTCGGTGTCAATATCCCTATAGCGCGGATGCATAGCCACTGTTGTAAGACGTGTATTGTCATATCTATGCAACAGTTCGCGCTGCAGTTTGTATGCCGTCACTCCCCAGTCGTTGAACGGAAGATTAGGATATTGCTGTAATTCATTGCCAAGACTCCACAACACAACGCATGGATGATTGCGGTCGCGCTTAACCCATTCAGGCACGTCGCGCTGCCAAAGAGCCTCCCACTCTACACGTCCGCCGGCATATTGCGTTAGCCATTTGTCGTATAGTTCATCTACGACAAGAATACCATATCGGTCGCAAAGGCGCATAAAGTCCTCACTATATGGATTATGTGAAGTGCGAATATGATTATATCCGAATGACTTCATCAGTTGTATGCGTTTCTCTATAGCACGGGGATAGGCAGCAGCTCCGAGAGCTCCTAATGTGTGATGGTTGGCATAACCCTTAAGAAGTACCTTCTTGCCGTTGAGCTTAAATCCAAAGTCGGGGGAGAACTCAATGGTGCGCACACCAAACTGCTCGCGAATCTGGTCAACGACATTGCCTTGATTGTCAAACAGAGTCACCTCTGCCATATAGAGATAAGGCGACTCACACGACCAAAGGTTGGCATTGTCAATTTCTATCGGTTGCAGTTCATACTCGCGTGTACGCCATTTCCCGTTGAATACAAGATTCTGCTTCTTCTGGGCAACCACCTCACCATTGGCATCGTAGATTTTCACTTCAGCGGGTATATTATCCACCTTGTTGAAACATGCAATCTCAGCCTGAATCTTTACCTTCTTGTTATTTTCAGTGCGGATGAAAAGCGGATGACGGGGGAAATATTGTTTCTTGTCTGTAACGATGATGTTGACATCGCGATAGAGTCCACCTCCTGTGTACCAACGCGAGTTATTGGGTTGTTGGGTATTGGCCTTCACAATAATTTCGTTGTCTCCATCATATTTTATCATCGAAGAGATATCAGTGTCAAAACCAAGATAACCATAGTCGGTTTTGCCTATGTGCTTGCCGTTGAGCCATACATCACCCACGAGCATAATGCCCTGAAAGTCGAGCACTACCCTTCTGCCCTTCCATTCTTGCTTTGGTGTGAGCACATATCTATACCAACCCACGTTCATTTCCTTGAAACCACGTGGACTGAGTCGGCTGCGCACATTACTGCCTGCATCGCTATTGTCAGGACGTTCAGAGGCACCCGGTTCCACCCACGGTTGTCCGATGAGGAAGTCATGCGGAAGGTTCACCCTCTCGCTCTTAGCGTTTTTCACTGCCTCAATACCCGCCAATTCCCCCAAATGGAACTGCCATCCGGCATTCAGGCTTATCGTATCTCTCACTGCGGCCGACGCTCCACCTACGAGCATTGCCATAGCCGCCAATATCATTATCTTTTTCATAGTGTCAATCTTCAATCTTCAATCTAAAAATCAGTTTCCCGCCGGCTTAGTCACATCCACGTCATTAGCAGGACACCACTTGAAAGCCTTCACGTCATCAGGCTGTGCGGGGGCGTAGTCTTTCCATTCTGCACGAAGCGATTTGACTACTGGCAGATTCAGCTGTTTCATTCCCATAATCACCATCTTAGCCACCTCATAAGCTCCATAGGGGTTAAAGTGGGTATTGTCGGCAAGAGTCTTTGTCTGGCCTGGGAACGTGTTGGCAGGATAGTGTACAAGCGATTCCTTACTGCCCTCATAACCGAGAGTTTCGAAGAAAGTGCGTGTCATGTCATGCAATTCTATCACCGGCACATTTTCCCTACGTGCCACAACGCGCATGGCATCGGGATAATCGCCATGGGTTTCCTGTATCTTTGTATGAGTGGCCTCGTCGAAGGCGCGTCTTTGTGTAGGAGTTACAAAAATTATGTTTCCACCCTTAGCTCTCACTCTGTCGATAAACACCTTGAGATTATGAGAGAAGTTATACCATGCACCACTACCGGCACTGCGCTCCTTCTGATCGTTATGTCCAAACTCGCACAGCACGTAGTCACCCTTCTTCATCTGGGCAATCACCTGGTCAAGGCGTCCTTGGGCAATAAACGAACTTGTAGCAAGTCCGCTTTCAGCATGATTGGCAATCACAACATTGGGTCCAAACCATACTGGAGCCATCTGTCCCCAACTGGCATACGGTTCACTGGGTTGGTCGGTCACTGTGGAATTGCCACACAAGAATATCTGTGTAGCCACTGTGTCGCGCTCTATTCTCAATTCCTTAACTGCGGGAGCTTCGCCCGTAAACTCAAGTGTGAGGAAGTCATCCCAAGTCGGATAGTTCTTCTCACGGTCCTTTATCTTCACGTATTTAAGGTCGGATATAAACGTAGTTCGCTTGTTAACAGTAAACTCCACGGTTTTAAACTCACCTTTCTTAGTAGCTACCTCATCCACCATCAGTCTTCTGTTTTCAGCCCTTACTACAGTCTTTCCCGCCTTTTTCTTAGAACCGAAAACAACAGTCACCTTATAGTTGCCATCAGGCAGTTCGGCTGAATAATAGTAGGGAGCGTTATTCTTAGGGTCACGCTTGCTCATATCCTCTACAATCGTTGTAGATGAAATAAGATACTTGGCAAGCGATGAATTATTGCGCATAAGTCCCTTTGCCACACTCTTTGCATTCATCTTGGCACCAGTGAGCGAAGTATGGGTATGGTCGTGGTTGTAGTATGCCTTAGCCTTTTCCCTTCCAATCCTGTCGAGGAAGTCAGCCGAGATATTATGCACATCCACCAATTCCACTCCAGTTTCCTTCACAACCTCGCGATACCACTTGCCATACGAGTCATTACGACGCTCTATCTTTCCTCCCGGCCATTCGTTGCGTGGTGTAAGCGACACGAGAATAGGTGTTGCACCCTTCTCCCTCACATCCTGAATGAACTTCTTGAGATACCATCCGAAGGAATACACTACTTCATATTTTCCACTGTCGGCAAGCTTATACACATGACTTGTGTCCTTGGCGCAGGCTATTGTTCCGCGCTGCTTCTGATTGTCAATCGGACCAATATCATTGTGTCCGA
>SAMEA3663006__coassemble_414_pt1 | contig 18450 bp, 14 predicted proteins | sample SAMEA3663006__metabat2_low_PE_026 | metagenome-assembled genome bin SAMEA3663006 (sample SAMEA3663006) | pig gut metagenome | biome: pig gut; feature: pig-associated habitat; material: faeces | place: France | collected 2012 | reverse complement strand
GCGCTTGGGCGGGATTTGCAGGATATGCCACGGCAATGACACTGAGTTATATAGTGGGACAGAAATACTATCCCATCAAATACGATCTCGGTAGAATCGGAGTATATGTAATACTCGCACTCATCACCTTCGGACTAATAAAATTCAACGAATACATCTGGGATAATATTGTAATAAGAATCATCGATAATACAGTACTTCTTATCCTTTTTGTATCGTATATCGTGAAAAAAGATTTTCCAATATCGCCAATACTGAAGAAATTAGGAATTAAGAATTAAGATATTATTATGAAGAAAAGCACGTTAATTATGGCAGCAATGCTGTCAACTGCATCAGTAAATGCCGACGAAGGCATGTGGATGCTCTACAATCTGCCGCAAGCTGTGTATGGTCAGATGCAGGCAGAAGGTTTCTCAATGCCCTATGACGCCATCTACAACAATGATGACGCCATCAAGAACGTTGTGGTCAACTTCTCGGGATATTGCTCGGGAGTGGTTGTATCGCCCGACGGACTTGTGTTCACTAATCACCACTGCGGTTTTGAGTCAATCCGCAGTCACTCTACTGTGGAGCACGACTACATGCTCAACGGTTTCTATGCGAAGACATACGAAGAGGAACTCCCAAATGAGGACATGTTTGTGAGCTTTATGGTGGATCAGAAGGACATCACCGACTTGCTCGACAAGAAGGGAATCAACAAATTATCACCTTCTGAGCAGAGCCATTTCCTCGATTCCATCGAGAATGCCATGTCTAAGGAGGTTAAGGCCAACGACTCTACACTTCGTCTCGAGATTAAACCTTATTACGAGGGAAACAAGTATTATGCCACTACTTATCGCGACTTCACCGACCTGAGATTGGTGTTCACCATTCCCAAGTCTATGGGTAAGTTTGGTGGCGAAACCGACAACTGGATGTGGCCCCGACAGACATGCGACTTCTCGGTGTTCCGTATCTATGCCGACCCAAAGACCAACGGACCGGCAGCATACAGCAAGGACAATGTGCCATACAAGCCCAAGCACTGGTCGCCTGTATCGCTGCAAGGATATAAAGAGGGTGACTTTGCAATGACTATGGGTTATCCCGGCAGTACAAGCCGCTATCTCTCATCATTCGGTATTCGTGAGCGTCGTGATGCAGAAAACGAACCGCGAGCCCAGGTGAGAGGCGTGAAGCAGGAGGTTATGCTCAGACACATGCGCGCCGACGAGGCTGTGAGAATCAAGTATGACTCCAAATACGCACAGAGTAGCAACTATTGGAAAAACTCCATCGGAATGAACAAATGTATCGATTCCACCGGTCTTATCCGCCAAAAAGCCGACTTTGAGAACAAGATAAAGCGCTATCAGATGTTTACCGGTTATCTCAAGGGCAAACTGGATTTCGACCTCATGGAGCGCCTATACAACAAGCGACTCGACGTGAGACGCAACTACATGTACTTCCGCGAGACATTCATGCGCACCAACGAACTCGCCGATCGTGCCTACAAATATCACAATGGTATGGATGTGCAGGGACCTAAGGGAAAGAAGGCTAAGCAATATGTTGTCTTCAAGGACAACAGCGACTCATGGGATGCTGCTCTCGACAAGGAGGTATATGCCACTCTGCTGAAGAACTACCGCGAGAAGGCTGATGCGAAATATCTGCCGGAGTTCTATCAGACTATCGACAAGACATACAACGGCGACTATGCCAAGTATGTTGAGGATGTATGGAACAACAGCATACTGATGAAGAGCGGTGAGAAGATTTACATCAACAAGAAAATATATGCCAAGGACTGCGGTATCGTGATGGGTCTCGACCTCACCAACGTATTCAGCGACTTGAGAGCCGAACTATCCGTTTTGAATGATTCCATCGACATACAGGAGCGCTATCTCTGCGATGCCATCCTGCGTATGGAGATGGAACTGCCCCACTATAGCGATGCCAACTTCACCATGCGACTGAGCTACGGACAGGTGGGAGGATTCAATCTTAATGGTAAGCCGTCGGGCTATTTCACCGATGCTCCAAGTATTGTGGAGAAGATGAAGAAGAGCGACGCCAACTTCGAATATTTCGCCGAACCTATTATGCACGAACTGATGGGCGCAAATGATTTCGGCAAATACACCGACAAGACAACAGGCAAGATGCAACTCTGCTTCCTCACCAACAACGACATCACGGGCGGTAATAGCGGTTCGCCAATATTCAATGGAAAGGGCGAACTCATCGGACTTGCATTCGACGGCAACTGGGATAGTCTGTCGGGCGATATCTTCTTCGACAACAAACTCGCACGCTGCATCGGTGTTGACGTAAGATACATGCTCTACTTGATGGACAAGTGGGGACACGCCGATAGGCTCATCAAGGAAATCGGAGCGAAATAACGCTTTATAACATAAAAACCTAAGTATGAAAAAACTAATAATCACCACTATGTTTGTGGCATCGTCGGGATTGGCGAGCGCCCAAACGACACAAATTGACCTCAGCGGACAATGGTTGTTGGGGAAAGAGGCAGTGCATCTGCCTGGCACTACCGACACTAACCGCAAGGGTGAACCTAACAAGAAGCACGACGAGACGACTCATCTCTCGCGCTTCTTCACGTGGTTTGGCGAAGCCACGTATTCAAAGAGTATCGACATTCCCACTGCATGGAAGGACAAGAGAATAACACTCTTCCTCGAAAGAACCAAACCCACAACTATATATATAGATGGAGTGGAGATGGGTAAATGTGATGATATCTCGGTGCCGCAGGTATATGATTTGACGGGAAAACTGACACCAGGGCAACATCAACTCGACATCAAGGTTGACAACGGTAACAGTGTGCCAAAGCAACTATTAGGTTCATCACATGCCTACACTGAGGACACTCAAACCAACTGGAACGGAATCATCGGTAAGATGTATCTCGAAGCCAAGGAATCGCCTGTCACCATCAAAAGCATCCGCACTGCTCCCATCGCATCTAAGAACAAAGTGAATGTGGAGGTGACGCTTGAAGGCAATCCCAAGCTAAAGTATAATGTAAAGGTGTCATTCACTGGAAAGCAAAAGAAGAAGGATGAGATTGATATAACACGAAATGGTATTAGTCAGCAAACCATAAATGAAGATGGTACGACAACGCTCTTTTTTACCTATAACCTCGGTGAAAACGCAAAAAAATGGAGCGAACAAACACCACAAAACATCAACAAAGTGAAGGTGAGGGTGGAATGTAAGGGCAAGTCGGACGAGATGACTACCACTTTTGCCTTGTGCGATTTCAAGGCAGAAGGCAATCATTTTATCGTAAACGGACGCAAGACATTCCTCAGAGGCAAGCACGATGCCTGCGTGTGGCCTCTTACGGGACATGTGGCTATGGGATATGACGAATGGTACAACTATCTCAAGACATGCAAGCAATATGGCATCAACCACGTGCGATTCCACTCATGGTGCCCTCCCGAGGCTTGCTTCGAAGCAGCCGACAACCTCGGCATCTATCTCCAGCCCGAACTGCCAATATGGGGCGGTTTTGACGAAAAGGACGAATGGCTTACATCTTATCTGCGCGACGAGGGAAGAAAGATTATCGAGACTTACGGCAATCATCCCTCATTCGTGATGATGGGACTGGGCAACGAACTTTGGGGAAGCACCGAACTGATGGCGGATTACGTCAACGACTTCCGGAAAATAGATAAAAATTGCGAAAAGCAAGGTGACGGTGACGCTACACGACGACTCTACACCTTCGGCTCCAACATGTATCTCGGATACAAGGGCGTGCTCGATGGAATGGACTATTTCACCACCTGTCGCATTGGCGGTGAGGCATGGGGAGAATACAACACCCACGTACGCGGTTCGTTCTCTTTCTGCGATGCATTCGACGGTGGTCTCATCAATCATGAATATCCTAACACCACAACCAACTTCGAAAAGGCGATTGCGGGCAGCAAGGTGCCTATCATCAGTCATGAGACGGGACAGTTTCAGACATATCCCGATTATAATGAGATAGAGAAATATCGCGGAGTATTACGCCCGGACAATATGAGGATATTCCGTCAACGACTCAAGGATGCAGGAATGCTCTCGCAGGCAAAGGACTTCCATGAGGCTTCGGGCAAATGGTCGGTGGAGTTATATAAGGCTGACATTGAAATGGACCTCAGGACGAGGAACATGGCTGGATTCCAACTGCTCGACATCCAAGACTACCCTGGACAAGGGTCGGCATACGTAGGTATTCTCGACGCATTCATGGACAGCAAGGAGATAGTGGATGCCAAGAGATGGAGGCAATGGTGTGACAAGGTGGTGCCAATGGCAGAACTGCCTCGACTCACTTATTGCGAGGGCGACACAATAATATGGAAAAGTATCATTGCCAACTATGCCGCTGATGACGCAATTCTTGAGGGAAAGACGATGAAATGGGTGTTTTTGAGTGACAAGAACATCGTTTTGGCACAAGACAGTACAAAACTCAGTAATGTGAAGGCTGGAGTAATCGACGTGTCATGCGACTCGGTAGTGGCACGCTTGAGCAAGACAAAAAAGGCGGAGAAGGTGAAATTGTCATTGTCAATCATCGATACACCTTATCATAATGACTACACCTTGTGGATTTATCCCAACTACGACATGGAAAAGCAGATGGAAACACTCTCAAAGGGCATTGTCATAGCCGACACTCTCGATGAAACGGTGATGAAGAAGTTGAAGGACGGCGGTAAGGTGCTACTCATGCCGAAGAAGGGTATGTATGCCGACCAAACCGTAGGAGGATTGGTACAGACGGACTATTGGAACTTCCGAATGTTCAAGACCATATCCGAGAACAACAAGAAACCTGTTTCGCCTGGTACTCTCGGTTTGCTAATAAACGAGATGGAGCATCCTCTGTTTAAATCATTTCCAACAGACAAGCACACCAACTGGCAGTGGGCATCTATTGTGCATGAGTCACGCCCATTGGTGATGGACAAGATGCCCAAGGATTACCGCCCCCTTGTGCAGGTGATTGACAATGTGGAAAGGAATCATCGTCTTGCCTTGTTCTTTGAGACAAATGTAGGTAAAGGGAAAGTATTCGTGTGCATGAGTGATTTGCGCGAGACACAGCAATATCCTGAATCACGCCATCTTCTGAGAAGCATTCTCGAATATATGCAAAGCGAGGATTTCAAGCCTGCCACCACTCTCCTACCCGATGACTTCGGTCGTTTCTTCACCGAAAAGGCTCAGGAAAGCAATGTGAGCGAACTAAGGAATATATCTTATGATTAATATAAAAGGCAGTCAAAAAAATGACTGCCTTTTATATAATTATTTCTTTTTACTTATTTCTTATTCTTTTTGCTTATTTCTTCTTTCTCGGCTTCCTCATCGCCCAACCTTCCTCACTGAAATCGGGTTCCTCGCCCTTGAAGTCGTTATTGCCGTTTTTGAAGAACTGGCGCCAATCGCCTGTCTCTACAGGAATATCCATTGACTTCTTCGGTTTCTTGGGAGTGAACGCCTTCTTGGCAGTTGGAGTCTTTTCAACATTCTTCCTGCCATGCCCTTTCTCGTCGGCATCATTGCATCTCACTTCACGACCTTTATACACTGTGCCATCTAAGGCACGCATCACTTTTTGAGCGTCCTTCTCAGGCACTTCTATATATGAGAACTTTTTCAGTAGGTCGATATGTCCTACAGCCTGCCTACCCTCTACATGCTTATTGATATATTGCATCACCTCGCCAGGATAGAAACCGTCGTCCTTTCCGAGATTGATGAAAAGGCGGCTATAACCAGCCTCAGCCTTGCGAGAACCGCGAGAGCCGCGCTCTCCTCTACTGCCACGCTCACCTTTGCCACCACGTTCACCTCTACCGCCGCGCTCTCCTTTGCCACTGCGCTTGCCGGAAGAATCTCGCGAAGACTTAGATGGTGCCTCAATCTCGGGAGCATCGGCATAATAGGCAAGGAATTTGCCAAACTCCATGCTAACGATCTTCTTTATCAGGTCTTCCTTGTCAATAAACTCGAAATATCGGTTTATGTCCGTCATAAACGGGTCGATTTCCTCATCGTTGACATCCGTTTTCACAATTTGATCCATCACCTTGTAGAGTTGCTTCTTGCAAATCTCCTTGGCTGAGGGGATTACGCCCTCTACAAAACTCTTACCAATTTCTTTCTCGATGGCACGCATCTTGTGCTTTTCGCGGATGTGCATAATCGATATTGACGTTCCTTTCTTGCCGGCACGTCCTGTACGTCCACTGCGATGGGTATAGCTCTCAATGTCGTCGGGAAGTCCGAAGTTGATAACATGAGTGAGGTCGTCAACATCAAGTCCTCTGGCTGCCACATCGGTGGCAACGAGGAGTTGGGTGAGGTGTTGGCGGAACTTCTGCATGGTAAGGTCGCGTTGTTGCTGACTGAGGTCGCCGTGCAGACTCTCGGCATTATATCCGTCGTGAATGAGTTTGTCGGCGATCTCCTGAGTCTCAAGTTTTGTGCGGCAGAAGATGATACCGAATATCTTGGGATTAAAATCCACTATACGCTTGAGGGCAAGATACTTGTCCTTTGCATGCACCATATAATAAATATGGTTGACATTCTCAGCACCCTCATTGCGGCTTCCCACCACAATTTCCTTGTATTCGCGCAAGTAGCTCTTGGCTATGCGCTCAATCTCGCGACTCATCGTGGCTGAGAAGAGAAGGGTGTTACGGTCCTTGGGCACGCCCTCGAATATCTCGTTGATGCTATCGGTGAAGCCCATATTGAGCATCTCGTCGGCCTCATCGAGCACCACGTTATATACCTTTTCAAGGTTTGCCTTGCCACGGTTCATAAGGTCGATGAGTCGTCCCGGGGTGGCAACAATCACCTGTGCTCCATGACGCAAGGCACGAATCTGATTCTCAATTGATGTTCCTCCATAAACAGCTACAATGTTTATGCCATTCATATACTTGGAGAAATCCTTCAAGTCGTCGGCAATTTGCAGACAGAGCTCGCGAGTAGGACTCAGGATAAGGGCCTGAGTGTCGCGACTCGTAGGGTCGAGCCTTTGCAATACGGGAATACCGAATGCGGCAGTCTTACCCGTACCGGTTTGCGCCAGTGCGATTACATCGTTGTTACTTCCAAGCAAATAGGGAATGACTTCCTCCTGTACGGGCATCGGGCTCTCAAAGCCCAACTCCGTGATAGCGCGGCGAATCTCTTCGCTGACGCCCAATTCTTCAAATGTCTTCAATGAAATATAATATAAATTACGTAATTTGGGTGCAAAGGTACAACAATTTCCTGACACTGCCAAATTTTTTCTGTTAAATACTATATTTCTGACTTATAGTAACCATTGGATGCCAATAATCATTTTGTTCTTATTTTCCTTGTTATTTGAACAAACCAATAAGGATTGTTTAACAATAAGAACATACGAAATCTCTCTTTAATAGTAAAAGAAGACATATTACATTTATTTTCACGCAATCTATCGGAGATGGTTTGAAGATATGGCTGGACATCGTTAATATCCAATGCAGTTCGCACCATATCCTTAGCTACTTTGATTAGGTTTTTTCGGTAGTAAATGTCAACCACATCTTCCATACCAACCAAAAGGTTATTCCGGGCGATATAATCGACTCTCAGTTCGAGAGCCTTCAAAAGACAGGCACACAGTTCTACATCTGGATTATGCAATATGCTTTGGGGATTCATCCTGTAATGATAAAGCATCTTGTGATAATGTGCAAAAACAGAACAATGGGACACCCACATAAAGAATACGGCATGGTCTTCAAACACCTTTATGTCCGGTATTTTTTCTACGAGCAATGTCCTTCGGAAAGCATTCATCCATAAATAACTCGGAATCTTATTAGTAAACACATCAAGTAATGCCTTGTCCCTATCGATGATTTCCACTTTTCTGTTGTCACTACCTCTGTGTATGCTTTTCCCGTCCCGTTCTTCCATATAACTGAAATGCACGATATCAGCATCGTATATTCTGACTATTTCATTAATGGAAGATAATGTATCCGGTTCCATCCAATCATCTGCATCAACGAAAACGACATAATCACCCTTACACGCACTAAGTCCTGCATTTCGAGCGGCAGCCGGTCCACTATTACCATTAAGGTGAATGACATTTATCCTTTTATCATGTGCATGATAACAATCGCATATCTCGCCAGAGCGGTCAGTACTTCCGTCATCCACTAACCACAATTCCCAATCTGAGTATGTTTGGCTAAGAACCGACTCAACACACTCACGCAAATACGACTCAACCTGATATACAGGTATAATAACACTAATCAACATATACTTTAGCTATCACAGGTTATTATCATATACCACTTTTATGGAGCTTGTCAAATCATTAAATCCAAGACTTGAAAAATAATCGACCTCTGAATACTCATAATTTATGCTCATTTCCGTCAAAGAAAGACTTCTTCCTGAGTAATTTGCATTTTCATAAAAAGTAACTGTGGCGTGCGGATATTGACCGTCCGATAAACCGACAGTAACAAAAGAATTATTTGTAGCTTTTTCTACCCACATCTGACAGGATGATATGGCATTATCCATCGAATGTGAATTCAAAAATGGTTGATTAACATAAAGTGGTTCAGGCGACTTTTCACCTTGCGTTCCATTAGAAAACCAACCCAAATATGGTCCACCATTCTTTCTGCCTTTTGAATCCCTCCACACACGTAATTCAAAGTTCTTTATATACTCTTTATTTACTGTGGAGCGAGTTACTATCCAACTTGATTTTTTGTATATGTTACTATACATTTCATCATAATTATCAAAGAAAGTTATATAATTAACCTTATCAACCAATATCGCAACATCCTTTTTATTTTTTAAAGATTCAAATATATTAGCAGCATAATCATTTAAGATATTAATACTTCCATTTACACATGAATAAGGCGCCGTAATAGTTTTGCCTTTATAAGAAAAAGACAATGTATCAATAATAACCTTAACTGTATCATCACTGTAAGGTTGGAAACCACTCTTCACTTCATAATATACATTCGGTTTAATCTCGTCATATACATTATCACTATCGCAGGCACTGCATAAAACAATTATTGCAACAATTGATATAAAAATATTTCTATTCATATAAATAAAAGTTAAAAATATTAATAATTAAACATCAAATTCACCACATAATAAATATTGATTAATCAGAATACGAACATAATAATGTCCGATTGGATAACAAGAGCAATCCAATGACTCGTCTTTTAATACTTCTCCTGACGATATCAATTCGCCATCGCAATATAACTCGTATTCAGCTCCGACATAGTATTGGTCAAACCATAACACATTACCATAAATAATAATAGGGGGGAATAACGGGGGAGTTCGTTTAATTGGTCTATTCTTTATCGAACCATTAACAATGTCACATTGCAATGGAATCAACACTCCATTATTTACATTCTCATTTTGAGCCATTGATACCAATGGCACAACAAAAAGCATTAAACTAATTAAAAAATTCTTCATAATCTTCTACTTTTTCAAATCGAATGCAAAAGTAATTAGATTATTTAAAAGAATTGAAAAAAAGCGTTTCACTTTTTACACCACACGACATTAGCTACATAAGCAACAAGCTAATATACAATGTTTTATAAGCGATAATACACTTTTTTCATAATTGCTCAATTAATGCCTCTCAAATTAAAATCGAGTGATTTTGAACCAGACTGCTTAAACATTTTCTTGTTGATGGAACTACGCATATTAGAAACTCTCTGACTGGAAAGATTCAGTAATACCGTAATCTCAGAAGGCAAGAAGCGGAGCTTGACAAGTATTGCCACGAGTTTCTCCTTGTCAGTCAAAGTATAATCTTCCATATTTATAGTGTTCCAAAAGTTCGGTAACATGTTATGTGTGAATGTCATCAGATTATTCCATTCCACATCTGAGGGTGAAGTACATTTAGCAGCATGTCTGTGCATTTGCAAAACCAAAGGATTATCAAACAGTCCTTCATTATTCAATGCCTCAACGTCGGAGTCCCTGAAATCATAATTAGCCAACAGCCCCCTCAATTTTTCCAACTCTTCCTGTTTTTCTTGTGCATACAACTCGCTGTTTTTTCTGAGCATATCCACTTCCTTCTGCAACTTAACATATTTAATCAACACCCCTGAATACTCTTTGTTTAGATTCGCCATAGTCTTACGACTTTTACTTCTTTGTTTGTGCAAATAAACCAATAGAAGATATATAAGAAAAGCACTGACAGATATACCGACCAAGAACATCATACGATAACGCATAGCCTCTTTTTGTCTTATCATTGCCATTTGTCGGCTTTCGTCCACCTTATATATAATTTGCATGCGATTCAAATTCTCCGACTGCCTCATCCTCCAAGATGAGTCATTAACCTGCACATATAAATTTGCATATTTTATAATAGAATCTACAATGCCTAATTTTGAGTAATATGAGACAAGTTGATTACAAGCCAATTCCTTTTCATCCAATAATGAACCATAACGCAACAATTGTCTATAACACATAATTGCAGAGTCCATCTCATTAATTCCCTCATAATATTTGCCTTTGTATCCATAATACAACTCCCTGCCACGGGCGACAGAGCCAGATGAGTCAATTATTGATGAGTATTTTTCATAATATTTGATAAGTTTCCCTGCCTTTTCAATTTTTTTATTATTAATCAAATACAAAATCTTATCACCCAATGTTTCCGCTATATATTCCTTGTTTCCAAAAGCAACAGCAAGTTTATATGCAGCATCTGATATTGCAAGAACCGAATCTTGCATTCCATTAATATAATACGGGCCACATTTATAGGACAAATAATTGATAACACCCACTGTATCTTTTATTTTCCATGCAAGACGGATGGCATTATCCCATGCCTCAATGGAGGGTTGCACAGAGCGTTCAATTGACAAGAGACCAGCCTTCTGGGCATAGATGCGACAAGCAAGTTGCTCGTCATAATCGGTATCAGTTGAATCGACACAGGACAAAGCCTCGTTAAAACACCAGATTGCCTTTGTAGGATTATTGCGGTCGCGATATACGCAACCTTGCATATAAAGAGACCTCATGCGTTCGAGTTCTGTGCCATTATCTCGGAAATAGTCTGCCACCTCATCTATCACCGACAATGTGTCCATCATACGGAAGGTCTTGTTCATCGCCTCAGCACGAATAAGTGTGAGTTTCATAAGACCATACTTTGTTGTCACAGAGCCAAACCTCATTAGACTATCAACAATAATAAAAGCTGACTCTGGGTCATCCTCAATAATCTCCTCGGATTTGGACATTAGTTGTTTTATCCCATTATCGTCTCTACAAGAAGATAAACAATAATGGAAAACAAGTAGTATAACAACCTGATACAATATATATATGCTATTGTGCATTTTTATTCCTTTTCTAATTACTACATCCTAATTATTCGTCAAAACCATCGGGCAGACTTTCGTCGAAACCATCGGGCCACGGCCAAGCCATATTACCATGTCCCACCTTCTCTGCCCAAGGCGTTGCAATCTTCTCGTCTTGGTCTTCTTGATCTTTTTTCTTCGTCCAAAACTGTCCCATGGTTATTTCTTTTTCAGGTTTTTATCAAAAAACTCCAAAGCTCTCTGTTGCAGCGCCTTGCCACAGGAATGTGGAACATCCCACAGCTCTGTTTCGAGAGCGGAGTCGGCAGATTGACTGCGCCATACATCACGCATAGTGGCGAATGCCGATTGCGAGCCATCTACAGGAAAAAGATGGTCGTGCGTACCATTGACGAAAAGCATCGGTTTGGGACAGGCGATACTTGCGATATGCGGATAGTCGAGCCATTGTCGAAGAGCCGGAATACAGTTGGCGAAACCGCCATATTCACGTTTCTTATCCTTCACTGACATCTGAACATCGGTAGTAGTCATCCAGCATATCGAGGCGGCAGCAGCAATCTTGTCGCTAAGGGCAGCAAGCATCCATGCCCTATAAGCTCCCATCGAGCATCCCATACAACCGATGCGACTCTTATCAACCTCGGGAAGGGAGGCAAGAAAATCCGTGCCAGTAATATCGTCGTAGGTCATGAAGGCGGAAAGGTCGCGCCCAAGCATCATCATATTGCCACATATTATATCATATTTGCTGCGGTCAACACCCTCTTCGCGCCCACGCTCTCCCCACATAGGAGCATCAGCAGAAAACACGACATAACCGTTCTGTGCAAAATAATCGCCGGCATATTGTCGATCATAAAGCTTTTCCACCCAACGATCAGCATCATTTATCACCACAGTATCCACATCAATGGGGCGCACCATTTTCTCCTTACCTATAAAGAGATGCCCACCATGATCATGCAACATATTTATGGCAGGAAAGGGTCCCTTACCATCCGGAACAAGAAGATATGCCGATATGCGCGAATAAGCATTTACATTAAAGAGAATTTTTCTGACAGTATATCCTTTGCGTTTCTCCTCACCTATCACTTGCATATCATAAGCCGCCGACTTCATCGGTGGAGTCATCATACATTCGAGCACCTTTGCTTTCGCCACCGATTTCCACTCGGCAAAGTTCTTGATGTCGCTATTTCCCCACGCCAATGGATAGGTAAGTTCCTTTTTCAACTGTTCCACATATTTGGGCAAGTCGAAGGTAAACTCATAGTTTTCCCTTTTCTGCAATGGCTTCTTGTTCTTTGACTGAGCAAAAACAGTAGTAATATTGGCAAGCAAGATTATCACTAAGATAATATACCTTATCAAATACATAATATGCTTCATAACTTCACTTTTTTTCAAAATTATTGCAAAGATACAACAAAAACCAAATAACAAGTTTCACAAGGGCAATTATTTAAGCAAAATTAACCCATAAAAGAAAAACAAATTATTTATTCCAATTATTATATTGAATAATTTGGTCATTCCAATTGAAATTATTATCTTTGCAGCAAAAATTAAAACGAACTAATGGATGAAAACAAAGACAACGATAAAGTCTTAAATAAGCAGACTAATTGGAGTACTCTGTTCATATATCAGAAATCAGAGGTTATCTATCATCTATCATTCAGTTTCTGCAACAGATTCATTCATCTGTATAAAGATCGGACGAGAGACCAAGTAATACAGGCAGCGAGATCGTGTAAGCAGAATATTGTGGAGGGATTAGAAGATGGTGTAACCTCCTCTGAGATGCAATTGAAATTGCTAAATGTGGCACGTGCATCACTCATGGAGCTTCGCGAAGACTTCACAGATTACCTGAAGTCACGACATCTTCGCATATACGAGAAAAAGGACATTGAATATGCTCCGATAGTGAATTACTGCCGATACCACAACAAACTTGAGGAATACGAGCCATTCTTTGAGTCGTGGACAGATGAGGTAATGGGAAATTACGCACTCTCACTATGTCATATCATAGACAAGATGTTGATGTCTTTCCTTGAAAAGCTCGAAAAGGAATTTATCAATGAGGGCGGTATCAAGGAAAGAATGTATCGTGCCCGTACTGGTCATCTTAACAAGCAAGATGAGAGGATAAAGCAGCAAGATGAAAGAATTAGGCAGCAAGATGAACGTATAAAAAATCTTGAGACAGAAAATGCCCGCCTCAACACATCGCTTTCAGAAGCAAATAGCAAAGTAGTGGCTTGGGCAGAATCTTATAACAACCTGAAAGAGCGAGCTTTAAAGGCATTTTACTCTCAAAAATATGAGATTGAATCGCTGAAGGCCGAGATAAAAAGACTAAAGGAAGCAAAATCCCCGGGGGATATATAATTATCTAGGAGCACTAGGAGTTCTTGGATAACTAGAATGACTAGGATGATTAGAAATATTTAAAAAAAATAATGATACAATGAAGATATGCATATTCTGTTCGGCTAATGATAATATCGATGCCGAATACTTCCGCAGGACTGAAGAACTGGGACAATGGGCAGCACAAAACGGACATATGATTGTGTTCGGCGGCTGCGACATGGGATTGATGGAATGTGTGGCGAAAGCTGCCAAGAACGCTGGTGGTATGACAATAGGAGTGGTGCCATCAAAGGTGGAAGAACGCGGACATCTGAGCGAAAATGTTGATGTTCATATACCTTGCGACAATCTAAATGATCGCAAGGCCCTTATGATGATGCAAAGCGATGTGTTCATTGCTTTGCCAGGAGGCATTGGTACGCTCGATGAGATATTCACAGTGGCAGCATCAGCTACAATAGGTTATCACAGTAAAGACGTAATACTATACAATATCGGCGGTTTTTGGGATTCACTCATCGCCATGCTCAACGACCTCGACAAAAAGGGCATGATAAGAGGTGAATGGAAAAAACATATCAAGGTTGCCACCAATTTGCAGGAGATAATAGACTTGATATAAAACTACGTGAAAGTTAAATACTCAACGCGCCATAAAGCTAAATGAAGGGTAAATATTCAGCTTGCTAAAAGCTAAATGAAAGTTAAATATTTAGCTTGGTATAAAAAAAAGCTGAATAACACTATGTAAAGCGGGCAAAAATGCGTAATTTTGCACCGCTTTATATATATGCGGCAAATAAAACAGCATAGGAGGAAGCAAGATTTTATATGAAATAGTTCAATATTATGAGGAAAGTAATAGGTATTGGGGAAACTGTTCTCGACATCATTTTCAAGGATGACGAACCTGTGAGTGCCGTGCCAGGTGGCTCTGTGTTCAATGCGCTGATATCATTGGGACGCGCAGGAGTAAAAGCCGCTCTTATAAGCGAAACTGGCAACGACCACATCGGCAAAAAGATAATACGCTTTATGGAGAGCAACGGCATCGACAGCAGCAATGTTAATGTATATGCCGAAAGCAAGTCGCCCCTGTCGCTCGCCTTTTTGAATGAGAAAAATGATGCGGAATATATATTCTACAAAGATCATCCCCACGACCAGCTCGACTTTATATATCCCGACATCCAACCAGATGACATTGTGATGTTCGGGTCGTTTTATGCGATTAATCCTGTAATCCGCCCTCAGGTGGCAGGACTACTCGAATATGCAAAGAACCACGGGGCGATATTATATTACGACGTGAATTTTCGCGCCTCCCATAGCAATGAGGTTTTGAAAATCACTCCCAACCTGCTCGACAACCTCGAGATGGCTGATGTAGTGAGGGGCAGCAACGAGGATTTCTCCATACTATTCAAGCATAACGATGCGGATAGCGTGTATCGCACCGACATCTCGTTCTATTGTCATAACTTTATCTACACCCAAGGTTCAGAGCCTGTCGAAGTGAGAGCCGAGGGAGGAATAAACTGCCAATATCCCGTAGGCAACACCCAGACGGTAAGCACAATAGGTGCCGGCGACAACTTTAATGCAGGCTTTGTATATGGACTTATCAAGTATGGAATTACAAAGGATGACATACAGAGAGGATTGACAAGAGAGCAGTGGGACAAACTAGTGGAATGTGCCCAGATGTTCTCATGCGAATGTTGCAAGAGTCTGAATAATTATATATCCAAGGAATTTGGAGAAAAGTTGAAGATTGAAGATTGAAAATTGAAGGTTGAAAATTGAAAATTGAAGATTGAAAAATTGAAGGTTGACCGATTGAAAGTTGAAAAATTTAAAATACAAAATAATATGCAGGAAATTACAAACAAAATTTATTATGTGGGAGTGAATGACCGCAACAAGAACCTATTTGAAGGATTGTGGCCACTTCCGAATGGAGTATCTTATAACTCGTATCTCATTGACGACGAGAAGGTCTGCCTCATTGATACCGTTGAGGTGGATTTCTTTATCCCTTATATCAAGAATATCCAGCAGGTTCTTGGCGACCGCAAGATAGACTACTTGGTAATCAACCATATGGAGCCCGACCACAGTGGAGCCATCGAGCTCATCCGCAAGTATTATCCCGAGATTACCATTATCGGCAACAAGAAGACTTTCGGAATGATGAAGGGATTCTATGGTATTCAGGAGAACACCTTGGAGGTGAAGAATGGCGACAGCCTCGACCTTGGAAGTCGCAAATTGCAGTTTGTGCTCACCCCGATGGTTCACTGGCCAGAGACTATGGTGACACTCGACACCACAAGCAATGTGCTCTTCTCGGGCGATGCCTTCGGATGCTTCGGTGCCCTCAATGGCGGCATCATCGACTCACAGATCAACTGCGACACGTTCTGGCTTGAGATGGTGCGCTATTATTCAAATATCGTGGGCAAATATGGCACACCTGTACAGGCTGCCCTCAAGAAACTTGCCGGAGTGAAGCTCGATTATATCTGCTCTACCCACGGACCGGTATGGCATGAGTATATCGATAAGGTTATCGGTATGTACGACTCAATGTCAAAATATGAAACAGAGCCAGGACTTGTGATTTGCTACGGCACAATGTATGGCAATACCGAGCGCGCTGCCGAGGTGATAGCGCGTGCCGCATCAGAGGCAGGCGTGAAGAATATTGTGATGTACAACGTATCCAAGACCCATCATTCTTATATCATCCGCGATGTGTTCCGCTACAACGCCCTCATCGTTGGCGCTCCTACATACAACACCGGACTATATCACGAGATGGACGTTCTGCTCGCCGAACTTGCCAACAAGGACATCAAGAACCACAAGTTGGGATGGTTTGGAAGCTACGGATGGGCAAGCAAGGCAGTAAGAAAGATAAAGGAATGGAATGACACCCGTCTCCACTTTGAGGCAGTTGGCGAGCCCGTTGACATCTGCCAGAGTCTCAACGACGAGACATTCAAGCAGTGCGAGGAACTGGGACGCAAAATGGCGGAAGCCATACTGAAAAATTGAAATATAACACCTCCACACTCCCTAACGGATTGAGGATCATACATCTTCCGTCCACATCGCAGGTAGTATATTGCGGTTTCGGTATCAATGCCGGAACACGCAATGAACTGCCTGGCGAGGAGGGTGTTGCCCATTTCTGCGAGCACACCACGTTCAAGGGGACGTCACATCGCAAGGCTCTTACTATTATGAATTGCCTGGAGACCGTTGGCGGCGAACTCAATGCCTTCACCAACAAGGAGGATACAGTATATTATGCAGCCATTCTCAAGGAACATTTCACCAAGGCGGTGGATTTGCTGTCGGATATCGTCTTCCACAGTCTATACCCGCAATCTGAGATTAACAAGGAGATTGAGGTGATATGCGACGAGATAGAGAGCTACAACGATTCGCCTGCCGAGTTGATATACGACCTTTTTGAAAACATTATCTTCCACGGCCACCCTCTCGGACATAATATCTTAGGTGATGCCTGGCAATTGCGCACATACAATAGCGAAACCGCCAAGACATTCACCCAACGGTTCTACAAGCCCCAAAATGCTGTGTTCTTTGCCTACGGCGACATAAACTTCGATAATTTGGTGGACTTGCTGAAAAGAAGGACGAAAGGATTTGGCGTACAGGAACCGATAATCGGAGATGCAGACATCGTAGCTCCCCTACCCGCCTATCAACCCACTACGAAATACATAGAAAAGGGCACCCACCAAACCCATGTGATGATAGGCAATAGGGCATATAGTGTTCACGACGAGAGGCGTATAGCCCTATACCTATTAAATAATATAATAGGCGGACCGAGTATGAACGCCCGACTGAATCTGTCGCTCCGCGAGCGCTACGGACTTGTATATACCGTGGAGAGCACGATGGTGAGCTATAGCGACACGGGGGTATGGTGCACATATTTCGGTTGCGACCCTCACGATGTCAAGCGATGCCTGAAACTCGTGAAAAAGGAACTGCAACGCGTGATAGACAAACCGCTCTCCCCCAACCAGCTCAATGCCGCCAAGAGGCAGATTAAGGGACAATTGGGAGTAGCCTGCGACAATCGCGAGAGCTTCGCCCTTGACTTCGGCAAGAGTTTTCTGCACTATGGTTGGGAAAAGGACATCACCAACCTGTTCAAGCGTATCGACGCACTTACAGCCGACGATATACAGCAAGTAGCCCGAGAGATATTTGCTCCCGAGCTACTCACCACACTAATCATAAAATAGCGCAAGTAAGAGAGTCAAAAAATTGAGCGTCACCAGGTGACGGGTGACGCTATCTGAAAAAATCAGTGAGTCTGTCTCACGCCCATTCTTGCTTCAATCACATTGATGACATAGTCGCCCAATTTCTCACATTCACCCACGATATCCATGTACATAGTACCGATGGCATAAGAATACTCGTGGTCGTTCACTGCATTGATATTCTGATTGCGCAGCTGGTTGCGATAGTTGTTAATCTCGTTTTCGATATTGAATGAGCGATTAACATCGAAGTTGTCCTTTCTACCGAGCAA
>SAMEA3663006__coassemble_404_pt1 | contig 18848 bp, 9 predicted proteins | sample SAMEA3663006__metabat2_low_PE_026 | metagenome-assembled genome bin SAMEA3663006 (sample SAMEA3663006) | pig gut metagenome | biome: pig gut; feature: pig-associated habitat; material: faeces | place: France | collected 2012 | reverse complement strand
GCTCCGACAAGGCCAAGACCCTACGTCTATATTATCGTCTCGACACACGTCGCGGACTGGAGAAGAATATAGAGGAACTGAACACATTTGAGAAAATCAACATCGAAATAAATGGAGACACCCTTGTGGTGGATTAAGTTATGATTACCATTATCATCATTATAATCCTCTTGTTGATGATGCCAGCAAGCGGAAATGCACAGCGTGTATCACGTGATTATCACGACATGTCGATGTCAAAGGCACTTATCGACCTCGATCGTGCCTCTTCACGTTATCATATCAGTTTTATATACAACGAACTTGAAGATTTCACCGTTACAAAGCATCTTGATGACCGCCCAGTGTTGGATGCAGTGAGAGACATTGTCGGTTTCTATCCCATCTCGATAAGTGTGGGAGATAGTATTATTGCAGTGGAATGTGTCAATAAGGCAGAGAGAAGATTAATAGGACAACTTGTCGATGAAAACGGGCATCCTGTGATTTTTGCTAATATCCAATTGCTTTCTATTGCCGACACCACCTTTATCACTGGTGGTGTGACCAATGAAAACGGTCAGTTTGTCATTCCTTGTCAGGAACCGAAGGTGAGGATGCGCGCTTCTTGTGTGGGATTGAAAACATTGGAACGAATCGTTGAAATCGGTGAAATCGGCGAAATTCGTATGCAAGGTGAGGAATATGCCATCAATGGTGTAGTGGTGAAAGGCCACCATCGTGTGGATAAGGTTGACCGCTCGGTGTTCACCTTCTCCGACGAACAGAAGAAGATATCGCGTCAGACTCAGGAGATACTCACCACTCTCCCGGGATTGCGCTATGATGTCCAGACCGGTACATTGAAGTCAATGACTGGTAAGTCGATGAAGATACTCGTGAACGGTGTGGAAGCCACAGATAACGACCTAAAGAGCATACCCGTAGATAAGATCAAGAATGTGGAATATTACACGATTCCACCGGCACGATATGCCGATGTGGGTACGCTTATTAACATCAAAACCCAGCCCCTTGATGCTGGTTATGCCGCTGGTTTCGACGTGATGCAGGCTGCATGGGTGGCATTCAACAATACAAATCTATATGTGCGCTATAACAAGGGCAATCATCAGGTAGCATTTGACTATAGCATGCAGTATCGCAATAATGCCAATTGCGAGAGTGAAGATTCGTATGTTTTAACTGATGGAACCACCGTTTCTGATTATCTTTATCGCGGTGACTACCACTTCGGATATTGCAATCAAGACTTCAACCTTAAGTATATATATAATAAGGAGAACGACTTTACCTTCCAGGCAAAGTTCTCACCTAACCTCTTCACACAGTTTTGGCGTACAGACAATGTGATTGAGGCAAATAACAATCCACAATGGCAGGACGGAGGAGGACGACTTGAGAGGAAAGTGCGCAGTTTCGGTCCGTCGCTCGACCTCTATCTCAACAAGAAGCTCAAGAACAATCAGGAGCTCACAGTCGATGTACTTGGCACATACTTTCACAACTCCCAAAACGACCACAATAAACAATGGACAACATCTTCTCAGGAAGAACCCACCATCGGAGGGCAATGGGAGACTATACTCTTTGACGACGATATGCGTGCCAAGAATGACAAACATTCTCTCATCGGCGAACTTGCCTATACTAAGTCATGGGGCTCAACCAACCTCTCGCTGGGATATAAGGCAACGCTTGCCAAGTCAGACTATAAGATACGCAACATGCTGTCCGACTATAACGAGTATGCATATACATCGCACAACGACAACCATTATCTATACGGTGAAATCGGCGGAAAACTCAATAAACTGTCCTATCGACTTGGTGTTGGAGGTACATACGTCAACACTGACAACGACGTGACCGATTACTCTAAGTTCTATTTCACTCCCAAACTCGTATTGTCATATCCAATAAAGAATGGACAAGTGCAATTGGAGGTGAGGTCGAACCCGGTTTTGCCGTCGATATCTCAGCTCAGCAACAGTGCGAAGATGTATATCCCCGGACTTATAGAGACAGGAAATCCCTATTTGGAGTCGGGCAACGACAATTGTGCCATTCTCTCGCTCAATCTCTCGAATCCGTATTTCGAACTCTATACCCAGGCGCTTGTGGATTATATCACCAATCCCATCTGCAGCAGTTTTAAGTGGGACAAGGTGGGTGACGACAGATGCATAGTGATGTCACCACTCAACGGCAAATATGAACTGCAGTATGGCGGTATGGTATGGGGCAAACTGAAACCGTTCAAATCGGAGCTTTTCACCATTGGAGTATATGTAGGCGCATGGAATGACACATACAAGAGTGATATCGTAGGACGCCAGTCGCACTTCCGTCTGCCTGTCAACTGGGAAATAGGTTTCCGTAAGGGACGTTTCGGTGCGTCATGGTACTTTAACACTGTGACCAAGAGTATCAATGGTCCATTCCTTCATAAGTGCGAGAATAACAGCGATCTCTCAGTGTTCTACCAACATAAGGACCTGCGCGTGCAGCTGTCAAGTGTATTCTTCCTGCGCACTCCTCACTATGAGTCGGAGACATTGCCCAACGATATTATCCAATTTCGTCATTGGAACGAGATTCCCGACCAGCGCTCCATGGTGTGCCTCAGTGTAAGCTATAACATCTTCTCGGGTAAGCAGAAGAATGTGGAAAAGAAGATTAACAATAAAGACTGGGATAAGGGAACTCTTTAAATTGAAGATTGAAGGTTGAAGATTGAAGATTATTTATATCAGATTTTCTTAAAAAATGGTCAATTTGACTGAAATACTTTGCTGTTTGAAGATTTTTTTCTAATTTTGCGGCATGAAAGGATTATTGACTATATTATTTCTGAGTTTATGCTCTTCTGTCGTTGCACAGGATTCGATTGACGTTTCCGTGCAACGTCAGAAGAGAATTATGTATAATGTAGCCTTTAACTTGGGGCATTCCAACCTGGGTCTTTTCGGAGATGTAGATACTATCAGAGGATTGCAGGTTAATGCATTTTCGAGTGTGAGCCGAAAGGAAATGCGCGGAGTGCAGCTCTCAGCTATCTACAATATCTCGAAGCGGATGCGTGGAGTGCAGATTTCCGGTCTGGGAAATGTGGCTACAGAACCATTGCGCGGAGTGCAACTCTCCGGTGTCACCAATGTTGCCATGGGTGTTAAGCGAGGCATTCAGATATCGGGAGTGGCGAATATTTGCTCGTCGTATATGCGAGGCATACAGATGTCTGGATATAATTATGCCGACTCGCTTAATGGATGGCAGATAGGATTGGTTAATTCATGTATCAGTCATCCACGTGGATGGCAGGTGGGAATCATCAATTACAGTCGCGACACTAAGGTGCACAAACTTGGACTTGTGAATATCAATCCCCTGACAAGGGTTGACCTGATGACCTTTTTGGGTTCATCCTCAAAACTGAATATGGCAGTGCGTTTCCGTAATCGCAGTACATATAACATCATCGGTGTGGGAACTCATTATATGGGCTTCGACGAGGAGTTTTCGGGAGCGTTATTCTATCGTATCGGTCAGTATTTCACCCTCGCCCCCAAATGGTCGATAAGTGGTGACTTGGGTTATTATCATATCGAGACATTCCAAAAGAACTCAAAGGAAAGTCCTGAACGTCTCTTCTCCCTTCAGGCGCGAGTGAACGTGGACTACCAATTAACCCGTATAATATGTGCATTCGCATCAGTGGGTTATGGCAATACACGTTATTACAATCATGCCCGACTCTATCGCGACAGAATGTTGGCAGAATTAGGTTTAACCTTTAGACTAATCAGAAAATGAAGAGATTTGTAATCAGTATATTGGTATCATTGCCTATGATGGCAATGGCAGATGTGACAGGAGTGTTAGAGTCTGCTGTGACAGAAGTGGTGGAGTCAGACTCGGTGCCATCGTTGGATGCCGTGCAGATAGACAGTATGGCCAATCATTATCTGAAACAGGTGATTGAAGACGAAAAGAAGGAGAATATGTCTATCTTTGCCTTCGATGATCCCGAGCGACAGAAGAAACATCCGTGGAAGGCAGCCGTAGAGACATTTGGCATTAACGTATTGGTGTTGAGCTTCGACAGGTATGTACTTGACGCCGATTTTGCCCAGATTTCATTAAATTCTATAAAGCATAACATCAAGAACGGATTTGTATGGGACAACGACCAATTTTCCACCAACCTCTTTGCACATCCCTATCATGGCGGACTGTATTTTAATGCCGCCCGCAGTAATGGTATGAACTTCTGGGAGTCAATTCCCTATTCGTTCTGCGGTTCGTTGATGTGGGAAACAACCTGCGAGATAGAACCACCTGCAATTAACGACCTTATTGCCACCACCGTGGGAGGAGTGTGTATCGGAGAGGTTACATATCGTATCTCCGACCTTATCCTCGATGACAGTAAGCGTGGCGGTGCGCGCTTTTGGCGTGAACTCCTTGCCGGTGTGGTTTGTCCTATCAAGGCTTTCAACCGTATCATTAGTGGAGATGCATGGAGGGTAAGGCATAAATACTATAAATATCACGACTACGACCGTATTCCAGTAAATGTGAATATCTCGGCCGGTGGACGATATATTGCCGACAACAACTCGTTTGTATGTGGCGAATGGAATCCTTATCTGAACGTTTCGCTCGTATATGGTGACCCGTTTAGTGAGCGGGCACGCAAACCATACGATTATTTCTCGGCAGATGTGACATTCGGACTTACAGGCAACCAACCGCTTATCAGCAGCATACATCTCTTAGGACGGCTTTGCGGTGTGCCCTTTACTTCAACAGAAGGTATTCAGACGGAGGTTGGTATCTTCCAGCATTTCAACTATTATGACTCACAGCCCGTGAAGGATGGAACGAGCGACGTGCCTTTCCGCATATCCGAGGCTGCGGCAGTGGGACCGGGAATCATCTATCGTTTCCCGCAGTTGGGTCATATCACCAAACTCGAACAACGTATTTTCATTGATGCTATCCTTCTAGGCGGTAGTTTAACCGACTATTACAATGTTATCGACCGTGATTACAACCTTGGTAGCGGATATAGTACTAAGATTAACACCATCATCGAGTTTGGCAAGTATGGCACTCTGTCCTTTAATGCTGACTACTATCGTATCTTCACATGGAAGGGATATGAGGGAAAGGATCTTGCCGCTATCGATCCTCTGTATCTAAATGCTCAGGGTGACAAGGGCCATGCCACACTCTTTGTGCTCAATCCCCGTCTTTTGCTTGCAGTAACCGATAATTTGAGCATCGACCTCTCGGCATCGTATTATTGGCGCGACACCAACTATAAGTATCATCCCAATGTCTTCTCGCGCACATTCGACTTTAGGATGGGAGTGAACTTTAGGATTTAATTTGGAATTAGGAATTAGGAATTAGGAATGAAGAATGAAGAATTCATACGACGGCATACGGATGATGATGTCAGGCAACTGGCATTGAAGGCTCATGGAGTGGAGGGCATTAACCTTCCTTATTGTCTTGACCAAATAGCGGGACGACAGACAGCAAGACGCAAGTTGCCCTCATGGGCTGCTGTTGACTCTATTGTCTATCCACCCCATATCTCGATGGAGCAATGTTCCAGCGAACAGACGGCTATGTATAAAAAATCAGTATTGGATAGGCTCCATTCTTCAACTTTCAACCTTCACTCTTCAACCTTCAACCTTCAATCTTCAATTTACATAGATCTCACCGGTGGTTTTGGAGTGGATTTCTCATTTATGTCGCATGGATTCCGCAGAGCTGTGTATGTGGAGCGCCAGGAACATCTGTGTGATATGGCAAGTCATAACTTCAGATGTCTTGATATGGATAATGTGGAGGTGGTGTGTGAGGAAGCCGAGGAATATCTTGACCATTGCGAAAAGGCAGATGTGATATATCTTGATCCGGCACGACGTGACTCCCATGGAGGAAGAACATTTGCCATTTCCGATTGCACTCCCGATGTAATAGCCCTATTGCCTTTGCTTCTGACAAAGGCAAGGTTGGTTATGCTCAAACTATCGCCGATGCTCGATTGGCGTAAGGCTATGGCCGACCTGAGTGAAAAATATGTTCACGAGGTGCATATTGTGTCGGTGGATAATGAGTGCAAGGAGCTACTTATTTTGTTGTCATCTAAGGCATCTCCATCTTCATTGCAATCACTCCATTGCGTCAATATAACCGGAAAAAATATTTCCTCTTTCATCGTTCCTGTTTCTCCGATGTCAATCTCCTCTTCCCCCAATAGCCATGTTTCTACTTATGCCTATTTATATGAGCCTAATGCCTCGATAATGAAGGCGGGGTGTTTTGATGTCCTTGCAGAGAGATATACCGGTATCTTGAAGATTGCACCCAATAGTCATTTGTTTGTCTCAGAAACCGATATACCCGACTTCCCGGGCCGTTGCTTTCATATAGAAAAAACAACAACAATGAACAAGAAAGAACTGCGTTCGGCCCTGTCAGGAATAAAGTCGGCCAACATAGCCACCCGCAATTTCCCATTGTCCGTAGCAGAGTTGCGGAAACGTCTCAAACTGGAGGACGGAGGTGATACATATATCTTTGCAACTACAGGATGCGAGAATGAGCATATATTGTTTATATGCACCAAAATACCAAATAATATATAATTTATTTGGTTTAATCAATGTTTTTTCGTATTTTTGCAGCCCCAAATGTTTCGTAACGTAATTAAATAAAAGAAATTATGTCAGAAGTAAAAATCGTGAAGGTCAGTGATAAGAGTCAACTGGAAGCATTTATCCAGTTTCACTACGACCTTTATCGCGGCAACGAATATGATGTGCCCAATCTGCATAGCGACGAAGTAACCACGTTGTCGCAGGACAAGAATCCCGCTTTTGAGTTCTGCAAAGCCCAGTATTTCCTTGCCTATAAGGATGGTAAGGTGGTAGGTCGTGTGGCTGCTATTATCAACGAGAAAGCCAACAAGCGCTGGGGACAGAGTAGAGTGCGCTTCGGATGGATAGATTTCATCGACGATATCGAAGTGTCGCGTGCCCTTCTTGCCGCTGTTGAGAATTGGGGTAGGGAGCAAGGTATGAAGGAGGTTGTAGGGCCTCTTGGTTTCACGGATATGGACCCCGAGGGTATGCTTACATGGGGATTCGATCAACTTGGCACTCAGGCCACCATATATAATTATCCCTACTATCCCGAGCACATGGAGAAGCTTGGCGGTTGGGAGAAGGACAACGATTATGTGGAATACAAGATGTATGTGCCGGATGAGGTTCCAGAGAAATATGCCAAGATTGCCAGTATGATAGAGAAGCGATATAATCTCCATGTCAAGAAGCTTACTCGCGACGAGGTGTTCAAGAAAGGATATGGACAGAAGATATTCTCTATCATCAATGACACATTCAAGGATCTCTACGGATATTCGGAGTTGAGTCAGAAACAGATCGACCATTATGTGAAGATGTATCTGCCGATGGCCGACCTTAATCTCATCACCTTGGTTGAGGACTGGAATGCCGACAAGAAGGTTGTGGGTGTAGGTATTACTATCCCGTCGCTCTCGCGTGCCTTCCAGAAGTGCAAGAACGGTCGTCTCTTCCCATTTGGATGGTGGCATGTACTTCGTGCCTTGAAATATCAGAAGACCGAGGGTGTCGATCTTCTTCTTATGGGTATTCTGCCAGAATACAGGGCAAAGGGAGCCAATGCCCTTATGTTTGCCGACCTTATCCCATGGTATCAGAAATACGGATACAAGTGGGGCGAGAGTCAGGTGGAGATGGAGTACAACGACAATGTACAGAGCCAGTGGGGGCCTCTAAAGCCCGAGAACCACAAGCGCCGCAGGTGCTACGTAAAAACAATTGAGAATTAATAAATGAGGAATGAGGAATTCCTCATTCCTCATTCTTTATGTACTCCCTCGGTGCCACTCCATAAAAGGCCTTGAAAGCGACAGAGAATGAGCTGGCATTGTTGTAGCCAACGGCATACATCACTTCAGTCACATTCTGGTGACCTTCGTCGAAGAGACGGGCTGCCTGTTTCATCCTGATATTCCGCAGGAAGTTGTGGGGCGACTGGTTGGTAAGCGTCTTCATCTTGCGATAGAAGTGTACACGGCTCAGTCCCACCTCCTTGGCAATATAGTCGATGCTCAGGTCGGCATTGTTCATATTGGCGTTGATGACTTTCATAACCTTCTCCATCAGTTTGTCATCGGCAGTCTGCATTTCAAGGTTTTCCACCTTTTTTTCCTGGCTTTCCATACCATCAATCTTGTTCTGCATAATGTTTCTCGATGCCACAAAATTGAGCAGAGTGCGCTTTAGAATGTTGAGATTGAATGGTTTGACGATATATGCGTCGGCACCAGTCTCAAGTCCCTCCAACTTCTCCTCTTCGCTCGACTTGGCTGTAAGCAGTACCACAGGAATCATATTTGTGCGGATGTTGTTCTTAAGTTTTGCACACAGTGTGTTGCCATCCATAATGGGCATCATAATATCACTCAACACGATGTCGGGTATATCCTTCAGTATGCCCGTTAATGCCTCCTGACCATTGTCGTATGTGGATATTCTGAACGATGACTTTAGTTCCTGCACTAGATATTGTTGGATTTCTATATCGTCTTCCACGATGACAAGACATGGTTTCGACTTTTTGGCGGCATTTTGCTCACTCTTGTTAGAGCTTAACTCTTTCTCTTCCTGCTCAAATTTGTATGACTCCTTGAGCATGTCTTCCACGAGTCTTGGTTGTTCTTTCTTCTCTTCGTCAGCAATGACCAGCTCATCGGGCATCAGATGGCTATTGCCCAACGGAATCGTAACAGTGAAAGTAGATCCAGGTCCGTCTTCATTGTTCTTCGCCTTGATGGTACCATGGTGGAGCAGTACGAGAGAGTTGGTGAGATCAAGACCGATGCCAGTACCCAAGTGTCGGTCGTTGCTTGTTGTTTCACTCTGGTAGAATCGCTCGAATATCTTGTTTACCTTGTCCTTGGGTATTCCCTCGCCAGTGTCGTGCACGGCAATGCTAACGTTTCTATCGTCATGGCTTATTGTGATATTCACTTCGCCGTCGATAGGAGTGTATTTGAAGGCATTTGACAGCAGGTTAACTATCACCTTGTCGAAGTTGGTGAGGTCGATCCATACTGGCAGTTTCTCGTCTTTGTGTATGAATCTAAACTTAATCTTCTTGGCCTTGGCCTGATATTCAAACATATTGCAGATGTCATTCACAAAACCGATGAGGTCGGTTTCGCGCATTCTCATTTTCATCATTCCCTTTTCAATTTTCCTCAAGTCCATCATCTGGCTTATGAGGTGAATAATACGGTCTGCATTACGTTTTATAGTCAAGTATGCCCCCGTTCTTCGTGGGTCGTTGTCTTCCTTCAGCAATGACATCAGCGGTGCAATGATAAGCGTCATAGGGGTGCGTATCTCATGGCTGATGTTCATGAAGAATTTTATTTTAGCCTCGCTCATCTCCTCGGCATGGATATGTTCCTGCAGATTCAGTCTATCCTGCTCCTTGCGTTTTCTGTATTGGATATATTGGTATATGCCCAATAATACTAATGCCAGGTATATCAGATATGCCAGTGTCGATTGATACCATGGGGTATGGATATGAATGCAGAATTCCTTGATTTCAGATTCCTGATTGTTCTTTTCAGCTTTTATTCGGAATTTATACATACCTGGAGGCAAGTGGCTGAAGTTGATTTCATTGCGCCCTGTGGGCAGTGTGGTCCATTCCTCATTGTTGATACTATATGAGTAGGCTATGTGCTCTGGAGCGTCGTATGTGAGAGTTGACAATTGTATGGAGAACGTGTTTTCATCAGGTGCCAATTCAAACATGTCGCTCATCATTACAGGCTTATTTGTCACTGTGTAAGAGCCTGACTTTGAGTCGGTTGATACTGGAATACCATTAACGATAAGGTTGGTAAGTTGCACCTTTGCCTGCCATTTGTCCGTTTTGATGTCACGTGGTTTGAACCATGTGATTCCGCCAATACCGCCAAATAGCAATGTTCCGTCGCCACCGACCGAGGATGCCCTGTCGCTGAATTCATTGCTCTGCAGACCGTCATCCACATAGAAACAGTATTCCACCTTGCCCGACTTCTCGTCCATAAGGCAAAGTCCGTGGTCAGTACCCAGCCACAGGTTATTATCCATATCCTTAATGATAGATGCAATGCCAATATCCGGCAGACCGTCTTTCATGGTGAATAGCTTTGTCTGTCCGTCTTGTATGTTTCTTCTTGACAGACCGTCGTCATAAGCATACCATAGATACATCCCGCTTGTTTCTGCCACCGCACGTATATTATTTCCATATAGGAGTACATTCTCTCCGAAGGCAGTTGTCCAAGAACTACGTCCTATGTCGAAGCAGCAAAGCCCCATCGTGGTTGCCACATAGATTCGCTGGTGGTCTTTCGACAGTGCCAACTGGTTGATATATCCGTTAACGAGGGCATTCTTTTTCCTATTGTTAGTGGCATCCTCGTCAGCACTATATACCTTTGTCTCACCGCTGTCCAATGTATATCTTATCAGACCGAGTCCCATTGTGGCAATCCACAGGTTACCACGTGAGTCGGGTTTGATGTCGAAGACATTGAGGCGTTTCTGTCCTGCCAACTCCACCTTATTATATATATATGTATCAGGGTCAATATATCCCAGGCCATGTACGTAGGCTCCAGCCCAAATCCGTCCTTGCCTGTCCTCAGTCAGTGCGAGTATTGTGCTTGGCATGTTGGTGATGTGGGCGAGAAGATTATGCTTGTCGTCGAGCACATACAATCCATCCTTGTCGGTTCCTATCCATGAGCGTCCCTTGCTGTCAATGAGTGTACTTGTCACGCAGCAGTCGCCAATCAGGTTGCGATTACCCATCTTGACTCCATTATATCCGAATCCCAAGAATTGTTTAGGTTGCAAGTAAACACCCTTTTGCAACATTCCAAACCAGATATTGCCAGAGTTGTCTTCCACAAAACTGTTCACCTTGGTGCGATGAAGATTAATCTCATGGCTATAGTATGGGTTCCATGTTATATGATTATTGTTAGGATTCAGAACAGCTATACCGTCGCCATCCAGTCCTATCATTATCTGACCGTTGCGGCATACATATAGCGCCTGTATTCGCATGCTCTCAGTATTCTCTATATGTCTGAATGTTTTTTCACCCTTGCCCTTTACAAAAAGTCCGTATGAGTATGTTCCAATGTATATATTGCCCTTTTTGTCCTCGCAGATAGCCATTGCAGTCATCTTCAAGTCCTCGTTGTCGAAGTATGAGCGACGTGTATTTCCATTTAGGGTAACAACGCCCTTGTCTTCTGTCAACACCCAAAGAGTGTTGTCGCTTGACTCAAATAACTCTCTGATTTTTATGATGTCCTTGAGAGGGGAGAATGTGTGGGCCTCGTTCTTTCCTGTCATAACAAAAATACCATTGCTCGATGCGGCTATCAGTATTTTGCCGTCCTTTCTTTCGGTAATGTTACTGATAAATGATATGACCGACTCGCCCGCTGAGTTTACTAGTTTAACATCATGGAATTTGTCGTTGCTGTAGGTCTGTACGCCTTTCTGCGTACCTATATATATTACCTTGTCGCGACTTTGTCTCACGATATTAACATAGTTGGACATCATACCGTCACATCCCGGTTGCCCCTTCTTGAACACCTTGAAGTTGTAACCATCGTATCGGTTAAGACCGTTACGGGTGGAAATCCATAGAAATCCGTCATGGTCTTGGTAAATGTCCTGCACAAAACTACTTGACAGCCTGTTGTCGGTATTGAATAGTTTTCCGTTTTGGGCAAAAGCTATTGAGGCCACCCAAATAGAGACTAAAGTTAGTAGAGTCTTTCTCATTGTCTTCTTGATAGTTATTACGAGTGCAAAGATACATACTTTTTTTATTGTAACCAAACATTTCTTAAAAAATATCCACCTTTATGGCAAAAAAGTTCCAACTATTTGCTAAAATGTAACAAATTCGCTAGATTTTTTCTATTAAATTAAGCAAAAATTGGGAAAAATTGAGAAATGTAACATTTTCATTAATATTTGATACAAATCGAAGTAACACTTATCTAATAAAGAAGTAATTTTGCAGCCGAAAAATAATATCGATTATGAGAACCAAAACTTTATATTATTAACTAACAGTAAAATCTACAGTATGAGATTTGTTACAAAACTGCAAAAGCCGTTAATGTTGCTTTTCCTGTTCTGTTTGTTCCCACTGGGAATCTCGGCTCAGAACATAGTAAAGGGATTAGTAAATGATGAAAATGGCGAACCCGTTATTGGTGCTACCGTGAGAGTACTTGGTACAAACACTGGTACAGTTACTGACATCGATGGTCATTTTCAAGTGAGTGCAGCTCCTAATGCACAATTGTCTGTATCTTATATAGGATATGGTACGCAAACTGTGAAAGTGGATGGAGCAAAAAACCTAACTATCGTTCTTAAGGCTGAAGACACTACCCTCGAGGATGTGGTGGTCATCGGTTATGGAACAATGAAGAAAAAGCTCGTTACTGGTGCTACCGTACAGGTAAAGGGTGATGACATTGCCAAGCTCAATACAACAAATGCGCTTGAGGCAATGGCTTCTTCATCTCCTGGTGTTCAGATTACACAGTCGTCTTCACAGCCAGGTAAGGGATTCAGCGTTACTATCCGTGGTAAGGGTACTATCGGCAACTCTGCACCTCTTTATGTAATTGATGGTGTTCCTGGCGGTAATCTTGACGGAATCAACCCTGCCGACATCGAGAGCATCGACGTACTTAAGGATGCTGCTTCTGCAGCTATCTATGGTGCCCGTGGTGCTAATGGTGTTATCCTTGTTACAACAAAGCAGGGTAAGGTTGGTAAGGTTGAACTTACCTACAACGGTTCTATAGGTTGGTCAAATGCCTACAAGCGTCCGCAGCTTCTGAATGCCCAGCAGTATATGACAATCATGGACGAGTATAGCTTCAACACCTCTGGTCAGAAGTGTGATTTCTCTGCTTATATTCCTCAGAACGTTCTCGACAAGGTAGCCGAAGGTTGGACAGGTACCGACTGGTGGGGCGCATTCGAGAATGAGAATGCTGTTCAGCAGAATCACTCTGTAACCCTTACTGGTGGTTCTGACCGTTCCAAGTTTGCTTTGTCTTTCACCAATACCAGCAACGAAGGTATTATGGGTGCAGACGTAGCTTCTTTCTACAAGCGTAGCACTATTCGTATCAACAGCGACCATGTCCTGCTGAAGGCTAAGGACTTCGATGTAATTACCATTGGCGAGAATGTATCTATTGGTTACAACAGAAGCCATGACTTGGCCGAGGGTGGTATGTATTGGAGCTATATCCACAGCTTGCTTCAGACCAACCCGCTCGTTCCAATGTATGCCAACGTGGTAGATCCAAATGCAGCTCCCGGTGAATTGTACAACCATGAAAAATATGGTGCCGGTTGGAACGACTTTTGGTTCAACAACCCCTACGAAGGTCTCTCAAAGGGAGGTTTCAACTCTATGGCAGAGAGCCGCAACCTTAATGTAAATGCCACTGGTTTCGTTACCATCCAGCCTATCAAGGGTTTGAAGTGGCGCACTCAGTTCAACTATAACTGGAATTCTGGTGCTTACCGTAGCTTTGCAGAGCCTCGCTCTCCTTCATCTGGTTCAGGTACAGTTACTTCTTACAGTGTTAGCCAAAGCTCAAACATGAGCACCAACTGGTCTGTTGAGAATACTCTGACATATAAGCTTCCTGCAATAAATGAACACAATATTACTGTAATGGCAGGTCAGTCATTCCAAAGCACAGCTTGGGGTACAAATCTCAGTGGCTCTAACTCTGTTAACTTCGGCTCACAGTTTGCTACTCTCAAGGGTTGGAATTCTGCATACCTGTCAAACTTCAGCACCGACCTTGCTAACGCCACACTAAGTGGAAGCCCTAATGATGAAGAGTATCTGGCTTCTTGGTTCGGTCGTATCTCTTGGGACTACAAGGAGAAGTATATGGCTACCGTGACAATGCGTTACGATGGTTCTTCTATCTTCAACAAGGGTAAGCGTTGGGGTTCGTTCCCATCTGTATCTGTAGGTTGGGTAATCTCTAACGAGAAATTCATGGAAAGCACCCAGAGCTGGCTGGACTTCTTGAAGATCCGTGCTTCTTGGGGTCAGAACGGTAACAACTCTATTGCAAAGTATCAGTATCTCGCTACAATCGCCCAGTCTGGTTCTGCTGGTGATAGCGGTTACAAGTTCAGCGACGACTATAGTTTCACCTTCACCGGTAAACCAAATGTTGGTGCTTACGCAAACATCGTACCAAATCCTGATGTAACATGGGAGACTTCAGAGCAGCTCGACCTCGGTTTCGACGCCCGCTTCCTCAACAGCCGCCTTGCTCTTAGCTTCGACTGGTATAAGAAGACCACAAAGGATTGGCTCATCGTAGCTCCACGTATTGCCATCGAGGGTACTAACCCTGCATACATCAACGGTGGTGACGTTCAGAACACCGGTGTTGAAATCGGTCTCTCTTGGAACGACAGAGTAGGTAAGGACTTTTCTTACAATGCAAGTGTAAATATCGCTACTAATAAGAATGAGGTAACACGTATCGCCAACGAGAACGGTTATATCAATGGTACAGGTGGCGTTCTCTCACAGGGAACAGAGTATATCTACCGTGCTCAAGTAGGTAAGCCAATCGGTTACTTCTTCGGTATGTCTTACAGTGGAATCTGGCAGAACCAGGAGCAGATCGACGCTGCACGCAAAGCAGGCAAGGCTGTTCTCGACAACGCCCAGCCTGGCGACTGCATTTGGGACGACTACAATGGTGATGGCGTTATCCAATATGCAGAAGGTGCTGCTTGCGACCGTCATGAAATAGGTAATCCAAACCCAGACGTAACCCTCGGTATCAACCTTGGTTTCAACTGGAAGGGACTTGACTTCTCAGTAAACGGAGCAGGAGCATTTGGTCAGCAGGTTATGCGTTCTTATCGTTCGTTCGCCGACTCTTGGTGGCACAACTACGACACCACTATCTTTGATCGTTGGCATGGCGAGGGCACATCAAACACTCAGCCACGTATCTCTGGTACTGGTCATAACAATACTATGTGGGTATCTACCCGCTATATGGAGAATGCCGACTACTTCAAGATTAAGGCAGTAACTCTCGGTTACGACTTCACTAAGGTATGGAAGAGCAGCCCATTCCAGCAGCTCCGTCTTTATGTACAGGCTCAGAACCTCTACACATTCACAGGCTACACTGGTCTCGATCCTGAGGTAGGTTCTACAGGTGGTGCCGATGGTTGGGCTTCAGGTATTGACCTCGGTCTTTATCCTCCATCGCGTACATATCTTGTAGGTGTTAACATTAAATTTTAATACGAAAAAGTTATGAAGAAATATATTTTATCAGCATTAGCTGTTTGTTCAGCTGCAATATTTACATCCTGCGATGACATGTTGGACACCGATCCACGTGTTACCGACGCTACTTCGGCTACCTTCCCGGGTAAGATCGCAGATGTTGAGGCTTTGAATACTGCCACCTATAGTATTATGAACACAATGGGTGGTGGTGACCCAGATAATCAGAACCCATTCTTATGGTGGGAAGTTATGTCCGACAACTGCTTTGGCTCTGGTGGTCTGCAGGACAATAAGGTTAAGTCGTTGCATCATCTTGTTCAGATGAATTCCAACCAGTATGAGCAGCCATTTGTCCTCCTTTATGGTGGTATCAACCGTGCCAACAACCAGATTGAGACAATCGACAACGTTGACTGGACAGGTAATGAGGCAAAGCGCAACCAGCTTCTTGGTGAGGGTTACTTCATGCGTGGTCTCTACACACTTTGGCTCACACAGCTCTATGGCGATGTGCCATTGATCACTGCAACCTTGATTACTGAGGAGATGAAGGCTCAGGTAAGTGCAGAGGAAGTTATCTATCCTCAGATTCTCTCAGACTTCGTGTCTGCTCAGAATCTTATGAGCACTGAGAAGAGCTCTGGTCACGCCAACAAGTATGTTGCTGAGGCTTTCATGGCTCGTGCATATATGTTCTGGGCAGGTTTCTATAAGAAGGTGGCCGACCTTTCTACAGGTTCTGCTCCAGCTATCGACCTCGTTGAGCAGGAAGGTTGCACTGCAGCTTCTCTTTCTCAGGCCGATGTAGTAAGCGCACTTAGAGATATTGTTTCTTCTGGTGCTTACGAGCTTCTCGAAGACTACCGTTCACTTTGGCAGTACTCTAACAGCTATGTATGGGACGAGACTCAGAAGGCTATTGAGACAGGAACAGGTCATGCATATAAGTTTATTGCCGACATGAAGCGTGAGCACTGTTTCGACCAGCCGGGCATGGGTAATGGCAACAAGGAGGAACTCTTCCAGATTCAGTTCATGAATGCTTCTAATTGGAATCTTGATCAAAAGGGTCCATACTCTTGTGCTCGTATGTATTGCAACTACCTCTCTGTATTCTGGGCTCTCCGCGTTAACGGACATAACGGTGACCGTAACTTCACATATCCGTTCACACAAGGTTGGGGACAGGGAACTCCTTCTAACAATATCTGGGACGACTGGACAATTGCTGAGAACGAAGGTGGCTACACCGACATCCGTAAGCTTGGTTCTTTGATTGATGGTGTTACCGAGAACAAGGAAATCGACTATGAGTTCGTTAAGGACTGCTGCGAGGCTTCCGGTTTTGGTGTAAAGAAGTACAATGGCGTTACTCTTGATGCTTTAACTGGTGATTCACCTTGGTGGGACTTTGCAGGAGGCGAAAGCTTCAAGGGTACACTTGAAAACCCGATGCAGGGTGACCATTTTGAGGACTTCTACCTCATGCGCTATGCCGACGTTCTCCTGATGCTCTCTGAGATGACAGGTGATGCACAGTATATGAACCAGGTTCAGAAGCGTGCAGGTGTTCCTGAGACACCGTATTCTCTGAAAGAACTCCAGAACCAGCGTCGTTGGGAATTTGCATTCGAGGGTCTCCGCTTCAACGATATGCGTCGTTGGTCTGGCAAGGATGGTGGTGAGTCATGCTATGCAGCCAAGGCTCTCCAGGCACAGGCTGGCAAGCAGATGGTTGTTAAGGGTAATGTAGCCAACAAGACAACCATGAAGCACATGACTTGCTCTTGGACAAAGCGTTATGCTGACACTAATGGTTTCTTGGCTAAGCCACAGTCACAGATTACTCTTATGAATGGTAACCTCATCCAGAACCCAGGTTGGGATGAAAACACCCCAGAAGCAGAGAAACAGTATGTCGATCTCTATAATTAATTAAAATAAGAATTCAGAATATGAAAAAGATATTTTTGTTTTTTGCAGCAGTAAGCCTACTTTTCGCTTGCGATCCTACATCTGAGGATATAAGCAATGGCGGAAACATCACTGCAGAACAGCTTAAGGCTATGTCAACGGTAACAGTTGACAAGGATGCCAACGGCCAAAATGGAAATGTAATCACTTGCAACACCACTGCTCCTGTGAATGCGAAGTGGACTATTAGTGGTAAGGATTTCTTTAACAACTACGCCACTAAGAAGGTGAAGCTTGGTGAGCATACTGTCACTCTGACAGGACTCTGTGCCGACGGTACTGTTGTTACAGCTGACTTCCCCGTACAGTGTAATGTAATTACCAACCCGCTCGAAAGATTCTATATCTATGGTGCTCCGGGCAGTGGTCAGGAGCCTTTTACTCCAGCTGCTTGGGATGCTGCTGAAATGCGCTTCAGCGATAATGAAGGTAAGCACCTTCCTTTCCTCTCCGACGATGTATATTGGGGCTTCAAGACCCTTATCTTCGACCTCTCTGACGTTAGTGAAGATTGCGCTGGACGTATCATGAACGGTTGGTGGAGTGCCCGCTATGATGGTGATACAGATGTTCATTGGACAAACGGTCTGTGGGAGCTTCCTCTTACCGAGGCTATTGCCAAGGACTGTGCACGCGGTAACGGTGGCGCTGGTAGGGACCTCGACATCATGGTTACTTCTGGTACCATGACTGTAAACGCTATCTACTATGAGGAATAATCATTCCTTGATGAAATAACTAAAAAAGGTTGGCTCATTTTTTGGGCCAACCATTTTTCATTGTATGAACAATTTGTATTATCTGAATGGTAAAGGACGTTTCTATGGCAAGTAAGAAAACTATAAATAAGGTATCTCTCTATGGAAGTGTTTTGGCTTTCATGGCGTTTGCTGTATATATTTTCTATGTGAATCAAGATGTATTATATACGGCACACGACCGTTCCGAATTTCTCTATGGCGATACATTCTTCAACCGCTTAATGTCACAACCATTCGGAGCAATACAATATGTAGGAGCTTGGCTGACACAGTTTTTCTATTATCCAGCTTTAGGTTCGGCAATGTTGGGAGCTATCTGGATACTTGTCTTTATTGTCGGCAAAAAAGCATTCCAACTGCAAGGAGGTTCCTGGGCATTGATGCTCTTGCCAGTGGCATGCCTTCTTACATCAGTCGTTGATTTAGGCTATTGGATTTATTTCCTTACAATACGAGGCTACTGGTTTTCACAGTCTGTAGGACTTCTCCTTATGTTGCTGTTGTTGTGGGCAGCACGAGGAACAACACCCCGTAAATGGCATTTCATTTGGTATCTTTCAGGTTTCTTTCTCTATCCAGTGTTAGGATGGTTTGCCTTGCTTTTCGTGCTCTGTTTGGCTTTGGCAGAAAAAC
>SAMEA3663006__coassemble_386_pt1 | contig 19722 bp, 9 predicted proteins | sample SAMEA3663006__metabat2_low_PE_026 | metagenome-assembled genome bin SAMEA3663006 (sample SAMEA3663006) | pig gut metagenome | biome: pig gut; feature: pig-associated habitat; material: faeces | place: France | collected 2012 | reverse complement strand
AGCTCTTTACTGCAATTGAGATTGCCATTGAGATTGCTTGCGGATTTTAGGATATATACATCGCAGTTTGCAGTACTTCAACAGAATGAGGATGATACTTGGTATGATAATCATGGTAATATTGTTTTTACAAGAAATGTAGGCTTATCTGGTGTCGGGATGGAAAGAAATATTTGGGAAGACATCCGTGGTGAACAAATTGATGAAAATACCTATACAGGCACAGCTCCAACCTACGTCCACACCATCGATCCCAAGAAGAGCGAACTCTACGGCGGTCAGCAAGTGACCTACTATGCCCCCTACACCCGTTGCGACCGCATAGCCGACTACCGTCGCGCCTGGGCCCATTTTGAAAAGATATTTAATAAGTAAGAATCAGAAACTATGACGACAAGAGAACTATATGATATCATATCCATAGATGAGAGTTACCGTATAGAACGCACTATCTCAACAAGCAACATGGATAAGTTTCAGGAGGCAATCTGTGCGTTTGCCAACGATATGCCTGGCAAGCGTCAGAAGGGCTACCTTCTTATCGGAGTGCACGATGACGGCAGGATAAGTGGTCTGAAAGTAGATGATGCGCTCATGAAGAAGATAAGTGGCATACGTTCAGATGGCAATATTCTACCTTTACCTGTCATGAATACCGAAAAGGTGGAGACACCTGAAGGTGATGTGCTGGTGGTGGAAGTGACTCCATCCTTTGATACACCTGTACGCTATCGAGGCAGAACCTTCATACGTATAGGACCAAGAAAGGATATAGCCTCGTCTCAGGAAGAACGAATCTTAAGCGAACGATGTGCAGCTGCTCTACCTACATTTGATTCACGTCCATGTCGCGAAGCAACATTTGACGATATTGATGTAGAAATTATCGTGAAAGAGTACATGCCTCGAGCCATTGACCCTGATGTCCTTAGCCAAGATAAACGCCCTTTGAAGGAGCAACTTGCCTCATTGCACTTATATAATATGCAATGGGATTGTCCTACGTTTGCCGCATTGATAATGTTTGGTAAGAATCCGCAGTATTATATGCCTGGAGCTTACATACAATACGTAAAATTCGATGGCTTTGATAATGGTAGTACCATTGTTAATGAACGTAAGTTCGATGGATGCTTGTATAGGATGTTGCCTCGATTAGACACCTTTATCAGCGATGCCATTGTAACCAAGCGCCCTGTATCTATCAGTGCTTTACAAGAGAAAGACATATATAACTATCCAGAGAAAGCTCTGCGAGAGTTGATGATGAATGCTGTGATGCATCGTGACTACCAATCAACCACTCCAACACGTTTGTATCAATATAAAGACCGTATCGAAATCATGAATCCTGGCGGTTTGTACGGCAATGCTCGCCCTGACAATTTCCCCAATGTCAATGACTATCGCAATAATTGTCTTGCGGGAATACTGAAATCCTTCAACTATGTAAACATGTTCAACCATGGTATCCGCGATGTACAAACGTTGCTGGAGACAAATGGTAATAGTCTGGCGGAGTTTGATGTCAACCTCATAACAGTTTTTCTGGCAAAGGTGAGAGATGCAGAAACATTGGAAGCAAATAATATTCGACAACAGTTGTTCGACAACTTGCAACCTAACTTGCAACCTAACTTGCAACCTAACTTGCAACCTAACTTGCAAGATGAGTTGCAAGATATAGATGATAGATTTAAAGCGCTGATAATCAGTATGGATGTATATTTGCTTGGTGTAAAGGAATTGCTTCTGCGATATTTATCTTGCAACCTAACTTGCAACCATCTTGCAACCCTAAGTCGTCAAGCATTTTCAAAATCTGTCCTAAAACCAGCAATTGATCAAGGATATGTCAAAATGTTATATCCAGATAAGCCCAATCACAGTGGTCAAAAATATCAACTCACAGAGAAAGGCTTGATAATATTGAAGAAACTAATAGAAAAATAGTATAATGGATAAAAGAACCACATGGACAGGTACCTCTGACCCGAAGGAATGACATTATATAAAATAAGGTAAATAAAAAAGATATAGAATAATTATGGATAGAATATCAGTGAAAGGGTATAGGTCTTTTAAAGACTTGTCTCTTGAATTAAGAAAGATAAACCTGTTAATAGGTTCAAATGGTGCGGGAAAAAGTAACTTCCTTTCGCTCTTTGAACTGTTGGGTAATACATACGAACAAAGATTAGGGTTTCATGTCGCACAGATGGGTGGCGTGGACAAGGTCTTGTATCGAGGACGAAAGACAACAGAAAGGATTTCAATACAGGTAAGCCAAGGCAACAATTGCTATGACCTGACATTGATGGAGTCGGACGGGCGATTGATAGTAGAGCATGAGAAATTGGGATACTATCAGTCGTTCACTGAAATATGTTCCTATACGCAAGAAACAGCCCTTAAGACATATAATGGAATGAGAAGAGGTGATTATATTAAGGACTATATTTCACAAATAAGGAAGTTTCACTTCCATGATACAGGAAGGACATCTCCTTTTACTAAGGACAGCCATTTTGTCAATGACTCTTATATGCTTTATGCACATGGAGAAAATCTTGCTGCTTTGTTGTATCGGATAATTACAGAAAAACCGTTGGAATATAAGCGAATCATTAATGTTATACGAAGTGTAGCTCCCTATTTCAATGATTTCTATTATTATGTATCTGAAGCGGGAACTATTAGGCTGCAATGGCGTGACCGTTACAGTGATATGATTTACGGTCCAACAGACTTGTCAGATGGAACCATACGTTTCATTGCCTTAACAGTACTCTTCATGCAACCGTGGTTACCTAAGGTGATTATCATCGATGAACCGGAATTGGGGCTTCACCCTGTTGCCATTGAAAAATTGGCTGGGCTTATCAAGATAGCTGCGCAACAAGGCACACAAGTAATCGTTGCCACACAGAGTGCAGAACTTATAAGCAACTTCCAACCGGAAGATGTCTTAACTGTTAATCAGCATGATGGTGAGACAATCATCAATCGTCTAAGCAGTGAGGATTTGCAGACATGGTTAGAAGACTATACTCTCGGAGATTTATGGAAACAAAATATCATGAAAGGAGGGCAGCCATGATGAAACGATTGGTCATAAAATGAATTATTCGGCTTTGGAAGAAGCCCGCAGTTTATTCCCAACACCGGAATATATCAACAACAATCCATCCACAGCTCCGTCAAAGAGGCTAATAGCTGCTATTCCATCTTACAATAAGGTTCTTGATGGAAATTGCATCGCGATGGACATAGGTCTTCTAACGATTAGAAGGGAATGTCCACTCTTTCATGAATGGCTAACAAGACTTGAACAAATATAAATAAGTTCGGTGTAAAGTTCGGTGTAAAGTTCGGTGATAACGAAAAGCAGCTCCTCCTATCTCTCAACTCCAACGCTGGCGTGACCGCCCAAGACTTGATTGATAAGGTTGGAAGCTCAAGACAGAAAGGTTGGAAGCTCAGAGGCAGAAAGGTTGGAAGCTCACACCCTAAACAACAGTATAAGGCAAAAAAACAGAATAAGTAATACGAATATGTTACCATTACAACAGGCACGCGAAGTACGCGACTCAGTCATTGAGTATATCAAAGCTACATTCCGTTTTAAGGAAAAGGATGTGAGCGATGCGTTCTATCGCTTTATAGAAGATAAAAAGAACGGATTGTTCAAAGGGCCATACGTCTCTTTGAAAACTCCGTTTGTATCTGCCACTAAGGAGGAAAGTGAGAATATTCCATTGGATATTACACCTTCTTTCCCTCCATATAAGCATCAGTTGCAGGCTTTCAGACAGTTGTCGATGAAGAACGGACATAAACCGGAGCCAACACTACTGACCACGGGTACTGGTTCGGGAAAGACGGAATGTTTCCTCTACCCTATTCTTGACTATTGCTTTCATTGCAACCAATATGAAAGACAAACGGGTGTCAAGGTTATAATCATGTACCCAATGAATGCCTTGGCAAGCGACCAGGCAAAACGTTTGGCAGAAACCATCTGGAACGACCCACGGTTAAAGGGAAAGGTGACCGCCGGATTGTTCGTGGGTGAAGGCGTGAATGCCCAGGACTATCCTCGGGACATGGGGGAAGACCACATCATAGAGAACCGTAATGCTATCATCGACACGGTGCCCGACATACTGCTCACCAACTTCAAGATGCTTGACTACGGACTGATGCGACAAGAGTTTATGCCGCTTTGGAAAGGCAATATCGACACAGAAGAGAAGGTATTGCGCTTTATTGTGCTCGATGAGCTTCATACATACGATGGGGCACAGGGAACGGACGTGGCAAATCTTATTCGAAGATTGAAATTGAAACTTAACCTGCCCAAGGCTTCTCTATGCCCTATTGGAACTTCTGCTACTATAGGTAATGGGGAGGACAGTAAGGCGAGACTGTGTGAGTATGCCACAAACGTGTTTGGGGAACAGTTCCGCGAGGAGTGTGTGATTGAAGAGCATCGTATTCCAGTGGAAGAGTATATTGATGCTGTCACCATGGGATTGCCAGACGGCAAACTGATAAAGGAATGTGTGTTCGGAAGCGACGATACTGTAGAGTCGTACATTCGCCGATTGTGCAAATACTGGTTGAAGAAGAGTGACGCGACCCCTGTTGAGGCAGGACAGATACTGCGTCGTATGGGCATTACAATAGATCTGCTGATGGCATTGAAAGATGGAATATTGACAGTGGATGAACTGAAGGACAGACTGGAGGACAATGCCGATTTCAGAAGACTGCGCCAACAGTATTCCGACAAGACCTGTATGATTGCTATCGAAAACCTATTGGCATTAGTGGCATACGCCAAACGACCTTTGTCAGGCACAAAGACTGTGCCTATGCTATATATGCAGGTGCAACTGTGGCAAAGGGAACTGAGCGGAATACTGCGTTATGTGCAGAAGGAACCTGAGTTTGTATGGCGTGGCAGTCTGAAGACAGACGACGACCGAGTGGCACTGCCAATGTATTTCTGTCGTGATTGTGGAGCAAGTGGATGGATAAGCCGACGGCTTGCTACCGACGACCGATATTGCAGTGATATACGCACTGTTAACCTGGCATTTGCCAACAAGGAAAAGGAGGTGGTGCTACTCAATACGGAGATGAAACGCCACGAGGCAGTGGATGACTATACGGGCGATAACGCACTGAATGTGACACACTATGTAAGGATGAAAGACCTGACGGAGGCAAGTCAGAGTGACAGCGACACCATTCGCCTTCGTGTTTGCAGCAAACAGACATCCAATAAAAACGGAAACCAGAAGTTTGCACGCACCTGTCCGGAGTGTAATGGAGGCGACACCATCTGCCAGATTGGAGGTAGGACATCAACGCTGTCAAGTGTGGCAATAAGCCAGGTGCTATCAAGCGACTTTGACAATGCTGATGCCAAAGAACGCAAGATACTGGTGTTTACCAACAGCGTGCAGGACGCCGCTTATCAGGCAGGATTCTACGAAGCCCGCACCTTCCGTTTTCTCTTCCGTCAGTCAATGCAGAAGTATATCAACACTCTGTCTGCTCCCATTAACTTAGTGGAACTGCAGAAGGGCTTTAAGGAATATTGGCATAAAGAATTGTCGGATGAGGAATATTACAACCGTTTCCTGCCTGCCGACCTTGCTAAGCATATCGACCTGAGAAAGAACTACCGAACAGCAGGAGAAGGAAGTGAATTCATGGATAGCTTCAAGAAGGAGTTTGAACTGCGTGTGGATTGGGAAATTCTCAGCGAATTTGCACTCACAGCCCAATTAGGTCGCACGCTGGAGAAGACAGGGGCATCGGCCTCATTCTTCAAAAGGGAATTGATAGCCGAAGTTCACACAAGGATGACCGACTGGCTGAAGGAAAACGAATTACAACGTATAGGTGAGGACGAAACTGCCTTCATACAGTTTGTACACGGATTATTGCAAAGAATGAGAACACATGGTGCGGTGGACCATCCATTCTTTGAAATGTATCGCAAAGAATATCTCAACTCGTATGCCCTGAACTGGGTTTACGACCACAGACATTTCCTTAACCCTTATTTCGGAGGAGGTATGCATTTTCCCAAACTGGTGGGAACTGTTCACAACGGGCGCAACCACGAGTTATTGGATATGGCAGTGATGCGTGGCGACAACAAGCAGACATGGTATAGCAACTACTTCATGGAGGTGTTCAAAGACCCGTGGATAGGAAAGAATGCCATTCTGTTCAACGACTTCATGCAAAAGTTATTTGACACGATGGTGGACGTGGGATTGCTGAACAAAGAAGAACAGGGAGGTGGCAACTATGCCATCCGTCCTGAGGCAATATGGATTAGCAAAAGGGTGAAGCACATTCAGTGTGACACGTGTCAATCGCGTATGTGTGTGGCAGCGGAAGATTCATTAGCAGAAGGAACACACTGTCTTAACTACAAATGCACGGGTACATATTCAGAGGAAAGCAAACCCGAACTGAACTACTATCTGCAAGTGTATAACCGCAACCTATCACCACGTGTGCATGCCCACGAGCATACTGGATTATTGGAACGAGAAGTGCGCGAAAAGCTGGAACGTGACTTCAAACTGCATCCACACAGCAATTCCATTAATGTGCTCAGTGCTACATCTACCCTTGAGATGGGTATTGACATAGGTGACTTGAACGTGACGGGCAATACAAACGTGCCGCCAAAGCCCAGCAACTTCCTGCAGCGAGTGGGACGTGCCGGACGTAAGGAAGGCAGTGCGCTGATAATGAACTATGCACATGCCGGCGAACCGCATGACATGTATTATTATGAATATCCATTGGAGATGATGCAAGGCGAAGTGAATACGCCTGGATGTTTCTTAGAGGCTAAAGACATCTTGCGCCGTCATTTCCTGGCATTTTGCATCGACTCATGGACAACGGATGATGCCGGACATACATTGCCACATCATATACGTGAGCTGCATCTGATAAATGACAACATCTTCAATGACAAGGCTTTTATCCTGAATCAGATTGTCACATTCATCAAGAACAACAAGGCATCACTGAGTAGCGCTTTCCGCTCACAATATGAGGAGAATACAAGTGAGGCTCTTGAAAGATTGTTTGAGACTCTTGGTGACGGGACATTCTACAACCGACTGATAAATGAGTTTGCCTTGCTTGCCGACCGTCTGCATCATTTGGGCAAGGAACTGGAAGAGTATGACGCACAGAAAAAGCACATACAAGCCAATGACACTGCATTAAAACAGATTGAGATGCTGATTTCTGCCACAAAAAAACAGTATGGGCAGATTATGGAGGAAAGCATGATAGAATATATGACAAATGCCGGATTGCTGCCCAACTATGCTTTCCCCGAGACAGGAGTGAAACTGCAAGCCAACATATATTCGTCGCGTGAGAAAGAGGACAAGGAGGGAAATGTGGCAGAACCAAAGACCTTCGAACTGACAAGGGCAGCATCACAGGGAATAAAGGAACTGGCACCGGGTAATTATTTCTACACCCAGAAATACAAACTGAATGTAAGCGGATTGAACACCTTCGACTGGAAGGACTCGTTGACAGAGATGAAATTCTGCTCAAAATGTGACTGTGTCGCCCTTAAAGGAGAGTCGGGATTCGAGACAGCGGCTTGTCCTAAGTGCAACGACCCTTCATGGGGCGTAAACCGTCACCCTGTATTGAAGTTCACAGGTGCAAGAAGTATCATGCACAACAATGATGCTGCTATTGACGATACGAACGAAGACCGTGACAGTGAAAAATATATCATCAAACGCCATTATATGTTCCACCATACAGGAGCTACCACTTCGTATGCCATACGGGGCGTGGGATTTGGTATTGAATTCTGCAACAATATGGAATTATATGAGGTGAACTATGGTATGCAAATGCAATCAGGAAGCAAGGTGGAAGTAAACAATGACCCGCTTGTAGCACTTAATGGATTCATAACATGCCGACACTGCGGAAAATCCACTCCTATATTAAGTGGTGTGAACCAGGAAGAACAACACTACAAGTTCTGCACGCACAAGGACAAGGCTTTTGCGGATGACATCAACGGAGAGGAGTTTGAGACACTATACCTTTACCGGCACATGCAGACTGAGGCTATCAAGATATTGCTGCCTATACAAATCATGGATGCCGCAGCTGCCGTGGAGATGTTTAAAGCGGGCGTTGAACTGGGAATGAAAGCCTACTATAAGTCTTCGCCAGAACATATACGTATTGACTCATACGAGGAGATGAACCTTTCCACCATGAAGAAGGACCACTATCTCGTAATGTATGACACAATACCTGGAGGTACAGGATATTTGTCAAAGCTATATGATACGGAGGAGTTTACAAAACTTCTTCAGATGGCATACGAAAAAATACATGAGTGTACATGCCAGTGGGAAGGCAAAGACTGTTGTTACCATTGCATACTGACCTACGGCAACCAATACAAGCGGGAGGCTTTCAGCAGGGAAGCGGCAGAGACTTTATTTGAAAAACTCATCAGCCATGCTTCTTCATGGGAAACTTTGTCGGGGTCTGTAGGGACAATATCTCAGACAGGAGTGGCTGAAGACAGTGAGCTGGAACTAAAATTTGTAGGTGCACTGAAGACCATCAGCAGAAACAATGGATGGGAGTTTGAGAAAGTGGCGGATGCAGACAGCTACCGCTACGACCTGCATATCATCGACGGCGACAACGACTTGATATATTATGTAATTCCACAGTTTGCCTTGGGCGGACACTATGGCGTAAGAAACTATACGGTGGCTGATTTCCAGATTATCTGTATGGCAGCAAAAATCAACGGAATGAACATTGAACGTATCGACAAACTGCCTATGTGGTCAATATTCCTCGATGGATATACATTCCATGCAAAAGCTCCAAATATGCGTTTCTACAGTGACAAGGCAAAACGCGACGGCATACATGACTCCACGACCCATAAGCTATATTCATGGACGTTGACATGGGAGGATATCCAACTCTTTGAAAATGAAAAAGAGGATTCATTAGGGCTCAACAATATGAACAGGTTGATTGAACTATTAAAGAATCCACAACCTGGATATATTACGGAGACTGCCTTTGGATGTATTGCTAATACTGATAATTTTATGGGCATGGGAGGCTCGCTATATCAAGGTGAGATAACGATTGACGACAGTTGTTATGACACACTCACAGATGACTCAACGGATGAAGAAGTGGCAACGGCATTGGATAAAGCTATCAGGTATGACTGGCATTTGCAGAACAATCAATATTCCTTGGACAAGGATGAATGGACTGGATTTTGGCGAAGGTACAACCTTCTGCAGTTCTTCTCAAACAAACAGGATATTGTTGAAGCAGAAACGATGGATATAGACCGCGATGAGATAAAGATGTTCTACCCTGAATTGGAGGATATTGTTGACATGCTGATTGACAACAATATCGCTTTCGGATATGAAGGAGATACTGACCTGACAGATGCAGACGGAATTGTTCTTGCTTCTGCCGGTATGCTTTTACGCGACAAGAAAGTGGCAATAAACCCTTCGGACGAACATTCAAAGGCTATCCTTGAAACTGCAGGATACAAAATATTATATTCACAAAACTTCAATATTAACGATATTATAAACATATAAAGATATGAGACTTTTTCTTTCTGAAACTTGTTTTGAACCATTGTTTGCTCTTCCTAAGAAGATACAGACGAAAGTGGTCAACTTCCAAAAGAAGTTCCGTGAGTGCACAACCGCAAATGGTATGCACCTTGAACCAATAGCGCAGTTCAACGATGACTCGATGCGGACAGCACGTATTGATGATAACTACAGAGCTGTAATTGGCATAATTGATAATAATGCCTACCTCTTGTTTGTAGGTACGCACGAAGCTGCATATAACTGGGGCATTCGCAAAAAACTGGTATGGAACAACCATACCCAAGCATGCCAAATAGTAACAATGCAGCAGACAACGGAAACTATTCTAAACACATCATCTTATGAACCACAAGAGTCATTTCCTTTCACTAATATCCCCGAGGAGAAAATGTTGAAGATAGGTGTGCCGCAGGAACTTGTTGCCCAGGTCATGCATATAAAGTCCTTGGATGATCTTGACCCTCTGGAAGAATTCCTTCCTTCGGATGCTTACGAGAATATCTTTAATCTGCTTGATGGTGAAGATATTGACAATATTATTGCAGAGATAGTGGAAGGGCAGGCAAAAGCTGATGAAGACCAGTTGCTGAGCAATAACAACAAACGCCGTTTTGTTGAACTGACTGACGATGAAGACCTGCAACGGATTCTGGACAATGACATGGACAAATGGCAGTTATTCCTACACCCCTCTCAGCAGAAGTTGGTTGATGCTGACTATAAGGGTACTATGAAGGTAAGTGGAGGAGCTGGCACTGGTAAGACTGTTGCTGCGCTGCATCGTCTGAAGCATCTCTGTGAAAACCCAGACGCTAAGGTTCTCTTTACTACATATACCCGTACACTGAAGGAGAATCTTGATGAATTGATAAAGAAAATGGACATCTGTCGCTCACGTTGTACCATCAATAATATTGACCAGGTACTAATAGAAACTGCCCGCCAATATAAGGTAAAAGAGGGGTATAAGGTTCTTGATTATTCTGGTGATGAGGAATCACTGAAACTTTGGCGTGAAGTGCTCGAAACAGAAGTGACGGAGTTTGATGAGAAATTCCTGTATGATGAATATATAGATGTTATTGTATATTTTGGTAATACCGACGCCAAGTCATATATGATGCAACAGCGTGTGGGCAGAACTAAGGCGCTAAGCAGGAAACAACGCCTCGAAATATGGAAACTTGTGGAAAAGTATGTCGCTCTTAAACAAGAACGAAAGGTTGTTGACCGTCTGGAATTATTTAATGAGACTACCAGGTATCTTAATGATAATAACGTTCGCCCATATACAAACGTAATAGCTGACGAGTTCCAGGACTTTTCAAATCCTGAACTGAAATTTCTTCGTGCATTAGTGGCTGAAGGCAGTAATGACCTCTTCTTGACTGGCGACCCTATGCAGCGTATATACAGTGGAAGGAAGATTAATTTTGGCGCTGCGGGAATTAACGTTCGTGGTGTTCGCAGTCGCAGACTGAAAATCAATTATCGTACCACCGAACCCATCAAACGAGTGGCTGTAAGTGTTATCAAAGGTCTTGATTATGATGATATGGATGGGGGAACTGAGACAATGAAGGGATATGTTTCGCTTATCCACGGTGGTGAACGTCCTATATACACAATGGTAGGCAACGCAACAGAAGAGGTAGGGCAAGTAATAGAATGGATTAATGTATGCAGACAAAGTGGCATTGCATTGAAGGATATTTGCATTGCGGCACCAAGTATGGGGATGATGAGGGAATTGCAGACGCGCCTGCATACCGACGGCACGGCTTATACAGTATTGAAGGGAACGGGCAAGCACGGAGACAAAGATGGTATCTCACTTTGCACTTTACATTCCTTGAAAGGACTTGAGTTCAAGGTTGTTATTCTTATGGGTATTAATGAACGGAATATCCCTTCAAAGGCCACTGACTCTTATCCTTTCACCGGAATGGATGTACTTGACAAAAAGGAATTCCTCTCATCGAAGCGTTCACTGATATATGTTGCTGTTACACGTGCAAGACAACTTGCATTCATTATTGGATTCGGGGAACCTTGCGGACTATTATCATCTATTATGGCATAAGAAAAAGCCGTGGTTCAAATGAACCACGGCTTTATTTTGTGGGCGCTGAGGGATTCGAACCCCCGACCCTCTGCTTGTAAGGCAGACGCTCTGAACCAACTGAGCTAAGCGCCCTATCGCTTGTTTGCGGGTGCAAAGGTACTACAAATATTTGAACCCACCAAATATTCAAGCGATTTTTAACTGAATTTAACTATATAATAGTTGCTTTATTATCCAATTACTTGATTATCTGCTCCAAACCGCTTACATTCTTGCGAATTTCAGCATCGGTGAGGGCATAGTTTTGCAAGTCACCACTGATGAAACGGTCGTAGGACGGCATGTCGATAAGTCCATGTCCGGAGAGATTGAAGAGGATGGTCTTCTGCTCACCACTCTCCTTGCATCGCTTTGCCTCACGGATGGTGGCAGCAATGGCATGGCAACTCTCGGGTGCGGGGATGATACCCTCGGTACGGGCAAAGAGGATACCGGATTCGAATGTCTCCAACTGCGGAATGTCAACACCGTGCATCATCTTGTCGCGGATAAGTTGGCTGACGATACTTCCCGCACCATGGTAGCGCAAACCACCGGCATGGATATTGGCAGGCTTGAAATCGTGACCAAGCGTGAACATAGGAATGAGCGGTGTATATCCTGCCTCGTCGCCGAAATCATACTGGAAGATACCACGCGTGAGCTTAGGGCAACTTGCCGGTTCGGCAGCAATAAACTCGGTGGTCTTGCCGTCGAGGATATTATGACGCATGAAGGGGAATGCCAATCCGCCGAAGTTACTACCACCGCCGAAGCAGGCAATCACAATATCGGGGTATTCGCCTGCCATCTCCATCTGCTTCTCGGCCTCAAGACCGATGACTGTCTGATGGAGGGTTACATGACTGAGCACTGAACCGAGGGTGTATTTGCAATGCGGAGTGGTTGTTGCGAGTTCAACTGCCTCAGAGATAGCCGTACCGAGCGAACCGGGGTGAGTGGGATCAACAGTAAGGATATTCTTTCCGGCACGCGTTGACATGGATGGAGAACCAGTGACTGCAGCTCCGAATGTACGCATGATAGAAGAGCGATAGGGTTTCTGCTCCATCGTAATCTTCACCTGATATACGGCAGCGTCAAGACCGAATATCTTGGCGGCATAGGAAAGGGCTGCTCCCCACTGACCGGCACCTGTCTCTGTGGTGACATTGGTAGTGCCCTCCTGCTTGCAGTAGTAGCACTGAGGCAGGGCGGAGTTTATCTTATGACTTCCGAGGGGATTGACACTCTCGTTCTTGAAATAGATGTGAGCAGGAGTGTCGAGAGCCTCCTCAAGGCCGTAGGCACGCACCAACGGAGTGGAGCGATAGAACTTATACTTATCCCTTACCTCCTCGGGGATGTCGATCCAAGCGTGCTCCATATCGAGCTCTTGCTTGGCACACTCTGCGGCAAAGATATGACTGAGGTCGTCTGCGGTGAGAGCCTCGTGGGTTGCGGGGTTAAGCGGTGGCAATGGTTTGTTGACCATATCGGCCTGAATATTATACCACTGCTCGGGAATCTGGTTTTCATCCAGAATGAATTTCTTTTGTCTTGACATATAATTATTAGTTTTGTTGACATATTGTATCAAAATCGGCTGCAAATATAACACTTTTTCTTCTTAATACAAAATAAATTGCAAATTATTTTGCCATGTCTGCAAAAATACGTATCTTTGTGGCGAAAATAACATATATAACATGGATATAACCGAAAGATTTTTAAACTACACTAAGTTTGACACACAGTCGGCTGAGGATAGTGACACCGTCCCCAGTACCGACAAACAACTCGTGTTTGCCGAGTATCTTAAGAAGGAACTCGTGCGCGAGGGATTTGAGGATGTAAAGCTCGACGACAAGGGCTATCTCTATGCTACACTGAAATCCAACATGGGAAAGCAGAAAGTGCCAACCATCGGATTTATCAGTCATTATGACACCAGCCCCGACTGCTCGGGAGCGAATATCAAGGCACATATCGTGAACAATTACGACGGTAGTGACATTCTACTCTCGGAGGGTATAGTGTCGTCGCCGAAGAAATTCCCTGAACTGCTTAAGCATGTGGGTGAGGATCTTATCGTAACCGACGGACACACTCTGCTCGGTGCCGACGACAAGGCGGGTATTGCTGAGATTATCCAAGCCATGTGCTATCTGCGCGACCACAAGGAGATTAAGCATGGCGACATACGCGTGGGATTCAATCCCGACGAGGAAATCGGTATGGGAGCTCATCACTTTGACGTGGAGCGATTTGGATGTGAATGGGCATACACCATGGACGGTGGCGACTTGGGAGAATTGGAATACGAGAACTTCAATGCTGCCAGTGCGAAAATAACTATCCACGGAGTGAGTGTGCACCCAGGATATGCCAAGGGTAAGATGATCAATGCCAACCGACTTGCTGTGGAACTGGCATCTATGCTTCCTGCCGACGAGACTCCCGAGACAACCGAGGGATACGAGGGATTCTTCCACTTGCTCGGAATGAACACCAATACCGAAAAGGCACAACTCTCCTATATCATCCGCGACCACGACCGCGACAAGTTTGAGGCACGCAAGCGACTGATGGCTGAATGTGCAAAGAAGATGAACGAGAAATACGGTGAGGGTACGGTGGATTGCGAAATCAAGGACCAGTACTACAACATGAAGGAGATGATAGAGCCTAACATGCATGTGATAGACATCGTACTGAAGGCTATGCAGGAATGTGGTGTTCGTCCGAAGGTACAACCGATACGTGGAGGTACTGACGGTGCCCAACTGAGTTTCAAGGGTCTGCCCTGCCCCAACATCTTTGCCGGAGGCGTCAACTTCCATGGACCTTACGAATTCGTAAGTATCCAGTCGATGGAGAAGGCAATGAACGTTATTATCAAGATATGCGAGATAACTGCAGGTTATAACGATTAAGCGCTTTGCGCTTAATCGTTATTATTTTCCAGGTCTTCTATCGTGGCTTTCAGTGCGTCGATTTCCATCTGATACATCTCCTGAATGCCCTGTACATCGGGTTCCTTTTTCCATTTCGACTTACCGATATTCAGAGTCAATCCCACTTCAATATTGAGGGAGTGATCATGGCGTGTCTTACCCGTTAGTTCGGAGATATTGCCATAGCGCTCACTGCCGCGGTAGTTGAGGTCGATGTTAAGGTCGAGACGCTTGGAGAGACGGAACTTATTGACCACACCCGCACTCACACCAAGCAACGACGGAGTGCCAAGCGACATTCCGCCACCTACATACGGCACAAGGTGATACACCCTCTTGGCATTATATCCGCAGAGGATAGTGCTAAGATTGAACATCACCTGCTCCTCTACAGCTTTTGCCCTAAAGGCATTAAACTTCGTTCGCACACCGATAGACGGCGAGAACCACTTGCCGATTGACATCGACATACCCACCTTGTCAAATTTAGGCATAGAGGCTGAAGCCTCAACAAACCAGTTTGTCCAAAAACCATTGGTAACAACGGTGTATTTCTTCCCCGACAGTTCCGACATTCCATCCTCAGATGTCATGTCGTCCTGGGCATAAACTCCGGCTGTCATCGCAGCCATTGCCAATATCATAAAAATCTTTTTCATTGCCATTCCCTTATTCCTAATTTAATAATTGTTCAATATCCTTCTGCGGCAGAATGCTGAGGATTGCCTTGCCATCGGGAGTGTAATTAACATTTGACGATGCGAAGAGGTCGTTGACGAGAGTCTCCATCTCCTCGTTACCAAGCACCTCACCATAGGTCACTGCCGAACGGCGCGCCATCCCCAATGCCAGTGTACTGTGAATATCTGTTGCCGACGCACATCCTTTCTCGGTTGCATCCGCCACAATCTCCTGAAGAAGAGACACACTATTGATGTCCTCCAATCCTGCAGGTACGCCATTCACCGAAAAACTATTGCCGCCGAGGTCGGTGAGGTCGAATCCCACCTTCTGTAGATAGGGCAGCAACTTCTCCACTATCACCTTGGCTGACGGGGCAAACTGCACCACCTCGGGAAACAACACCTTCTGAGTGCGCGACACCTCCTGCTCCATCTGATTCATAAAGCGCTCGTAGCGTATGCGTATGTCGGCACGGTTCTGGTCGATAATCATAAGTCCCGACTTCACTGCTGTCATTATATACTTCCCCTTGTACTGATAATGGCTTGGCGAACGGTCCTCGATAGGGTTGCCTATCTTCGACTGCACCACCTGCGGGAATGTTTCTTCCGTATGCAGACCCTTATACAGTTCCTCCCATTGGTCAATCACCTTGTCCTTATGCTCCACCGTTGATGTTGTCTCGAAGGGATTATAGGTTGGGTTATATTGGGGTTTGGGCGGTGCAATGTTATATGATGGGTCGAAAAGAGGTATCTCGGGTTGTCCCTCCGTGTCGAAGTCTATTGACGGTATCTCGCAGAACTTACCGATACTGTCGTTGACAGCCGCTGTAAGAATCTGCCATATCGCCTGTTCGTTCTCGAATTTTATCTCGGTCTTGGTGGGATGTATGTTCACGTCGATGTCACCTGCGGGAACGGTGAAATAGATAAAGTATGGCACCTGCATACCCACGGGTATCATACGCTCGTAGGTATTCATCACCGACTTATGGAAATACGGGTGCTTCATATATCTGCCATTAACAAAGAAATACTGCTGCACCCCCTTCTTCTTTGCCGATTCCGGTTTGCCGACAAATCCCGTTATACTGCACAAGGATGTCTCCACCTCAATGGGCAGCAAGTCGTGGTTGAGCCTCTTACCAAAGACATCCACAATGCGCTGTCGCAATGTACCCGCATGAAGATTCATCACCTCCAATCCATTGCTATGCATGGTGAAAGATATCTCGGGATAGACGAGTGCTATGCGCTCAAAGGCTGTCATTATGTTATTGAGTTCGGTGGAGTTGCTCTTAAGGAATTTCCTTCGTGCAGGTACATTATAGAACAGGTTCTCTATCTTGAAATTACTGCCTACGGGACATGCCACAGGTTCCTGTCCCGTCACTCTCGTACCTTCGAGTGTGAGCAGAGTACCTATCTCCCGGTCGGCCATTCTTGTGCGCAGTTCCACCTGTGCCACAGCTGCAATGGAGGCGAGCGCCTCACCACGGAATCCCATGGTGTGGAGGTCGAACAGGTCGGCAGCCTTCTTGATCTTGGATGTAGCATGGCGTTCAAAGGCCAGTCGGGCGTCGGTGTCCGACATACCCTTACCGTCATCGATCACTTGTATCATCGTGCGTCCGGCATCTACAACCAGTACGTTGATGGTCTTGGCACCCGCGTCAACAGCGTTTTCCACGAGTTCCTTAATCACCGACGCGGGGCGTTGTATCACCTCTCCCGCCGCAATCTGGTTGGCCACTGAATCGGGCAGCAACTGAATTATGTCGCTCATATTTTTCTCATTTAATATCTATAAATTTTGGCACGGAAATCCACCGTGTCTTTGAAAAAGCCGTGTTAATCCGTGCCAAAAATTAATCCTTAATTTCTAATTCTTCAGCTCCCTCTTTGGAGCCTCGCGTTTTTTCTCCTCTTTTAGTTCTGTGCCCTCCTTCTTTCCTCGCCAATTGAAGATGTCCTGCTTGTTGAGCGGACGCACATAGTCAAACCATGCGTAGGTGGGCAGGAAATACTTGTCGGGCGGTACCTGGGTCATCGGATAGAGCACACCCTCGGCCTTTGGCATCCAGATACGCTTCATCTTCTGGTTTTCCATAAACATTCTCATGTCGCTCGTCTCGGTATAGTTGAGACCGATGAGCGTACTGTCTTTATCGTCGATGGGATAATACACTATCAGCACGTTGTCCTTGGCCCGGCCCTGCCTGATCTCACCATTATCGAAATAGGCAAACATCTCCTTCGACGAGCATTGGTTGAAGTGGATAGAGTCGGAAAGCTGCTGCACCGACAATGCCTGACCGATGACGTGGGCACGGTTGATGGTGGAGTCCTTCATATACACGTTGATAACCTCGCCAAGCAACTGCTGGTTTTGGTTCCACACTATCGGGTCCTTATACATCGACATGCACGAGTCAAGAGAGTTATACACGAGCGAGTCGCACACTGCCTGCACGTCAACCCTGTATGCCCTCACCTTGTTATAGGCATGAATCTTGCGATACACCGAGTCGGTGTTGATATTGAATGTGAATATCTTAAACGTGTCGGCATGCATGAAGAGAGTGTCCTTCTGCGAGTAGTCGATAGCCACCGCCTTCTTGGTTGCCATGGCATATCCCTTCTCGTCGTCATAATAGCAATAGTCGCCGGTGAACATATTCTTGTTGACAGAGTCGGTGTATATCACGTTGTTGAACGCCTCGCTCACTCCCGTCTTACTGTCGTAATAGACACTGTCGCCAACCATCGTCTTTCCCTCGTCCTTCATCACCGAACGCCCAAAGAGTTCCGACTTTTCCGTTTTGGTGTTATAATATCCATCCTCGGTGTATATCTTACTTGTCTTGGATGTGATATTCGACGGACCGACAACATGAGCCATGTGGGTGTCTGTATTATAATATAAGGTGTCGGACATCAGGAAGAACTTCTTGTTCTTCAGTCGCACGTCGTAGTTAAATAATGCCTGATGGGTGTCGGTGTGATATTCTCCCCAATCGGAGGTCAGCGTACTGGTGTTATCCACCAACTTACCGCCCTCGAAGAAATAGCCCACGTTATACATACGGTCGTAGTTGAGACTGTCGGTGTATAACGTCGATTTGCGATGCTTGAGCACTACGTTATATCGGGCTATCGCCATCTCGTCGTTACCGTCGTAGAAGGCATAGTCGCTGAAGAGTGAGAGTGTGTCGCCCTGATACATCTTCACATGTCCGAATGCCTCAAACGAATTGGTAGCCTCAAAGAAATGCGCACTGTCGCAGTAGAGGCGCGCCCCATTGTGGGTGAAGTGCACCTTGCCGTTGAGTATCTGTGCGTCGGGCATCTTCATCTGGTCGTAGTGGAGCACATCGGCATGCACAAGATACACCCTCTGTGCATCCTGGCGTCTTTCAGTACGAGCCCTCTGCCTGCCCTTCGATTTCTTGCCACGACGTCCTGACTGAGCCAGCAGACTCAATCCAAAAAGACACAGCACTGCAAACAGCGCCCACCTATATCCATTTGTCTTATTTGTCACCTTACCCATCCTTGATACTCAAACTTACAGTCCTTGTATCGTTCGTTGATTCTCACGTATGTAGCCTTTATCTTGTCGCACACCCACTGATGGAGCTTTTCCATCCTGCGCTTGTTTTCCACCACAGCCTTCATCACCTGGAAATCCTCGGTGATAGTGGCCTTGTGACCCTCTACACGGTTTTTCAGTTTGGCAATGGCGCAAACTGTCTTGCCACGCGCATTGATCATCTGGAAGGGGGCTGAAATACCACCAATCTTCAGAGTGTCGATAGCTCTTGCCACCTCAGGAGGCAGTTCGTCCATCTTGAATCTCGATGTACGCGACATATCCTTCACATTAGCCATCAGACCCTTGTTGTTGCGTGTATCCTTGTCGTCGGAGATATAAGACGCACCTTCGTCGAATGTGAATTTCTCGGCGAGGATGTCATTGCGTATGGAGTCGAGGCGCGCCAACGACTTCGTTATCGACGAGTCGGACACCACGGGTTTGAGCAATATATGACGGCAGTTGATCTTGTCGCCACGCTTGTCGATAAGCTGTATGATATGAAAACCGAATTCCGACTCCACAATCTTCGACACCTTATTAGGAGATGTCAGATTGAACGCCACATTGGCGAATGCCGGGTCGAGTGTACCACGACCTGTATATCCCAGTTCACCTCCCTGACGAGCCGAACCAGGGTCCTCACTATAGAGGCGTGCAAGAGTGGAGAACTGCG
>SAMEA3663006__coassemble_350_pt1 | contig 21984 bp, 9 predicted proteins | sample SAMEA3663006__metabat2_low_PE_026 | metagenome-assembled genome bin SAMEA3663006 (sample SAMEA3663006) | pig gut metagenome | biome: pig gut; feature: pig-associated habitat; material: faeces | place: France | collected 2012 | reverse complement strand
TATTTGGCTAACAGATTTGCGTGGGCTATCCACGGACAAAATCTGTAGAGCCAATGTTTTCTCCTTTTTGTTGGCAAAAATACAGAATTATTCTTGAATGACCAAACTTTTACTGAAAATTCTATTAAAATCTAATTTTAAAAGCTACATAACGAAGAAAAGAATACAGTTAATGATTAAACAAAGAATAGCTTGTGCATGAAATCCTACGGGCTATTATACTCCTTATGTTTTCTGTACCGGAATCCCTAATTGTTACGGTCTTACGTGGCCAGCCTACAAAATAATATTCCCTTGACTCGTATCCTTTTATGTCCACATCTCCATCCAATTCCTTATTGAAAAATTCGCCTATAGAGCCTTCTATTTTCTTCTCTTTTCCAAAGCCAACATTTGACAATCCTCTTGCCAACAGGCCGGAAAACCGCTCTTTAGGAATAACGGTTTCACTAAGTGCCATGGTGAAACACCCTGCATACGTGCCGTCTTCCTCATAGTCATTATAGGCAATATACTTATATGTAACAGGTATTTCGCTCGATACTGAATCAACGAAATTGTTTTGTCCCTCTTTGACTTGTATGCCATGACTTCCGAAAAGCAAGTCAAGCTCTGGAAACATTCCCATCATGCCTTGCTCGCTATTGATGGTGTGGTCAAGCATTCCTTTTAAGCCTTTAAATGTTTCCTTATCCATGGTGTTTGCTTCATCATTCAACAAGGACTTAGCCTTGTCGTACAGCATTTTCCAGTTAGATATACCTTGAAGTGCGCCATACTCATCAAGTTTTACAATAACTTTTTCTCCTTTGATGGTTTCAAAGAATTTCTTCTCAAAAAACGCTTTCTTGATGTTATCATCAGCCTTAATATCATTACTAATCATTTCAAGCGTGTAGCCATTACCTGTTGAATCAGCAACAACTATCGATATGTTACGTGACAGTGTCTGAACAGATACAGTATCCTCGCCGACAACTCTCATATCTTGGTAATCGTACACATACGTCACTGTATCATTCTTGCCGAAATATGCGATAATATTTACTACGGAGTCCTCACTGAGTTCGGCTTCATCATTGGTTTCATTGCTCTGAGCCAGAACATGTGAAACTGACAATGGCATCAAAGCCAAACACCATACAATAATACGAATAAATACGTTTTTCATCATTTTTTAATTTTTTTCAAAGTTAGTTCTTATTTTTCAAATACCCAAATATTTTCTAATGTTATTATACAAAGTTAATAAGAAAAATCAAACAATAAACATAAATTTCTGATTTTCACCTATATTTTTTGACACAAGGCATATTAAAACAAGTCATCAAGACATACCTCGGAGTTTACAATGCTATGATAATGACTGTTGCGTACCATACCGAATGTTGTCACCATGGTTATATGAATGCCACATCGTGTGTGAGTCTGATTGACAAACAAGCCCATACGCTCACGAAGCCTCATCTCGTAGTCCTTGACGATAGAATATGGTGATGAAGAGAACTTCATCTCACAGAGATTTATGATTCTGTCTCCACGTTGTATCACAAGGTCTATCTGTGCAGGATTGTTTGGATCAGACGAACGCCACGAACTGCTGTAGTTGCTTATAACATCTATGTGCAACTTATTCTTTATCTGATCCAAATGCAACAGACACAGTAGTTCAAAACTGAATCCCTGCCATATCCTCACCTGCTGGCTTTGCAGTATATGTGACCATCGGCAATTGTCCTTACCGTCATCTTTTTCCACAAATTTATAATAAAACAATGTATAGAAGTCCTTTATACGATAGAGTGTGTTTTTTGTCTTGTTGCCAAATTGCGAATATCCGAAAATAAAGTCGCAGCGTTCAAGGTCTGACAAGACTTTGGTTATGGATGAACCTCCAAACCCACATTGTTCTATCAGTTCATTTCTTGTCATTCCATCACGTTTGGCGGAAAGTGCCTTTACTATGGTCATATATTTCTCCGGGTCCTTGAAAAGGGCAGAGTACAATTCTGAATATTCCATTCTTAGAGGGGCATTTTCAGAAGAGAAAAACAGCCGGTCGATATTTTGGCTGAGGCTTTCACTGCGGTTAAGCAATGTCAGGTAGAATGGCACTCCGCCTAATGCCATATAGCATTGGGCTATCTGGTATCTGTCCCATTGAATACCCTGGCTATGCAGAAGTTTCTCCACTTCGTTAAGAGTGAAAGGCTTAAGATATAGATGTCGAGTAATACGGTTGAACAGGCCGCCTCGGTTATGAAACACCTTATCCACCATCCACGACGTTGCCGAACCACAGGCAATCAGCACAATGTCATCACGCATGTTTGCCCATCCGTTCCAAAAGAGTTCGAGAGCAGGGACGAAGTCCGACTTGGGGGAGTCCATCCATGGCATCTCGTCGATAAAGACAACACGCTTCCCCTTTGTGCGCTTTTTCGTCAGAAGGTCTTCAAGCAGATGGAAAGCGTCAAACCAGTTTTGCAGTGCTGGTTTGAAGTCAATTGCGAATTGTCTTTGCAAGGCAAGGGCAAAGTTGTCGAGCTGAGTTGCCTTGCTGATGCCTCTTGTTCCGACAAACAGGAATGAAAACTTATTATTGAAGTATTCTTTTATAAGAAAAGTCTTACCTATTCGTCGCCTTCCATATACAGCAACGAATTCCGAACGCTCTGATTTCATGGCCTCTGCCAGTGTCTGAATCTCTTTCTCTCTTCCGATAATCTTAGCCATATCTGATATTATTTTTCGCCAAAAGTACAAAAAAAAATAAGATTTGGCAAATTATTTAATTTTATTTTTCACCAAATCTCACTATTTTCACTTCTTTTGGCTGATTTAAAACAAAAACGACCGGGACTGTCGCCTCATTAGCGTTGTCCCGGTCGAAATATTTAGTATCTAATGTATGTAATTACTTCATACGAGCACCTGTAGCGCTGAATACCTTGTCACCATTAACGATGAGGACACCGTTCTTGGTAACAACCTTCTTAACGGCAGGAGCAGCTGTCTTGTTGTCATTTACAGAAGAGATGCCAGTGCCAGGGGTGAAGCCCTTGTAGGTCATAACCTTTACGCTGCTGATAGCAGTGTCGTAACGATAGAGCTTGAATGTCTCGCCAGCAACAACAACCTCTGAAGAGGTGCAGTCACCCTTGTCAGGACGGTTGTAACCACCAGTCTTATTAACGATAAAGAAGTTTGGCTTGCTTGCATCGACGCTTGTGTACTTAGGATCAAGGTGCATGTTGAGGTAGTTAGAACGTACAGCGCAGTCGCCGTCAACCTTAGTGCTTACATCATAATAAACCAATCCCTCGAATGGCATTATACACCAAGCATAGTGATCGTTGAACACCTTGTAGAGAGCAGCGTTTTCCTCAGAGGGAATAAGTGGGAGGGCGCAAGTGTAAACATCGTTAGGACAGAGCACGTTCCACTTTGCATTCTCAGTACCGCAGTCAGTGTCGGCGAATATACCGTGACCTTCCTTAACGCTTACGTAAGAAGCAGCATTGTCTTCAACATAAACCTCATTTGTTCCGTCAGCCTTGTAACCACGCTTCTCAGATGACATGATACGATCCCAGTGTGACTTACCTGCAGCGTCAACAAGCTCAACGATATCCCATCCAGACAATCCGGCATTGATTTGGTCGTATGTCATGATGTAGCTCTTATCCTCAGCAATTGTATATTCAACGTTGTTTTCGATGGTAACAACATCAGATGGAGAATACCACTCTTGTGAGTGAGTGCCATCGAATGAATAAAGCTCGATTGAACCTGCATCAGCAATCTTAACTAGTTCACCAGAGAGAATGTCTTTTTCCTCAACTACAGCACCACTGGCATCCTTAACTTTAACCTTGATTGTAACAACAGGCTTAAGAAGTGTTTCAGAGTTGTCGGCTAAAATCTTGTACTCCTTGCCAAATCCTTCCTCTACATTTGTGATTATAGCTGTAGGAGAAGGCATGGCAATCTCCTCACATACTACTTCATTGATAATCTCTTCAGATGCATTCTCCTCATTGTCCGAGAGAGTAGTCCAAACTTTCAGTTCACCAGACTTTGTGCAATAGATAATCTTCTTACCGAAATATTCCTCTGCATTCTGCTCAAACCCACGAGTATCATTGGCATCGCCATATTCGACTGTGTATTCCTCACCATCATTAAATATATTTCCAACATTATCCTCTGCATCACCTAACTGAATCCAGTGAAGAGTATGACCCTCGTCAAAGTTTACATAATATGCACGCTGTGCTCCAATAGCTGCGAGAAGATCTACAGAAGGCTCGTTAGCGAATGGACCCTCAGCCTTGTAAGAAAGACCCATATTAGAGAGCTGAATTACAGAGTTGGCACTGTTGGGTGACATTACCCATATACCAGCACGGTTCTCTTCGCAAACATATTTGTGAACACCTGTCTTTACTACATTACCCTCCTCGTCAGTGATAGTGTAAGTGGCAGTCTTGTCAGCAACGTTAATCTCTACTGCGAAAGAATACTTAACGCCAACGTTAAGAGTTGCAGTCTCAGACTCCTCTGTAGGTGCGGGCCAATCGCCACGGGCAGTAGGATTCTCATTGATTACGATGTCAACAGACTCAGCTGTAGAAGCTGTTACACGATAACGGAAGAAATAGTCTTCACCCTCATTGTTAAACCAGTGATAGTTGTGTGAAGAGACGCGAGAGTCTGTCTCGGTACAAGCGTTGACAGGAAGAAGCACGAACTCCATGTCGGTACGTGTTGCATTGACAGTCATCTTCATGTCCTTAGTGAACTTGTAAGTGTTGTTAGGCAGGGAAGCCTCGTCAACCTTCTTCCAAGCATCCTCGTTCCAGAAACGGTTAATCATACGTCCACCATTGTTGGTGAGTTTTACCTCAAGGTAATCCTTGCTTGGGGTAAGAGTCATACGACCAGCATCCTGAAGAGTCCATCCGTCAGCCTTGTCGGTCGGAATCTTGAAGAAGAACTTGTCCATCAACTCTGCTTTTGCCATCGTGCAACAGATAAGCATAAGCAACGAAATTAAAGTAAACTTTTTCATTGTTTAAAATTTTTAGTTAATATTAAATGATTTATTAATTATTTCGTTCCAGTCTCCGACAGTGTGCTTGCGCAACACTGTCTTCAACTGGATTTGCCGAATACATTATTTGTTCCAACCTTCGTTCTGAACAATGGCATTGCCCGACTTCATGATCTCGGTCTGTGAGAAAGGGAAGAGATTCCACTTCGTCTGCCACTGACCGTCACCACGGGTCACAGCCACCTTATTATAAGTGAATGTACCATCCTCGTTCTTGGTAATCTCCATGCGGTGGATGTTCATGAACTTGTCACCATCCTCCATCCAGCGACGCACGTCGTAGAAACGATGGCCTTCGAAAGCGAGCTCAACCCTGCGCTCGTTCTTGTACTTTGCCCAGAACTCGTCGTTGCTCATACCTATAGCGAACTCAGGCATGCCGGAACGTGTGCGGGTCATGCTTGCCATCTTGGCTGCGGTCTGTGAAGCAGGGATGGAGATGGTCTTCTCTGTTCCGTCGGTCTCCTTATATGTCACGCTTCCGCTTGCATCGGCAGCATTGGCATTGCCCGAAGCCTTGAAATACTGATAGAGAGCCTCGGCATAGTTGAGGTACATACCACCCATGCGGAATGTAAGCCATCCATGAGGTGATGTTGTGACAGCAACACCAGAGCGGGCTTTCAGTATCTGGTTAGGGTTGCAGAATTTCTTAAGATAGTAGCTCGTGGTTGTTGCGTATGACTTACCTGCTGCATTACCGGTGCGCGAGTGATAACCACCGATATAAGTCTCGATTACAGGGTGCTCGCTATTATAAGCCTCAAGGTCGTTAGGCCAAGCCTCACCATTGACAACAACAGTCTTTGCAAGACGTGCGTCGCGGTTGGCGTATGGATTGGCAGCGTCATAAAGGTCGCTCTCGGCAATGCTCTTGCCATCTGTGCACTCAAAGGCATCAACGAGATCCTGTGTAGGACAGTTACCGCCCTGAGCTGACGAATAACCCACTGGGAAGTTATATGTCTCGAAGGTATTGGCAGATGCGGTACGACGGGCGAAGATTATCTCCTTGCTGGTCTCGGCATTTGAGTAATACTCAGTGTCCCAAAGCAATGCTATATCTGAAGCCAATCCCATACCCTTTGCCTCGGCTGCATCGATAAGTTCCTTGTGAGCAGCCACAGCTGCAGCCCAAAGAGCCTTCTTCTCGTCAGCACTCTTGCCCTGAGAGAAGAGTGGAGAGGCATGATAGAGAGCGGCCTGAGCCTTCAGTGCAAGCACTGCATACTTGTTGGCGCGTCCTGTCTCTGCCTTTGCAAGGATGTGCTCCTTATCGGCTGAGTAATCCTCAATAATCTTGTCCTTGATGCTGTCGCACTCGTTGGCGATAAAGTCAAAAATCTCGTCGGCACTTGTGCGTGGAAGGGATGTCTCCTCTGTACCAGTGGTATTGTGAGTCTTGAAAGGCACACCGCCATACTGGCGAACCAAAGTGAAGTAGAAATATGCGCGAGCCCAGCGAGCTTCATACACATAGTTCTTGTAGAGATACATCTGCTTCTCGTAGTCGAGGTTGAGCTTAAACTGCTCAAAGTCGAGATTCGACCAGTTGTCTATAATCTCATTACAATAGGTTATACCCTCGTAAGCCGATGACCAGATAGTCTGGTGGGGATTGGCTGCACTCCAGTTGCCATTGTAGAAATCCTCGATGGAATTGCCGTCGTGGCTATACTCCGACTCATCAGTTGCCGATGACAACATAGCACCCGAAAGGTTACCCCAATCACTGTCAATATCATTGTATATCGTAGTCATCAGACCTCCCACGTATGCGAAGGAACGCTCGATATACTCCTTGTCATAGGCTGTGTACTCATTGTAGTCCATATTGCAAGATGACAACGCCATCGCAGCCATTGCAAAGCCTAATATATTCTTATTCAATTTCATAATCGTAATCATTATTAAGTTTAGAATGTAAGGGCAGCACCGAGTTGAACACTTCTTGTCAGAGGCTGTGCCACACCGTATGAGGCGGCGTCAGCCTTGTCGAGATGGTCTGCTGTGAAGAGGTCTGTGCCACGAACATAGAGCTTGATGTTGTTGATAACGCTGAGTTTGTTGAGCAACGACTTCGGCAGATGATAGTAGAGTTCCACATAGCGGAGCTTGATATAGCTGCGGTCGAACATGTTCAGAGTGCTGTTCAAGTCGTTGTTGGCATTGCTTGTCGTAGAGAGACGCGGGAAGAGTGCACTCTCTGTATTGCCACGCTCTGCCGACCATGAGTTCTCATAGAGATACTGTGAGAGGGTATTGGTGGCAACAGCCGAGCGGTAGAGGCCATTGGTTGTCATGAATCCTGTCCAACGACCCACTCCCTGGAACATTGCGTCGAGACCGATGCCCTTGTACTCAGCTCCGAGATGGAAGTTGTAGTAGATGTCAGGAGCTGTAGTACTGTAGCCGATAGCCTTGCGGTCATTGGCGTCGATGTTATTGTCGCCTGTGATGTCAACATACTTCACGTCACCAGGGTAAACAGTTGTGAACGACTGCACAGGATAACCATTCTGCTGCATTTCTGCCGCTGAGATTATTCCGTCGCCATTGAGGTCATCGCTCTTCTGGAAGAATCCGTTGGCTACATAGCCGAAGGCCTGTCCGTAGCAGTGACCAGTGGATGCTGTATTGGCGTACAGCTGAGGAGCCTCAGCCTGCTCTTTGATGGTGTTCTTGTTGAATGTGAACGATGCACCTACATTGATGGTGAGGTCGGAATTAATCTTCTTGCTATAGTCGGCAGAGATTTCAAAACCTTGTGAGTTGACTATACCCACATTCTCGTATGGAGCACCAAGACCGAACACGCTGTTGTAGCTTCCGGCTGTAGAGCACCAGATGTCGTAGCGATGCTGATAGAAGTAATCCAAAGATACATTCAGACTACCGAAGAGGGTTGCATCGATACCGACATTGAACTTGGTGGAACGCTCATGACCCAGCGACTGAGTGCGGGCTGTTGACAAATAGGTGTTGCCCCACTGTGTTCCTGTGTATGTGGCATCGAACGGATAAGATGTTCCGTTCATCAGATAGAACTGGTCGTAATAGGTCCACACGTTGCTTCCAGGAAGCACGTCGAGCGACTGGTTACCAAATGAAGCTCGGAGCTTGAGGAAGTCAACCCATTTCACATCCTTCATGAACGACTCGTTAGAGATGTTCCATGCGGCAGATACATTGGGAGAGAAAGCCCACTTGCTGCCAGGAGCCAAACGGCTAGAACCTGACTCAACAAGGGCAACGTCGAGAAGATACTTATTGGCAAAACCATAATGGGTGAAGAGAGATATGTTATGACGATAGACAGTGGTGTTTGTACCAGTCTGGTCGTTATACTCATAGTCATACTTCAACTGTCCATATACATTATGCTTCTCGGCAAATGTCCTGTCATAATTTACAGAGCCATTGAAGATGCAACGGCGAATCCAAGAGTTGTTGCCAGATGCTTTGCCCATATTAGAGTCAGTACCTTGAACGGAAGACAATGAAGCATTGCCGTCGGATATCACATCGCCAGCGTTTGACACCTCATAGTAGCTATAGCGATAGGTCTTAGAGTGATCCTCATATACATTCGACCATGTGTCATAACCAATCTGACCCTGGGCACTCAGTCCTTCGGTGATGGCCGAGAGATCCTGCACAAGCTGTACGTCGGCATAGAGGGCGCGCTGGTGATTCTTGTAGTAAGCGGCAGCCTGGCTCTGTGCCACCGGGTTGTTGGTGGTATAAACAGTATTACCACCCCATACTGCATCGTTTACCTTCACGGGGAAGGCATTTGCGGGCACCTGATAGATCATCGACCAAAGGTTGGCCTGTGAACCAGGCTGCGACTGTTCGGTGAGCAAACCGTAGAGATGGGTGTGCAACTTTGTCTTGGGGCTGAGGTCGATATCCATATTAGAACGGAGTGTACCACGGGTGTATTTATCCTGTGTTGAATAACCGTCGTTCTGGAAGTTCTTGATGAATCCCTTGTTGGTAAGCAACTGTACGTTGGTATAGTAGCGGAAATTCTTCGTACCACCCTTGAACTCCAGGTTAAAGCGGTCGTTATTGGAGACATTGCGGAATGTCTCGTCTGCCCAGTTCACATTAGGATAGTAAAGAGGGCTGGTGCCGTTCTTATAGGCATTGATAACAGCGTCGCTGTATGCCACATTGCCTGTACTTCCCTGATTGCGGTAAGCCTCATTGACAGCCGATGCATATGTTGCAGCGTCAGCCATCTCTGGTTTGTTGGTGAGGAATGAGAACACGTGGTCGTATGTGAATGTGAACGACTTGGTGTTATACTGTCCATGCTTGGTGGTGATGAGCACTACGCCATTAGCACCCTTGTAGCCATAAAGTGCTGTGGCAGCGGCATCCTTAAGAATCTGCACGCTTTCCACATCCTCTGCAACCACATTCTCAATGGCACGCTCCACACCGTCAACAAGAATGAGTGGTGTGTTACCGTTAAGCGACTGAAGGCCGCGGAGATAGAATATAGGATTCTGGGATGCATAAATACCAGAACCGTCAAGGCTGACGAGTCCATTACCTTGTCCCAGTATGTTATTGCCGATATTACGTGCTCCACGCTTATTGACATCCTTTGTTGAGATGACACTGACGGCAGCCGTTGACTGCTCACGTGTGAACAGACGGTTGGCACCAATGTCAACGGTCTGATCCTTGTAAGCCACGGAATCAATGATGTTTGACTGTGCCATTGCCGGCAGGCATGAGCCTGCAAGCAATGTCAGCATTATGATATTCTTTGTTTTCATATTCGAGTTCATTTATTGTTATTATTCCCAACCGGGGTTTTGAACAAGACCATATTTCTTATTGATTTCTGCCTGTGGCAGCGGTGCGAGCAACCACTTCTTTACCTCGTCGCTCTTCGGGTCCTTATTCCAAAGGTAGCGGCTATTGCCTGTAATTGGCTTGATAGAACTGAGGAAGAACAGAGGCTGTGTGGATGAAGCATCGTTATCGCGGTCGGAACCTACCCATGCCACATGGCGACTCTCGAAGACAGTACCCTTCTGAATCATGCGATACTGCATGATGCCGTGAAGCTGCTTTGTCATCCAGTCGGTGCGCTTCAGGCGTATCATATCAAACCATCGGGCGTTGGTAAGACCAAGTTCGCGAACACGCTCGTCGAGCAGTTCCTCCATGAATTCAGTTGATGTCTCGCCGTTGTCAAGGGTGACATTTGTCGTAGCGGCAGCAGCTGCCGTAGTAGCAGTATAGTCTTTGGCCTTCCGCCATGAAGAACTTGTCCATACCTTTGCCATTGTAGGCAGTCCAACGCGTGAGCGTACGATATCAACCATCTGCACTGCCTTTGCAACATCTGGATTAGAACGCATCACGAGAGCCTCGGCATACTGGAGATAGAACTCTGGCAAAGAGAGAGCCACCCACTGTGTCGGGAAACGATAAGAGTCGGCACTCTGGTCGTTGTTATATACTCCAGTACCAAGATAGTACTTGTTGAATCCATAACCCGAACCGAACATGGTATTCTGCTGGGTGAGTACACCTGTACCTCCGTCATTACCATTATACCACAACTCCCAAGGATAACCAGTCATTGAAGCGGTAGTCCAGTCGAGGTTCATGTTCTGACCATTCACAATGCACTCTTCATAGAGGCGCGGGTCACGGGTAAGTGTTGTGTTAATCTGACGACCACCTGCAGGAACGTCACCACTTACAAACATAGTATGCAGAGACTTTGCTTGACGTGTGATAGCACCTGTAATCTTATTGGTCGTGAAGTTGCTCACTGTATATTTTGTAGTACCATCAGTCTGTGCCTCTTCAGTCATTTCAGGTTCTGTTGCCGAATTCTTGTAAGTCTTCTTTGCAGCATTCTCCCAGTTGAACGGTTCACCGTCATTCCAAGAGAACTTCTCCACATATTCGTGAGTAGGACAGTAAGAGTTACGTGGAACGTCCTTTGAATACCACTCATGCCATCCGTAGCGTGCAGTTGACATTGGGTCGTTACCATACACGCGTACTGAATGAAGTATCTCAGTAGATGCGTTCAGGAAATATCCCTGACGATATGCTAGACGATAAAAAGGCACCTTCTTAGCTGCTGTATTAGCGGACGAAGGAATTACAGCCTCCACCATCTTGTACTGTCCATTGCTCTGAAGTGCGTTATAGAAATCATCGCAAGCCTTGGCAAACTTGTCCCAACGCTCCTGATATTTGGAGGCATCGGTGTACATAATGTAAGGTCTTACCTCCTCTGATGCGCCAGAGTAATAAGGCTGTCCATCCTTAGGATTGAGTAATGGAGAAGCAGCAAACTGCAACAGCTTGCATTTCAGAGCCATAGCTCCTGCCTTTGTCCAACGACCGTTCATTGTAGCTGGATTGGAGGTAATCCAAGGGAATGCACTCTCGTTGATGGCACTGTCGAGCTGACACTCCATCCAGTCAACACATTCCTCTACGGTATTGCGGGGGAACTGATTTGTTACCTCACCAGTCTCCAGAGCATGATCCATGATTGGAATACCACCAAAATGCTGGAAAGTGTTGAAGAAAGCATCAACCATCAGACAACGTGCTTCAGCCTTCAGGCGGTTCTTCTCTTCCTGAGACATGTCAGCCTCGGGTGCACGATCAACGTTTTGAAGGAAGATGTGAGAGGCACGAATCATATACCACTGAAACTCCTTGTCGTAGGAGTAGAGAGGACCGTCGAGTCCGTCGGAACGGTTGGTGGTGGCTGTCATGGCACCAGTATAATACTGTCCATAAACAGCGGCACCGTTCCAGAACAGATGCCAGCAGTCGGTAAGACCGTCAAACTTACCAGTGTATGGATTACCTGAGTGGGGCATATTGGCGCCACCATTGGCGTATGGCAGTCCGTAGTACTGCTTGGAATATATACCTACAAGAAACTGTCGGGTATATTCTGCATTATTGAATACAGTATCAATAGTGGCAGTGGAGCTGGTGGCTTTGTCGAGGGCTGCATTACCCACGGCGATATTGTCGGTACAAGCCATGAAGGTTGCACTTGCCGCAAGCATTGCCACTGCACTACGTAATAATATATTGTGTTTCATTTTGTTTGCTTTTAAATGTGTTACCTTTTTATATTAGAAGCCGACGTTCAGACTGACTGTATATGTGCGCTGAAGCGGGTAAGAAGGCGAATTGGACGCTTTTGTCTCAGGATCACCCCACTCGAAGGGAGTAAGAGTAAAGAGGTTGTAACCAGAGAGTGTCACCTCGCACTTTGTCATACCAATCTTCTTAAAGGCTGGATTGATAAAATCGTATGATAATGAGATGGTCTTCAGACGAAGATACTTTGCATCCTTCTCCCAAAGGTCTGAACCAGCATAGTTCTGCACTGCGTTGCTCCATGTGGCACGTGGGTAAAGGGCATTGGGATCTTCGTTACTACCAGGTGTCCATGTGTCGTTCACGTGGTAAGAAAGCAGACCTCCCTGTGTGGTATTGGAAGAACAGAAGAACGGCTGGCGGAACACATCGGTAATATAACGTGACACGTTCCATGCACCAGTAAACTGAGCATTGAAGGTAAGACGCTTCCAGCTGAATCCAAAGGTAAGACCTGCCATGTATTCGGGGTCATCTGTGAATCCATTGTCGCGCGTCATGTCGTTTTGGTCAATCTTTCCATCCTGGTCAAGGTCAACATATACACAGTCACCAGGCTGCAGGTTGGCTACGAGCTGGGTCGGGAACGGAGTACCGAAGGTCTGTTCGTATTCAGCCTTGGTCTGTTCACCCTCATAGTACTTCCAGAACTGATACATTGAACGTGCACCAATACGATGGCCACGGCTCAACATGTATTCATTCTTCTGAGGAGTCTCTTTCATCTCAATAATCTCGTTCTGGTTGTAAGACAGGTTGAGCTTACTCCAGAAACGTAAATCCTTGCCAATCTTGTCGTTGTAGCTGAGAGACACTTCCCAACCCCAAGACTTTGTCTCACCGGCATTGGTGTAAGGCATTGTGAAACCAATAGTGGAAGGAACAGTGTAATCGCGTACAAGAATGTCTGTACGGTGCTCACGATAGTAGTCGAATGTCGCCCTAATCTTGTCATCGAAGAAGTTGATGTCGAATCCATAGTCCTGCTTGAAGGCCTTCTCCCAACTGATGTTGGGGTTGTTCTTGGCAGACTCATAGGCTCCTGCGATACCAGAAGTTCCAGAAACTGTTCCCGACTGCGCATTACCGAAGAGGTAGCCGTAAGTGTCGGTGTAAGGCAACGTCAGACAGTTTGTGATAAGTCCATAGGAACCTGTGATATACGGGTCGGCAAGATACATGAAGCGGATTGCATCAATGGTTTTGTCATTACCTACGAGACCCCATGATGCACGCAACTTGAAGAAGCTGACTACCTTGGAGATTGGCTTCCAGAATTTCTCTTCGCTGGCAATCCATCCGATAGAACCTGCGGGGAAGGTACCGAATCGGCGACCTGGGGCGAAGTTCTCCGAACCATTATATCCGACATTGAACTCTGCAAGATACTTGTTGGCATAGTCGTATGTCACACGGCCTACGAGTCCAACGTAAGAACGTGGTACATCGGGATAAGAATCTCTAGAGTAGTAATACTGCTTTGACTGGTTGTAGAGCAAGAGTCCATTTACGGTGTGCTTGCCGAATGTGCGGGAATAATTAATACTTCCCTCAAGATACCAGTCGCGTGACTTACCCTGCCCATAACTGTAAGAGGGGTCGGTGTCGTTTCCGTTCTGTCTATATACTATATAAGGTGTACCGTCGGGATTTAGGATTACTTTGCCTGCCTCGTCATACTGCACGAGTGGGTTGTATGTCGCAACGCCGCAATTACCCTGCTTGTTAACGGTAAATGCAGAGTTGTAAGAACCCTTAATCTTTGCCGAGAGTCCCTTGGTGATGAAGTCGAGTTTCTGGTCAAGAACGAGGTCCATCTGCAGCTTGTTGACGTTGGTCTGCATAAAACCATTACCATAGTATGCCATACCGGAGCCTCCAAGGAACGGCAAGTTAAGGCCGTCGGTATAATCGGTGGTACAATATACCATCTTGCCGTCAACAATACCTGGGCTTGAGAACGGTGTGGCATAATAGATGTTCTTGATCATACCGCCAGAACCCTGACCAGTGTATGGTTTGTCAGCATCGTTCACATTACCTGCCACGTTGAACGAAAGTGTGGTAGTCTTCGTGGCCTTAAGATCGAGGTTACCACGGTAGTTGAAACGCTGATACTGATAACCGTAGTTATATCCGCGGTCGAACTCTTTGAACAGACCGTCCTGTGAGTAGTAACCAGCTGAAATAAAGTATTTTACGCGGTCGGTACCACCCGAAATATTGAGGTTATGCTGCTGCTGGAGCGTAATGTCCTTCATGATGTAATCAGCCCATCTCGTATTGGGGAAACGAATTGGGTCAGAACCATCCTTGAACTTCTGGATGATAGCATCTGAGAAGCTGGGGGCGAAAGCATTTTCCGCCATATATGCGTCAACGCTTCCGTATGTACCATTGGCTACAGCCACATTTGCTCGCTGCAGATAGTCGTTGTAGGACATCTGGTTGTAGAAGTTGGCATACTCGTAAGAACTTGCCTGCTCTACCATCTTTGTTGGCGAGAGTGCTGTCCAAGATGTTGAAACGCTAATCTTTGCCTTACCCTCAGAACCGCGCTTTGTGGTGATGAGCACAACACCGTTAGCACCGCGCACACCGAACACGGCAGTGGCGGAAGCATCCTTAAGAACTGTAACGCTCTCGATTTCATTCGGGTCGATGTCTGCCATCGAACGCTCTACACCATCCACCTGGATGAGAGGAGCTGAGTCACCCCATGTGGCTTTACCACGCACGAAAATCTCGGCGGCGTCGGAACCCGGCTCACCTGAATACTGCACTGTAGTGACACCCGAGAGCTGACCACCAAGCACGTTGTTGACTGAACCGACAGATGTGCGGACGAGGTCTTCGCTTTTTACACTGGAGATGGCACCCGTCACGGTCACCTTCTTCTGCACGCCATATGCCACAATCTCAATACCCTGAAGTTCAACGCCGGCAGACACCTTCAACTGAACTTTCATACCTTGCTTCGCCACGACGATTGCCTCATCGTAGCCAATGTAGGTGATCTTGAGCTTTTGGCCTGGTTTAACATTAATACTAAAGTTACCGTCAAAATCGGTCACTGTTCCTTGTGTGTTTTGGCCACCCATTACAAGAACGGTCGCACCGATGACAGGTTCGTTGTTTTCATCTACAACGTTACCCTTAATAGCCTTAGATTGCTGGACATTGAGCACTTCCGCCCTTAGACTTTGACCTCCCCAATATTGGGGAACAAACGTCATTGCGGCACATGCTACTGCAAACTGCATAACAGGCTTTACAATTAACTTGTTTTGTTTTATCATATCTATTATCTATAGGTTTCTAATCTAGACTGTTTACATCATAAATTTAGATTTTCGACTGCAAAATTATATAAATTTATATGGTAAATACTATGTTATTTGACAATTTACCACGATAATTTGATAATATACTCAAAATATTGTTGTTTGCCTAGGAATTTTTGCAAACAATATCCCGTATGGATGTTTTACCTCTAAAATATGCAGAGAGACACAAAGGTACAAAGATATTAATTACTCTGTGCCTCTGTGTCTCTGTGTTTTTTATTGAATAGTGAAAGTGCAGTATTAGAATGAAATCTTGATACTGTTCTTTCCTGAGCGCACAATGTATGTGCCTGATACAAGACCTCTGCCCTTAAGGTCATTTCTCAATGAAGGCATTGTGGTACTTATTCCATCAACAACCTTTACTCCTGAGATGGTATAGACATCAGCAATAAACTCTGATGTGGCATCAATACCCTTAATGCCTGTAGAGGAGCTGACCTTGATGATACCTTGCGAGAGCAGTTCGGATGTATCCCATACCAAACCTTCGGGAAGTTCCTGCAGGTCGAATGTTGGAGTGCCGCTTATTGTGCCTTCACAGTCGAATACTCTCACGTAGTCACCTTCGACAGGTTTCCATGTCGTAGCGTATGTCACATGGATAGTTCCGTTGACAGTGGCATTTCCACCTATTTTCAGGAAAGCCCATGCTTGCGACTGAATTCCAGTGATGGAGTTCACGGATATTGAGTCCGTCTTGGTCTTGTTCACATAGATATGTGATCCGGTTTCCGCATTGAGGTTTCTTTCAATACTAATGATTCCAGTGTTCTTTGTCTGTGATGTAGCAGCATTACTACCTGGGCGGAGAGTTCCTCCGTTGAGAAGGTTGATGCCATAGCTATAACCTACTCCACGCAGTTCGCCGTTGTCCTGTACATAGGTGATGGTAGGAGCTGTCATTGATGATGTTGCTGCTGCCTTGTTCAGCTTCACTGCTCCGTCAATAATCTTCAGCGACTTGGCATTGGCAAGAACATCCTCTGAAGCAATTGTCCATACGCCCGTACCATTCTTCACCATGTGGCTGCCGTTGATAGTGCCCGAGAAGGTGAAGTTGGTGTTGTTGCCACCAACAGTCAGAGTGTTTGTTGCCGAACCGTAATAACCGCCATTGCTGATATATCCAGAGCCAGTGAGCGCACCGATGGCAAAGCTCTTGCCGCTCGTGTTGAACGGTGTGGATTCTGTGAAGGCAGCGTCAACATTGAGGGTTGCGAGAGGAATGCCGTAGGTGTTATTGAAGTCAAACACTGGTTCATAGGCGTTCTTCGGTCCGCGTTTTGCATTGATTGTACCTGCAAATTCGCTCCAGTTGCCCTTAAACGGACAACGCACCCATGTGGCATATATGTTGATGGTGCCCTCACCAGTCAGCTTACCGGTATAGTCGCAGCGTCCGTCAGGATACCATATACCGGTCTTTCCCTTTGGCACAACGATGTTTACGTTGTCAGAGTTGGTGCTATAGATACTGTTGTTTGCCTGTAGCGTAACCTTGCTTCCGTTGAGTACAATGGTCTTGCCAGTGAAGTGTGCATCCTGGAAGTCATATACCGTACCTGAGTTAATGTATAATGTGTCAAAGTCGGCAGCGCAGTTAAGCTGGAGAGTACCGGTTCCTGCCTTGTAAAGATTCCTGCTTTTGCCGGTGCTGGATTTCTTTATGCTTCCATTCAGGATAAGCGTTCCTGACGCATTGATTGTACCGCCATTTTCGTCAATGACGATAGGATGAGAGGCAGTCATGGAGGTAGCAGTCTTCAGCGTACCGTTATTCTTCAGCGTTATGCCGTTGCTGGCATCTCCGAGCGATCCATATTGTGAACCGTCATTGTTGGCGAGCGATGCAGGAGTAAGAATACCGTTGCTGATTATCGTACCGCCATTATATTTATTGATGTTATTAATCTTCACTTCGCCCTTGCCCTCTACAGAGAGTGTACCTTCTCCAGAAATAGCGCCATCACCTGTGATAGAATAAGTCTTGGTGTCGTTCTTGAAGATGATGTTTCCCGGGGTTACGTCCTCAGCCACTGTGACAGCGGTATTCACTGCACTGTCGTCAAACGTTACCTCGTCGCCAGTGACAAACGTCTTGTCTGAAGAAGAGAAGTTCTCTGAGTTCATAAGATCCCAAGTGCCATCTGTTGCACCTGTCCACACTACATCCTCACTGCCACGACCGTCATATACGTTAAGTGTAATCTTGCCGTCGGCGTATGCCAAGTCATACTTTACTCCCATGAGACCTTCTATTGTGATGTCAGAAAGATTGCCAGTCAATCCACTTGCCTCTGCGAGAATATATGTTCCTGCAACAGGTTGGGATGTGAACACAAATACCGGGGCACTGTATTCCGGTCCGTTAGTCCAGTCCTTCTTCTCAATGCTAATCTTGTCGGCAACAATACGGTCGGTCTCGTTTCCATTGACATCAATGATAACGCGGGCACCGAAACCAAGCTCGATTGTCGAGGCGGTAATAGTGCCAACCTTATTCTCTCCACCAGGAAGAATCTCAGAACCATAGTCAGCCTTTATGCCTGCCTGGAACTTACCTCCGTTAGAACTGAGTCGGGCAAAGCGGTTGAGCCAAACGGGGCTCTTTTCCATTGTGCCGTCAAACTGCAGTGTTCCAGCCCATACGTCGGTATTGCCTGTGTATGTCTCTGTGACGTTAGGAAGGATGAGCGTTCCGTCGCCTTGCTTCACAAGACGCAGCGCTCCTATGAAAGCGCCGCCGGTCAGAGTATGCGTATAATAGGAATATTTAATCTCAGTGTCCTTGGTTGTACACTCGCTTTGGGCTGTTCCCTGCACCCACGACGGGGCATTGTCGGTGAAGATAGCGGGAGAGGCTCCCTCTGTCACTGCCACTGTGGCGTCGCCATCAACATCGAGCAGTGCGTGCTTGCCGTTGAGCGATGCTTCAATAGAAGATGATATTATCTCGCGACCCGTAGTTGTGAGAGGAGGAGGAGCGATGGTTATACCTTCCAGTTCGCCAAGGAAATAAGAGGCATGAGGTGGCTGGTTATATCCACAAGGCTGCCATACCATGGCATTGCGATACTGGTGGTCGTACCACAATGAGTAGTTGCGCCACTCCGTCGGGATAGTTGAGGTATATATCCTTATATTATTATCTGCGGTGCGCTCTATCACCTCCTCGCGCCAGTCGCCGAAGATGTCGCCCTGATAGCAAGGTGTGGCCTTGGTGCTATTGTTGGAATAACATCCTGAGAATGTCGCGAGAGTGCCGACGCCTGGTTTTGACACTGTGATATTGTCGAAACATTCCTCCTGCAAGTCACCGTCCCAATAGATACGGAAGTTCATGCCGAGACCGGAAGTGTTTACTGTCACATGGTCATTCACAACTGTTGAGATTGGTGTGTCATGTGCGCCGTATCCTATAGAACCGGGAATAGTGTTATAGAAATTTCCGGCAAGAGCACGACCTGCATCGTTGGTATCTGTCATACGATAGTATATCTTGCTCGTTGTGGCATCACGGTAGTTGTTGGCAGGATTGTCCTCGTTGCAGGCAAACATTTCCTGACCATGTATATAAGGATTAAGGTCGCTCACGTGCTGGGCGTCGCCATGACCGAGACCTGTGGTGGACAGTCCCAGACCATTGTCGTCAATCACCATCGAACCCCATACTATCTCGTCGCGTCCGTCCCAGTCGACGTCGGCGATAGAGTAGTTGTGGTAGCCCTGTCCATACCAAGGCGAACCAGGCTTGTTGTTAGTCCATCGCCATCTCACGTTGAGAGCATGTGTGGCAGGGTCAACGTCGTAGGCAATAAACTTGTGACGAGTGTAGATGCCTCGTCCCAAAAAGATGCTCGGATGCTTACCATCGAGATATGGCGCACCAAAGAAGTTCTTGCTGCTTCGGTGTCCGTAGCCGTCACCCCATGCAGCCTTAAGGTCGGTTTCGCCGCTCTCGTATCTTTTCAGCGGATACTCAATACACTGGTATGGTTTGCCCGTAGCTCCTTCGCAATAATAAAGGAATTCATTGCCGTAGTATGTAAACCATTCCACTGAGCCCGAGCCTTTGGGTATGCGGTAGTTTGTCCACGACGTGCCGTTCTTGCCATCTGCACCGATGGTGTATGTCGTTCCGTCGGCCATGTGCACTGTTGAACCCTCTTCAAGTCGCATCACAACCTCTGCCTTGCCGTCCATGTCCCAGTCATATCCCACGATGTTCTGCTCGTTATTCTGGAAGTCACCCATGTTTGGACCGCAGTTCACCCACCACAATATTGTTCCGTCCTGTTTTAGGCATGCGAGCAAGGAGTATTCCTTTGTCTCCACACCATTTATTGCAGGTCCGTTCTTGGGATAGAGTTGTTCGCCTTCCTCCTTGTTGTCAAACTTCAAGAGTATCTCCACCTCACCGTCGCCATCCACATCGGCGCAGCATGCGTCGTTGGGGATATATGTTGACTTGAGAGAGGCGTCGTGCTTGATGGTTATCGACTTGTAGTTGTTGGCGAGTACAGAGGCGGCCTTCGAAGCCTCCTGCTCCACTCCGTTTACAACTGCCTTGACGGTGTAGGTACTGCCCTGTGAACCGGATGTGTCAGTATAGTTTGACACATTAAGCGGTTCGGCGTTCACCTTGGTGCCGTCACGATACAGGTTATATTTCACGTCGTAGTATTCGTCGGCCTGAATACGCCACGAACAATACACGCCGCCTGTTGTTTGTACGGCAACAAGACCACGGTCAAGTTTGTCTGTGAATCTCTGTGCCTTTGCCACGTTACAACAAGTTAACACAGCAATAGCGAGTGCTATAAATTTCTTGTTCATAAACAATCATCTTTAGGTTTTCAAAAATTTGGTGCAAAATTACGAATAATTATCAAATAAGGAACCCTAAATAATGATTTTTACCCATTACTTTTTGATAAACACTATATTTATCGCAAGCGTCCACCCTGTTTTATAAGAAAAAAAATGCATAAAAATACAGTTTTATCAAAAATTATGGTTTTATTATCAAATTTCCGCGTATTCTTTATATATTTACTCATAATTTTGCGCCAAAAATCTAATTAATGTAATTATTGACATAAAATTGTTATGCAAAAAAGCAAATACTTGTTGGCATCCGAGAGAGATGCGGAATGGGGGCTTACAATCAGTACAGTGGGCTATGAAAAGATAGATCCATGGGAACCCTACCCCACAAAAGGTCATGCATACGGCTATTTCTTTAATACAAACAAAGGTAGGGTTTTGGATGAATACCAGATACTATACCAGTCGGAGGGAGAGGGTGTGTTTGAATCAACTCACCAAAAGGAGATACGCGTAAAAGCAGGAGACATTTTTCTACTCTTCCCCGGCGAATGGCATACCTACAGACCTCTCTCCAACAAGGGTTGGACTTCCTATTGGATAGGATTCAAGGGAAAGAATATCGACGACAGAGTGAAAGCGGGATTCCTTTCGCCCGAAAAGCCTATCTACCATGTAGGATTCAGTACCGACATCATCGCCATCTTCGACAAGGCACTGAATATCGCCGACAACGAATACCCGTATTACCAGCAGACTCTGGCGGGGATGGTGAACTACTTGATTGGAATGATGTATTCTCTTGAAAGAAATCTTGAACTTAACAAGAATTCGCAGCAGGTAGATATCATCGGCAAAGCCAAGATAATGATTAGGGAATCGCTTGAGACTTGCCTTACTATACAGGAAATCGCAAAGACTCTCGGAGTGAGCTACTCGAGCTTCAGAAAATTATTTAAAGAGCACACCGGAATAGCGCCGGCAATGTATCAGCACAACCTTCGCCTGCAACTTGCCAAGGAACTGCTGACATCTACCGACGAGAGTATCAAGGAGATTGCATACAGGCTGAACTTTGGCTCGCCCGACTATTTTTCATCCAAATTCAAGGCCAAGACGGGAATGAAACCTTCCGACTACAGGACTGCGAACAAGGAATAGAAGAGAAAAAGCAAATTTAAATAAAAAGATTATTTTATGACTGAGGAGATTTATAAAGCGGACAGTTGTCGATACGACAATGGGATGAAATACAGACGTTGCGGTCGCAGTGGTGTGATGTTGCCCGAGGTGAGCCTGGGATTTTGGCATAACTTTGGAGCAGTGGATCCTCTTCAGCGCAGTCGCGACATCATGCGATATGCCTTCGACCACGGAGTGACTCACTTCGACCTTGCCAACAACTACGGTCCTCCCTACGGCAGTGCGGAGGAAACATTCGGCAAGTTGATGAAGGATGACTTCCTACCCTATCGCGACGAGATGTTCATCAGCACCAAGGCGGGATATGACATGTGGCCT